>Ga0068863_100003023_pt1 | contig 16624 bp, 15 predicted proteins | sample KBSSwiS62_FD_66596 | JGI IMG/M metagenome (GOLD analysis project Ga0068863, IMG submission 66596) | Switchgrass rhizosphere microbial communities from Kellogg Biological Station, Michigan, USA - KBS Switchgrass S6-2 | ecosystem: Host-associated > Plants > Roots > Rhizosphere > Soil ...
GTTACTTGCCTATTTTATCCGCTAGAGGAGAGACTCCATGAACAAGAAGCTTGTCGCTGTCGCCGTCGCGGGCTTGCTGGCTGCCCCGTTGGCACAAGCGCAAACCGCGAACGTCGTGCTGTACGGTCGCATAAACATCGATATGGAATTCGTCAGTGGCAGGCTTGCGAACAACACCAACCCGAACGTGTACCGGGTTACCTCGAACTCGTCGCGTTTCGGTCTGCGCGGCACCGAGTCCCTGGGTGGTGGTCTCAACGCGATCTTCCAGATTGAAAACGGCTCCATCCGCCCGACCACGGGTGACGGCGGCAACCTGGCGGGCCGCGACTCGTTCGTCGGCTTGAGCGGCAACTGGGGTACGTTCAAGATGGGCCGCTACCTCGCCCCGTACGACGACATCCACGGCATCTTCGGCAACGACAACACGGCGTCAACGTCGATCCTGTCGACCGCGTCCGTCTGGGCGCAGGGCTTCGCCGGCCAGCCGGTCACCGGCGGCTTCGACGATCGCCTGCAGCAGTCGGTGCGCTACGACTCGCCGTCGATGGCCGGCTTCCAGGCCGAGGCGCAATTCTCGACGTACGGCGGACAGGTGGGCCCGTCGGGTCAGGTGAATCCGGCCAGCAACACGAACGCACAGTCGTATGGCCTGTTCTATCGCAACGGCCCGCTGCAGATCGGTACCGCGTATGAATATCACCACAACACGCGTGGACCGACCCCGCCGCCGGGCGTCGTGCCGGGCGCGAACACCCTGCCGCTGTCGGACTGGGCATGGTCGGTCGCGGCGAAGTGGCAGTTCTCGAGCTTCAACATCGCCGGCGTCTACGAAAAGATGAACTATGAAGTCAACAACGGAACGACCACGTTCAATCAGGTCCGCAACAACCTGAAGCGTAACTTCTGGGCGGTGGACACCACGATCAACGTCGGCGCCAATGGCCAGGTGTTCCTGTATTACGGCCAGGCGGGAGACGGTTCGGGCAGCGCGCAAGACACGCCGGCGCCGACCATCACGCAGAACGCCGTCGTCGGTTCGAACATCTCGCGCGTCGCCGGTCTCGCCAAGGGCGACAACACGGGTGCGAAGCACTGGGAAGTCAGCTACTCGTACGATCTGTCGAAGCGTACCCGGATCTACACGGGCTACGTGAAGCTCAACAACGACTCGAACGCGAGCTACAACTTCAACATCAACGCCTACCCGGGCAACGCCAATGGCATCACCGGCGGTCCGGTTGGCATGCACGTCGGCGGTTTCGTGATGGGCATGTACCACAACTTCTGATCGACCTACGAAGAAGTGGTGCGTCCGGCAGCCGCCGGAACGATCGAGAGAACGGGCGCCTTCGGGCGCCCGTTTTTCATTCCGCAGATCCTGCGCTGCGAGCGGCCGAACGTCCGCGCGCGCTGCGAAGCGCGCGTCCCTCTGCGATATGATTCGCGGGCGGAGAAACTACTTGAAAACGAAGCTCGTCGCCGCTGTCACTGCCGGCCTCTTCTGCGCGCCGGCCGCGCACGGGCAGGAGGCCAACGTTACGCTTTACGGCCGGATCAATCTCGACATGGAGGTGGTGAACGGCAAGCAATCGGGAACGGCCTGTCCGGGCAACTGCCCGAACCCGAACGTGGTTCGGGTGAATTCCAATTCGTCCGAATTCGGCATCCGTGGCAACGAGCCGCTGGCCAACGGATGGTCGGCGATCTTCCAGATCGAAAACAGCATCAACCCGACGCAGGGACGCGGCGTCGTGACGGGACGCGACTCGTTCGTCGGCTTCTACGGCCCCTTGGGCACGTTCAAGATGGGCTATTTTCTCGGGCCGTACGACGACATCCTGTCGATCTTCGGCAACGTCCCTACGCTCACGAGCTCGATTCTCGCAACGTCGGCGTTGTGGGCGCAGGGCTTCGCCGGACCGCCCGAGAACGGCGGTTTCGACGACCGGCTGCGCGAATCGATCCGTTTCGACACGCCGACGATGTCGGGATTGAGCGCCGCCTTCCAGTTTGCAAGCTACGAAGGGATCGTGAGGCCGCACAGCAACGCGATCAGCACGGGCGCGTTCTACAACAACGGCCCCCTGCAAATCGGCGTCGCGTACGAAGCGCACAACAAGATCCGCGGCACGCCGACGGAGCCGCTGTCGGATCATGCGCTTTCCGTTGCAGGCGCTTATCAGTTCGAGTACGTGCGCTTGGGCGCGGTGTACGAGCGGCTTAACTACGACGCGACGAGCACCACGAATCTCAAGCGCAATTTCTACGGGCTGGGCGCGACCGCCGACGTCGGTCCGGGCCTGCTCTACCTATTCGCCGGACGCGCCGGCAAAGGCACCGGCAGCGCGAATGACGGCACCCGGATCGGCGGGCTCACCAAGGGCGTCAAGACCGGGTCGACGCAGTGGGAAGCGAGCTATACGTATCTGCTGTCGGGCCGCACGCTGGCGTACGCCGGCTACGTGAAGATCAGGAACGAGTCGAACGCGGCGTACACGTTCAACCACAATCCATACCCCATCGTGTGCAACCCGTATCCCAACGGCGGGTGCGGCCAGCCCGGCGGCTTTCTTGTCGGCATGGCGCACTTTTTCTAGCGCCGCATTGAGTGAGCACGCTGCCTCAGGAGGTCATGACCCCATGAAGGACGATCTCGTCGTCGGTTTCGATCGCGCGCTTCGCATGATCGCGGGCGTGCAGGCAGGCGCGCGAGCCACACCGGGCGCGAATCTCGAAGAAGCCCCGCTCACACCCGCGGAGCGTCGGCACGCGGCGGGCCTCATGCGCGTGAATCACACCGGCGAGGTCTGCGCCCAGGCGCTGTACGCTGCGCAAGCCGTCCTCGCCCGCGAGCCCCGCGTGAAGCGCGAGTTCGCCGAAGCCGCGCGCGAGGAGGAGGAACACCTCGCGTGGACGCAGCAGCGTCTAACCGAGCTCGGGGATCGTCCTTCGCTTCTGAATCCACTGTGGTACGCGGGCTCGTTCGCCATTGGTCTCGCCGCCGGCTTGAAGGGTGATCGCGCGAACCTCGGGTTCGTCGTCGAGACGGAACGCCAGGTCGAGGAGCACCTGACGACGCACATGGAGCGGTTGCCGGCCGCGGACGCGAAATCTCGCGCGATCGTCGAGAAGATGCGCGACGACGAGGCCCGTCACGGCGCTGCGGCGCGGGCAGCGGGCGCCGAGGAGCTTCCGCTGCCGCTCAAGGGTGTCATGCGCATGGCGGCGGACGTGATGCGGCTGATCGCGTATCGAGTCTAGCGGCGTCTCGACCGCATCCACGCCCGAAGCGCCGCGAGCCGCGCCGCGCGAATCGCCGCCGTCACTGCATCCGATTCGCCCACTGCGCGCGATGCGTCTTTCGTGCGCTCCGCCGAGCTCGCGCGGGCGATGGCTCCGGCGTCGACGCCTTTCACGACTTTGAGCGCGGCACGCAGGTACGGCGCGGGCGCAAACTCGGCGGGCGCGTTCGGCGCAGACATCGTTTCGCATTCGGACGCCTCGAGCAGCGCTTCGAGCCGGGCGGGCCGGCGCAGCGCATCCGCGGCGGAGAAGAGGTCGAGCACCGCCGCGGCGGGCAGGGTCCGCGCGCTTGGGATGGCACGGCCCCAACGCGCTGCAAGGCGCGCAGCGTCGCGACAGTCGAGCGGCACCCTGAGGCGTTCGGCGATGGCGGCGGCAGTCGCGACGTTCCGCTCCGCGACGCGGCCTTTGCCGGTTCCCGGAGCGAAAGCGGCGCTCGGATCGCCCAGCCGGTCGGTCAGCACGGCGTAGCGCACGGGAAGCGTAAATCCGCGCTTCGCGGAATACTGGAGCGCCCGAGTAAGCGGCCGCGCGAGGCTGGCGGATTTCCGGCCCGCCCGCGGCTTCTCCACGTAAAGCGCATCGACCTCCGGCAGCAGCACGCGCAACGCGCCGCTCTTGCGCAGCACGTCGATGAGCCGGGCGGGATGCGGTTCCATGAGACCTCGCGCGAGCTCCTGCCAGACGCGCTCGGGCGAGAGCTCGGCGAGCTCTCCTGACGCAACGAGCGTGCGCATCAGCCGCGCGGTCTCCGGCGCAACCTTGAAGCCGAAGCGCGCGGCGAACCGTGCGACACGGAGCACGCGCAGCGGGTCCTCGACGAACGCCGGAGAGACGTGGCGAAGCACGCCGGCGTAAAGATCGGCCGCGCCGCCGTACGGATCGATGAGCGTCCCGCGCTCGTCGCGCGCCATCGCGTTGATCGTGAGGTCGCGCCGGGCGAGATCCTCGTCCAGCGTCACGTCGGGTGAGGCGAAGAACTCGAAGCCGCGGTAGCCGCGTCCGTGCTTGCGCTCGGTGCGCGCGAGCGCGTACTCCTCGCCCGTATCGCGGTGAAGGAACACCGGAAAGTCGCGGCCCACCGGCTTGTATCCCGACGCCGTCATGATCTCGGGCGTGGCGCCGATCACCACCCAATCGCGATCGGCGACGGGACGGCCCAGAAGCTCGTCGCGCACCGACCCGCCGACCCGGTAAATCCTGACTTCGTTCGGACTTTTCGCCATGCGCGCGGGGCGCAATGTCAGCGCGCGCCGCGCAGGCGCAGCGTGCTGTACCGGCTCCTGATCGCGGTAGGCCCGAGATACGACGGCACGACGTTCTCGAGCGCCTGCGGGACGACGCCGAACGCCGCGACCGATTCCCCGTCGCACGTGCTGTCCTTCCGCATCGATGCGAGGTTGTCGCGCGTGAGCAGCGATCCCGGCAGATGCTCGAGCACGCTCGCCTGGATGTTCGAGAGCATCGGCCCGAGGCCTATGATCGGCCGGGATTTGCCCGTGACCGCACCCGCATAGCGGACGAGCTCCCGCAGCGAGTAGACGTTCGGCCCGCAAAGCGGATAGATCCTGCCGTAGGTCCACGGGCGCGGCAGCGCTTCGACCAGGCACTGCGCCACATCGCCGACGTACACGGGCTGAAACCGCGCATCCGGATTCGCGAGCGCGATGACGGGAGCGTAGCGAAGCAGCGCGGCGAACAGATTGAGGAACCGGTCCTCGCGACCGAAGATCACCGACGGCCGGAAGATCGTCCAGTCGAGGCCGGATGCGGCGACGATGGCCTCGGCCTCGCCCTTGCTGCGAAGGTAGCGGCTCGGGCCATCGGGATCGGCATTGAGCGCGCTCATCTGGACGAGACGGCGCACGCCCGCCGCTTGGCACGCCGCCGTCACTGCGCGCGCGAAATCGACGTGCGCCTTCTGGAACGTGATGCCCCGAGACTCGTTCAGGATCCCGACGAGATTGACGACGGCGGCCGATCCCGCGACGAGACGAGTCAGCACCTCGGCTCGGTTGGCATCCTCCGCGACGACGGTGACCGTCGGCAGGACTTGCAGGAAACGCGCCTTGTCGAACCGGCGGGTCGGCACGAGGACTTTGTAGCCACCCGCCACGAGCCGATCGACGACGTGCCGTCCGACGAAGCCGGTGCCTCCCAGGACGAGGATCGATCCCTCGTTCATTCGTGGACCCCCGAAGCTGCGCGGGTCAAGGATCGCCGTTCGCGGCGACCGGCGCGTTGCTGCCGCGCGGCGGCACGGTGCCGAGGCGCGTCCTGAGCGGCACGTACGCAAGATCCAGGAAGCGCGAGTAGACCATCGCGTTCGCAAGCACCTTTTTCACGTAGTCGCGCGTCTCGTTGAACGGAATCGTCTCGACCCATACCGCGCCTTCGAGCGGCGTCGCGGCGCGCCACGCCTGCGCCCGACCCGGACCGGCATTGTACGCGGCGGCGGCGAGCGGCTGCATCCGGTCGAGCCGCTCGAGCCAGTACTTGAAGTAGAAGGCGCCGAACTGCGTGTTGAGCGACGCATCGGCGATCTGCGACGGACGATAGTCGGGGCGGTTCAGCTGCTTCGCAACCCACTTCGCCGTCGGCGGCATGAGCTGCATCAAGCCCACGGCGCCGGCCGACGACACGATGTCGGCAGCGAAGCGCGATTCCTGGCGCGCGATACCGAGCAGCAGCGACACATCCACCGCGTTGTCCTGGGCGGCCGCGATGAACTCCGCGCGGAACGGCGCCATGTAGCGCAGGTTGAAATCGTGCCGCGTCGACGTGCGCTCGGCTGTGTTGATCGCGCGGTCGTAAAGCCCTTCGCGCCGCGCGTACTCGGCGGCCAGAAGCAGCGCATCGTCCGGAAGCCCGCGCACCACGGACAGCCATTCGCGCTGTGATTCGGGCCGCATGTCGAGCGAGGCGAGCTTGACGGCGCGGCGCACCGAGGGATTGGCGCCGAACGTCGCGAGCGCCTCCGACGTCGCTTCGAGCGGCGCGCTCGCGAGGTCCTGGCGCTGGCCAAGCGCCTCGGCGGAGAGCATTCCGTAGAAGCTGATCTCGTTCGCAAGACCGGCGTACAGGGGCAGTGCGTCAGCGGTGCGGCCCGTCGCGGACAGCGCGCGCGCCTTCCAGTATCGCCACGTGGACTCTTCCTGCTCGGCAGACGGCATCGACTCGATCGCGGCGAGCACATCCGGCCACGCGCCGGCGCGCAACGCCGCGCGCGCACGCCACGCGCGGAGCGCATCGGTGGATGCGGCGCTCCCCGCTTCGCGGAACCATTGCGCCGCCAGCGGATACTGCTGTCGCGCCGCGTGATAGGCGATGCGCGCGTTACCGTACGAACGGTCCGCGTCGGTCAGGCGACCCCGCTGCTTTTCCCACGCGGCGCGAACCCCCGCTGCATCCGCCCGCGCGGCGCGCTCCAGCGCATAGAGCGCGAGATTGGCGCCTGCACGCTCTTTCCACCGGAATTCGGTTCCGCGCGACAGGGCAGCACCTGGATTCGCATCGACGGGCGCAAACTCGCGCAGCGTGATGCGTTCGTCGGGCGGCAAATCGACGGCGATGGACTGGGCAAGGCGAACATTGCCGGCTTCCGCGGCGAGGCGAAAGCGCGCGCGCCGATCGTCGGCCGAGAGCTCGTTGGCGGCAATCAACGCCGCGAACAGCGGCTCGCAGGCGTCCGGTGTGCTCTGGCCGGTGAACCAGAGCGGCTTCGCATCGGCGAGCGGCGCGTTGCCGTCGCGCTGCCGCCGGTACTGGATGCCGTAGCACGCAAGCTCGGCATCCTCGCCCGACGGCGGCGGATACAGCGCGCCGAACGCCGCCCACTGCCCGCGCTTGCCCAGCGACTTCAACCAGTCGACACGCAGCCGCTCCGCAAGCGGCGTCTTCGACCACCGGGCGAGATACGCGTTGATTTCGGCGTCGGTCGCATTGTCGAGGTTGAGCTTGCGTTGCCAGTACTCGACATACGGAGCAAGAACATGGTCCGCGAGCTTCGGCGCGAGCGCATCGAGCCGAATCCGGTCGCCTTTCTCGAACGCGGTACGTGCGTCGAGGAAATCCCTGTCCGACTGCGCGGCGGCCGGGCGCAACGCGCCGAAAGCGATGACCGCGAACGAGAGGGCAGGCAGCCAGGTGCGAGTTATTCGAAGCATGGCGGGCATTTTCCGCGACGACATGCCACGACGGCAACCCTTTCGTTTGCATGACCCCGCGGGCGGCCGTTGCACCCGGCCATTGGCTGCGTTCCTCTAACCCGTTGCGCGCCGGTCGCGTGCGCGACGGTGGCTCGCGCGATGCTAAGATTCGTGCACATCGGCAGCGTCTCGTGGTTCCCGCGACGCCCTGCCGGGCGTCGGAGGACCGATGGGCCAACGCAAGATCGCCACGCTGGTCGGCGTCGTCATGGGCAGCGACAGCGACTGGGAAACCATGAAGCACGCGGCCGCGCAGCTCGACGCGTTCGACGTGGCGTACGAAGCGCGCGTGCTCTCGGCGCACCGGATGCCGGACGACATGTTCGAATATGCGGAAGACGCCGGCCCTCGCGGGCTCCGATGCATCATCGCCGGCGCCGGCGGTGCGGCGCACCTTCCCGGGATGCTGGCGTCGAAGACGACGGTGCCGGTGCTCGGCGTGCCGGTGCCTTCGAAGTACTTGCGCGGCGAGGACTCCCTGCACGCGATCGTCCAAATGCCGAAAGGCATCCCGGTCGCGACATTCGCCATCGGCGAAGCCGGCGCCGCGAACGCAGCGCTTTTCGCGGTCGCACTGCTGGCGGGCACAGACCCGGCGGTCGCGCGAAAACTCGCTGCTTTTCGCCTGAAGCAGACGAATGCCGCCCGCGCGATGCGCGTGCCACCCGGTCCCTCGTGAGCGTCGCGGTTCCTCCCGGCGGGTGGCTCGGCCTCCTGGGCGGCGGGCAGCTCGGCCGGATGTTCTGCATGGCCGCCCAGAGTCTCGGCTACAAGGTTGTCGTGCTCGACCCGGCCGATTCGGGTCCTGCCGCGAGCGTTGCGGATCGCCACATCCATGGCGATTACGACGACCGTCGATCGTTAGCCGACCTCGCGAGCCTTGCCGATGCGGCCACCACGGAGTTCGAGAACGTGCCCGCGACGGCGCTTTCGTTCCTCGAAAATTCCATCCGAGTCACCCCCCGCGCCCAAAGCGTCGCGATCGCGCAGGACAGGATCCAGGAAAAGTCGTTCCTCGCCGGACATGGATTTGCGGTCGCGCCGCATGCCGTCCTCCGCACGGAGGACGATGCGCGCAATGCCGATGCCGCGCTTTGTCCAGGGATCGTCAAGAGCGCGCGTCTTGGCTACGACGGCAAGGGCCAGGTGCGCATCGCGTCGCCCGCCGAGGTTGCGGAAGCGTGGGTCGCGATGGGCGAAGTGCCCTGCGTCCTCGAGCGCTTCGTACCGCTCGCGACCGAGGTCTCCGTCGTTGTTGCGCGTACCGACGACGGCCAGACGTCGACGTGGGCGGTCGCCGAAAATCGCCACCGCCAGGGCATCCTCGACGTGTCGATCATCCCCGCGCGCGTGCCGGCGGCGCTCGCCGATGAAGCGCGCGCCGTTGCGACGGGTGTGGCGGCGAAGCTCGAGTACCGCGGCGTGCTCTGCGTGGAGATGTTCGTGACGCAGGACGGCAAGCTCATCGTCAACGAGATCGCTCCGCGTCCTCACAACAGCGGGCATTACACGATCGACGCGTGCGTGACGTCGCAGTTCGAGCAGCAGGCGCGTGTGCTGGCCGGCCTTCCGCTGGGCGACCCGCGGCTGCGCGAGCCCGCGGTGATGGTGAATCTGCTGGGAGACATCTGGTTCGCGGAGCGCGGGGCCGCCGCCCGCGAGCCCGAGTGGTCCGCTGTGCTGCGCCATCGCGGCGCGAAGCTTCATCTCTACGGCAAGGCCGAGCCGCGGCGAGGGCGCAAGATGGGACACGTCACGTGCGTTGCGCCGGCACTGGATGCCGCGATCGCCACCGCTCGAGCCATCAAGCGCGACCTCGGCATCCCCGGCGCCGACGAGCTTTGAGCCGCAGCGTTTCTCCGCAGCAGCGAGATTCCGCAACAACGGGGCCGCTCGCAGGACTGCGCGTGCTGGATCTGACGCGGCTTCTGCCGGGTCCCGTCTGCACGCTGTACCTCGCGGACCTGGGCGCCGACGTCGTCAAGGTCGAGGACACGTCGGCAGGCGACTACGCGCGCCACCTCGCTGCGCGCGCCGGAACGGTGTCGCCGATCTTTCGCGCCGTCAACCGCAACAAGCGAAGCCTCGCGCTCGATCTCAAGGATCCGCGCGGGCGCGATGCCTTCCTTGCGCTCGCGAAGCAAGCCGACGTGATCGTCGAAAGCTTCCGGCCGGGCGTCGTCGCCGCGTTGGGCGTGGGCTACGACGTCGTCGAAAAGATCAATTCGCGAATCGTCTACACGTCGATCAGCGGATACGGCCAGGACGGTCCGCGCGCGCGCCTCGCCGGCCACGACATCAACTACCTGGGCTATGCAGGCGTTCTCGACCAGACGGGCGTCCGCGAAGGCGCCCCTGCGCTTTGCAACGTGCAGATCGCCGACCTCCTGGGCGGCGCGGCGTCGGCAGCGATCGCTTCACTCGCTGCGCTCGTGGGCGCGCAGCGTACCGGCCGCGGCCGGTACGTCGACGTTTCGATGAGCGATGCGTCGCTGGCGCACAACCTCTTTTCGCTGCACGCGCTCGAACGGTGGGGGCACACTGCGCCGCGCGGATCGGATCTCTTGACCGGAGGCGTGCCGTGTTACGGCGTGTATCCGACGCGCGACGGACGCTGGCTCGCCGTCGGCGCACTCGAGGAAAAATTCTGGAAGGCGCTGTGCGACGCCATCGCGCGGCCCGATCTCGTGGGGGGCCAGTTCGCGCTCGGCGACGAAGGCGCACGTGTGCGGGGTGAGCTCGAGCGCCTGTTCGGTGCGGCGACGCTCTCGGAATGGACGAAGAAGTTCGCGACGGTCGATTGCTGCGTCACACCGGTCGCAACCCTCGACGAAGCGATGTCCGACGTGCAGTTCACTGCCCGCGACATGGTGCGCAGCCGCGCCGACGGCACCCGCGAATTCGCGCCTCCGTTCAAGGTGTCGGGCCACGGGTTCGTCGTCGCTCGGGAAGCGCCCGCGCAGGGAGAGCACGGCGCCGAGATCCTGCGCGAAGCGGGTTACGACTCGGCGGAGATCGATGCGCTCGTCGGCGCGGGCGTGGTCAGGATTTCCTGACCGGCTTCACCGCCACGGACTGGCCAGGCTCGCGTCGCGTTGCCCCGACCGGCAGTGCGGCAACCCGCGCGTATTCGGGATCGTCGAATCGGCAGCCGGCGGCGACGTAATCGGCGGCCATCGCGGTCGCATCCGCACCCCAGAAAAGCTCGCTCCCGACGGCGAGGGTAGGGACGCCGAAGACGCCGCGCGCAATCGCCGCCTCGGTGTTCTTGCGGAGCTCGTCCTTCACTTCGGCCGCAGCGATCCTGGTGTCCGCATCGGGCACCCCGAGCATCGTCGCGAGCTCCGCCCATTCGATCGGCAGATCCGGCAACCGGCCGTCGCGCCATACGAAGCGGAAGATCCGGTGCACCGCATCCGCCGTCGAGTCGCAGGCGATCGCGAGCCGAAGGAGCGGCAACGGATTGAACGGATGCTCGGGCGGGAAGCGGAGCGGGATCCCCAATTCCTTGGCGCGCCAGAGGCAGAAGCGATACGTGAAGGCCCGCTTCGCGGAGATCTCCGCCGGGCCCTTCTGGCCGTTCGCACTCAACAGCCCGGCGAAGAGAACCGGCCGATAACGGATCGCAACCCTGGGCCCGAGTGACGCGAGCTGCTCGCTCTGCAGGTAAGCGAACGGCGAGACGAAATCGAAATACCAGTCGGCGATCATCGGTTGGCGCCCGCGAGCTTGCGTGTGGGAAGCTCGGCGACGATCCGCCGCTTCGCCGTCGCATCGAGCGAGCCCCACGCGGCGATCTCATCGAGCGTGCGAAAGCATCCGACGCAGATTCGGCCGTTCGCATCCAGCTCGCACACGCTGATGCAGGGAGACGGAACGTCATCGGGATTGTGGCGCTGGATCGGTGAGCTCATTGCCGCTTTCAGTAGCCGCGGGCGCGATCGACGACGCCCGTGACCGTTTCTCCGCGCTCGAGCCGCCGCATCTTGGCGACAACCTGCGCGATCGAGTCCTCGACCACCGTGACGGCGGAGACGTGCGGCGTGATGGTGATCCGCGGGTGGTGCCAGAACGGATGGTCGGCGGGCAACGGCTCGTCCCGGAACACGTCGAGCGTGGCGCTCGCAAGATGTCCGTCGTCGAGCAGATCGATCAGGTCGTCGTCGACGACGATGCCGCCCCGCGCGACGTTCACGAGATGGGCGCCGCGAGGCAGCCGGGACAGCGTCACCTTGTCCAGGAGGTCACGCGTCTGCGGCGTCGACGGCAGGAAGCAGACGAGAACGCGGGCCATTGCCAGAAAGTCGAACAGCTCGGATCGACCGGCGAACGAGCGGACCCCGGAGACTTCCTTGCGTTCGCCGCTCCATCCACCCAGCGGGAAGCCGAACGGCAGGATCGCGGCAGCGACCGCCTGCCCCAGCACGCCGAAGCCGAGGAAGCCGACGCCGAATTGCGCTTTCGGAAGCCGCTGCCGCGGTTGCCATCGGCGTTCGCGCTGCTGCACAGCGTAAGCCGCCGATTCCCGGTAGGCGGCCAGAACGGCGAGCGTCACGTACTCGGCCATCTGCGTTGCCATCCCGGCATCCTCCAGGCGAATCAGGGGGACGTGTCGCGGAAGCGACGGCAACGAAAGCAGAGCTTCCACGCCCGCGCCCAGATTGAAGATCGCGCGCTTCGGCCGCACGCGGACGAAGAGATCCGCGGGCGGCTTCCACACGAGCGCGTAGTCCGGCTCGTCGAGCGTCTCGGGCCAGACCGCGATCGCCGCTTCCGGCAACGCGGCGGCGAGGGCCCGATGCCACTCCATTCCCTCATTCCGCGGCGCCTGCAATTGAATCTTCAACGCCGCCGGGCGGAGAGCATCGCTAGGCATCGTGGATGTCGACGAGATCCGCGCCCTCCGCCACGCGGTCCCCGGCGCCGAAATGAACCGCGGCGACCACACCGTCCGCGGGTGCGACGATCGTGTGCTCCATCTTCATGGCCTCGAGGATCATGAGCGGCGCGCCTTTGGCAACGTTGTCGCCGGCCTTCACCAGCACCGCGACGACCGTGCCGGACATCGGCGCCATCAGATGACCGCCATGCGCTTCCTCCTCGCCCGCATGGGCCAGCGGATCGACGAGCGAGAGCTTGCGCGCGCCGGAATTGCAGAACACATGGCGCTCGTCGCCAACGGGCACGACGGTCGCCACGAATTCGGATTCTCCAGTAGCGATGACAAGGCGACCGTCGCGCTCGGTCACGCGCGCCGCCGTGACGCCGGACGGCAGCGTCACGCTCCAGGCCATGCCATGGTCAGCGCGGCGCAACGCGACGTCGTGTCGCGTCTCGCCGTCGGCGAAGGTGAGCGAGAGCGCATGCCGAGTGCTGTTGACCCACCATGGATCCACCGCGTGCCAAGGCGAATGCGGATCGGCTGAGCGGGCCGCCAACGCCGCGCGCTCGTGGGCCAGCACGCGTACGTGAGCCAGTGCGGCCGCCAGCAGCGCCTCGTCGGACACCGACGCCGGCGGTGGAAACAACGCAGCGTGATGGCGGGCGATGAGCCCCGTATCGACATGGCCCGATGCGAAAGCCTCGTGCGTCACGACGCGCTTCAGGAACGATACATTCGTCGAGACGCCGACGATCTCGTATTCGCCGAGCGCCTCCGTCATCCGGCGCAGCGCCGCCGCACGATCGTCGCCGTGGACGATCAGCTTGGCGATCATCGGATCGTAGTACGGCGTGATTGCATCGCCGGCACGCACGCCGGTATCCACGCGCACCCCCGGGCGGTCGGCCGGGGCGCGCAAGTGCGTGAGCGTGCCTATCGACGGCAGGAATCCGCGGTCGGGGTCCTCGGCGTAGATTCGCGCCTCGATCGCGTGACCCTGAATGCGAAGCTCCTCTTGCCGCTTCGGGAGCGGCTCGCCTGATGCAACGCGAAGCTGCCACTCGACGAGATCCTCTCCGGTGATCATTTCCGTGACCGGATGCTCGACCTGCAGCCGCGTGTTCATCTCCATGAAGTAGAAGGCACCGTCGCGCGCGAACGAGTCGGCCGCGATGAACTCGACCGTGCCCGCTCCGACGTACCCGATCGCCTTGGCGCACGCGACCGCCGCCTCGCCCATCGCGCGACGGTGCTCGGGCTTCATCCCTGGCGCCGGCGCCTCCTCCAGCACCTTCTGGTGCCTGCGCTGCACCGAGCAATCGCGCTCGAAGAGATAGACCGCGTTGCCGTGCGTGTCCGCGAACACCTGAATCTCGATGTGGCGCGGCGCCGTGAGGTACTTTTCGATCAGCACGCGATCGTCGCCGAAGCCGGCCTTCGCCTCCCGCTGCGCGGAGGCGAGCGCGGCCGCGAAATCCGCGGTGCGCTCCACGATCTTCATTCCCTTGCCGCCGCCGCCGGCCGTGGCCTTGATCAGCACGGGAAACCCGATCGCGGCCGCCTCGCGTGCGAGCTTTTGGGGATCCTGGTCGTCCCCGTGATAGCCCGGGACGAGGGGAACGGCGGCCTTGCCCATGATGTTCTTGGCCGCCGACTTCGAGCCCATGGCGGCGATGGCCGACGGCGGCGGACCCACGAAGACGATCCCTGCGCGGGCGCATTCAGCCGCGAACGCTTCGTTCTCGGACAGGAAGCCGTATCCCGGATGGATCGCCTGCGCGCCGGACCGCTTCGCGATGGCGATGATCGCAGCGCCGTCGAGGTAGCTTTCGCGCGGCGGCGGTGGACCGAGCCGGTACGCTTCGTCGCACGCGGCGACGTGCATCGCGTCGGCATCCGCATCCGAATAGACCGCGACGGTCCGTATGCCAAGCCGCCGCGCGGTGCGCGCGACGCGGCAGGCAATCTCGCCGCGATTCGCGATGAGGATCTTGTCAAACATCGGCGCGACGCGAACGCTCTGCATCGGGGCGTCCGAAGAGCGCCCCCACCCTGCGGATCAGCGCAAAGATGAAGCGCCAGATCTTCGGGACCAGCCAGATCATCAGCGCGACGATGATCAGAAGCACGATCAGCGCTGCGATCGGATGGGTGAACGCGAGCCACAGCACGGTTCCGACTGCGAGATCCTCTCCGAACGATGCGGACCAGTTGGAGAACGGCTCGGGTGACGTGTTGATGAGCGCGCGGCTTCCCGCCTTCGCGAGGTGGCTGCCCGCCGCAAGCGTTCCGCCCAGGATCGCGGCAGCGAGTGTCGCCGCCGCATTCGAATCTCCGAACACACTCGCGGCGAGCGCCGCGCCGGCCGGAATCCGGATGAACGTGTGGACGAAGTCCCACACGGAATCGACGCCGGGAATCTTGTCGGCGAAGAATTCGGCCGCGAACATGAATCCGGATGCGAAAAGCACCCACGGGTGCGCGAGCATCTTGAGACCGCCGGGCAGGTCGACGAATCCGAGGTAGCCTAAACCGCCGACGATGAACAGCACCGCGTACAGGCGGATGCCGCTTGCCCATCCGACGGCCGCGGCGAGCGCGACCAGCTGCAGGGTGTCGAACGATTCGAGTGCCGGCAGCGTCATCGGTGGCGTATCCCGATCGGCGACATCATGGGTCGCGCAATGCGTCGGGGACCCAGCTCGGCGTGCGCTTGTCGAGGAACGCCGAGATGCCTTCCTTGCCCTCCGCCGAGCCGCGCACTCGGGCGATCCGGGCGGCGGTATCGGCGATCACGGCGTTGTCGAGGGGCCGCGCGCTGACGGCGCGAACGAGCGCCTTCGCTTCCGCCTGCGCGCGCGGCCCGGCCACGAGCAGCGTGCCCAGGAGCTCATTGATGCGCCCGTCGAGCTCTTCGAGCGGACAGATGTCGTGGACGAGCCCGATACGGAACGCTTCGGCCGCCGTGAACTCCTCGGCCGAGATGAAATAACGCCGCGCCTGCCGCGCGCCGATCGCCTCGACGACGTACGGCGCGATGGCCGCCGGAACGAGACCGAGCTTCGTCTCGGGCAGCGAAAACGTCGCATTGTGCTCGGCGAACGCGATGTCGCAGCAGGCGACGAGCCCCATCCCGGATCCATGGACCGCGCCGTGCAGGCGTGCGATCGTCGGCTTGCCGAGGAGATACAGCGTGCGCAGCATCCACGCGAGCTCCTTGGCGTCGGCGAGGTTCCGCTCGTCGTCGTAGCCTGCCATCTCTTCAATCCAGGTCGACTCGTCGCCGGCGCAAAAGCTTTCTCCCTCGGCCAGCAGCACGACAGCGCGGACGCCGGCATCCCCATCCAGCGCGGCAAGCGCTTGCGTGAGCTCGCGCACGAGCGTCGCATCGAACGCGTTCCGGAGCGACGGCCGCGCCAGCGTGACGAGCGCCACGGTCTCCCGGACGTCGATCGTGATCGAGTCGTAGCGGTGGGCACCGTCACGCGCCGGCTTGCGTGGCGGCTTCGTCGGCGCTTTTGTCATTCTGGCAACGGGCGCTTTCGTTCGGGTCGCATTTTTACTCAAGCTCGTCACCTCACATTCGGAAGACGCCGAACTTCGTCGCGTCGATCGGCCGGTTGAGCGCCGCCGAAAGCGCAAGCGCCAGCACCCGGCGCGTATCGGCAGGGTCGATGATGCCGTCGTCCCACAGCCGCGCGCTCGCGAAGTACGGATGGCCCTCTCGCTCGTACTGCTCGCGGATCGGCGCCCGGAACGCGTCCTCGTCGGCGGCGCTCCACGACCCGCCCTTCGCTTCGATCGCATCCCGGCGGACAGTCGCGAGAACGGTCGCCGCCTGCTCGCCACCCATCACCGAGATTCGCGCGTTCGGCCACATCCACAGGAAGCGAGGGCTAAATGCCCGTCCGCACATCCCGTAGTTGCCGGCGCCGTAGCTGCCGCCGATGATCACGGTGAACTTCGGCACCTGCGCGCAGGACACCGCGGTGACCATCTTCGCGCCATCGCGCGCGATGCCGCCGGCCTCGTACTTCTTCCCCACCATGAAGCCCGTGATGTTCTGCAGGAACACGAGCGGGATCTTGCGCTGCGCGCAGAGCTCGATGAAGTGCGCGCCCTTCTGCGCCGATTCCGAGAACAGGATGCCGTTGTTCGCCACGATGCCCACCGGATAACCCCAGATGCGCGCGAAGCCGGTGACGAGCGTCGTGCCGTAACGGGCCTT
>Ga0068863_100003028_pt1 | contig 16614 bp, 9 predicted proteins | sample KBSSwiS62_FD_66596 | JGI IMG/M metagenome (GOLD analysis project Ga0068863, IMG submission 66596) | Switchgrass rhizosphere microbial communities from Kellogg Biological Station, Michigan, USA - KBS Switchgrass S6-2 | ecosystem: Host-associated > Plants > Roots > Rhizosphere > Soil ...
CGCGAAATGAATCCGGCATGGGCCTGCGCAACAGCGAGGTTGTGATGACGAATCCGCTGACACAGAAGAAGATGTCGACGCCGCCCCAGAAGTCCGTAAATCTGAATGGCGAATGATGGAGCCCCGGCGTCCGGAAAAGCTCACCCAGGTGACACATCACCACGAGGCCCACCGCGATGGCGCGCAGCGCCTCGATATCTGCGTTCTTCGAACCCGGGTTGTCCGATTGGCTGCTGTTCACTTTTATTTTTTTGTTGCCAGTCCTTGGACGCGGACAGTCTACCTCAATCCCCTACTACGATGCCATACGGCAGGCGACTCGTCGGCTACCGACGCATGTTGACCGTGGTGTCATGTGTGTGGTTTTCGACGTCGGACTTACACGTTCGGTCAAATTCGATAGCCGCGTGTTGAATGGAAAACTGACGGCCGTTTCCGCTCCAATGCGGATGATTATTTTTCGCCCGCAGGTGTAAAATTGCTGTAAATGCGCCGATATTCCATCTGTCTGGAAGCTCACATCTGAGCTTATGCTGCCGCGATCGGACTGCATCACCGCGGTCTGTTAAAGAGAGGCAGTCTTCGATGAATGCGCGCGCTACCCAGGAGAGAGTGATGAATGATGAGGGTCGAATCGGGAAGTTGGAATCGGATGTGCGGCACCTGCAGGCCGATGTGACCGAGATCAAAGGAGAGGTCAAGTCACTGCGGGGCGCTGTTGATCTTTTGAGAACGGAATTCCTGTCATTCAAGACCGAGGTGGCGAAAGAGTTCGGATCGGTCAGGGCGTCGATAGAGGAACTGCGCGGATCAATACGCACGGAAATTGAGCGAGTAAAACTGTGGATGTTGGTTACCGGGGGAGCGGTGGTCCTGTCTGTATGGGGCGCCGCGCTGGCGCTTGCGCGGTTCCTGAAGCCATGACGCCGACTCTCCGCTACGACGCGGAGTGCGATCCGGTCGTTCAGGCCATCGATCGTGCGGTGCCGGCGAGCTCCGCCAGCGCGGCACGCAACTCCATCAGTTTGGGGGGCTTGCTGAGAACACAATCGACATGCGGGGGCATGTCGTTTTCGGCCTGCAGGCGATAACCCCACCCTGTGAGCAATATCACCGGCACATCGGGAGCTCGGGATTTGATGGTGGTTGCGACTGTCCGACCATCCACGTAAGGCATTCCAAGATCGGTAATCACCACGTCAAAACGTGTCCCGCGTTGCTCCGCGACACGGAACGCATCAATCCCAGCCTGCCCGCCCTCCGCAATACCCACGAGGTGTCCGTCTCCCTCGAGCGAGTCCTGCAGAGATTGCAAAATCAGCGGATCGTCATCGACGAGCAGGATACGCAACTGACCGACCGGCCGTACATGCGTGTTACCCACCCCTGATGCACTCGTCGATGCAACAGGAAAGATGAGCCGCACCGTTGTACCAACACCGCCCTCACTCTGGAGCTCGAGATCCGCACCATGACGTTGAGTCATTCCGTACACCATGGCGAGGCCCAGCCCGGTGCCACGTTCGCCCTTGGTGGTGAAAAAGGGTTCCAGGCAGCGATTGCGCACGGCCTCGGTCATTCCGATGCCGGTATCGCACACTTCGACCAACACGCGTGCCGGCGATCCATTCCCGGCCGGCGCCAATGTCGCACCAAGTGACTTTGAGCGTATGGTGAGGGTGCCTCCCTCGGGCATCGCATCTACGGCGTTCAACACGACATTGGTCAGCGCGTCGCGAATTTCACTCTCCGCACCGAGCACGCGCGACAACCGCGGCTCGAGATCGCGAATCATGCGAATCAGGATGCCGCGTTCCTGAGGCATATCGTTCCAACTGGCTCGCGTCAGATCCAGAACCTGCTGCAGGACTTCGTTGAGATCGACGGGAAGCAGTGCAGTCTGCGCTTCGCGGGGACGGTAAAACTCGCGCATGCGAGCGATAGTGTTCGCGACATCTTCGATTGCACGCAGGGTGATTCTGAGATAGTTGCGCGCCTCCGTGCCCAACGAGCGATCACGATCGAGAAGTGACTGCAAATACAGCGCTGCAGGCGTGAGCGCATTATTCACATCGTGGGCAATACCGCTGGCCATTTGACCCAGAGCCCGCAGGCGCTCCTGTTTCATGACCGTCTGCTGCGTCTGCCGAAGATCCTCATACGCGCGCTGCAAGGCCTCATAGAGCTGGCTCTGGTGGGCGGCGAGCGCGACGTGACCGCTCAGTTGGCGCAGGAATTCGCAGTCCCCGCTCGTAAATGCGCCGGCTGCGCGGCGCGCCGCAATCATCACTCCGAACACTTTGCTGTCCACAATCAGCGGAGCAAACACGACGGAATGCAGCCCGAGGCCGGCGAGCTGCGCAACAAAAGCGGATGGCGAACCGCTGATGTCGGGTTCGTACATCAGTTGCCCCTGCCTGCAGCATCGGCCCAGGCCACTCTCGTCGACACGGAGGGGAGCCTGCTCTGTTACGCCCAGGTCCAGGGAGGGCGACTGGCCCTTTACGGCAACGCTGGCAACGGACAATGTCTGCCGCGCAGGGTCATAGAGACAAGCGCAGCCGAAATCGATTGGCAGATGCTCTTCGAGATTTCGCAGCACCACCTGAAAGAGCCTGCGCAGATCCTGGCGCTCGCCGATCGCTCTCGTGGTCTCATCGAGGAGGCTCAGACGCGCGAGCTGCGAGCGCAATTGCTCTTCATCGCGTTTACGGTCGGTGATGTCGGTGGAGATGCCGAATATGGCGTTGACCCGACCGGCCTCATCCCGCAACGGCGCCTTGACGGAGATATAGGTATGCAGCCCGTCTGGCTGCGGGACCGTCTCCTCCGCAGTCACGGCGTGATCCCCTTCAGCTACACGAACATCCAGTTTGCGGAATGCGTCCGCGGTCTCCGCCGCAAACAGATGATGGTCGGTTCGACCGAGAATCTCATCCCGTGAAAGGCCGAAGATCTGTTCGAACTGGCGATTCACGAGTTGGAACCGGCCGTCCAGGTCCTTGACATACACAACCGTCTGCGAGTTGTCGATGATGGCCTGCAGGAGCTGTTGACTCTCGCGCCGTGCGGCGATCTGAGATTGCAGGGTTTCGTTGACTGACTGCAGTTGCGCGGTGCGATCGAATACCCGCTGTTCCAACTCCTCGTTCGCGCTGCGAAGCGCTTCCGCCGAACGCGCGATCGTCGACTGCAGTTGGGCATCGATAACGGAGAGGAGGAGGGTCGAGCCGAGGATGAGAAATGTAAACATCGCGATCGTGATGGCGAGCCAGTTTGCATCCAGGCGCGGGCCACTGGAGATGCAGACTGCGTTCGGCGCGAAATGAGCTGCACCCATTCCCGTGTAGTGCATGCCGACGATCGCCGCGCCCATGACAGAGGCAGCCGCGATCTTGTACCAATGCCGGCCCCTGCCGCTATGCGGCAAGCTGAAGGCGATCCACAGTGCGGCAATCGCTGCCGCAATTGCGACGAGCACCGATGCCGCAAACAGCAGGGGGTCGTAGTCGATGCCTGGAAACATCTGCATCGCCGCCATGCCCGTGTAATGCATAGCCGAGATACCGATGCCGATGAAGACACCGGGCACCGCGATGCCGCTCGCTGTTGTATCGTTGCGGTGAAAGCGGTGTAACGCAAAGCCCGAAACGACGACGGCGATCAGCCATGAAGTCACTGTCAGTGACAGGTCGTAAGCTACCTGCACGGGCAGATGGAATGCGAGCATGCCGATGAAGTGCATCGACCAGATGCCCGTACCCATCGAGAACGCGCCGCCCACGATCCAGGGCAGATACAATGGTTTGTGTCCCAGGCGCGCCGCGTAAGTCGGGTGCAGGCGCTGCGCGAGACTCAGCGTGACGTGCGAGGCCAGAACGGCGACGACGTAGGAAAGGACAACGAGTGGGATCGAATAGCTGCTTTGCATCACGAATCCAGTGATGAGCGGATCAGCCGCTTCAACGCGACCCTCGCAACACGCTGTGCAGCGCATCGAGACTGACCGGTTTGGTCAGATGTGCATCCATTCCGGCAGCGCGTGTCCGTTGCCGATCTGCCTCTTGTCCCCATCCGGTCAACGCAACGATACGCACGTGCTCGCCCTGGGGCAATCCGCGAATGCGGCGCGCCGCCTCCAGACCGTCCAACCGAGGCATGGCCAGATCCATGAAGATGATTTGCGGTTCAAAGGTGCGGGCGCACTCGATGGCTTCGATGCCGTCCGCGGCTGTGCACACTTCGTGATCTTCCATTTTCAACAGCAGGGCAAGCGATGCAGCGGCATCTGTGTTGTCATCCACAACGAGGACACGTTGACCTCGATTCCGCGGCGAAGGCGAGGGCGCGACAACCGGCGTGTCGGTAGCCGTGGCAATCGGCAGACGCACGCAGATCCGCGCGCCCAACCCCGGGCCTTCGCTGAACGCGCTGACCGTCCCATTGTGCATCTGTACGAGCGTGCGCACGAGAGAAAGCCCGATGCCGAGACCTTCAGCGCCGCGGACCTCGTGCGAGCGTACCTGGGCAAACATATCGAACACCTGTTCGAGCGAATGCGGTGGGATACCGATTCCATTGTCCTCGACGGTAACTATTGCCTCGCCGTTCTCACGGTCGAGACCGAGTGTGATGCGTCCACCGGCGTCGGTGTATTTGGCAGCATTCAACAGCAGGTTCGAGAAAACCTGCGCGAGCCGGTCAGGGTCGCCATCGACATGGAGGCCAGGAGCGCGGATCGCAACCGTCAATTCGTGTCGGCTCGATTCAATGGTGGCTCGCGTGGACTCCACGGCGTTGGCCAGAACTTCCGTGAGCAGCACCTTGCGCTGGCGCAATTCAAACCGGCCGCGCGTAATGCGGCTCACATCCAACAGATCATCCACTAAACGCACCAGGTGGGTCATCTGCCGGTCCATCATGCTGATGGTGTCCGAAACGGTTGGATCCAGGTCGGGGTGCCGTTTGAGGATGTGCAGGCCATTGCGCAACGGGGCGAGGGGGTTGCGCAACTCGTGGGCGAGGATGGCCAGGAATTCATTCTTCTTTCGGTCCGCTTCGCGCAAGTGCTCTTCGGCCCGCTTGCGGTCCGTAACGTCACGGAAATAGACAGCCAACCCCTGCGGCGTCGGATAGGCGCGTACCTCCACCCAGGTATTGCTGATGAGCGAGACGGTTTCGAACGAAACCGAGCGCTGCTGGCTCAGGGCGCGCTCGTACTCCTGCTGAAACACAGATTCGCGCGTGTGTGGAAAAACTTCCCAGAGTACGTGTCCCAGCAGGGTTTCCGGCGCCGCGTGGAAGTGATCCAGCGCGCGCTGGTTCAGGTAAGTAAAGCGATACTCCCGATCCAGGGAATAGAATCCATCCGTGATGCTCTCGAGAAGCGCGGCGCGCTCCGCCAGCGCTGCTGCAGCGCGCCGGGCGGCCGATTGCAACATCGAACCGATATACGCGCGCAGCTCATGTTCCGTGTACGGTTTGGCCAGGTAACCATCCGCGCCTTCCTTGAAACCCTCGATGCGCTGTTCCTGGATCGCAAGTCCCGAAATGAGCAATACCGGGATCATCCGGGTTTGCTCCTGGCTGCGCAGGGCCTTGAGCAGCTCGATTCCACCGATGGTGGGCATCACGATATCGGTGACAACGAGCACGGGAGGAGAGCGCATCACGCACTCGAGCGCCTCCTGGCCGTTGCCAGCCGTATCCACGATGTATTCATCGGAGAGTACCCGGGCCAGATGGCCTCGCAGCACGGCTTCGTCTTCGACCAACAGGATGCGAGGTTTGGAGGGGGCCGGGGGTGGGAGCTCACCGTTGTGCATCTGCCTTGCAAGCTCCTTTGGGGACCCTACCCATACACGACAATCGTAAGCTCGGCTGTATCAATTATCCTGCCGCGCCGCGGCGGATGCTACCCGTACCGTACTCCTGGCGCACGCCAACTGAGTCACAAGCGGCGGTATCGGGAGTCGCCAATTCGAGACAGCCGGGTGTTGTAGCATAGCGGCTTCGCAGCGCAATGCGCACTGCGCGAACTCGATGCGGATAGGGCTGAGGTGCGCTCCAGGTGCCGCTACGTTGGCTCGAACAGGATCGCCTGGCCTCCCGCGGGGTTCAGGGCGATCTGCAGGACGGTCGCGGGCGTGACTTCGAATTCGTCCAGGTTGACCTCGGTCTTCCAGACCCATTTGTTCCATTCGCCATCGCTGTAGCGATGCGCGCGCCAGCGGGTGTGCCCGGCGCTCGAGTGGCTCAGAAACTCCAGGGAAACCGTGGCGCGGCGCGATTGCTCGTTGGTAATGGCACCCAGATACCAGCGCCGACCCTTACGGCGAGCCACGATGACGAATTCACCCAACTCGCCGCCGAGGGCCCGTGTTTCATCCCAGGTGACAGGCACATCGTCAAACCACGTGAGCTCGGGCCACGCCTTCTCGACGTACTTTTCCCATGAGTCGTACCAATAGAGATACGCTTGCGGTGTGTAGTAAATAACTGTCAGGGCCAGTTGGTGCGCGTTGGTCGTTTGATTTCGATCCTGGGCATAGCAGATGGTGTAGTCCATCGGGCCCACGATGGCGCGTTGATAGGCGAGGTTGACATTGTGCCGGGCAGGGGGGAATTGTTCATTGCCGCGCACACCCTCCAGGGCGAGGTAGTTGGGCAGAGTGCGTTCCAGCCCGGCCGGCCGGATATCGTCATGAATGTCGCAGATCAAGCGATGCTCCGCGCATGTCTCGATGATGCCATAGAGTACGTCTGCGTCTGACTTGCGGCCTTCCCACATGAAGCCGAACTTGATTCCCGCGGCACCCCACTCGGAATAGGCTTTGCAAATGGCCTGCAACTGCTTCATGGCAGGCGCGCGGTCCACGTAGAGCATGGTGCGGATGCCCTTCGAGCCGGCGTACTCGATGATCTTGCGGATGTCCAACTGTGTAACGGGCACTGTGGCGTCGGAGTCATCGGTCCCGTCCCCGTACCAATGCGCGTCGTACTCGATGTATTCGAGTTTGCGTGCCGCCGCCCAGTCCACCGCGGCTATCCCGTTGGCAGTGGTATAGGCACCACGCACGCGATAGGCGCGTCCCGGCTGGATCCAACTGGTGTCTTCCAACACACAGGGCGTTGCCAATGTTTGGATGATGCCGCCGCGCTCGATCAGCTGAGCAGGCGTCTCAGCCACAATCAGGATTCGCCATGGGGTCCGTTGCCCGACATCGAGATCGAACTCAGGTTCCTCCGGTGTTGGCACATCAACGCCGTCGGGCCCGAGCGTCCGACCTGGATAGCGCATCAGGTGTGTTTCGAGGCAGTTGCTGCCCGATGCGCGCAGCATGGCGCGCGGATAGTGCGGCCGGTCTGACTCGGCCATCAGTCCGTACAGGCCGTTGCCGATGTCTACGGTGATCGGGTAATCAAACAGTTGTCCCGGATCTTCGTGCGCTGTCAGCGGTGGCCAGGCGGGCATCGGGAAGTTGGGTCCGAGCGTACCTGCGTGCAGCTTGCCGACGAGGATCTCTCCCTCATCGCGACTGGCATAAAAGGTCGCGGACACGGGAAAGCGGTAGCCGGTTTGCTCGCCCATCAGACGTACGCGACTCTGACCAGCGGTCTTCACGATCGCCTGGCGAATGGCGGCTGCGGTATTGAAAACTCTTGCGATGAGGTCGTAGTGAATGTCCGTCTGCATGTCCCGCAAATGCACCGTAAGTTCATTGGAGCTTTCGTCGTAGCGCGCGCTGATACCGAATCGGGGTGTCCAGCTGCCTGAATACGATTGCCGCGAAACACCGAGAATTTCCACGCTCGCGCCCAGAAAGACTCCGGAAGCCAACTGGAGAGAAACCGGGGAAGGGGCCATTACCGGCGTGGCGCCGCGAGCGAGGCTCCAGCGGGGCATGCCTGAGGTGAGATCCAATGTCAGGACCAGGTTGCCATCGGGGGAACTGGCAGTGAGGCGTGTCGGCCGTTGCTTTGCCGCCTGCACGTTTGTGGCGGTGATGGCTGCGACGGCGATGCAGCCCTTCGTAAATGCGCGCCGTGTGTGATTCACCAGTACGGGTCCCACACTCTCGTGAAGCGCATCAGTGCTTCGAGATAGAAGTAGTCGCCCCAGATCACGCGTTCACGGACGCCCCTTTTTTCGGGCATGTGATAAACCGCCTCACGCAGGAGACCGTCCCCCGGATCGTGCTCACCCAGGGCATAGTTGTCGATCAGGCTGAGCAGAATAGCCCGAGCCGCGGCTTCGAAGCGCGCGCGGTTCGCATCGGTCAACGGCAGCTGCCGTGCTGTTTCCAACAGTCCACAGACGGCGATCGCGGCAGCAGAAGTATCGCGTTCGGCCTCCCCATCCACGAATATCAGATCCCAACAGCAGACCTGATCGGCTGGCAGCCGCGCCAGAAAATAGTGGCTCAGGCGGGCACTCAGGCCGATCAGCGAACTCGCGCCGTTGTAACGATAGACCAGGGGAAAGCCGTACATGCCCCAGGCCTGGCCACGAGACCAACAGGACGTATCGCTGTAGCCTTGATGGGTCGTACCCCGAAGGGGAGCGCCCGTGAGCGGATCCATGTGAAAGGTATGGAATGTCGAATCGTCGGAGCGCACCAGATAGCGGGCGGCCCGCGCGACATGGTTGTCGGCGACCTCGCGATAGGCGGGATCGCCGGTCTGATCACCGGCCCAATAGAGCAGCGGGAGGTTGAGGTTGCAGTCGATGATCATGCGGCCCGCCTGGGCCGGATCGTTGAGATTGCCCCATGCCTGAATGATGCCCGCTACCGGGAGATAGCGGCGGCGCAGCAGGTCGGCCGCTTTCAGGGCACTGGCGCGTGCTGACCTGTCGCCGTCGATTTTCCAGGCCGCAACGCAGGACAAGGAGTACAGGAAGCCGAGATCGTGATGATCAGTGCCAATCTCGTTATCGACTCGATGTTGAAAACTACACACCTGCTCGAGCGCGGCGGCGCGGAATTCCTCATCTGCGCTGAGCTGATAGCTCAGCCAGAGAATTCCGGTCCAGAAACCCGAGGTCCATTCGATATTGTCGATCGCCCCGTACGTGCCGTTGGTCGATGCCGGTGCCGGAAACTGTTCCGTGAAGCGCGGTAGCATGGCCTTGACGCGCGCCAATGCCGTCTCAATCGCCGCATCGATTCGATGACGGTCGGAGGGGTCGCCTTGCGGAGAGCGCAGTTGGGTCACTATCTGGAGCGGGTTGGAACCGCGGTTGATGCGCGCTTCACCAGCGACAGGGGCATGAATCGATGTTGCGGCTTGGCGGCCTCGTCCAGCCGTGCGCGGCGCACCGCATCGATCATGATCTCCACCGCCGCGGAGGCCATGTCGGCGATCGGTTGGCGGATGGTCGTGAGCTCGGGCCATACGGTGGTGGCAACGGGCGTATCGTCAAAACCGGCGATACTCAGATCGCCCGGGATGGACAGGCCCAGGCCGTGTGCGATCGCAGAGACGGCCGCTGCCATGTCATCGTTGGCAGCGAAGATGGCCGTGGGGCGATCGTTGGATTCCAGAAGTTGTTGGCCCGCCTGCAGCCCCGAGCGGTAGGTGAAGTATCCCGGGGCGATTCTGCGGGGCTCGAGCTGTAAACCGGCATCGGCCATGGCCTGGCGGAATCCGGCCTCACGTCGTTTCGCCGGCGAGTGCGCGGGATCGCCCTGGACGAAGGCGATGTCGCGATGACCCAGCTCGAGCAGATGCTCGGTCATCATCCGGGCACCCTCGAAATCATTGATGATGACCGCCGAACGATCCGGCCGCAGCTCCGCCGTCGCGAAGCTCAATGCCTGCACGCCCTTGCGTTCGAGAAAGCCAAATACAGCATCAGAGTCGCACAGAGGTGGAGGGAGGATCACGGCATCGATGCCGGCGGAAACGAGCTTCTTGAGTCCCTCGAGCGGATCCGACAGCGTCGCCGGCTCCGCGTGTAGTTGACATCCGCCGATAGCGCTCTGCCGAAACGCGCCCATCAGATAATTGGTGAGGTTCGAGGACGACGGGTTGGAGTAGATGAGTGCGATCCGGGCGCCACCATGGATGTTTCTTGCCGCGGCGTTGGGTGAGAAACCGAGATCCTTGATGGCGCGATAAACCTTCTCCTGCGTTTCCGCGCTCACGTATTTGTGTCCGTTGATGACGCGGGACACTGTCATCGCCGAGACTCCACCGCGCCGCGCAACGTCATGGATGGTCGGAATGGCCTTTTTTTTCGGCGTACGTGTCGCAGGGCGCTTTCGACCCCGTGCGGACTTTGACTTCATGACGCCCATCGCTCCATCGAGATCGCCGTGCCTGGTGAATGCGCTTGCCCGGCAGCAGCGGCTGTGTATGATCTGGTATCAATAACAGACCGAGCATGTCAGATGCAAGCGCCGCCCGATAGGCTGCCGCCCGCGCGCGCGAGCCGCCGGACCAACTACAGCCTGCTGAGCGCTTTCCTGTTCTTTTTCTTCTTCGCCCAGGCCGCTTGCATGTCGATGCTGGCGATCTGGCTGAAAGGCTCGCTGGGCTTGAGTGGCGCGGCGGTGGGCACGGTCTATTCGGCCAACTTCGTGGCCGCCATGCTGGCGCAGCCGGTGTTTGGCTACGTTTCCGACCGGATGGGATTGCGCAAGCTCGTGCCCGTGACGCTTGCCTGCCTGGTAGTCCTGGCGTTCCTCTTTTTCCGCTTCGCCTATGCACCGCTGTTGCATATGAACCTGCTGCTCGGGGCGTTGTTGGGAGGGCTGTACCTGGGCGTGACTTTCGTTGCCGGGCCCTTCGCCCTCGAGTCGTTCGTGGACCGGGTAGGGCGCCGATATGGATTCGAATACAGCCGCGCACGCCTGTGGGGCTCACTGGGATACGCAAGCGCCGCGGTCTTCACAGGGCGCCTTTACAACCTCGATCCCAAGTTGAACTTCTGTCTGGCCTCAGTGGCCGGGGTCCTGCTGATTCCCATCATCTTCGCTGCGCGCCTCGGGACGGACACGAGCGGGCCTTCAGTGGAGGCTGCGCTGCGTCCGCGCGAGGCTGTATCGATCCTGCGGTTGCCGCAGTTCTGGGGCTTCATGGTGCTCATTCTGGGCGTCACCAATCTTTACCTCGTTTACGACCAGCAGTTCCCTTTCTATTTCGCTTCGCTGTTCCCGACCGCGGCGCGCGGCAACGAGATGTTCGGTTACCTCAGCTCCGCGCAGATCTTCGTGGAAGCCGGCATGATGTTTGTTGCCCCCTGGATTGTCATGCGCACGGGCGCGCGTTACGGCCTGCTGCTCGCTTCGGGCATCATGATCGTGCGCATCGCGGGATCGGGGCTGGCGGCCGGCCCGCTCGCCATCTGCGCCTGCAAGATGCTGCACTCCCTGGAGTTGCCGATCCTGTCGGTTTCAATATTCCGTTACATCGCATACCACTTTGACACCCGCTTTTCGTCCACGATCTATCTCGTGGGTGTCAGCTTCGGTCACTCGCTGGGACTTGCGTTGTTCTCACCTCTGGCCGGCATCGGTTATGACCGTCTCGGCTTCCAGCATACCTACTTCCTCATAGCGGGCTTCGCTTGCGTCTTCTGGCTCTGCTCCTGGTTCTCGCTCGCTGCGACGCCGCCCACCGATGCGAGCGGCCGGCCGATTCGAGCAATCAGCCCCGCCTAACCGCCAAACTTGTAACGGACCCCGAGGCTGTAGGTACGGCCGTTGATGTAATGCTGCCGCTCGATTCCGGTCGCGTAGGCAGGCTCACCGACGAAGCGGTCGAGACCCTTGTCGGTCAGGTTGTTGGCGTTGAAGGTAATGGAGAGGGCGTCCTTCAGGTTGTAGTTCAGCGAGGCATCGAGGATGCCGTAGGAACCGATGTAGCGTCCGTCGATCGGATTCGTGGATACGCCGAACAGGATCTCGTCCGAACGCCAGGTGTAGACGAGGCGGCCGGATAATTTTCCATCGTCGTAGAATGCCTGTGCCGTGTAGTTGTACTTGGACACGAAGGGCTGCGGCACGTTGACGATGCGCGGGTTGCTCGCCGTGCCAAAGTTCACCGGGTTCTCTGTATCGACATAGGTGAACGAGGCGGAGGTGCCGAAATGCCGCCAGATTCCGGGCAGAAAATCCAGGAACGTCTGGGCTGCCGCTTCGATCCCGCGCGCATAGCCTTTGCCGGCATTGGTCTGACGAGCAATCTGGTACTCACCGGGCTGACAGCCGATGGCCGCGGCAAACGCGGCGCTGCTCGGCGGCGCATTCGGGACGATCTCGCAATGATTGAGTCCGTAGGCGAACCCATTCAACTCCTTGTCAAAGAAGTCCAAGGACGCATAGTTGGTGGAATTGAAGTACTTCTCGAATGCGATGTCATAGTTATCCGCCTTCAGTGGCTTCAGATCCGGATTGCCGGCGGTACCGAGGCCGGTTGCGATGTTGGGGGCAACGGCCGGGTTCAGGTCGGCGAAGGACGGTCGGGTGATGCCTTTTGAGTAGCCGAATCGCACCAGCACGTCGGGTTGCACGTAGTACGTCACGTTCAGGGAGGGCAGAGTGTTGGTGTAATTCTTGGAATCGGCGGTGGCGATAATGGCCACGGGCGTCTGGGTCAGATCATTGGCATAACCCTGGCTGTACTGGTGGGTGCGAACTACGCGGACCCCGAGGTTGCCCTTGATCTTGTCGTTGAAGCCGGCGAAATCACCCATGAGGTAGACAGCCGACGTCTCTTCCTTTTCGACGCGTCGCTGCAGCAGTTGTTCGGACCGCGTGGCTCCGGCCGGAATGTTGGCAAGCGGGAAATTGTTGCGGACCACATCCCCCAGCAACTGAGCCGGTGAGTAGGCCAGGTAGCCGCCGGAATAGCCCGCATTTCCATGCATGAAGTTCGTGAGCGAGCCCTGCAGCAGGTTGGCGAAGTCAGCGGCCGGTATGCCGTTCGAGTGATAGGCGGTGCCCCCGAGAGAAGCCGGCCAGCCGGCGAGCCCCAGGCCGTCCGAGGTCAGGTTGTAGTTCTGGGTAAATCCGTAATTCCAGAAACGATCCTGGGTTGGGGCGTAGCGCGTACCCACTTTGAAATCCTGGAAGAAGCCACTGTCGAGTTGATACTTGGCATCCAGGCGCACGGCCATTCCCTTGTCCTGGGTGAGATTGTTTGTCCCGTCATTGTAGAAGTTGCCCGCCCACGTGGACGTGGAGCCTACATCAGGCCCCGAGAAGGTCATGGTATGAGGGGTACCAGTGAGATCACGCGTGATGGCCCATCCGCCGATGCCGGTGGATTGCCACAACGCCGGCGCAGAGGCGATGTTAACCGAGCGGTTATCGTCCCTGACCTCCGATTTCGTAACAGCCAGATCGCCCTTTATCGCGAGTTTTGGTGTCGGCTGCCACTCGAAACCCGTGGCCGCGATCGCCGTCCAATAAGGATGGTGCTCGTCGCCTCCGGTCACATTCAAGTCGGAATTGAGGAAGGTCCCGCCCGCCAGCCGTTGACTGACCAGCACGTCATCGGATCCCCCATTGAGATTGCGATTGGCCAGACCTTCGGTGAGCGCGAAGGGGGTGGTCTGGAGGTTCTGAACGTTACGGCCATCGACACTGTTCAGAAACAGGTAGTTCTGATTGTACAGGTAATAGGTGTAGTTACTCTCGGCATACAGGCGCAGGTGGTCGTTCACGACCCAGTCGGCCGCCAGCTGAAATCCTTTGCGGGTGCGCTTGATGATTTCTTCACCCACCGGTATCTGGGATTGGGCGGTGGCCGACATCACGTTGCCGATCTGACTGGCATTCAGCGCGGTTCCACCGAGACCCGCGTGTGCAAAATCGGGAACATTGCAAGGCGTTTTGACGTTGTCGCAGGCGAGGGTCGGAACATTCACCAGGCCCCAGACATCGGAACGGCCAACCAAAGCCGCCAACGGCGCATTGGGATTGTTGCTGGTGTTGGCGGCCGCGCGCTGCGCGTATTCCGGATCGTCGGCTCGAATGGAGCGCTCATAGGTGGCGCCGCCATTGGCGGGGTTGTTATCCGAGCGGCCTTCGCTCCGCTGGTAAACGGCACCGAGGACTACGCCGATGCGTCCGCCATTCTCCAGGTCCCATTTGTCCGCAAGGAGCCCGAAGAGCTCCGGCTTCACGTGTTTGTCGAGCTCGTTATATCGGCCCGTTACGCCCACCGTAGCCGTCGCGCTCGCGAAGTCGCTCGGATGACGCGTGCGAATGTTGATGAGACCGCCGATACCGCCTTCGATATGTTCGGCAGTCGGATTCTTGTAGACATCGATTCCGGCAACCATGCCGGGAATCGCGTCCTCGATGTTGAATTCCCGCAGGCCCGCGGTTGCGTAGGCGCGGCCATCGACCTGGGATGCGGTCTGGCCTGACAGGCCACGGATGGTCAGCCCGCTGCCTGCGCCGACCGGGGATGCGCCTTCGCCGCCGTAGCGGTAGCCCTGAACTCCCGGGATGCGCGTCAGCGTTTCGGCAACGTTGTTGTCGGGCAGCTTGCCGATGTCCTCCGCCGACACCGAGTCGACGATTTCCTGCATGTTCTGTTTGACCGCTACCGAGGATTGCAGGCTTTTGCGAACGCCGCTGACCACGACCTCCTGCAGGTTGGTTGTGGAATCCGTTGCGTTTGCTGAAGCACTCCGGGTAGTTGCCGGCGCGGCGGTCTGCGCGTACACGGGCGTGCCCAAGGCGGCCACGCCGGTGGATCCGAGTAAACTCACGAGGATCTGTTGTCTGCCATTCATGTTGGGCCCCCTTACCGATCTTGCTCCCGGCGCTTGGCTCCGGGGCGTGTGCTCGAGCGGTATCTGGCGATATCCGCTGAGTCATATAAATCAGTTATCGATAACATAGCGCAACGCCGGTGCCGAATCCAGCGCTGCGTAGGCGGTTCGGGAAACCAGGAAAATGGGACCGATAACATGCCCGGGTGTCGCGAAACCCGGCACGGGGAGCCTATTGCAATAAATAGTATGTTATCGATATCCTATTTCACCCGGAACAGTTCGGGTGCTCACAGGGGAAGCGCCATGCACGCGGTGAAGCAGTCGAGAGTCGGCATCGTCAGTCTCGTGTTCATGCTGGCCTGCGTGGTCAGTGAGACAGCGAACGCGCAGTTCGTGCACCCCGGCGGGTTGCACACACAGGTGGATCTGGATCGCATGAAGACGCAGGTCGCTGCCGGCGCGCATCCCTGGATCGATGACTGGAGTCTGCTCATTGTCGATCCCCTGGCCCAGAGCACCTATACCGCCGCGCCGCGAGCCAACCTGGGGGCGAATCGCCAACGGGCCGATCAGGATGCCCACGCTGCCTACCTGAATGCGATTCGCTGGTACATCTCGGGTGATACGACGCATGCGGACGCCGCGGTCAGGATATTGAATGCATGGTCGGCGGCGGTGAGCCAGGTTCCAACCGCCGCACCGCCCGATGTCTACGGACTGCAGGCCATTCCAATCCAGGACTTCGCTCTGGCCGCTGAGGTGCTGCGGCTGTATCCCGGCTGGTCGCCCACGGATATCACCGCGTTCAAGAACATGCAGAGCAACTATTTCTATCCGGCGGTGAACGAGTTTCTCACCAATCACAACGGTTATTGCATCAGCTACTACTGGGCCAACTGGGACGCAGCCAACATCGGGGCGCTCATTGCCATGGGCGTGTTCAATGACAACGTCGCCTGGTTCAACCAGGGAGTGGATTACTATCAGAGCGGGGCGGGCAACGGCGCGATCATGAACGCGGTCTACTTCCTGTGGTCCGGAAACCTCGGCCAATGGAATGAGGCGGGGCGCGACCAGGAACACGACCAGCTCGGTGTCGGACTGCTGGGCTACGCCGCCCAGACCGCATGGAACCAGGGTGTTGATCTGTTCGGCTTTGCCGGAAATCGGCTCCTGGCGGGGGCCGAGTACACGGCTCGATACAACGCCGCGCGCGACGTGCCCTACAAGACGTACAACAATTGTGGCGACAATGTGCGCCAGTTCTGGATTTCCACCAACGGCCGCGGCCGCTTGGATGATCGCCCCGTGTGGGAGCTGATCTACAACCACTATGGCGTGCTGCAGGGTTTGAACACTCCAAACAGCAAAGCCCTGGCCGAGCTGATGCGGCCGGAGCACGGCAGTATCGATCACTTCGGTTATGGAACCCTGACATTTACGCTGAATGCCGCTGCCTCACCCAACCCACCCGGGCCCGCTCCAGAGGCTCCGACCGATGTGAAAGCTACGGCGGCAGTTGGACGCGTGTACGTGAGTTGGTCGACGGTGGCCAAGGCCAACGGTTTCATTGTGCTGCGCTCCACTAACGGTGGCGCCTACGAGACCATAGCAACACTGAATCAGACTACTCTGACAGAGTACACCGATACGACCGTCACCAACGGCGTAACGTATTCCTACGCAATTCAGGCAAAGAATCAGTCTGGTACGAGCGCTTCCAGCAAGGCCTGCGCCGCCACTTCTGCCACTCCCATGGCCGCGGGGGCACTGCCGACCGGTTGGCTCAACGCAGATATCGGCACGGTCCAGACCGCCGGCAGCGCCCAGTATGCAACTGTCACCAACAACACGCTCCTGGTGTCAGGGCAGGGAAGTGG
>Ga0068863_100003029_pt1 | contig 16608 bp, 15 predicted proteins | sample KBSSwiS62_FD_66596 | JGI IMG/M metagenome (GOLD analysis project Ga0068863, IMG submission 66596) | Switchgrass rhizosphere microbial communities from Kellogg Biological Station, Michigan, USA - KBS Switchgrass S6-2 | ecosystem: Host-associated > Plants > Roots > Rhizosphere > Soil ...
GGAACGCCGGCGGCGCTTGTCGCAGCGAGCGCGGCAAGGGCGTTGTAGAGGTTGTGCCGCCCGGGCTGGCGCAGCACGAGCGGGTGGCTGGAGCCGTCGCGTCGATCGATCACCGTGGCCGCGATGGTGGCGGCGCCCTGAACGATGCTGCCAGGATCGATGCCGATCGTTGCCTCCGAATGCTCGATGCCGAACGTGACGAGCGAGCGGGCACGGTCGGCCAAGGCGGCGCTCTCGGCATCGTCGATGTTGACCGCGGCCACCCGCGCGGCGGCGAGGAAGTCGCCGAACAGCGCGCGCAGCTCTTCCAGGCTCTTGTGGTCGAGGCTGACGTTGCCGAGCACGGCGACATCGGGGCGATAGAGCGCGATCGAACCGTCGCTCTCGTCGACTTCGGAGACGAAGACCTCGCCCGCGCCGATGCGGGCGCTGGCGAAGGGCGCATCGGGCGCGACGAAGTTCTTCATCACCGCGCCGTTCATGATCGTGGGGTCGCGCCCGCAGGCGGTCAGGATCCAGCCGATCATGCCGGTGACGGTCGACTTGCCGCTGGTGCCGCCGACCGCGATGCCGCGGGGCGCGGCGTTGAACAGGCTCGCCAGCAGCTCCGCGCGGCTCACCCGGCGGCAGCCGAGCTGCCGGGCGCGCACCACCTCGGGCACCGTGTCCTCGACTGCGGCGGAGGCTACAAGGACCTGCTCGGCCGAAGTCACGCCGCTGCCGTCCTGCGGGTAGAGCAGGAAGCCCTTGCGCTCGAGCCAGGCGAACTTCTCGGCGCTGCGGCCCTGGTCGCGGCTGCGGTCCGAACCGGCGACCTTCGCGCCCAGGCCCTTGAGGATCATCGCCAGCGGCAGCATCCCGGAACCGCCGATGCCGCAGAAGAACCAGGGGCGAGAGGTGAGGTCGGTCGCGCGGGTCGTCATGACGCGAGGCGGTAGAGCATTGCCGCAGCCGATGCCAGCCGAGGGGTGGCCTTCCGCCGCGTCTGGTGCTTTGCTGGGCGCATGACCCGTATCGCCGTCTGCGCTCCCTCGACCCCGATCACTCGTGAGGATGCCGAGCGCGTGATCGCCGTGGCCGCCGCCGAGTTCCCGAATGTCAAGCTGGTGATCCACCCGCAGTGCTTCGCCAGCGAGGGGCATTTCGCCGGCGACGATGCCACGCGTCTTGCCGCCCTGGTCGAATGCGCGAACGATCCCGGCTTCGATGCGGTATGGTTCGCGCGCGGCGGCTATGGCGCAGGCCGGATCGCCGAGGATGCGCTCACACGGTTCGGGCCGGCGGCGGCCACCAAGCGCTACCTCGGCTACTCGGACGCCGGCTATCTGCTGGGCGCCCTCTATCGCGAGCGGATCGGCTCGCCGGTACATGCGCCGATGCTCGCCTGCGTGCGGCGCCAGGGCGGCGAGGAGGCGGTGCGACGCGTGCTGCGCTTCCTGGACGGCGACCGCTCGGGCCTGGAGCCCAGCCTCGAGCGTCATCCCACGGTCGCGTTCAACCTGATGACGCTCGCCATGCTGTGCGGCACCCGGCTGATGCCGGGCTTGGCCGGCCACGTGGTGATGGTGGAGGAAGTGTCCGAACACCTCTACGCCATCGACCGCCTGTTCTTCCACCTGACCGCGCACCTTGGCGGCATCGCCGGCCTGAGGCTCGGCCGCGTCAGCGACGTGCCCGAGAACGACAGGCCCTTCGGCATGGAGGCGGAAGAGATCGCCCGCCACTGGTGCGCGCGCCACGCCATCCCGTTCCTGGGCACTGCCGACATCGGGCACGACGCTGCCAACAAGATTGTCCCCTTCGGACTTGCCGACCGCCCCCAAGCCCAATAGTCCGCCGCGCCACGTCAACGAATCGTAACAGGGCCGCGAGGTTAGGCGGCTTTCGGGAGTGGTCGCCATGCGTGCATTCGTGTTTCCAGGTCAGGGCAGTCAGAAGATCGGCATGGGGGCCGACCTCGCCGAGGCGAGCGCCATCGCCCGCGAAGTCTTCGAGGAAGTTGATGACGTGCTGGGCCAGAACCTGTCGCGAATCATGTGGGAAGGCCCCGAGGACGAACTGACGCTGACCGAGAACGCGCAGCCGGCGATCATGGCGAACGCCATCGCGGCGCTGCGGGTGCTGGAGAAGGAGGGCGGCATCGCCCTCGCGCAGAAGGGCGACTTCGTGGCAGGGCATTCGCTGGGTGAATATACCGCGCTGTGCGCCGTGGGAGCGTTCAGCCTGGCGGATACGGCGCGGCTGCTCAAGCTGCGCGGGCGCTCGATGCAGGCGGCCGTGCCGGTCGGCGAGGGTGCGATGGCCGCGCTGCTCGGCGCCGATATCGAGAAGGCGACGGCGCTGGCGCAGGCTGCCGCGCAAGGCGAAGTCTGCTCGGTCGCCAACGACAACGATCCGACCCAGGTCGTGCTCTCGGGCCACCGCGGCGCCATCGAGCGGGCCATCGGCCTGGTCAAGGAGCACGGCATCAAGCGCGGCGTGGCGCTGCCGGTCTCGGCCCCGTTCCACTGCGCGCTGATGCAGCCCGCGGCCGATGCCATGGCGGAGGCGTTCGAGACGACCGAGCCTGCGACCTTGCGCCTGCCCCTGTTCGCCAACGTGACCGCGGCGATGGTGTCCGATCCGGCCGAGGTGAAGCGCCTGCTGGTCGAGCAAGTCACCGGCCGCGTTCGCTGGCGCGAGAGCGCGATCGCCATGCGCGAGGCGGGCGTCGAGCACTTCGTCGAACTGGGCGGCAAAGTCCTCGCCCCCATGATCAAACGCAGCGCGGGCGAGGTGGACGTGACCTCGGCGATCACCATGCAAGACATCGAAGCGCTGGCGAAGGCGCTTTGAAGGGTTAAGGCAGGGGGGACAATGGCGCGCGCAAAGGCGCGAAGGCACGAAGGAGCGGAGAATGGAGGCGATCGAGCGGATCGCGACGAATATCGTCGATGCCTCTGTCGGCATACATCGGGGTCTTGGGCCAGGCTTGCTCGAAAGTGTCTATGAGATCGTGCTGGCAGGTGAATTGGAGAGGCGCGGCCACAAGGTGGACCGGCAAAAGCCGGTCGACATACACTATGATAGACTGAGCTTCCCCGCTGCCTTTCGCCTCGACCTACTCGTAGACGATTCCGTCATCGTCGAGATCAAATCCGTGGAGCGGCTTGCCGCTGTCCATGCCAAGCAGATGCTTACCTATTTGCGGCTCAGCGATAAGCGCCTAGGCCTGCTTCTCAACTTTTCCGGTGAGACGATGAAGGAAGGCATCAGACGCTTGGCGAATGACTATCGCCCAAGATCTTAGTGCCTTCGTGCCTTCCCGCGCGCCTAAAAACCATCATAGACCCTACGGAGCCTCTTCATGTTCGACCTCAACGGAATGACCGCACTCGTCACCGGCGCCTCGGGAGGGATCGGTTCGGCGATTGCGCGCGGGTTGGCGGCGCAGGGGGCGCGGCTGGCGGTTTCGGGGTCGAACCAGGGGAAGCTGCGCGTCTTCCGTGACGAGCTTGACGAGCATACGCCGCAGCACCTCCAGAAGGTCGACCACGTCGCCATTGCCTGCGATCTCTCCAGCGCCGAGCAAGTCGAGAAGCTTGTGCCGGCCGCGCTGGAGTCGCTGGGCAAGATCGACATCCTGATCAACAACGCCGGCATCACCCGCGACAACCTCGCCATGCGGATGAAGGACGAGGAGTGGGACGCGGTGATCCGGGTGAACCTGGAATCGGCCTTCCGCCTGATGCGCGCGGTGACCAAACCGATGATGAAGGCGCGCTTCGGCCGGATCATCACCGTGACCTCCATCGTCGGCACCACCGGCAACCCCGGCCAGTTGAATTACTGCGCCAGCAAGGGTGGCCTCACCGCGATGTCCAAGAGCCTTGCGCAGGAGCTTGCCAGCCGCAACGTGACGGTGAATTGCGTGGCCCCCGGCTTCATCCGCACCGCCATGACCGAAGTGCTGCCCGACGCGCAGAAGGACGCGCTCAACGCCAAGATCCCGATGGGCCGCATGGGCGAGGGCGCCGACATCGCAGCGGCCTGCGTGTTCCTGGCGAGCAAGGAAGCCGGCTACGTCACCGGCCAGACGCTCCACGTCAACGGCGGCATGGCGATGATCTGAGGGCCGCCGCTCCTTGCGCGGCGCGGAAGCGGGGTGGGCGGTGCCCCGAAAGGCCCCCTTATCCCCAGCTTCCCACCATCGCTGCCTGTTCGCGCTTGCCGCCGCCCGCACCCGCGCTAGAGAGGATAGTCCGTATCCAAGGGTATCTAGATCCCGGCCGAACTTGGGGGACATGAGGCAAGCATGAAGGCCACCGTCGAACGTTCCACGCTGCTGCGCTGCCTCTCCCACGTGCAGTCCGTCGTCGAGCGCCGCAACACCATTCCGATCCTGTCGAACGTGCTGATCGAGGCGGCCTCGGGCGGCGCGCTGAAGATCATGGCGACCGACCTCGACCTGCAAGTGGTCGAGACCATCGCTGCCGTCTCGGTCGACCGGGCGGGCGCGATCACCGTCTCTGCCCATCTGCTGTTCGACATCGCGCGCAAGCTGCCCGACGGCAGCCAGGTGAGCCTCGACGCCGCCGACAACCGCATGGTGGTGAAGGCCGGGCGCAGCCGCTTCCAGCTGCCGACGCTGCCGCGCGACGACTTCCCGATGATCGCCGAGGGCGAGCTGCCGACCAGCTTCGAAGTGCCCGCTGCGACGCTGAGCCAGCTGATCGACCGGACCCGCTTCGCGATCTCGACCGAAGAGACGCGCTATTACCTGAACGGCATCTTCCTGCACGTCCTCGACGACGAGCTGAAGGCCGCCGCGACTGACGGCCACCGGCTCGCCCGCTTCACCCTGAAGTGCCCCGAGGGCGCGCAGGGCATGCCTGACGTGATCGTGCCGCGCAAATGCGTGGCCGAACTGCGCAAGTTGCTGGAAGAAGCGCTCGACACCAACGTCCTCGTCGACCTGTCGGCCAGCAAGATCCGCTTCACGCTCGGCGGCGAGCATGGCGTGGTGCTGACCAGCAAGCTGATCGACGGCACGTTCCCCGACTACACCCGCGTGATCCCCACCGCCAACGACAAGCTGCTCAAGGTCGATCCGCGCACCTTCTTCGAGGGCGTGGACCGCGTGGCGACGATCGCCACCGAGAAGACCCGCGCGGTGAAGATGGCGCTGGAAAACGACAAGGTGACGCTCTCGGTCACCTCGCCCGACAACGGCACCGCCGCTGAGGAAGTGCCCGCGCAGTACGGCTCGGACGGGTTCGAGATCGGCTTCAACGCCAACTATCTCAAGGACATCCTGGGCCAGATCGATGGCGACACGGTGGAGCTGCACCTGGCCGATGCCGGGGCGCCGACGCTGATCCGGCAGGACGACAAGAGCCCGGCGCTCTACGTACTCATGCCGATGCGGGTCTAGCGGGCGGCCCGGTCCGCCCGCGCCGAGCAAAGGCCCCGCATTGACTAGCGAGCCGTCGCCGAGCCGCTCGTTCGGCGCCCTGCGCAACCCGCGGTTCCGCTGGTTCTTCGGCACGTACATCCTCTCGATGATGGCCGACAACATCGAGCACGTCATCAGCTACTGGGTCATGTACCAGCGCTTCCATTCGCCGGCGCTGGGCGGCTTCGCGGTGCTGTCCCACTGGCTTCCGTACTTGTTCTTCTCGATACCCATGGGCGCCCTGGCGGACCGGGTCGACCCGCGGCGCCTGATCCAGATCGGCATGGGCCTGTTCATCTGCGTCTCGCTGGGCTGGGGCTACTTCTTCGTGAGCGGCACGCTCCAGACCTGGGAGGCGATGCTCCTTTTGGTGTTGCATGGCTGCGCCGGCGTGTTCTGGCAGACGCCGAGCCAGCTCCTTCTGCACGGCCTAGTCGACAAGGAGGACTTGCCGAGCGCGGTGCGGCTGAACGCGACGGCGCGCTACCTCGGCGTCCTGGTCGGTCCCGCCGTGGGCGGGGCGATGCTGATCGGGTTGGGGCCGGCGAAAGGCATTTTCCTCAACACCTGCTACTACCTACCCGCCATCATCTGGCTGGCGGTGCTGCGCTACGGGCGCGAGCAGGCGGGGCATACCGCAGTGCGCGGCCTGGCCGACGTGCTGAACACCGTGCGCGAGATCGCCCGTCGTCCGGCGCTGGTCACGATGTCTCTGCTGGCGGCCGCTGCGTCCGGCCTGATCGGCAACAGCTACCAGGCGCAGATGCCCAACTTCGCGGTCGACCTGGGCCACGGCAATCCGGGTGCGGCCTATAGCGCCTTGCTGGCGGCGGACGCCGCGGGCGCGCTTACCGCCGGGTTCCTGCTGGAGACGCTCGGCGGCTTTCGTACGACGCCGCGCACGGCACTGCTGCTGGCGCTGGGCTGGTGCGGCGCGCTGGCGGCCTTCGCCCTGTCCGGCGCCTATCTCGTGGCGCTCGTCTGCCTCTTCGCGGCCGGCTTCTTCGAGCTTTCCTTCAGCAGCATGGCGCAGACCGTCGTGCAGCTTCAGGCGCCGGGCGAGATTCGGGGCCGCGTCCTGGGCGTCTTTGCGATGGCCTCGCTCGGCTGCCGAGCGTTCGCGGGAATCAGCGTCGGCCTGATCGGAGCGCTCGTGGGCGTCCACTTCTCGCTTGCGCTGGAAGCGGTGCTGCTGTTCGCGGTCGTCGGCATCCTGCTGATCCGCACGCAACCCCGCCTGGCCTGACCGGCGGAAAGCCGGGTTGGCGCCTCAACATCATAAGAAATAAGAGAAAATGGTCGGGGAGAGAGGATGGCAGTGCAAGTGTAGCAGGTAAGTCGCAAGCTACTAAAATTTTGGAAGATAGGGTTTTTCTGCTCGGTGAGCGCAGTTATGCCACGTCTCTATGCTACGCAACCACGCACTGACCCAAGCCCAATGAGCCGTATGCCGTTCCTCCTGAAGCGAGCGGGCTCGCAGAACTTCTATGCCCGCATGATGGTGCCCGCCGTCCTCCGGCCAGTCCTAGGGAAACGCGAATTCATCAAGTCTCTCGGTACCTCTAACCGGGCCGAAGCTGAGCTTCGTGCGCTGCCGATGATCGCGGCATGGAAGCGAAGTGTTCGTGCTCTTTCGTCCGGCCCGGACAACGACCTTGCTGTCGAGCAATATGATGCACGCCATTCTCCAACGATGGCAGAGATCGAGGAAGCTGCGCTTCACCATGGTTACGAACACGCATCAGCAAATCTCGACGAATTGCTGGCGCACAAGGCTAAGCTCGGACCTGAGGCCTTTCAGCTGGCGCGGGAGAGGTTCGGTCAGGAGTACGCTGCAGCGAGCCGAAGGCTGCTTGCTGGTGATCACTCGTACTGGAAAATTCGAGCGCGTAAGGTGGTTGAAAGGCGCGGCTGGAACATCGGCGAGGATAGTGCGGAGTTCCAGGCGCTCGTAGACAATCTCTCAAAGTGTGGTGTTGATCTATTTCGTCGCGCTTTGATCATTTTGGATGATCCTTGCACTGAGTTCGCCCCGTCTGTGCACACCGTAAAGCTCTCTAAGAGGGTCAAGGAGCGTGCAGGCCAAGGCGAAGGCATCTTGGACCTTTACGACCGTTACGCTGCTCAGAGACGCTCTGAGGGCAAAAAAAGGGACGATACGCTGAAGCAGGACCGCAAAGCGGTGGAAAGCTTTGTCTCTTTTATAGGCAAGGAGCGAAGTCTCGCCTCCGCGCAGGTTCAGGAGGTACGCGAGTGGCGTAATACGATGGCACTTCTGCCAGGCGGGTATACAAAGCAGAAAGCCTATGCGGGCATGTCCATGAAGCAAGCTGCAAGCTACGCTCATGGCGTCGGTGCTAAGGGCGTTAGTCCCGTTACCGTGAACAAAAATCTTTCTGCTCTTTCGGCTTTGTGTGCTTGGGCGAAGCGTGAAGGGTACGTCGACACCAACCCATGCGATGGTCTGCACTATGATGTCAAAAAGCGGACGAACCCGAGGCCGCCATTCGACAGCGCTCAATTAAACAAGATACTGCGGTCCCCGCTGTTCACCGGATTTGAGCGCAATGGTAAGGAGTACCTTCCTGGCGATCAGCAAACGCGAGATTGGCGGTTCTGGGTTCCCCTTGTCTGCCTGTTCACCGGCGCGCGCGTTGGTGAGGTAGCCCAATTGTGGGTAGACGATCTCGGTGACCAAGATGGTACCCCGTATATTCACATCCGCCACGACGAGGCGCGAAGGCAACGGACGAAGTCAGGGTCTAGCCGCTACTCTCCGGTGCACTCCATCTTGCAGCAGATCGGATTCATCGACTTCGTGAGCACGCAAAGGCGGCGTGCTGATTGCACAGGTGACCTGAAGCTCTTTCCAGAGTTGGTGGTGAATGATCGCGAGCAGAATGGGCGTGCCTCAAGGTTCTGGCGCACATACCTTCAACGCATCGGCCTCAAGCAAGGTGGCGATGGATTCGGCAGTCATTCGTTCCGGCATGGCCTAGCTGATCAGCTTAGGCTTGCCGGTTATTTGGACCGCGATATCGAAGTGGTGCTCGGGCACAATCAGTCGACAGTTACCAGTGGTTACGGCAAGCTTCGACAAGGGACTGTGGCGAAACTGTCGGAGATGATTGAAGCCGCGAAGTTCGAGGGAGTATCATTCGATCATCTTTGCTAAAAGGCAGCAACGCAGCGCTAAGCTTCTCGCAAAAAAAGGGGGGCGCAAAGCCCCCGATCTTACATGGAAAATGAGCCTAGTAAGACTGAATTTATCTAACGTAGTATTCAGCGCTTCCTAGAGGTAATTTCATCCAACACGAGCTTATTAGATCAACCATATCACGGTGCTTCATGTCGGGTGGGACTGAACATCTAATATCGACGGTGGACACGGCATTTGGGCCTCGGTCGATATCATAGACGCAGCGGACCACTGCGTCCCCCATGATTTTTAGCGCGTTGGGGCCATGCGCTTCCGCTACATACTTGGCCAAAGTTTGTGTGGAATCGTCTACTTCACGCTCATAATCAGAGTCGCTTAGTTCCTTATCATCTTCGATAACTAGAGTTATATATAAGTGGTCATTAATATGCATCTTAAGTTTTCATCTTTCTGCCGGTAAAATGTTTGCGGCAAAGATCGTTTACTTCACCACAAAGGCGATGAAAACCCCATCTTAAAATGCACTACTGTAGGATATTATTGATTAGCGGATTGATTAAAAGGTACTATGGACATATCTCCGCCTCCGTTAAGGAATGATATAGTAGAAGGCTTTTCTCTACATCCCTTTACGGCGTTCTTACCTTAGCAAGACTATTTGAGATACCGTTTACAAACTAGCTACTTCTTTGGCCATTCCCTTGAAAGGAATAGATGGAAAGCCATAAACCATAATGATATCTAGTGAACGCACTAGAACAACTACATCAAACACTACGCTAGATTATTCCCTTAAGCCATGGTCTCGCTCTACGGGAGGGTCGGAGGCAGTACGAAACTTAAAAGTTCCCCCGGTATCAACCTTAGCCGTCTCTTCTAAGGATATAATGACGGAAATTCCGAACTAAGTAGGTCTGCTGCACATCGGCTTTCACCTTCGCAAGCGAGATTGCTATCTCTAATCTGAAATTCAGTTGTTAAAGCACAACTGGAAGCATTTGGCTTTGCTGATTGAGCGTTCTAGCCAAGGGAAGGTTCGCTGTGAGGGAATTCTACCCGATATACGGAGAGAATGCAAGTGCGTGGCAGACGCTTGATCTGTGATCATTGGTACTTGAGGCTATATCAGCGTCGATTGATCCTTCTGCCCCTATCCTTTTAATGTCTAAGCGGCAATAATCCTGGCGATACGCTGGCGATATGAGTTTAGGAACGTTTAATTCTGTTTTCAATTACCGTGGTACTTGAAGGTAATATAAACATTTTGCATAAACTTACCTAAATATGTCTAAACATCTGTAACGACTCTGGTTGCTCCTGCCGAAGTCTCGCCTCAAAAGCAGACATTCAGCCTAGGCATCTTAGGCCTCACCTTTCCTGTGAGCTTACCGGAAAAACAGGCATGGCACTGTGAATCGAAAGGGTTGCCCTTCCAAGGCAAAATCTAAGACTTCGACGATTAAAGTCGACTGTGAACATCAAGCGATAGATGTGCAGTCACGATTGCGGAATGTGTAGAACGTGATCAGCAAGTGTCTCCATCGAACTAGTAGCGCAATCAGATTGCTTGTTCATGTATTTTAGAGACTCTTCAGGACTCCTCGTAAAGTCCGTTATAGAAGCAGGATCATCAAACACTACGGCGCCATCGCTGTAGACGAACTTCTGATATCCAGCATAAGCGCCAAAGCTATTCTTGCCTAACGCTTCACCAAACGCGCACCTAGCAGGCGCGACGACAGTGATGTCCTTGAACTTCACCGAAGTCGGGTCCTTCATACTGTTGCGCACGGCTTGTAACGCTTGCTGAGCAAACTTTTCATCCGCTGTAGGCTGCTGCAATGAGCAGGCAGACAGGCCGAAGATTATCAGGGTGGCGACGTGACCGATGTTGATCATGGCTATATGCCTTGATCACCTTGAGCACAGCGGAGCGTGCCGATCAGCTTGCCGTCTTGATCAAAGTCATCAGCTACTTCGCAACCGGTTGCCTGCTTAGCGGCTTGGCGCATCCGATCTCGCTGATTGTAGCCGTATCCTGGCCCGAACACGCCGCTATCCATAACTTTGACGGAGCCATCGTCGTATCGGACGACTTTGAAAGTTTGTCCCTCCACAACAGCTCTGTAACGCTGCACAGCCTTAGCCCGTGCATTGGTGGGCGATGCAGTCGCCAGCGCGGCCATCGTCATTGTAACGGCAACAGCCTTCCGGCGCATTTAATCCCCCTTGATCAACCAGGCAGGTGTGTACACGCTTTTTGTATAAACCACTAGTCAGCTGATGAGCGCCGGATGGAGGCGCAAGGGGCAGCACACGGCGACAAGGCCCACGATCCTAGGTACCGGGAGTTGATGGAGAGGCTGCGAGATGCGCGAAAGTCACTCGGCCTTACCCAAGAGGAGCTTGCCGGTCGGCTCCACCGTCATCAGCAGTTCGTGTCGCGCTATGAAGGTGGTCAGCGTCGTCTAGATGCGGTCGAGTTCTACGATGTGGTGACAGCCTTAGGCCTCGAAGCAGGCACACTGCTGAGTGAGCTTGATCGACCGCGTTGAGGATTGATGTGGCACCAGCTATGTCAAATGTTCTTTATTTGTTCTAAGGTCTGTCAGATGGCAGAGTCGGCATCACACAACACGTCAGAGCTTATAGCGGACCTGATTATATCAGCACCAGGATGGGTCCGTGTTGGTATCACCGCTCCCTCTAAGAGCGTGCGCCGTGAATCTGTCACTATGTTGGCTGATCACCTCGCAAGAGGCTTGTCGAAGCAGCCTGACGATGACCAGCTTCGTTTGCCGCTCTAAGGTCCACGAGTGGTGTAGGCAGCAAACGTATGCTTCGCCGAAGCGTAACGTCGGTGCGACAGTTTGGCGCGAGGGACATGAATGGCAAATCAAGGCGGTATGGGCTCAAGAGCATTCAAGGGAACGCTCAACTACGATAGTCTGAGGGTGGATCATCAAGGCCAGCTTAAAAAACTCAATGACGTGTTAGTGGAGACAGCCCTTGCTGTTGAAGGTCTAATTAGCGTCCATGATGATGTTGTCGAAAGGATCGCCCAAGGGGACACCGCATACCATCTGGTTGTACCAAACAAACGTGCGAAGCTCATTCCAATAAGAAGAAACCTACAAAGCTTGGCTGCCAAGCTGGAAAACGATATCTCATCGACCCAGTACGTCAAGTCTATCGTGTTTATCGTCACGATTCTAGAAGATTACCTTTCTACGAACCTTATTCGCGTGCTCAGAGCATATCCGAGAAAGCTTCTTATACCAGTTAAAGGAACCCCGGGAGGAGCGGCTACGTACGCGGTGGAGATGCGCGATTTGCTAGAGGCAGGAAGCCTAGGGGCGATCGTTCGGCAGAGGGCTGAGCAACGCACGAGAGACGCGATGTATGCGTCGCCAGCGCAGTACATCGGGTACTTCTCTGCGGTTACTGGTGTCCAAATCAAGAGCACGGTCTGGGAGACGTATGCCGAGATAAAGGCAACCAGGGACTTGTACGTTCACAGTGACGGCACAGTGAACGATATCTACATAGCAAAAACAGGCTCCCGCGCTCGGCATACAAAGGGCCAGAAGGCAGTAGTAGATGCTGCATATTTTGACTCTGCTGCCAGTTGCTTGAAACATCTAATGTCAGAGATATACGTTGGACTCCGGGGCACCTTCTCGAACAGCATGGAGCTGAGACGCATCTTCGATGAAGATGCGAGATAAGGGCTTTCTTGTAAGCAGGAAGAGATCAGCTCGTGGGCTTTCAGTGCCCTAGCAAGCAAATCGGCTGGATCAATCGGCACCAGCAAGAGCGCGATAGACGCTTGCTCGCCCAATCCCAAGTCGCTTTGCAATTTCGCTTGGACGAATGCCATCTGCCTTAAGCGCTTGCACAGCACGAGCATCAACAGAAGGCTTCCGCCCTTTGTAGACGCCCTTTGCCTTGGCCCTCTCGATCCCTTCCTTTTGGCGCTCTTTGCGGATGTCAGTCTCAAACTCTGCTACTGCACCGAGGATGGCGAGCACCAGCTTCCCCATTCCGCTATCGGTATCGATGCCAGCTTGTTGAAGGCAGCGGAACTTCACGCCTTTGCCATTTAGGCGATCTATAATGTTGTGCAGGTCCACTGATGACCTTGCCAGCCGATCCAAGCGGGTGATGACCAAGGTATCGCCCTCTCGAAGGAAGTCGATGACATCGGCTAGGGCTTGGCGTCCATCAGCACTGGTGCCGCTCTTCTTCTCTTGGAAGACCTTCTCGCAACCAGCGGCTTTGAGCGCGTCCATTTGGATGTCCAAAGACTGACCAGCCGAACTAACCCTCGCGTACCCTACCAACATGCTATGGCCCTGTCTCGATAGCTTCTAGACCATACCTGCTTAGTGTCTCGCAAATCGATTTGCAACCCTATTGAGACGCCCTTTGCTGTCTCGGGGTTTGTCTCGGTGGAGTATACCCAACTGTGACAAAGCATCGAAATCATAAGGCGGCACACTGCTGATGGTAGTGCTGCGCGGTTGGATTGCCGGGAGTGGAGGTAAGTAACTTCGTGAAGGTTAGTATCGCCACATCGCGTAGATGGTCCGGCGGGAGCGCTACCTTACCATGGTGGGTGTGTATCACCGCCTTCAACAAGCATCGCGCAGCAAAAGCTATGACTTTGCCCACGCAGAAGCGAAGCGTATCTTCCGGAGCAATCAATCCCGGAGGAATCGGTTTTATTCTGGCAGACTTCGCTGCCCTTGCAAGCTTGATCACTTGATCTCGCGCGACGGCGGGCAACCCGGTCTCACGATTGGGCTTGATGACCCGGCCTGGAGCATCGCGAGGCAGCAGAGAGGAGCCGGTTTGAAACGCGAAGAAATCAGCGATAACGGGCCTCCGTAACTCACCGGCTAACCTGTCCAGTTGAGTGCTCATTTCGGCTGCTGCGTCTCCAGGCGGCGTAGCGCAGTGGCAGATTGAGCAGTACGCTTGGATGAGGTTGTCCAATGCGTAAACGTCGTTTTCCCAGCTATAGCCATAAGTGTAGAGTACCCGCCGGTCCGGTATGCAATCGCCTGTCAAAGAGTCGTAATCACCATCCAAGGCTACAATCGTGTTTGATATATCATTCTCAAGGATTTCGTTTGCGAGACCCTCTAGAACTGGCTTGCCTCCCCTCGCGGTGAAGCGAACCTTCAGATCAGGCCGGAACGTTCCGAACACCGATGACCAAAATGAGACGTCTGGCCCGTAGTCACTTCTGCCGCCGCCGCCCTCCACGTAGCAGATATAGTCAACGCCAAAGAACAGGGCGCGGTTCTGCTGTCCGCTGTTTGACCTCTCAAACATCAGTCAGTGATCTCTTCCATTCTTGTTACATTGCGCTGGTAAGAGTTGACGATATCGGGTGAGTGAGTTGCAAAGAGCACCTGAGCATTAGGATTGATTTTAAGCAGATTTGGGACTAGTTCCTCCTGCCACTCAACATGAAGTGATAGTTCCGGTTCATCTGCAAGAAATATATAGGGCTTATTCTCTTGCAAAAGGGTCTCACCGAGGAAGATCAAGAGTTGCTTTTCGCCGGATGAGAGGCTTCGTTGCGGTATTATGTCACCACTATCAGTTCTCAATATAAGCTGATTACTCGTATTGATCTCCACGTTCTTGCGAAATAACATACTCGACGCAGTTTCGATAAAAGACGTTCTAGGAAGGTAGATTTTACTCTTCGCCTCTTGGAGCGTTTGCCATTCGTCCACAAGTGTGTGGAGTCGGAGGCTATCGAACATGGTTGACACGCTATCCATTGGAATCCCGGCGCGTCTATTAGCAAGGTCCTCTTTGGCCTTAGCCGCCAGAGAGAAATGCTCGTCGAGCCGCGACCGGTATGTGCCGGGCGGAAGAGCAAAGTTGGCGAAAATGGCTTCTAGAGCGTTTCTCTCATGCGCTAAATCGAGCTTTCCGAATGGATCAAAGCTGTGGGTTTGGTTTGAGGAAAGAAAGGAAAGAAACCAGCGCTGCTGGAATTGGGTTGTCTGATCTGCAACTGACCGGTCAAGTCGTGAAAAATATCGCAATAAGTCATTGAATACTTGGTCAAGCTTTTGATCAACGTCAGAGCCACGGTCATCGTCGTCAAAAGGGTCTGAATCCACTTCGATTGTCTCGGATCGTCGCTGTAGAGATAGCCAAGATGTTTTGAATATGTTGGACAGCAAATCCCGGAGCATCTTCAAAGAAGGGGAAGAGCTTGTTGTCGTGACGACATCGTTCCCGTTGCTAAGCTTCACGCGGCGCCGGATGGGTCTCGTGACCTCAAACCGGTTCTTCTCACCACCTAAACTTTCTTGGACAACATAAGAGAGTTCCCTGCCGAGCTCACCAATTGTACTTTCCACAAGTATGCGCGGGTGCTTGCGTCCACGTAAAGCTTTAAAGGTAATTTCGACTGAATCAAATTTTGCTTCTCGCAGTCCAGAAGTGTTTAATGATAAGACATCATGAATAAGGTTTATAAGCGTAGTCTTACCAGTGCCATTGCGACCTATCAGGAAGTTTGCGTCATCTTGCAAGTTAAGAACAATCGGCGACTTTTGGCCTCTGAAGCCTTTAATCGTTATGGATCTAATCTTGTTCATGTCGCCTTCCAAGGTCAGCTGGCACAGAGGCCACCTGCTAGTTGTCTGGCAGTTGCATAGCCAGCGTCATACATTAGGAGCAAATCAAATCGAGCGACAATGCCGACTAGCTCGCAGCATCCGGCCCAAAGTCGCTTGAGGTGTGCCGCGTATACACTATGTCCGGATCGTTCCATTGTGAGAAAGTAGCGCCATCAAGGCGTATGCAGCGCCCAATACCGGGAAGAGGCCTAGGCGCTGCAAGCTGGCTCGAAGTCGAGGATGCCTGCCAACAAAGTGTTGAACTCGAGGCCGAGCGCACGAGCTACGTCGACGAACTCTACGACATCAAGCCTACGCTCGCCAAGCTCGTAGCGGGAGACGAACTGCTGATGCCGCCCAGCAGGGCAGCTATTTGTTTCTGGTTTAGCTCCTGTGCCTTCCGAGCTTCAACCAGCCGCATGATCAAGGCACGATGGCGATCATCCGCAAGACCCTTGCTGTTCGACCGTAGCTCCGTTGCCATGCAGGGTGGTGCGATCGCCCTTTTCAGCCATACGGACCGAGGAACCGCTCGCCGTTAAAGTGAATCATATGATCAGGTTCAGTGGCCAACCAAACTTCTGTTTCCCAAGCAATATCGGCGGCGAACCGCCTGAACGTTTCACGGTTAGGAAAAGCTGTCACAAAGACTGCACACGCACTTCTTTGACCTAACATGGTCACGAAGAAGTCTTTCCGGCCTTGGCTAATATGCCCAGTAGAGGTTACGGCTTCGACGATGAAGAGCCAGTTCCTAATTGGATCGTATGCAACGATGTCCGGTTTCTTCTCAGAAAAGATTGGCATAATGTCTAAGCTTTGTGCCAACTCAGTGTTGAAGAATGTGGTCCGATCCGCAGTATCTGCCGCATAGACTAATCTTGCGTGGGTTGCGAAGCGGGGTAGCATCTCCTCAATTATGTTCTGCTGTAGGACATTGTGGTTGTCTTCATGGAAAGTAAAATGAGCATCGTGCTTAGGCGAAACTCGAATACGGGCTGAACCTGATGTTCCATCTCGCTGGTTTCTGGCCGCCTTAAACTCTGCAACAGCTGCGGCCCATTGCAAAGTACCATATGACCGAATTAGACCCACAGCTTCTCGGGTAACCTGATAAGCTGTATCTTTGCCATTTAGATTTTTCGAGAATACCGAAGTATTGCGGATAGCAAAGCCATTGTCGACGAGAGGCATAACGCCATGATCGCGAAAATCGTCATAGTTACCAAGCGAGATCAAGCTCTTTCCGCTGCTGATAGTAACGTGACTTGCCCAATGCTCATTAAAAAAGTTTATCGTGTCTTTGGAAGAGTGGAAGTTGACTGGCGCGACTAGCTTCTCTAACTCGAACGCTCTGTCCGCTT
>Ga0068863_100003030_pt1 | contig 16605 bp, 4 predicted proteins | sample KBSSwiS62_FD_66596 | JGI IMG/M metagenome (GOLD analysis project Ga0068863, IMG submission 66596) | Switchgrass rhizosphere microbial communities from Kellogg Biological Station, Michigan, USA - KBS Switchgrass S6-2 | ecosystem: Host-associated > Plants > Roots > Rhizosphere > Soil ...
CAGCTGCTCGCGCTCCTGAAGGCGAACCTGCCGTTCAAGCTACTCGGGATGACGCTGCGGCAGAACGACCAGAGCCTCGTGCGCGTCATCGAAGCGCTGTCGGGGACGCCATCGCCCGCCGTGCGTCGCGCGATGGAAGAGATCGTTTCCCGCTTCGCGGGCCAGGACGCCGGGAAGGCGGCGGCCCGGGCGCTGGCCGGTTTCGACAGGCCGAAGGCCGAGGTGCCGGCGGCGGCGTCCCCGGAAGCGGCCGGGGCCGCCGCGGCGGCTCCCGCAGCAAGCCTCCAGGGCGACCTCGAGGTGTTCGGCCTGCCGGCCCTCCTGCAGAGCCTGGCGGAATCATCGGCGTCGGGCGCGCTGACGCTCCGCGGCCCCAAGGGTGGCGAGGTCTACGCGTCGCTGGCGATGCGCGAGGGCAAGCTGACCGAAATCCAGAGGGGCCACCTTCGCGGCGAGGATGCGTTCTACCAGCTGCTCGAGCGGCCGCTGCCCGGCCAGTTCGCCTTCGTGAAGGGCGCGCCTGCCGAGAAGCCGGGCGAGAAGCCGCGCGAGATCCTGCCGCTCACGCTCGAGGCCATGCGCCGCTACGACGAGTTCCAGGAGGCCGCGATCCTCGTGCCGGACACGGTCGTCCTCGTCCGCACCGAGGTGGCGGCGACACCGCACCCGACCGAGAAGGACGGCAGCTTCCTGCAGGCGCTCTGGGAGCGCGCGAGCCAGGGCGGCACGCCGCTCGACTGCGAGGCCGTCGTCCCGAGCGACTCCTACCGGATCCGGCGGGCGCTTGCCCACTGGGTCGAGTCGGGCGCGCTCAAGATCAAGAAGGCCTGAGGGTCGCCGCGCCGGCTAGCGCCGGATCGACAGGTTCTCGTAGTCGGCGATCGGGCTGCCCTGTCGGACGGACGCGAGTCCCTCGAGTTCCGGCCGCGCAAAGCAGTAGGTCTGGTCGTGGAAGAGCGGAAGGAGCAGGGCCTCGCGGGCGATGATCTCCTCGGCGCGCCTGTAGACGGAGTGCCGGACTCGCGGATCTGTCTCCGCCCGCCCGCGTTCGGCGAGCGCGTCGATCTCGGGAGTGGCGACGAACCGGCCGAGGTACCCCGAATCGGAGTGCAGCAGCGTGTGGATGAAGTTGTCGGCGTCGGGATAATCGGCGTTCCAGCGCCCGACGTTCAGATCGCCCTCTCCCGCGCGCTGCAGCTCGAGATACTCGGCCATCGTCTTGTTGAGCGGTTTGATGCGGAACCCGATCCCGCGGAACGCCTCCGTGAGCTCCCGAAAATAGGCCGAGAACTCTCCGAAGTAGATCGGGTGGACGCCCGCCGTCAGCTCGATCGTTTCCCGCGAGACCGTGGCCTCGACCGAGCTGTCCCGTGGCCCGGCGGCTCCCGACGCCGGGCCGGAGGCCAGGCTGCCGGCCGAGTAGCCGAGAAGGCCCGGCGGGATGAGGCCGTGCGCGGGAATGGCCATCCTCCCGATCGCGCGCCGGGCGAACGCGCCGAGGTCGGTCGCGCGCACGAGGCTGCGGCGTAGCTCGACATCCCGGAGCACGCCGCGGTGGCAGTTGAATGCGACGTAGTACGTCGTCAGGCGCGGGTTCTCCCGGTATCGCGAGGCGAACCGGGGATCATGTCGGAGAGTCTCCGCGTCGGCGGGAAGCAGGTCGAAGGCGAGCGAGAACCGACCGGCCAGGAACTCGCTGCGAATTTCCTCCGGAGAGACGCCGAAGCGGAAGACGACCCCGTCGGCCCGCGGGTAGCTTTCGCGCCAGTAGCTCGGATTGCGCTCGAGCTCGAGCCTCCGGCCGGGCTCGAAGCCGACGATCCGGAAGGGCCCCGTTCCGATGACGCCTTCCTCGCCGGTCGTGCCCACGGCGCCCGTGCCCTCCGGAAGAATCGCGGTCGGCGAGTACGAGAGGACGGCCGGAAAGAAGGCGACGGGTTTCTCGAGGTCGATGTAAAACTCCGTCGGCGAGACGATGTGGAAGCCCTCGAGGTCGGTCGCCGCGCCGTCGATGATTTTCCGGGCGCCGCGAATGGGCGACAACAGCCAGCGGTTCACGGTCTCAGTCGCGAGGAGTCGCTCCCAGGAGAAGCGGACATCGCGTGTCGTCAGCCGCCGCCCGTCGTGGAACCGCACGCCCGGGCGCAGCTTGAAACGGTACCGCTTGCCGTCGCTCTCCGTGATCAACTCGGAGGCGACCCAGGGCACGATGCGCGTTCCGCCGAGCGCCCGCGTGAGGGTCTCGAAGAGGCTGGGCGACACCTCGCTGTGCTCCAGGGTCTCGCAGAGCGCGGGATCAATGCTTCGGACGACGCCCGCGATCGGCACGTGGAGGATGCCTCCCTCGGCTGGTCGCTCGGCTGCGGTCCGAAGCGCCCCGGCCTCCGCCAGTCCGAGCTCGGCGTAATTGACGTAGGGCGAGGTGCTACGAAGCTGGAGGCCCCGGACCCGCGGGCCCGCGATCCGGTAGTCCACGTCGTGGAAGAGAGGCGCGAGGATCGCGGGGTCGAGCAGGGCGTGCTCGAATTTCCGATAAAGAGCCTCGCGGGCGGCGGGCTGCGCCTCGGCGCGGGCCCCTTCGAGCAGGCGATCGGTCTCCGGCGAGGAGAAGTAGGTGCGCAACGCCCCGTTTCCGGAGTGGAAAAGCGTGAACGTGAAGTTGTCGGGATCGTCGTAGTCGGCAATCCAGCGGCCGAGCATGACGTCGATGCCCTGGTTGGCGTGCCACGCCTCGAGGAATTCGGGCATGGTCTTCGTGACGATCTCGACCTCGACGCCGAGATCGCCCCAGATCCGGAACAGGGCTTCCGTCAGCGCCCCGTACTGATTGAGGAGGGCGGGGTGCATGCCCACGCGCAGCCGGATGGGTGCGGGCAGGGACGAGGAGCGAATCATCTCGATGGCCTTCTCGCGGGCGAAGTGCGTCTGCCGCCGCCCGGCGTCGTGGCCGAGGATCCCGGGAGGGATCAGGCCCGTGGCCGGGAGGGCGAAACGCCCGAGGGTCCCCCAGACGAGGTCCTGAGGACGGACGGCATTGACGAGCGCCTTCCGGAGTGCCAGGTTGGATCCGGCCACGGTTCCGGTGTGGAAGACGGCGAAGTACGTGTTCTTGTTCGGAGTTTCGACGAGGCCGGCGCGAAAGCGCGGCTCACGGAGAATCGCATCGAGGTCCTGGGGGAGAAGGTCCCGCGCGATGTCGAGCGAGCCCTCACGCAGGCCGTCCGCGATCGCGGACGCCGCGAGCGAGGCCTGGAATTCGATCCGGTCCACGCGCGCCGGTTCCTTCGCGTAGCGGGGATTGCGCTCGAGGACGACGCGCTCGGGCGTGTGGAGGGTCACCTGGAAGGGGCCCGTGCCGAGAGGCGGGCCGGTTCCCGTACCCGCGGCCACGACGGCGGTTCGGGGATCGGTCAAGAGGGATGGGAAGATCGGAAGGGGATCCGCAAGACGGATCACGATCTCCCGCTCGGAGGGGGCTTGGATACCTTCGACGTCCTCCGCTTTTCCTGCCACGAACTCGGAGGCGCCGCGGATGGCGGCGAAGGCCGCGGGCATCTGGTTCTTCGAGAGCCGGATCGAGCGTTCCAGCGATGCCTTGACGGCCGCCGCGTTCAAGGGAGCGCCGTCGGAGAACACGATTTCCCCCCGCAGGTGCAGGCGGACGGCGAGCCCGTTCTCCTCGAAGGTCCATTTCTCGCAGAGCGACGGCGCGAGATTGCCCTGGGGGTCCGTCGTTACCAGTCGCTCGTAGACGTTGGCGAGGGCCTCCGGCTCCTCGTTGGTCTCGTACAGTCCCGGCTCGGTCGCGGCAATCGGGTTGGCGACGGCCACGAAGAGCGTGCCGCCGCCGGGCAGCTCCTCCTCGATGTCTTTCTCTCCCGGCGTGAGGTGTTCGATCTCGGCCTGGAAAGCCGCGGCCTTCGCGTACTCGCCGCGGAGGTTGGCCAGTGTCGCGGCGAGCGAGAGCAGCCGCGCCAGGTGCTCGGCGTCGCCGCTCGCCCGGGCCATTTCGACGCCTCGCTCCGTCCACCGGCGCGCCTCGTCGATGCGGCGTGCCTGCCAGGCGGTCTCGGCGACGAGCAGCACGGCGGCCGCGGCGCGGGACGTCTGCTTCTCGGCTTCGAGGACGCGAATCGCCGCTTCGGCCTCGCGCAACGCCGCGTCGATGTTGCCCGCCATGCGGTGCCCCTGGGCCAGCAGCAACCGCGCCTCGCCCTCGCGCTTGCGGTCCTCCGCGTCTTCGGCGTCCTCGAGGTAGTCGAGCGCGACCTTCGCGACCCGGACCGCGTCTTCCGGGCTGAAGGCGTCGAGCGACTTCTGGGCGAGCTTCAACCCGTACGCGACGGTCTTCTCCGGGTCGTCTGCCTGGGAGAAGTGATGGACGAGCTCGGGGTAGACGCGCTCGAGCCGCCCCGCGTTGCGCTTTTCGAGGAGCTCGGCGAACTTGCGGTGGAGCGAGCGGCGCTTGCGCCGGGACAGCGCCGCGTACAGGACGTCGCGGACGATCCCGCTCGAGAAGGTCAGCCGATCGCCTCTGGACTCACGCTCCTCTTCGAGCATTCCCTCGCGGACCAGGCGATCGATGTCGTCGTCGAGGTCGCGGTCGTCCTCGCTGATCTCCTCGAGGTCCTTCGAGTCGAACGTCTTTCCGAGCACGGACGCGACCGAAAGGAGGTCGCGCAGCTCCTGCGAGAGCCGCTCGATGCGCTTCTCGACGGCCTGCTGGATGGTCGCGGGCAGGGCGTCGGCCGAAATCTCGGCCTCCTTCGAGAAGCTCCACGCCCCGGTGTCGTCCTTCGCGATGCCGCCCGACTCGACGAGCGAGCGGACGAGCTCCCGGGTGAAGAAGGGGTTGCCCTCGGTCGCGTCCCTCAGTCGCCGGGCGAGGTCGTCGGAGACGTTCGGGGCCCCGACGAGCGACTCGACGAGCGAGCGGTGCTCGGAGGGAGAAAACGGCGGGAGAGTGATCGAGACGAAGCGCGGGTCGTCGGCGAAAGACTCGAGCATGCGGATGAGGGGATGTCGCTTGTCCGTCTCGTTCTGGCGGTAGCTGCCGACGATGAGCGTGGGCGTGGGCCGCAGGCGCCGGACGATGTACTGCAAGGCCTCGATCGAGACTTCCGCTCCGTGCAGGTTGTCGAGGATGAGCACGAGCGGCTTGCCGGCGGCAATGCGGGTGAGCGTCTTGGCGATGAGCTCGAAGATCTGGATCCGGTCCTCGGCCTTCTTCTCCTCGGCCGGCACGGCGATGCGGGAGTCCCCGCTGACGGCCGAGCGCAACTCGCCGATCTCCGAGAGCTGCGGGAAGAGAGCGACGAGGTCCGCGGCGAGATCGGAGAAGTCAGGGCGCTCGGCGGAGGCGCCGGTGTCGCGGGACTGGAAGTAGTCCTCGATCAGCTCGCAGAAGCCCTGGTAGGAGAAGGACCGGTCCTGCTCGACGAAGCGCCCGTAGAGAACGCGGATCTTTCGGACCACGGCAAGGTTCTTCAGCTCTTCGAGAAGTCGCGTCTTGCCGATCCCGGGCTCGCCGGCCACGACGGCGAACTGGCCCTCGCCCGCGATCGCGCCGTTCAGACGCCGCTGCAACTCGGCGAATTCCTTCTCCCGGCCGACGAAGACGGAGCTCGCGGGACGCTGGATCACGCGGCTGGCCGAGAGAACGACCGACATGCGGAACTCGTCGCTCGCGAGGCTCGACCGGTGGCGCTTCAGGGCCTCGGCGATCTGGCCCGCCTTCTGGGGGCGCTTGCCCGGATCCTTTTCGAGGCAGCGCATCAGGATGTCCTGGAGCTCCTCGCGAATCTCGGCCCCGAGCGCGCGCGGGGGCTGCGGGACCTCGTGGACGATGCGGTACAGGATCGACTGCACCTCGCCCGTGAAGGGCGGCTCGCCCACGAGGCATTCGTAGAGGACGACGCCGAGGGAGTAGATGTCGGAACGGCCGTCGAAGGCCCGCGAGGCGACCTGCTCGGGCGAGAGGTAGGCGACGGTCCCGACGAGCGTGCCCGTCTTGGTGAGGCGCGACTCGGTGGCGGTGTGGGCGAGGCCGAAGTCCATCACGCGCACGCGCACGCCCGATCCGCCTTCCTCCCGCGTGACCATGATGTTGGCGGGCTTGATGTCGCGGTGGACGACGCCGCGGGAGTGGCTGTAGTCGAGGGCCTCGGCGACCTGGATGCCGATGTCCACGACCTCGCCGAGGCGCAGCGACTGGTCGCGGACGAGTCGCAGCAGGGTCGTCCCCCCGACCAGCGGCATGACGAAGAAGAGCGACCCTAGGTCTCTGCCGAGGTCGTGGATCGGGACGATCGCGGGGTGGTCCATCTGGGCGACCAGCTGCGCCTCGCGCTGGAAGCGCTCCTCGAGCTCGGTCGTGAGGTCGCTCGAAGAGATCAGCTTGACGGCGACCTCGCGGTTCAGGAGCGGGTCGCGCGCGCGGTAGACGACGCCCATGCCGCCGCGCCCGAGCTCGCCGAGGATCTCGTAGCGGTTGGCGAGCTTCGAGCCGATCATCGGACCCCGCCTAGCGCCGGATCCAGAGGTCTTCGTAGGGGATGGAGGCGTTCGATTGTCCGATCGTCGTCAGACCCTGGACCTCGGGCCGCGCGAAGCAGTAGACCTGGTCGTGAAAGAGCGGGAGCAGGACCGCCTGGTCCGCGATGAGCTCCTCGGCCTGGCGGTAGACGGAGTGGCGGACCCGCGGGTCGACCTCGGCCCGGCCCTGCTCCGCCAGACGGTCGAGCTCCGGCGAGCTCAGGTAGTTGCGGAACGCGCCCGAGCTGGAGTGGACGCAGCCAAAGAGAAACGTGTCGCTGTCGGGATAGTCCGCCGTCCAGCGCCCGATGTCGACGTCGGCCTCGGCGGCGTCCGAAACCTTCAAATACTCGGCCATGGTCCGGTTGACGGGGCGGATGCGGTAGCCGATCTCCCGGAACGCGTCGCAAAGCCCGTCGTAGAACTTCGCGAACTCCCCGAAGAAGATCGGGTGCACGGACGCCGCGAGCTCCACGGTTTCGCGCGACACGGTCGCCTCGACCGAGCTGTCCGACGGCGAGGAGTCCCCGGACAGTCGCGCGCCGGAGGCCGGCCCGGACGCCGAGTACCCGAGCAGGCCCGGCGGAATGAGGCCGTGCGCCGGGATCGCGAGGCGGCCGAGCGTGCGCCGCACGAGTCCGGCCGTGTTGAGCGCGTGGAGAGCGCTGCGCCGCGCCTCGAGATCCCGCAGCGGTCCGCGATGATTGTTGACGATGACGAAGTAGGTCGTCAGGCGCGGGCTCTCGCGGTAGCCGGAGGCGAACCGCGGGTCCTGGCGGAACGCTTCGGCGTCGGCCGGGAGCAGGTCGCGGGCGATCGAGAGCCGGCCCGCCACGAACTCGTTGCGGATCTCCTCGGGCGGGATCCCGAAGTGGAAGACGATGCCTTCGCTGCGGGGGCGATCGGCGCGCCAGTAGCTCGGGTTGCGCTCGAGCTCGAGTCGGCGTCCGGACTCGAAGTTGACGACCCGGAACGCGCCGGTGCCGATCGCCCCGGTGCGGGCCGTCGCTCCGATCACGCCGGTCCCCTCGGGCACGATCGCCGTCGCGGCGTAGGAAATCATGGCCGGAAAGAAGGGGACCGGCTTTTCGAGCTCGACGACGAACTCGCCCGGCGACACGATGTGAAAGCCCGCGAGGTCGGTCGCCGCGCCCTCGATCAGCTTCTGCGCTCCGCGGATGATCGAGAGCACCCAGCGGCTCTCGCTCTCGCGGTTGCACAGCAGCCGTTCCCATGAGTGGCGAACGTCCCGGGCGGTCATGCGTCGGCCGTCGTGAAACCGGACGCCCGGCTGGAGGCGGATCCGGTAGCGTGCACCGTCGTTCTCCATCCGCACCTCGGAGGCGAGCCACGGGACGATGCGCGTGCCTTCCGCGGCCCAGGTCAGCGTCTCGTACACGCTCGGCAGGACGTCCGCCTGCTCGACCGTGCTCGTCGTCGACGGATCGAGGCTGCGCACGACGCCCTGGATCGGGACGTGGAGGATGCCGCCGCCGGTCACCGCCGCGACGGGCGCGGCCGCCGCCGAGGACTTTCCGAGGTCGAAGTAGTTGACGTACGGTGCCGTCGAGCGCAGCTCGATGCCGCGGACCGCCGGTCCGGCGATGCGGTAGTCGACGTCATGGAAGAGCGGCACCAGGATGCCGGCGTCGAGCACCGTGTGCTCAATCCGGCGGTAGAGGGCCTCGCGGGCCTCGGGGCGGGGCTCGGCCCGCGCCTCGTCGAGCAGGCGGTCCATCTCCGGCGAGGAGAAGTACGCCCGGAGCCGTCCGTTTCCGGAGTGGAAGATGTTGTGCGTGAAGTTGTCGGGATCGTCGTAGTCGGCGATCCAGCGGCCGATCAGAAGGTCGATGTCGTCGTTGGCGTGCCAGGCCTCGAGGAACGTCGGCATCGTCGACGTCGCGACCTCGACCTCGACGCCGACCTCGGACCAGAGGCGGAAGAGCGCCTGCGTCAGGGCGGCGTACTGGTTCTGCAGGATCGGGTGAACGGCCGCTCGCAGGCGCACCGCGCCCGGGAACCCGGCGGCGCGGATCGCCTCGAGCGCCTGCTCCTTGGGTAGATGCGGCTGGCGCCGGCCCGGGTCGTGGCCGAGGATGCCCGGCGGGATGACGCCGGTCGCGGGAAGGGCGAAGCGACCGAGCGCGCCCCAGACGAAGTCCTGGGTGCGGGCGAGTCCGGCGAGCGCGATCCGCAGCGCCGCGTTCGAGCCGGCCGGAGTGCCGAGGTGAAACACGGCGAAGTAGGTGTTCTTCTTCGGCGTCTCGACGAGGCCGCCGCGCAGGCGCGGCTCCCGCAGGACGGCCTCGAGGTCCTGGGGCAGGAGATCCCGGGCGATGTCGAGCGATCCCGAGCGCAGACCCTCGGCGATCTCGGACGGCGAGAGCGACGCCCGGAACTCGATGCGGTCCAGGCGCGCGCCCGGCGATCTCCAGTGAGAGGGGTTGCGCTCGAGGACGGCCCGGTCGGGCGCGTGGGAGACGACGCGGAAGGGGCCCGTTCCGATCGACGGCGTCTCGGGCCCGGCGCCTGCCGCGGCAATGGCGGTCCGACCGTCGGTCAGGAGCGACGGCAGGATGGGAACGGGTTGGGTCATCCGGATGCGCAGCTGGCCGTCGCCGACGACCTCGATGCCCGACACGCCGGCGGCGCGGCCGTCGAGGAACTCGGCCACGCCGGCGACGGCGGGAAAGGCGGCCGGCATCACGTCGCGGGACAGGCGAATCGACCGCTCGAGCGCGGACTTGACCGCGCCGGCCGTGAGCGGCGATCCGTCGGAGAAGAGGACTCCCGCTCGCAGGTGCAGGAGCATCGCCGCCCCGCCGTCCTCCAGGACCCATCGCTCACAGAGATTTCCGGCGAGGCTGCCCTGGGGATCGGTCGTGACCAGAGTCTCGAACACGTTGGCCAGGACTTCGTGCTCCTCGGTCGTGTCGTACAGGGCGGACTCGGTCGCGGCGACGGGGTTCGGGAAGGCGACCACGAGCGTTCCGCCGCGCGGGATCTCGACGCCCGCCGCCTGCTCGCGTGGCGTGAGGCGCTCCACCTCGGCCTGGTAGGCCATCGCCTTCGCGTGCTCGCCGCGCAGGCTCGCCACGGTCGCCCCGAGCGCGAGGAGCTTGAGGAGCGGATCGGTCGCGCCGGCCTCGCGCGCGGCCTCGATGCCGCGCTCGACCGAGCGGCGGGCGTCGTCGATCCGTCGCGCCTGCCAGGCCGTCTCGGCGGCGAACAGGGTCGCCGCGGCGGCGCGGTCCCGGCGCTTGTGCTCCTCGAACCCGCGGACGGCGGACTCGGCTTCCCGCAGCGCGACGTCGACGTTGCCGGTCATGCGCTGGCCCTGAGCGAGCATCAGGCGCGCCTCGCCCTCGAGCGAGGGATCGCCGGACCACTCCTCGTCCTCGAGGAACTCGAGGACGATCTTCGCCACACGGATCGCATCCTCGGGATTGAAAGTATCGAGCGACTTGCGGGCCAGCGTGAGCCCGAATTCGACGGTCTTATCGGGCACGTCGCCTTGCCAGTAGTGGTGGACCAGTTCGGGATAGACGCGCTCGAGCCGGCCGGCCGACCGCTTTTCGATCAGCTCGGCGTACTTCCGGTGGAGGGACCGGCGCCGGCGTCGCGAGAGGGCCGCGTAGAGAACGTCGCGGACGATGCCACTCGCGAACGTCAGGCGATCGCCGCGCGACTCGCGGTCCTCTTCCAGGATGCCTTCGAGGATGAGCCGGTCGATCGAGTCTTCGACGCCTTTCGCGTCCTCGGCCAGCGTCTGGAGGTCGCGCGAGTCGAAGGTCTTGCCGACGACCGAGGCGATCGAGAGCAGGTCCCGTAGCTCCTCGGGCAGCCGCTCGATGCGTTTCTCGACGGCCTGCTGGATCGTGGCCGGCAGCGCGTCGGCCGAGATCTCGGCCTCGGTCGAGAAGCTCCACGCGCCCGTGTCGTCCCGGGCGATGTCACCCGACTCGACGAGGGAGCGGAGGAGCTCCTTGGTGAAGAAAGGGTTGCCCTCGGTCGCGTCGCGCAGCCGGTGCGCCAGCCGGTCCGAGACCTTCGCGTCGCCCACGACCGATTCGACGAGCGAGCGGTACTCGGAGGGAGAGAGCGGCGGCAGCGTCAGCGCGACGAAGCGCGGATCGTCCGCGAAGGAGTCGAGCATGCGGATCAGCGGGTGCCGCTTGTCCGTCTCCGTCTGCCGGTAGCTGGCGACGATGAGGGTCGGCGTCGGGCCGAGTCGGCGCACGATGTACTGCAGGCCCTCGATCGAGATCTCCGCGCCATGGAGGTTCTCGAGGATCAGGATGAGGGGCTTGCCGCCCGCGATCCGGGTCAGCGTCCGCGCGAGCAGCTCGAAGATCTGGATCCGATCCTCGACCTTGCGTTCCGCGGCGGGTACGGCCATGCGCGAGTCGCCGCTGACGGCCGAGCGCAGCTCGGCAATTTCCGAGAGCTGCGGGAAGAGGCTGATCAGGTCCGGCGCAAGGTCGGAGAAGTCGGGGCGCTCGCCCGCCGAGGAGGACGCCGCGTCGCGCGTCCGGAAGTAGTCCTGGATGAGCTCGCAGAAACCCTGGTACGAGAAGGACCGGTCCTGCTCGACGAAGCGGCCGTAGAGGACGCGCAGCTTGCGCGCGATGGCGAGGTTCTTGAGCTCCTCGAGCAGGCGCGTCTTGCCGATGCCCGGCTCTCCGGCGACGACGGCGAACTGGCATTCCCCGGTGATGGCGGCGTTCAACCGGCGCTGGAGCTCGGCGAATTCCCTTTCGCGCCCGATGAAGACCGACAGCGACGGCCGCTGGATGACCCGGCTCGCCGAGAGAATGACCGACATGCGGAACTCGTCGGTCGCCAGGCTCGCCTTGTGGCGGCGCAGCGCCTCGGAGATCTGTCCCGCCTTCTGGGGCCTTTTGCCGGCGTCCTTTTCCAGGCAACGCATGAGGATGTCCTGCAGCTCCTCGCGGATCTCGGCGCCGAGGACGCGCGGCGGCTGCGGGATTTCGTGGACGATCCGGTACAGGATCGACTGGACCTCCCCCGTGAAGGGCGGCTCGCCGACGAGGCATTCATAGAGGACCACGCCGAGCGAATAGATGTCGGAGCGCCCGTCGAAAGCGCGCGAGGAAACCTGCTCGGGCGAGAGGTAGGCGACCGTGCCCACGAGCGTGCCCGTCTTCGTGAGCCGCGACTCGGTCGCCGTGTGCGCGAGGCCGAAGTCCATCACGCGCACGCGCGCGCCGGAACCCTCCTCGCGCGTGACCATGATGTTGGCCGGCTTGATGTCCCGGTGGACGACCCCGCGCGAGTGGCTGTAGTCGAGCGCGTCGGCCGCCTGGATCCCGATGTCCACGACCTCGCCGAGGTGCAGCGACTGGTCCCGGATCAGCCGCAGCAGGTTCGTGCCCTGCGCGACGGGCATGACGAAGAAGAGCGAGCCCTCGTGACGCCCGAAGTCGTAGATCGGAACGATCGCGGGGTGGTCCATCTGGGCGACGAGCTGGGCCTCGCGCTGAAAGCGCTCCTCGATCTCGGCCGTCAGGTCCGTCGAGGAGATGAGCTTGACCGCGACCTCGCGGTTCAAGAGCGGGTCGCGCGCCCGGTAGACGACGCCCATGCCACCGCGTCCGAGCTCCCCGAGGATCTCGTAACGGTTGGCGAGCTTCGTGCTGATCAGTCGGGGTCCTCCGTCGGCGCACCGGAGTTTAGTCGATATGATTCCGGCATGCAGGACTTCGAGAAGCTCGGCGCGTTCTACCTCGGCAGAACGTTCGATCTCGCCAGGAAGACGCGCAAGGAGGACCTGCTCCTCTACGATTCGCGGGACCTCGTCACGCACGCCGTGTGCGTCGGCATGACCGGCAGCGGCAAGACCGGGCTCTGCCTGTCGCTCATTGAGGAGGCCGCGATCGACGGTGTGCCGGCCATCCTGATCGACCCGAAAGGCGACCTCTGCAACCTGCTGCTCGCGTTTCCCGAGCTGTCGCCGGGAGACTTCCGCCCTTGGATCAACGAAGAGGACGCGGGCCGCAAGGGATTGTCGCCGGACGACTTCGCGAAGCAGCAGGCCGAGACCTGGAAGAAGGGCCTGGCCGAGTGGGGCGAGGATGGCGCGCGCATCCAGAGGATGAAGGACGCCGCGGATTTCGCGATCTACACCCCCGGCTCGACGGCGGGCCTGCCGGTTTCGATCCTGAAGTCGTTCGCGGCGCCGGAGCCCGCCGCCCGGGAGGACGAAGAGCTCCTGCGCGAGCGGGTCGCCTCGACGACGACCGGCCTGCTGACGCTGCTCGGCGTGGACGCGGATCCGCTCAAGAGCCGCGAGCACATCCTTGTCTCGACAGTCCTGGCCGCTGCCTGGGAGAAAGGCGAGGACCTGGACCTCGCGGCGCTGATCGCCCGCATCCAGAATCCGCCGTTCACGCGGGTTGGCGTCGTCGAGCTCGAGTCGTTCTTCCCGGGCAAGGACCGCTTTGCGCTGGCGATGAGCCTGAACAACCTGCTGGCGGCGCCGGGCTTCTCGACGTGGCTCGAGGGCGAGCCGCTCGAGATCGGGCCGATGTTGCGTTCGAGCAAGGGCAAGCCGCGTGTCGCGATCTTCTCGATCGCGCACCTGGCCGACGCCGAGCGCATGTTCTTCGTGACGCTGCTGTTGAACCAGGTGCTCTCGTGGATGCGCGGGCAATCGGGCACGACGAGCCTGCGGGCCATCCTCTACATGGATGAGATCGCCGGCTATTTTCCGCCGGTCGCGACGCCGCCCGCCAAGGCGCCCCTGCTGACGCTGCTCAAGCAGGGCCGCGCCTTCGGGCTCGGCGTCGTGCTCGCCACACAGAACCCGGTGGACCTGGACTACAAGGGCCTGGCGAACACGGGAACGTGGTTTCTCGGCCGGCTCCAGACCGAACGCGACAAGGCGCGCGTGCTCGAGGGGCTCGAAGGCGTGGCCGCCGGCGCCTCGCAGAAATTCGACCGCGGGAAGATGGAGCAGCTGCTGGCCGGGCTGGGCAACCGCGTCTTCCTCCTGAACAACGTGCACGAGGACGCGCCCGAAGTCTTCGAGACGCGCTGGGCGCTTTCTTACCTGCGCGGCCCGTTGACGCGGGCGCAAATCAAGACGTTGATGGACCCGCTGCGCGGGGCTCAGGCGAAGGCTCCGGCCGCGAAGGCGCCGGCGGCGTCTGCGGTGGCGGACGGGGGCGGGCGAGCGCGGCCGGTCCTGCCGCCCGACATCACGCAGATCTTCGCCCCGCTGCGCGGCTCCGGAGAAGGCGTGGTTTATCGTGCCGCGATCCTCGGAATGGCCGAGGCGCACTTTGCGGACCCGAAGAGCGGCGTCGCCTCGACCGAGAAGGTCGCGCGGGTGGTCCCGGTGGCGGAGGCGCTCGACTGGTCGGGGGCCGCGCCGCCCGCGTTCGCCGTCGAAGAGTGCGAGTCGGAGCCCGTCGGAGGCGCCAGCTTTGCGCCGATCCCTGCGGCTGCGGGCAAGGCGAAGAACTACGAGGCCTGGAGCAAAGACTTCGCCACGTGGATCTACCGCGAGCGGACGCTCGACCTCTTCAAGAGCGCCTCGACCGGCGCCACTTCGAAACCGGGGGAGAGCGAGCCGGATTTTCGCTCGCGCATCGGCCAGGGCGGCCGCGAGGCGCGCGACGCGGCGGCCGAAAAGCTCCGCCAGAAGTACGGGCCGAAGCTGGCCGCGCTCCAGGAGCGCCGGCGCCGCGCGGAGCAGACGGTCGCGCGGGAAAAGCAGGAGGCGACCCAGGCGGGACTGCAGACCGCGATCTCGGTCGGCGCAACCGTGCTCGGGGCGCTCTTCGGTCGCAAGAAGATCTCGGCCACGACGATCGGAAAGGCCACGACCGCCGCCCGCGGCGCCGGACGGACCATGAAGCAGGCCGGCGACGTCGGCCGCGCCGAGGACACGGTCGGCGCGATCGACCAGCAGATCCAGGACCTCGACGCCGAGCTCCAGTCCGAGATTGCCGCCGCGACGGCCTCCGCGGACCCGGCGACGCAGAAGCTCGAGACGCTCACGCTGCGCCCGAAGAAAACGGACATCACCGTGCGCAAGCTCGCTCTGGTGTGGCTGCCGTACCGGGGCGACGCGCCCGCCTTCGGGTAGTCCCGGTTGGCGGATGCGGGCGGGGGCGAGCCCCGCCCCTGCGGCACCCGCGTCGAACATCCGCACGTGCCGTCGGGGCGGCCCTAGTGGCCGCCCGCCTCAGCCCCGGTGTGGCCGGGTCGGCGTGACGCCGAGCCCGGGCGCGCCCGTCGTGCGCATCACGCCCGATTCGAGGATGAAGCCGCCGTCCACGACGTCGCGCGCGAGATCGAGGCTGCCGTCGAGGTCGAGGTAGCGCGTGGCCGGCGAGGCGAACGCGGCGTGCAGGGCCGCGGCGATCGAGATCCGGCTCTCGTCCATGCATCCCCACATCAGCGCGATGCCGGCCGTCTCGGCGATCGCGGCGATCCGCAGGGCCGGGCGGATGCCGCCGCATTTCATCAGCTTGATGTTGTAGATGCCGCACGCGGGCTCGCCCGAGGGGCCCGCGAGCGCGAGCGCGTCCTTCTCGTCGTGCAGGCTCTCGTCGGCGGCGATGCGCGCGCGGGCGCGCGGCGTCAACGTGCGGATCTCGCCGAAGGCCTCGCGCGGCACGGGCTGCTCGACGAACTCGATCGCGAGCGGCGCGGTGCGCTCGAAGAACCGCGCGGTCTCCTCGACGGTGTAGCCGATGTTGGCGTCCACGCGGAGGGTGATGGAGGGGCCGAGGGCGTCCCGCAGCCGGCGCAGGCGTTCGAGGTCGACGTCGAGGGCGTCGCCGATCTTGACCTTGAGCACCCGAAAGCCCCGCCCGACGTATTCCTCGCCCTCGGCCACCGTCTCGGCGACCGACTTGATGCCGATCGTGATCGAGGTCGGCAGCTCCCTCTGCGCCCGGCCCAGCATCTCGACGAGCGGCAGGCCGAGGTGCTGCGCCAGCAGGTCGTGGAGGGCGATGTCGATCGCGGCGCGCGCCGCCGGCGTCCCAGCCGTGCGCGAGGCCGCCTCGCGGCAGAGCAGCGGCAGCGTGCGGGCGTCGCGCCCGACGAGCCAGGCGAGGCGCTCGTCCGCGATGGCCGCCTGGCAGGCCTCGAGCGTTTCTCCCGTGACGTGCTCGCCGGGAGAAGCGGCGCCGAGCCCGACGAGGCCGCCGTCGCCCTCGATCCGCACGATCACGTTGCCGACGCTGGCGATCGGATCCTGGCCGGCGATGGCGTAGGGGCGCGTGAGGGCGAAGTCTTCGAGGGCGCTCGTCGCGCGGACGATCCTCACGCCTTGGCCTCGCTCGCGATGAACTCCCGGATCACCGGAACGAGCGTCTCGACGCCCTCCTCGAGGGGCCGGACGACCGGGATGCCGAGGCCCCAGCGCAGACGCTGCTGCTCGACGCGCAGCGCCTCGGGCAGCATGCCTTCGCCGTTCAGCGTCACGGCGAGCGTGCGCGCGCCGAGCATACGGATCAGCGCGATCTCGTCGGAAACCGGAGGGATCCGGAGGTCGAACTCCTCGAGGTCCTCGTAATGCGTTCGCCCGGGCACGTGCTGAAGGATGACGCCCTTGGCGCGGCCCGAGAGGATGAACTCGGAGCCGGCCGGGCCGGACGGATTGCGGAGCGCCGACTGGCCCTCGAGCAGGATGAGCTCGGGCCGGGCCGACTCCCAGCAGGAGACGATCGCGTGCTCGAGCTCGCCCGAAACGAAGTCGTTCGGCACCGAGTCGAAAATGAACCCGAAGGGCGCTCCCTGCATCCAGCCAGTCTGTCCGGTGAAGATGAGCTCGGTCCGGATTCCGGCCGCCCGGCAGGCCTCGAGCAGGAAGCGGGCGGTCGTGCGCTTGCCGACCGCGCAGTCCGTGCCCAGCACGGCGATGCGCGGCGCGCCGACCGTGAGGATGCTGCCGTTCCAGAAGTGCAGGTCCGTGCGGCGGGCGGTCCGGCGCACGTCGCGGATCGTCACGCCCTTGCGCTCGGCCGCGGCGGCCAGCCCGGCGTCGTCGGCGAGGAACTCGTGGAGCCCGTTGACGACCGACATGCCGGCGTC
>Ga0068863_100003034_pt1 | contig 16603 bp, 15 predicted proteins | sample KBSSwiS62_FD_66596 | JGI IMG/M metagenome (GOLD analysis project Ga0068863, IMG submission 66596) | Switchgrass rhizosphere microbial communities from Kellogg Biological Station, Michigan, USA - KBS Switchgrass S6-2 | ecosystem: Host-associated > Plants > Roots > Rhizosphere > Soil ...
GGATCGTTTTATTATGAAAGTGGTTGTTGATTATCCAAAGATGAAAGAAGAACAATTAATACTTCGTCAAAATATACAAGGCGAGTTTGCAAAAATAAACCCCGTTGTTTCGATACAGGAAGTAGTGAATGCAAAAAATCTGACGAAAGAAATATACATGGATGAAAAAATTGAGCAGTATATTTTAGACATTGTTTTTGCAACAAGAAATCCTTCGAATTATAAATTGGAAAAATTAAAGCCATTGATTTCTTATGGTGCATCACCAAGAGGAAGTATTAATCTTGGACTCGCAGCAAAGGCACAAGCGTTCTTGAATAAGCGTGGCTTTGTTATTCCGGAAGATGTGAGAAGTATTTGCAAAGATGTGCTGCGTCATAGAATAGGACTAACATACGAAGCAGAAGCAGAAAATGTGAATGTGGAAGATGTGATTGAAGATGTGTTGAAGATGATTAATGTGCCGTGAGGAGACACAGCCCCCTAAATCCCCCGAAGGGGGGCTTTATATTTCCTAAAGAATAAATTTCATTATTGCAAAATAAATGCTGACTACAAGCGAGATAATAAAAAAAGTAAGAGAGCTTGAAATAAAAAGCAAGAAGCTTACAACGGATCTGTTTACCGGTGAGTATCATAGTGCATTTAAAGGAAAGGGAATGTCGTTTAAAGAAGTGCGGGAATATTCTGCGGGTGACGATATCCGTTTTATTGACTGGAATGTATCAGCACGATTTGGTCATCCTTTCAGTAAAGTGTTTGAAGAAGAAAGAGAATTGACGGTAATGCTATTGGTTGATATCAGTGCAAGCTCTTTATTTGGAACAGTGCATGCAAGAAAAAAAGATATTATTACGGAAATAGCAGCCGTGCTTAGTTTTTCTGCGGTAAATAATGCTGATAAAATCGGAGTAATTTTTTATAGCGATGTAGTGGAAGGATATATTCCACCAAAAAAAGGAAAGCAGCATGCACTTTATATTGTCCGTGAATTATTGAGCCGTGAGCCGAAAGGAAAAGGCACGGCAGTGAGCACAGCTTTACGTTATTTCAATAATGTTACAAGACAAAAAAGTATTGCATTTATTCTCAGCGATTTCCTGGATGCAAATTATGTAGATGCACTACGTATCGCAGGAAAAAAGCATGATGTGGTTGGAATAAAAATTTATGATCAGATGGATGTGCAATTGCCAAAAGCGGGCTTGATGCAGGTGAAAGATTCTGAAACGGGAAAAACAAAATGGGTGGACAGCAGCAATAGTTTTGTGCGGTACAGTTATGAGCAGGAATTTTTTCGGGTGACAGAATACAGTACGCAATCATTTAAAAAAGCAGGTTCTGATTTGCTGCATGTAAAAACCGGAGATGATTATGTAAGGGTGCTTCAGCGTTTCTTCCTCAGCAGGAACAGATAAATAAAAACATGGTTTTCAAAAAGTATATTCTTTTTCTTTTGCTTATTCTTTCTTCGCAGTTTGTGGTTGCGCAAGGAAGTCCCTCTATTAAGACATCAGTTGATAAAAATAAAATACTTATTGGTGAGCCAATACAATTAACTGTTGAAACTTTTTTTCCATCAGGGGCTTCGTTTCAATTTAGCATTGATAGTATTCCTCATTTTGAAATAGAGGACAGGCCTTCAATTGATACGACAGAAAGAGATGGCGGACTCGCAATTAAAAAAGTTTATAAAATCACGAGTTTTGATTCAGGACATTGGGTAATTCCTTCTTTTGTATTGTCGAAAAATTTTAAATCCGATACTATTCCTGTTGATGTTGTATTTTCTGATTTCGATCCGAAGCAGGATTACCATGATATAAAAGATATTATTGAAGTAAAGCCACCAGAAGAAAGTAAAAAGCAATGGTGGTGGTTTGCAGCAGGCGGCGCATTGTTATTAGGGGCCATACTTTATTTATTATTTAAAAAGAAAAAACCAGCGTCAGCGGAAAAAAGAAAGGTTGTTGTCAATCCTTATGAAGAAGCGATGAAGGATTTGGAGCAACTGCAAAGAAGTAACCCGACGGCTAAAGAATATTATTCGAAACTCATTGATATTTTCCGGCTGTATATTTTCAGGAAGAAAGAAATTTTGTCTTTGCAAAAAACAACAGATGATCTTATAATGCAGTTACGTGATTTAGATTTAAGTAAAGATCAATATGACAAACTTGCTCAGTCTTTGCGGCTTGGTGATTTTGTAAAGTTTGCAAAATATATTCCTTCTGCTGACGATGACAGAAATTCATGGGAAGAAATACGGAAATCAATAATGACTATTGAAAAAACAGAAACAAAAATTGTTTCAGACGAAAAGAGTAAGTAACCATGTTGTACGACTACATAAAAGAGATGGATTTTGCATACCCGATGTTATTCGGTTTGTTTGCTATTGTGCCACTAATGATATGGTGGTATACAAAAAAATATAACGGACAACAGGCGACAATTAATGTTTCATCTTCTCATGCCTTTACTATTTCATCCTGGAAAAACCGGTTTCAGCATATTCCTTTTATTCTTCGAGTCTTGACCGTGAGTTGTTTGATAGTCGCTATTGCAAGGCCGCAAAAAAGAAATGATAAAGAAGAAACAAAAGGTGAAGGAATTGATATCGTCTTATGCATGGACGTGAGCGGTAGTATGGGCTCTAAAGATATTTTGCCATCGAGAATGGAAGTGGCAAAAGAAGTGGCAGTGGAGTTTGTTCGCAGCAGGCCCGTTGACAGAATCGGGTTAGTAATTTTTTCCGGAGAAAGTTTTACGCAATGCCCGATTACTACTGACAGAAATACATTGATTACTCAAATACAGACTTTAGAAAGCAGAAGATATTTGAAAGATGGAACTGTGATTGGTGAAGGGTTGGCAACAGCAGTTGATCGTTTGAGTGAAAGCGAAGGAAAAAGCAAAATTATCATTCTGATAACAGATGGTAAAGAAGATGCTCCCGATACAAGATTAATCGATCCTTTGACAGCAATGGATATTGCAAAAACGCACCAGGTGAAGGTTTACACTATTGGAATGGGTGCTATGCCATCAACTATTGTTGAGATAACCAACAATAAAGGCAAATCAAAGAATCCTGCTATTGATTTTATTGATGAAGCATTGCTCAATAAAATTGCGAATGAAACAGGAGGAAAATATTTTCGTGCAAGGGATAAAGACGGATTGAAAGCCGTGTACAAGCAAATTGATAAACTGGAAAAGTCAGAAATAGAAGTAACCACTTTCAGGAGATATGAAGAGCGTTTTGTGCCTTTTGTGTTGGCAGCATTGGCGTTGCTTTTTCTTGAAATAATTCTGCGCTATACGTTGTTTAAAAAATTCCCGTAGAAATTTTATTCTTCATTATTAGTGTAATTAGTGAAATTCGCAGCAAATGAAGGCAACCGTATATAAATCAACAGGCAGTTGGTATTCCGTGAAAGATGAAACCGGGAAATTTTGGAATGCACGGATGAAAGGTGTTATGAAACTGGATGATATCACCTCTACTAATCCTGTGGCTGTGGGGGATATTGTAGAAATTGAATCGCAAGCGGACACAGATAATTCGGCGATGATCGATACCATTTTTGATCGCCGCAATCATATCAACCGTCAATCACCACGGCATAAGCATCAGCACCATATTGTTGCATCCAATTTAGATCAGTCGATGCTGGTAGCAACGTTGAAAGAACCAAAAACATCACAAGGGTTTATCGATCGGTTTTTAGTTGCTTCAGAAATGTATCATGTCAGGCCTTTCATTGTTTTTAATAAATCTGATTTGTACAAGGCAAAAGAAATGACGAAGTATGAGGAGTGGAAAGCAATGTATGAGCAGGTTGGCTATAATGTTTTTTTAATAAGCGCTGAAAAGAAAGAAGGAATTGAACCGGTGATGGAATTATTAAAAGATAAAACAACATTGATTAGCGGACATAGCGGCGTCGGTAAATCATCTTTTTTAAATGTAGTTTTTCCTGATATTAAGTTAAAAACACAGGACGTTAGCGGATGGAGCGGTAAAGGACAACACACTACTACGTTTGCAGAAATGTATGACATGCCAATCGGAGGAAGGATAATTGATACGCCGGGTATGCGGGAGTTTGGATTAGTGGATATTGAGAAACAGGAGGTTTCTCATTATTTTCCTGAAATGCGTGACCGTTTAAATGGATGCCAGTTTAATAATTGCCTCCACTTCAATGAGCCCGGCTGCGCTATTAAAGAGGCCGTTCGCAATGGCGAAATCTCTGAAGACAGATATGTGAGTTATGTGAATATTATGGAGAGTATTGGGGCGAAGGAGTATTGAGAAGACGCCCTGTCCCCTAAAGGGAACTTAGATCATAATTGTATTCGCTTTTTTATTTTCACTAAAGTAAATTCAGAACATAATCAACCTCTCGCATAATGCTCATCCGTGTTACTGAACGTACAAGTGTGCAACGCAACAGACGATGCCATTAGTACTATTGCTTGGTACAAAATAAAAAAAACACTTCTGTCAGAAATGTTTAACTATCAAAAAGTATAATCGATCTAAGTCTCTCCGCCGCGGCGAAGGACAGGGGTCTACGCAATATTCCTCTGATCCTGATTAAATAATTTTCCTTCCAATGTTGCCGCTAATTCCACAACAGCTTTGTTGTCTTTATTCAATGCATCACGGGTTTTGGTAGGGAAAATAGAAATGCCGTTGTAAATATTATAGTGAAGGGTGAGATGATGGCCTTTAAAACGAAACTCCCAATCGATGGTGTCGAAGTCGTCTTCTTTGTTGGAGAATTTGATGCTGAAATCCTGGCTCAGCACATCAGCAACATAATAAAATTGTTTAAGTCCGCCGTTGTCGGCAATGACTGCTTCGGTGCAGCCCAAATTGGTTCGCAGGGTAAGGCTCATGATTGAAAGGTTTATGTTTTCTATATTGACAAGAGGTACGGTTGCGATGTTGCATGGTAACTTTAAATTAACTTTTGAATTTTTTTGCTTTGCGTGCTGCTTTCTCTGCTTTAGGGTCACCGCTGGCTAATTTTTCGGCGCCTATATTTTTTCCGTTTGAGGGACAACCATATTTTGGTTTAAACATGCTGTGCCACAAACCGCAGGATGATAATAACATTGTCAAACTCATTATCACCGCAAAAAATTTCAGATTTTTCATATTAGTATTACTAGGTTATTGGTAAAACGAATTTACTTATTAATAATTGTTTTTACTATCGTAAAAGCCCGAGTTAAGAGTTTATAGTTATGAATTTAAAGTTAGTTTCTGATTGTCAACGGGTTGCTTTTCAACTCATAATTTTCAACTCAAACCTTTCCTCTGAACCAATCTGCATATCCCACATAATTATCTGCAATCCTGTTAATCTGCCCGTTTACCAATTCCTGCGAAATGTCTTTTATTTTTTTAGCCGGCACGCCTGCATAAATACTTCCTGCTTCACAAATAGTATTTTCCAAAACCACTGCACCGGCAGCGATAATTGTATTGCTATGCACCACCGCATTATCCATCACGATTGCACCCATGCCAATCAGCACATTATCATGCAGCGTACATCCATGCACAATCGCATTGTGACCAATCGATACATTATTACCAATAGTAGTGCCGTATTTTTTAAACGTGCAATGAATACAAGCACCATCCTGCACATTTACTTTGTTGCCAATTTTTATAAAATTCACATCACCACGAATCACGGTATTAAACCATGCACTGCAATCATCACCCATTATCACGTTGCCAACAATTGTTGCATTTGGTGCGAGGAAAACATTTTCTCCGAACTGCGGATGTTTATCTTCTACAGGAAGTATTAGAGCCATTTTTTAGAGTTAAGAATTATGCGTTTAAAATTAAGAGTTGTTTAATGTATTTTATTTTTTAGCCAGCTTCAGTTTTTTATGGCATCGTCCCTTGCGTCGCACTCTTCAACTTTGGTAACACGGATGAGCAATTTTGCAGGGATCCTCACAATTTGTAAAGTACGTTTAATTCATTACGCTCAACGAGCAACTGACAACGAGAAACTTGCATTATCACGCAGAACTCGAAACTCATAACTCAAAACTCACAACTTTTCTTCCCCCAAATATCCTGAATCTTTGCGTTCTTTGCATCGGTCAACTATCAACAACCAACGATCAACTTCTTCATGAATCAGCGGGAATTATTTTTAAAACATGTAGCACAAACTTCACCTGCTCCGCTTGCGTTGGAAATTGTGAAAGCAGAAGGGTGCAAATTATATGATGCCGATGGAAAAGAATACATCGATTTAATTGGCGGAATAAGCGTTGCGAATACGGGTCATCGGCATCCAAAAGTTATCACGGCGATACAAAAACAACTGGACGCTTATCTGCACATCATGGTGTATGGAGAATTTGTAGAAGCACCGCAAGTGCAATATGCAAAACTGCTCACGGATAATTTACCGGTAATGTTAAATTCTGTTTACTTTACCAACTCCGGCGCTGAAGCAGTGGAAGGTGCGATGAAGCTTGCGAAACGGGTAACAAACAGAACACAAATAATTTCATTCAATAATTCTTATCATGGAAGTACACAAGGTGCTTTAAGTATTATCGGCGATGAATACTGGAGAAATGCCTTTCGGCCTTTGTTGCCGGATGTGTCGCATTTGGAATACAATTCATTAGACTCAATAAAAGAAATCACCAAACAAACGGCCTGCGTTATAGCAGAAACAGTGCAGGCAGAGGCAGGAGTGAAAGCGCCATCCAAAGAATGGCTGCAGGCATTGAGAAAGAAATGTACGGAGACAGGCACATTATTAATTCTTGATGAAATACAAACAGGCTTTGGCCGTACCGGAAAATTGTGGGGCTTTGAAAACTTTGACATCATTCCTGATATTATCTTATTAGGAAAAGCATTGGGTGGTGGCATGCCGCTCGGCGCATTCATCACTGATAAAAAATTGATGGAGGCATTTACGGATAATCCGGTGCTTGGTCATATTACTACATTCGGAGGCCATCCGGTTTGCTGTGCAGCAGGCATGGCAGCAATGAAAGTTTTGCTGGAAGAAAAATTATTCGATAACATAAAACAGAAAAAAGAATTATTTCTTTCATTAATTAAACATAAAAAAATAAAATCCATTTCTTCTTATGGTTTATGGATCGCTATTCAATTTGATTCTTTCGAATTTAATAAAAAAGTAATTGATACCTGCATTGCAAACGGCGTGTTGACTGATTGGTTTTTATTTGCTGCAGATTGCCTGCGCATTTCTCCACCGCTGACTATTTCGGATTATGAAATTAAAAAAGCATGTGAAGTGATAATAGATGCATGTAATAATTGATTTCAATTCATTATGTATTAAGTACACGTATTGTAATATCAAAATAAACAATCGATTGTGTTTGGATTAAAAGGTTTTTTATTTATATTGATAAATAATTAAACCAAAGCAAACACTTATGAAGAGAATTATCGCATTTGTCGCATTTGCATTTATGTTGAACGTAGCATTCGCTACTGTAACTCCCTCCAGAAAAGCTTCGGAAATTTTTATCCCAATTGGCACAACCGGTCAAAAGATCTCTCTGTTGGATCTTTCTTCCTTGAAAATTAAAGACGTAGAGCAGTTGACTGGAAAGAAAATGAAATTTACTGACCGGCTTGCTTTCAAAGTTGCTCAAAAAAAATTGCGTGATAATATTGCTTCGGATGGTTCGCTTGATACCAGGAAAATGGAAAAAGCATTTAAGAAGCAAAGCAAAGGTGGCGAAACCGGCTTTCATTTCGGTGGATTTGCACTTGGGTTTTTCCTGGGTCTTATAGGTGTACTGATTGCTTACCTTATTAAGGATGACTATAAACAAAACAGGGTAAAATGGGCATGGATTGGAACTGCTATTATCGTTGCCATAAACCTAATTTTTTTACTCGCATAAATAAAATAAGTATTGCAATTAAATACAATGAAGATGCTTTCCGGTCTCATTACATTTTTAATTTTTCTTTTTATCATGGCTGCTGCGAAACAGTTATGACATTATTTATAACCTAAACCTCTACCTGATATGAGAAAATTTATTGGAGTTCTGTTGGTACTGATAATGTTCAGCACCACTTTTTCTTCTGCAGCGACCATACAACCCCGGATTAAGGCTTCAGACATTATGCTTCCTGCAGGAACGAGAGGTCAAAAAATTTCGTTACTGGATTTGGCAACTATCAAGGTAAAAGATTTTGAGCAGTTGCGTGGATCAAAAATGAAATTCGCCGATCGCATTGCCTTTAAAGCAGCACAGAAAAAATTAAGAGATAATATTGATAATGACGGAACGCTGAATAGCAAGAAGCTAAATAAATATTTTAAAAAATCAGGTGAGACGGGTTTTCATGTTGGCGGCTTCGCATTAGGGTTTTTGTTGGGTCTGATTGGAATACTGATTGCTTATCTTATCAGAGATGATTTTAAGAGAAATCGTGTTAAGTGGGCCTGGATCGGATTTGGAGTTTATATTGCAATTTTACTTGTTATTATTGCAACAACCGATTTTAGCTGGTACTATTAATTGTATAAATTATTTCAATTAATCCCGCTCGCTTTGCAGGCGGGATTTTTATATGCAGGCTATTTTCCCCAAATAAAACAACTGCTGGTTCAATAAATTATTGAAAACACTTTATTACATTTATCCCAAACCCTTTTCATGAGAAAATCCACTCTTTTTTGCCTTTTTTTTGCAGCAAATTTTCTAGCAAATGCGCAGGACGCAAAAAATTCCAGCACTTTATTATGGCGTATTTCCGGAAATAATTTAAAGAAACCATCTTATTTATACGGAACGATGCACCTGACCGATAAACGGGTTTTTATGCTGGGGGATTCGGTGTATAATGCACTGGAGCAGTCAGAAGGGTTTGCTGCGGAACTGGACATGAACCGGCTGGGAACACAAATGGTGAATGAATTTATTAAGGAAAGTGCAGATAAAAAATCTAAATCACCTGTATATGTAAAGGACATCGTGAGTAAGGAAACATGGAATTACTATAAAAAAGAACTTGAAAAAAAGTTTAATAAAAAAGCCGATAAAATAACGGTTGATGATTTGGACGATATTGAAAAGAAGCTGCAGATGGAAATGTTTAAACAAGGAGAGATGCCAAGCTTTTTGGATGCATGGCTTTTCGGGTTAGCAGGCAAACAGGGGAAATGGGTTGGTGGGGTAGAAGATTTTGAAGATCAGCTGGAGCACCTGGCTGCAGCGGGTGATGCAGAAGATAAAATCCATACAGCATTATTTGACGATAAATATTTTCGCAGCAGCCTTGACAGGTTTGTCAAAATATATACTTCACAAAACCTTGACAGCATTGATGCTTTTATGTACCGGGAATCAAGCGGAAAAAAGGATTATATTATAATTAAGCGCAACATAAAAATGGCAAGGCGCATGGATAGCCTTGCTGCAATACGCAGTACACTGTTCGCTGTAGGTGCCGCACATTTACCTGGCGATTCTGGTGTGATTGAATTACTAAGAAAAAAAGGATTTACTGTTACACCTGTTACGTCATCTAAAAAAATAGACCCCGATAAATATGTTTCAACAGTTACGGAAGGGCACTGGATCCCCGTACATACAAAAGACAGCAGTTATTTTCTTGCGATGCCGGGCATTGCAGAACCTATAGATATTTATGAATCGGTGGGATTGGATATGAAATTATTTTTTGATATCACGACAATGCGGATGTACATGACAATGACAATGGAGATTCCGGAAGAAAGAAAGAAAGTAGGGTTAGACAGTATTTACCGGGCGATGCGAAATCATTATGCTGCTAATGGGAAAATGCTGGGTGAAAAAGATATAACTGTCAACGGAAATTCAGGCCGTGAATACCGCATGGCACAGCCAGAAGGAGAAATTAAAATGCAAATCTTTGTTCCTGCAATGGAACGCCTGGTACTGAATGCTGTTTTTGGGTTTAATGAAAAATCTGTTGGAGAGGCGGAATCACAGAAATTTTTTCAATCATTTTTGTACAATCCAAACCTTCCCAAAAAAATAGCATCTTCAAATGTATGGAGCCGCACCAGTTTCCCTGTTCAGTCTTTTTCTGTTGAGATGCCTGTTAAGCTGGTGGAAAAAAAGGATCTTATTTCTGAGGAAGGAAGAATTGTTTATACCTGGCAGGGATATGATATGAAAACTCAAATATTTTATGGTATCCGTGTAGGCCTAATGAAAGAAGGGATGTATGAGTCAAGTGATGATACTACTTATTTTATCACGGTGAAAGACAATTTAAAAAAAGGATTTGCCAGCGTAAATGTTATTGATTCAGGATTTACTTCCGTAAACGGCTATCCTGCCTACCAGTTAACCTTAAATGGAAAGGCCGAGGGGGAATTTTTGGAAACAAATGTTATTAATGTAGCCCGCGGTGGAATTAATTATTATTTGTATGCTGTATATAAGCCGGCAGATCAGCAAATAGCTGCCGGGAAAAAATTTTTAAACTCGCTGCAGTTGCTTCCTTACAAACATGCCGGATGGAAAACCAATACATCACCCAATAATTTATTTGCTACCACATCATCTTTTTCCTTTAATAAAAAGGAATTGGCAGAAAACGATATTCATCCCAATTCAGAAAGATATATTATGTACGACTCTGTTGCAGCCGTAACAGCGTACATTGATAAATCACCTGTTCCCAAATGGTATTGGCACCGTTCTGATACCGCTTTTTTAAGAAAAAGGGCAGCAGAATATTCCACTTACAATGATTCCGTTGCTGATTATAAAATATTTAAAGCAGGTAGCCTGAATGCAGTAAGCTTTACTGTTCTCTCAAAAACAGGTAACCATATTGTAAAAAAAGTACAGCTCATTGTGAATGGAAATGAATTGTATGAAATTTTCGGGCATTTTGCCTCCCAGGATTTGGATGAATTCTATAATAAATTTTATACTGACTTTAAAGTTATCAATGAAAAAAAATCAAACGAAAAAGAATTGTCGAAAGCAATTGAACTTGCGGAGGAAATAAGCAAGGCTGATAAAAAAGGCATTGATGAGATAAAGCAATGGTGGGATTATGTAGATTTTTCTAAAGAAGATATTCCGGCATTGCAAAAAATGGCTTTTAAGCTGCATGCTGATTTTGATACCACTTATTATTACAGTAATCTTAATACAAAAATTTTTGAAAAAATAGACGAGCTCGATAGCAACCATGCCACGATAGAATTTATTAAAGCCAATTATTCTTCTATTACAACTGCCAATGAATACATTAAACCGTTTATCATTTCTTATTTGTCAGATATAAAAACAACAGCGTCTTATAATCTCCTAAAAGAATTTTTATTAAAAAATCCTTTTATAGTAGAAAAAGCTCCTTATTATTCGCATTCTTTAAATGATTCATTGAAGCTGACAGCTACTTTATTTCCTGAAATGATGGAACTGGCAGACAAAGAATCTATGTGGGAACTTGTAAGCGAAATGACTGCAACGTTGTTCGACAGCAGCCTCATTGACAAAGCCAGCATCAATAAATACAGTAAGAAGTTTACTGACGTAGCTGAAAGAAATCTGGCTGCAAATAAAAATGAGGAGGGAGAATATTTTAATTATAATAATTTGATAAGTGTGCTGGGAATTATCAATTCACCAGAATCGAACGCACTGCTTGCTAAATTTTCCAAGGTAAAGAGTAATGAAACAAAGTTCAGGGCAGTGATAGCACTGCTCGTAAATAAACTCCCGGTTGATACAAAAATAATAACAGCACTTGCTGCAACAGATGCATACCGCGATGATTTATATGATGAATTGAAAAAAATAGATAAACTAACACTATTCCCATCAGCTCAGCTTTCTCAAAAACAATTGGGCAAAAGTATATTGTATGCTTACGCTACTGATGAAGAAGCCCCGGAGTCAATTACGGATATTGGTGTAAAAACAATCCTGTATAAAGGGAAGCAACAAAAATTTTATTTGTTTAAAGTCAGTTTTTCTGATGAGGTTTCCTATTTAGGGGTCGCAGGACCGTATTCTTTAAACATAAAAGACATGACCAGTAAACATGAGCTGACAGGTGTTTATTGGGAAAATGAATACAACAATAAAAAAGTGGATGCTTTCTTTAAAGAATATATTACATCAATGGAAGAGGAAAATGAGGAAGAATAAACTGTGAATTAGTTTCATTATTTGGAATAGATAAAAATAAAAAGCTTATGATAAATCATCACAAGCTCTTTTATAAACTAATTTTTTCTTTTACAAATTCACAAAGAACGGAATCAATTCTCCTGTCTTCACAGCAAAATCATCAATATATAATGTTGGCTCTGCAACGAGGTATGATGTTTTTGGCTGGTATTGTCCACCCTTCGGAACTTTCAAATACATATAAGGCATCACAGCAAACCACGGCACGTTTCCAAATTGTATGGGCGACTTTGGTGTTCCGCAGGCAGCCGTTCCATCGGGCATCATAAAATAATTTGATAAGCTTCCGACCGGTGCGCCTTTTCCATTCTGTCCGTTATTTAAATAAAATTTAATTACGATCTGTACGGATTTACCAATGCCTTCAGGTAAATCGGCCATGCCGCTGAATCGCATTATCAATCCCAGTTGCTGATCCTGCAAGTTGTGCTGCACATTCGTTATTTGAAAATTTGCTTTTAAATCCATTGTAGGGTTTACAGGAACAACCGGGTCTGGTTTAGGATCTTTATCCGTTCCATTCACAGCGTCTTTCATCACATATCCTTCTCTCACTACACGTGGAAATTGATTGTACGAAATCCAGAAATAACCATTGGTTCCCCAATCTTGTCCCCATGAATTCAAAATTTTAAATGCATCTTTTGTATCACTGTATCCTACTACCACCATTGCATGTCCGCCAATCTCTTGTCCTTTGGATGTATTCCAGGTATATTCTTTTCCGGCAGTATTTGCCGCTTTACCATCGGGACTAACACCCTGATCTAATGCAACACCAATGACAACAGGATAACCTGCATTTACTTGCGCTTTCACTTCTTTTATATCTGCAATATTTACACGGCGCCAAAAATCAATTCTATATTTTTTTGCTTTCGCTACTTGTTGTTGGGTTGGACGCTGTGTAAAGTTGTGTTCGTTATAAGGCATGTCCGCCCATTTTACTGCACCTTGCTGCGACACCACATTCAATGCATCGGTAAATAAACTTCCGCCATCCGTGCCATTATTTATTTGGTTGTAAATAAATGCAGGACTAAAAACGGCTTGTGTATTGATAACCGGACCATTCATGAAAGAGGTATTCTCTTCTATTTTTTCCTGGTAACTTTTTCCGCCATATGCAACTGCCCAACCAACGCAGGAATTTTGATTTCCCTGGTTACCGGCAGGTGGCATACGTAAGGATAAATCAGCAACAGGAGGTAATGCTTCGCCAGAGAAAGGAGTGGAGGCCAGTGGAATGCCCATCAATTGTTCTTGAGTCGCGAATTTTAATCCCATCTTTTGTGCGCTACAGGTGATGGTAGCAAATACGAATGCCAGTATAACAAATGGTTTCATGTGTTTCAGGTTTGGTGGTTTGTTCCTTGAAGATAATGAGAAGTAGGGAAATGCGGAGTACGTGGTAGAGGGTAGGGAGAAGAAGAGTATTGTTATTTATTTCTGGTGAGCTTATCCGTTGCTATTTTATATTTTTTTAAATATGATTCAGCCAGTTCTGCTTTTTCTGTTTGATCAATACATTTTACGAAAGTGAAATAATCTTTTTTAGCCCATGTCTGATCTGCCCAATTTAAACGTTGAAAATTTGTAATGTATTGAGTAAATAGTTTAGACTGATCATTTGAGAAAGTGGCTAATTCAATCAGTTTAGTTTCATCCCCTGTTAAAATCTTTTCTCCTTTGCCCGACAGAAATAAAATAAAATTATCGATAGTTAAAGTTGATTGAAAATGATGCTCATCAAAAACGCATTCAAGTGATTTTGGGGTTAATTCAATTAACGCATTCTTATTTTTACCGACGTGGATATAATATAAATATTCAAGATTATTATATACCAGTGTTATAATAACCGAATCAGTACAATATAATATATTGATTCGTGGCAAATTGAAAATCCTTTAGTATTTAAAAATTCGGTGAGTGGTTGTATGTTTATTTCGAAACTCATGTTTTAGACTATAAACAAACTTACAACATCCCAAACACCCAGGCCGCCAACAAGCCACCAGCAATCGGTCCGACAACGGGTATCCAGCTATAACTCCAGTCACTATCTCTTTTTCCTGAAATGGGTAAAATGAAATGCGCAATGCGTGGCCCTAGATCTCTTGCCGGATTAATAGCGTAGCCAGTGGGCCCACCCAATGATAATCCAATACCTAATACTAATAAGGCAACGGGCAATGCATCCAAAGTTCCTAATGATGCTGCGGCTTTTGACATGGCTAATGCGCCAAACACTAATAAAAATGTTCCGATGATTTCTGTGATCAGATTAAAGAAGGGATTACGAATTGCAGGTCCTGTACAGAATACTGCAAGCTTCAAATCTCTATCAGGTGTTACATCAAAATGTTGTTTGTATGCAATCCATACAATAATGGCTCCAACGAATGCACCCGCGAGCTGTGCACCGATATAAGTCGCAACTAATGATGAATCAAAATCACTGAATGCAGCAAGTGCAATTGTTACAGCCGGATTTAAATGGCCGCTACCGCCCAATTTGGTGGATGCATATACTGCCAGGAACACAGCCATGGCCCAACCGAATGTGATGACTATCCAGCCGCTGTTTTGTCCTTTAGTTTTATTTAATACAACATTCGCTACCACACCATCACCCATGATGAGGAGTAAGGCAGTTCCGGCAAATTCACCAATGAAAGGAGACATGTGTTTTTAGTTTTTGGTTTGAAGTTTCGTGTTATTGTTAATGACTTATCAAATTATAAAGTTTTAGTTCCCCTTCAGGGGATGGGCTTCATTATTCTTCTGTCCACGCCTGCGCTGCTCTCACTGCTTTTTTCCAATTCTTTTGCAGGTCATTTCTTTTTTCATCACCCATTGCGGGAGTAAAGGCTTTATCTTTTTGCCAGTATTGTTGCAATTCATCAATACTGCTCCAAAAACCAACTGCTAATCCTGCAAGATATGCAGCACCTAATGCAGTGGTTTCAGTTACTTCTGGTCTTATAACATTTGTATTAAGTATATCACTTTGAAATTGCATCAGCTGATTGTTTACAGTTGCACCACCATCAACTCTCACTTCTTTTATCGGTAAGCCAGCATCTGCTTCCATTGCTTTTAATAAATCCATAGATTGAAATGCAATACTTTCAACTGCTGCTCTTGCGATGTGTGCATCAGAAGTTCCTCTTGTGATGCCAACAATAATTCCTCTTGCATGCTGGTTCCAATAGGGTGCGCCTAGTCCGGTGAAGGCGGGCACAACATACACGCCGCCATTATCATCCACTTTTTTTGCCAGCGCTTCCACATCTCCGGATGTTTGAATAATTTTTAATCCATCCCGCAGCCATTGCACAACAGCGCCGCCGATAAACACACTTCCTTCCAATGCGTAATGTACTTCGCCATTTACTTTCCATGCAATTGTTGTCAGCAAATTATTTTTTGATGCAACAGGTTTTGTTCCGGTATTCATCAACATAAAACATCCGGTGCCATATGTATTTTTCACCATGCCGGGTTGTGTACACATTTGTCCAAACAACGCTGATTGCTGATCACCAGCAATCCCGCTGACAGGAATCGGAATTGTTGTTAATATATTTTCTGTGTGACCATACACTTCGCTGCTGGAACGAACTTCGGGTAACATGCTTGCCGGGATGCCAAACATTTTTAATAATTCTTCATCCCATTTCAGATCATGAATATTATAAATCAATGTACGTGATGCATTGGATACATCTGTCGCATGAACTTTTCCATCTGTTAATTTCCAGAGCAGCCAACTATCAACCGTTCCAAAACATAATTCACCTTTCTCTGCTTTTTCTTTAGCACCTTTTACGTTTTCCAAGATCCATTTTATTTTGGTGCCGGAAAAATAAGCGTCTGTTACTAATCCTGTTTTTGATTTTATCTTTTCAGCAGAGCCATCTTTTTTTAATGTGTCGCAATAATCAGCAGTACGCCTGTCCTGCCAAACAATCGCATTATAGATCGGCTGACTTGTTTTTCGATCCCAAACAACCGTTGTTTCTCGCTGATTAGTAATGCCGATTGCTGCAATATCATTTTTTGTAATGCCGGCTTTCAGTACCGCTTCTGCAGCAACACCGAGTTGTGTACTCCATATTTCATTGGCATCATGCTCCACCCAACCGGGCTGCGGAAAAATTTGTGTGAATTCTTTTTGTGCTGTGGCAACAATACTTCCTTTCTTATCAAAAATAATAGCTCTTGAACTCGTTGTTCCCTGGTCGAATGATAAAATGTATTTGGGCATGGCAATCGTTTAGTTGATTAAATATAATATAAACTCCGAAAGAGTTAACTGTTTTGAATATTTTATTCCATT
>Ga0068863_100003038_pt1 | contig 16586 bp, 15 predicted proteins | sample KBSSwiS62_FD_66596 | JGI IMG/M metagenome (GOLD analysis project Ga0068863, IMG submission 66596) | Switchgrass rhizosphere microbial communities from Kellogg Biological Station, Michigan, USA - KBS Switchgrass S6-2 | ecosystem: Host-associated > Plants > Roots > Rhizosphere > Soil ...
AGGTCGCGAGCAGCGGCGCCTCGTCGGTCAGCGTGTAGATGATGGTCGGATCGGTCTTCATGGTCCTCCTCGATGTGCGCGGGCCCCCATCACCGGACGGGAAGGTCGTTCAAGCGCACGGGTCATCGGTCAGTGATCGAGCCGGCGCAGCGCCTGCCCCGCGGCGAGTGCCGTTGCCACCAGTGCCTCGCGCGCGCGTCGAACAAACGGTGAAGCGCGCAGAAAGCCGTGCACCAGCGTCGGCTCGTCGACCAGCATCGCAGCCACCCCCTGCCTCCGCAGTTCTTCCACCAGCGTGACACCCTCGTCGTGCAGCGGATCGAGTCCGGCGACGACGACGTGAGTGGCCGGGAGTCCGTGCAGAGGCGCCCGCAACGGAAGCGCGCGGTGATCGACCTGTGTGCGATCTGCCGGGAGATAGTGATCCCAATACTCGATCATGTCGGCACGTGTCAGCGTCGAGCCCGCATGCTCGAGGTAGCTGGGAGTTTCGAAATTGGGAGCGACCACAGGGTAGAACAGTACTTGCAACGCGATGTGCGGTCCACCCCGATCCCGAGCCTCGATCGCCGCACCGAGAGCGATATGCGCCCCAGCACTGTCGCCTGCGAGCGCGATGCGCGACGCGTCGATGTCGAGATGGCCGGCAGAATCCCGAAGCCACTGCAACGCGGCGTAGGCGTCGTCGTTGGGCGCGGGAAATGGATCTTCCGGCGCCAGGCGATACTGAACGCTGACGACCACCGCATCGGCGTCCTTCGCAAGCGCCGCGCATATTCCATCGTGTGTACTCACACTGCCCGCGACCCATCCTCCGCCATGCAAATAGAGAATTGCGGGCAAGCGTCCCGAACGCGGACGATAGATCCGCATGAAAATCTCGCGTCCCGGCACGTTCAGCGAATGGTCACGCCGCGCTACCTGATCGGCGGGAAAGGGAAAGCGCCGCGCGATTTGCTCCATCCGCGCCCTGCGCGCAGCCGGCGTCGGCGTTGCAATCGGCGGCACGGCCGCGGCGACCGCAGCGAGATAGTCGCGAAGCTCAGGATCGATTGGCACCGTGCCTCCGCCCGGCGCTAATCGCCAACTCGGCCAGGGATCCCGGAAAACCCAATGGCCGCGATGCCCGCCATGGCGCATGCTTCATCGTGGTCGCCGCTGTCGCCGGAGATGCCGATTGCGCCTACGACTTCTCCATCGTCGTCTGCGATCAGGACACCGCCGGGTGACGGAATCATTCGGCCCTGACTCGTCACGGCCAGCGCGGCGACAAACGCGGGAGATTTCAGCGCGCGGTCTGCCAGTTCGCGTGTCCCGAAGCCCATCCCGAGCGCTCCCCAGGCTTTTCCGTTCGCGATGTCCAATCGGACGAAGCCTGCGCCGTCCTCCCGCTTCGACGCAATCACGTGTCCGCCGGCATCCAGCACCGCAACTGCGAGCGGAGCGAGGTGCCGCTTGCGGCCCTCTGCGAGTGCCGCATCGATGATCGCACTGGCTCGCGCCAGTCCAAGGTGTGACATGTCGCCGCAGCCTCCATGAGGTGATCCGGGTCGCGCCGGACGCGATGAGTCGCCGGTCGCACCTCGTATTATCCCGGTGCACGGTATCCGCAAACGCCCTGGCGACGGCTCCACAGGCGTCCCGTCCGCGATTGTCGCTGTTGGCTAACCCCTCACGAGTCGAATCAGCGTGATCTCCGATGGAACGCCAAAACGCATCGGCGGCCCCCAATAACCCGTACCGCGATTGATGTAGACCCACATGCCGCCCAGCTGGTTGAGACCCGTAGTGAACGGCTGCTGCAAGCGCACGAAAAGATTCCAGGGCCAGAATTGCCCGCCGTGCGTGTGCCCGGACAGTTGGAGGTCGTAACCGGCAGCCGCCGCCGAAGAAGCGGAACGCGGCTGGTGGGCGAGCAGGACCTTGGGGGCGCCCGTCGGGGCATTCCTGGCCGCGGCGTGCGGATCGCTCTTGTGCGAAGGGTCGAAGTGATGCGCGGAGTAGTCCGTCACACCTGCCACCGCCAGCTTCGCCCCGTCGTGATGAAGCACCACGTGCTCGTTCATCAGCACCCGCATGCCCAGTCGCCGCAGTTCATGGATCCACGCGTGTGCGCCGGAATAGTACTCGTGGTTGCCGGTGACAATGTAAGTTCCGTGTCGAGATGCGAGCCTTCCCAAGGGCTCCGTGTGATGGGAGAGCTCGCGCACGGTGCCGTCGACGACGTCGCCCGTGATCGCAACCATGTCTGCACCAAGGCGATTCACCCGATCGACGATAGCCTCCACGAAATTCCGTTTGATGGTGGGGCCGACGTGGATGTCGCTGATCTGGGCGATGGTGAAGCCGTCCAGTTGGGGAGGAAGATCGGCCATCGGCACTTCCACGTCGACGACCGGGGCAACGCGACGCGCCATCAAATATCCGATCAGGGTGATGATCGGTGTGAGCACCATCACTCCGACCGCCGAACCACGAATCCAGAGCCCCTGCTCTTGCGGAGACAACAGGAGGGTCGAAATGACGAGCGTGACGTCGCGAACCAGCGCCAGAACCAGCAGCCACGAGAAGAAACCCAGCGTCAGGAACGGCAGCAATACGGACCATGGGCCGGCGCCAGGTCGACTGCGAAAGCCCGTGGGTAGCAGCCACAACGACACTGCGAGCAGTGCCCCGCCCACAATCTGCGTGACCCACGCGAAAGGCGCGAGCAGCCGCATTCCGATATAGATGTGCAATAACGCAAGCACAACGAACATCGGGCTGACGGACAGGCGACTCTTCACGAGGTCGTAATGGGGGCGGGCAGCAAAAACCACAAGGCACTTACGCCCAAGGCGTCCAACCCGAGTTTCGTCCGCGTACTCAGGATGTGCGGGCGGCGCCGCCCCAAGCGGCGCGTACACGGCGCGTCACGTGCCCTTGTTGACCGAAATCGGCGCGAGTTTGCTCGACTGCAGTCCGTACTTGGCAAGGATTTGGTCATACACGCCCTTGGCCTGCAGGCGGTCCAGTGCCTCCTTCACGGCATCCCGGAGCTGCGGCTCGGTCTTCAACACCGGGATGCCGGAGAGGCCTTCGGAGAAAGGCGCGCCGATCAGCACGATGGTATTGGGCTCCTGCTTCTGGAAGTAAGGCAGGGTCTCGCTGCCCTGCACGGCGGCATCCAGGCGGCCGGATTTCAATTGCGTGCGCGCGTCCACCGACCCTTCGGTGCCAGTCACCACCATTGGCGGCTTGTTCTTGGCTGCACAGACGGTCTTGCTCAGTTCTTCCATCTGCCCCGGCCAGTTGGTGCTGCGGCTCGCACCGACTTTCTTGCCGCACAGGTCCTCGACCGATTTCAACTGGCCTGCATTCGCGACTGTCGTGAAGAACTGCGGGCCGGTCTTCATGTAGTCGACGAAATCCACGACTTCGCGGCGTGCGGGAAGATCGCTCATGCCAGCCATTGCGATGTCCACGCGCCCCGTCTGCAGCGAGCTGATCATCTGCGCGAACGCGGTCTCCTGCCATTCGATCTTGACGCCCAGCTCCTTGGCGATGGCCTCGCCAAGGTCGATGTCGAAACCCTGCAGCTCGTTGGTGGCAGGGTCCTTGAAGGAGATCGGCGGATAGTTGGGCTGCGTGGCGGCGACGATCTTGCCGGCCTTCTTGACGCGGTCCGGCAGCTCTGCGGCGGCCACCGCAAACGCGGCGGTGAAACCCAGGGCGGCGACGAACGTCTTGTGCAGGGGATTCATGGTCATTCTGCTTTCGAGTTGAGGGGCTGCGATTTGTGGGGGATCACGATAATACAGCGGCGATGAATTCGCGGGTTCGGGGATGCTGCGGCTTGCCCAGCACCTCGCCTGGAGCGCCGGCCTCCACCACGCGGCCCTCGTCCATGAACACGACGCGGTGGGCCACCTCGCGGGCGAAAGAGAGTTCATGCGTCACGACGATCATCGTCATGCCGGACGCGGCAAGGTCGCGCATGACGTTCAACACCTCGCCCACGAGTTCGGGATCGAGTGCGGAAGTGGGTTCATCGAACAGCATCAGCTTCGGATGCATCGCCAGGGCTCGCATGATTGCCACCCGCTGTTGCTGGCCGCCCGACAGCTCGATCGGGTAGGCGTCGCGCTTGTCGGCGAGCCCCACCCGCGCGAGCAGCGCCATCGCCTCTTTCTCCGCCTCGGCGCGCGAACGTCGCAGGACGGTGACCGGTCCTTCGATGATGTTCTCGAGCGCGGTCTGGTGATGAAACAGGTTGAACCGCTGGAAGACCATCCCGCACAGGAGGCGCTGCCGCGCGAGTTCCGCGTCCGAAAGCTCGTGCAGCGCGTCGCCCTCGCGGCGAAAGCCGATCAGCTCGCCGTCGACCCAGATCGCGCCGCGGTCGGCACGCTCCAGCTGGTTGATGCAGCGCAGAAACGTGCTCTTGCCCGATCCGGAGGGGCCAATGACGCAGAGGACCTCGCCCTTCGCCATCTCGAGATCGATGCCTTTCAGCGCTGCGAAGCTTCCGAAATGCTTGTGCACGTCCGCCGCGACCACCATCGGGCGTGCGGCCTGCATCGTCTCGGCGCCCCCGCGGCCGCCCGAATGGCGCTGATCGCCCTCCTCACGGGCGTCGGGAACGTCGTGAGCCTGGCGGCTCGTCATCTCACGCTTCGGCTGCGGGCTGCGCGGCCCGCACGTCGCGGCCACCCCGGCCGCGCGCAAAACGCCGCTCGAGGAAGTACTGGCCGATGGAAAGCACGGTCACGACCACGAGATACCAGATCGCGGCGACGATGAGCAATTCGATCACGCGGGCGTTGGCGTAATAGATGGTCTGCGCGTTGCGCAGGATCTCCGAATACTGGATCACGCTCGCGACCGACGTCAGCTTGACCATGCTGATCACCTCGTTGCCGACCGGCGGAATGATCACGCGCATCGCCTGCGGCAGCACGATGCGCCGCAGCGTGACGAGCTGCGTCATGCCGATCGACTTCGCGGCCTCCGTCTGTCCCGTATCCACCGACAGTATGCCGCTGCGCACCACCTCGGCGGTGTACGCGCCCTGGTTGATGCCGAGACCGAGCAGCGTGGCGACGAACGGCGTGATCAAGTCGACAGTACGGGCTTCCAATACGCCCGGGATGCCGATGACTGGAAAGATCAGCGCCAGGTTGAACCACAGCAGGAGCTGGAGCAGCAGCGGCGTGCCGCGAAAAAACCAGACGTAGAACCGCGCCACGTTCTTCAGCACGGGGTTGGGCGACATGTACATCACCGCGAACAGCACGCCCAGCACGATGCCGAGCGCCATCGCACATATCGTCATGACGATCGTGTTCTCCAGCCCGATCAGGATTGCCTTCGCGGTGAAGAACTGTCCGACCACCTTCCACGCGATCTGTCCGGTGGCGAACGCCTGCACGACGAACGCGAAAGCGACGAGGATCAGCGAGGCGGCGATCCAGCGGCCGTAGTAGCGCCGCTCGACGTGCCGAAGGTGAGCAGTAGAGAACTCGGGGGAGGTCGCGCTCACCGGCTACCTGTAAGCCCGCGGACGGACACGTGCGCACATGGTCATGGCTTTGGCCCTTTGTAGCTGCCGGCCCAGCCACGCTGCGCCGCCAGCTTGCGCCTCAACTGTTCGATCTGCTGCGTCACTTGCGCGGGCGCTGTGCCGCCATGACCATTTCGAGCGGCGACGGCGGCTTCCGCCGTCAAATGCGCCCGTATTCCCGGTTCCAGCCGGGCATCGACGGCGGCGAGATCGTCGTCGGTCAATCCGACGAGTTCGATGCCGCGGTCCTCGCAACGGCGCACGAGCGCGCCGGTAATCTCATGCGCCTCCGCGAACGGAACGCCGCGCCGTGCAAGCCAGTCTGCAACCTCGGTGGCCAGCGTGAACCCGACGGTTGCTTGCGCGCGCAGCACGTCGGAATTCACTTTCATCGTGCCCACGAGGCCGGTCATGGCTGGCAACACCAGATCGAGCGTATCCACCGCATCGAACGCCGCCCGCTTGTCCTCGCTCAGATCGCGGTTGTACGAAAATGGCAGCGCCTTCAGCAATGTAAGCATCGTCGCGAGGTCGCCGATGAGACGTGCGGCGCGGCCGCGCGTGAGTTCGGCGATGTCGGGATTCTTCTTTTGCGGCATGATCGAGCTGCCGGTTGCGAAAGCATCGTCCAGCTCCACCCAGCCGAACTGCTTCGAACACCAGAGCACGATTTCTTCCGCAAGGCGAGAGAGGTGCACGCCGATCATCGCCGCCACAAACGCGAATTCGGCCACGTGATCGCGGCTGCCCACGGCGTCGATCGAGTTCTCGCAAGGCCCGTCGTACCCGAGCTCGGCCGCCGAACGTTCAGGCGAGCGCGCGATTGCCGACCCGGCCAGCGCCGCGGCGCCCAATGGCGAACGGGCGTGCCGCCCGTCCCAGTCGATGCAACGGTCGACGTCGCGGACGAAGCACTGGGCGTGCGCCATCAGCTGGTGACCGAACACGATCGGCTGCGCCGGCTGCAGGTGAGTGAAGCCAGCGGCGATCGTATCGACGTGCAACTCGGCCTGAACCAGCAATGCGTCCTGGAGGTCGAGGACCTTGGCCGCCAGCGCGCGCGCCTCGCAGCGCAGGTAGAGCTTGAGGTCGTTCGCCGCCTGATCGTTGCGGGACCGACCTGCGCGAAGCTTGCCGCCGAGCGCGCCCAGCCGCTCGACCAGCATACGCTCGATGTACGTGTGCACGTCTTCGTCGAGCGCCGAGGGACGGATCGTGCCCGCAGCGTGCGCTGCGCGTATCGAATCCAGCTCGCCCACGACGGCGGCCGTTTCGGCCGCATCGAGAATGCCCGCGCGCTGCAGTTCCCGCGCGTGCGCCTGCGACGACACGATGTCGTACGGGGCAAGCCGGAAGTACGACGATTCCGCCCGCGACAGACGCATCAGTGAGGGGTCGGGCGGACTGCGGAAGCGCGCGCCCCAGAGGCGTTTGTCGTTACTCAACGCGGTCCTTCTCCGGCTCTCCCTCGCGGCCGTTCTCGACGCCATGTGGCGACCACACGCGAGCCTGATTGTGGTGCGACCGGTGATGCGGGTCAAGCGCGAGGCTTGGCCGCCAAGGGCGCGGCGGACCTCGGGCCTCCTCAGCCTCTCTCGCCGGGATTCGATCACAATCCCCGCCTCTCCCGCTTCGCGAGCCTCGCGATCGAACGATCACTCGACGGCGTCCACGCATGAGAGCGGACGCGCAATTTGTTCAAGCGGCTTGCCCTCTGCCGCCAGACCAAGCTTGAACGCGACCGCTGCCGCCGCCAGCATCAGGATCGCGCCAAGTGCATAGCCCCACGCAATCGCCGCCGGCTCGCCGCTGCCGATCAGGACTGCGAACAGCGATGGCGCGCCAATTCCGCCGATCGCGGTGCCCAAGGCAAAGAACAGTGCAATGCAAAGCGCTCTTATCTCGACCGGAAAGCTCTCGCTGACCACGAGGTACGCGGAACTCGCTGCGGCGGAAGCGAAGAAGAACACGAGCGTCCATGCCACGGTCTGTGTTGCAGCGCTGAGCAGGCCCGCCGCAAACAAGGCTGCCGTAACGGCGAGCAGCAGGCCCGACACTGCATACGTCGTACTGATCATTTGTCGGCGCCCCCATGTGTCGAAGTAGCGGCCAAGGACGAGGGGGCCGAGGAAGTTGCTGACAGCGAAAGGCAGCAGGTACCAGCCCACGGCCTCCGGCGGAACGGCGTAAAAGCGGCCCAGCACCAGCGCATACGTGAAAAAGATCGCGTTGTAGCAAAAGGCCTGGGCAGTCATCAATACGAGCCCCAGCACCGTTCTTCGCGGGTACAGGCGAAAAAGGCTGACACCGAGATCCACGAAACTCACGCTGCGGGCGCGAATGCGCAAGCGCAGTCGTGGCTCCGATGCCGATGCGGTAACGCGGCCGCGCACTTCGTTTTCCACCGTCGCGGCAATGCGTTCGGCCTCCTCGGTCCGCCCGTGCAGCAACAGCCACCGTGGACTTTCGGGCAAGGAACGCCGCAGGAAAACAATTCCGAGGCCGAGCACGGCGCCCGAGCCGAATGCAAGGCGCCAGCCCACGTCGGCGGGCAGGCGTCCGGGTTGCAGCAACAGGCTGGAGGCGATCGCTCCCAGCATCGCGCCGAGCCAGAAGCTTCCGTTGACACCAAGATCGGTGCGCCCCCGGTAGCGTGCTGGGATCAGTTCCTGGATTGCCGAGTTGATCGCCGAATATTCGCCGCCGATACCGGCTCCAGTAATGAAGCGGCAGAGCGCGAAGGTATGGAAGTCGTCGGAGAATGCGGTCGCGCCCGTCCCGAAGATATAGACACCGAGCGTCACGAAGAAAAGACGTTTGCGGCCGAACAGGTCGGTGAGCCAACCGAACAGCAGAGCCCCGACGACGGCACCGGTGAGATAGGCGCTCGCCGAAAGCCCGACCTGCGCATCGCTCAGCGCGAGCGAAGGGCTCGCTTTCAGAGCCCCGGAGACCGCGCCCGCCAGCGTCACCTCGAGCCCGTCGAGCACCCACGTGATGCCGAGTGCGACGATGACCCTCACATGAAAGGGTGACCACGGCAGGGCGTCCAGACGAGCCGGTACCGAGCTCTCGACTATCTTTACTACCTGGCGCGCCGTCTTGTTCATGGGGGCAACAACAGGATGATGCGCTCGTCGCGGTTGCCACAAGATACGTCGGCGCATCGTGGCCAGCAACACTCGGACAACGGCTATGCTTCGATTCCCAGTTGAAAACGCGTTGGCGTTCGGCGCAGAATGTACAGATGAAGGGTGCGACCTACACGCCCATGAAAAGAGGTTTTGGTTTCGTCATCGTTGCCGCGCTGCTTGTCGCCGAAGCCGCGTCGGCGACAGTCGTTCAGCTGACGTGCCACGGCGCTGTAGGCGAAGATCAACCAACCGACTTCACAATCGCAGTCGACATCGCACAGTCGGTGGTGACCGAAGGAGACCTCAGGTGGACGACCACCGACGATGACGAAACGATCGACTGGGACCTGCATCGTCAAAGCAGCGCAATTCGGGGAGTGGTCCTCACAGGCGCCGATGCAGGTGTGATGATTGTCGGCGAATGCAATCAGTCCGTAGAGCGCGATCTAAGGACCTGGGCGAAGCCCGAGCCGCTTCCATAGCGATCGACGATGAGTGCTTTCACTGCGCCGGCGCGGGACGGCGCGGCACGATCAGGTTGCGCACGGACACCTGTCCGATTGAGCGCGAGGTCAGGCAGCCTAGCCATCGACTGGAAGGTGGATACTTCCCCTTTGAGGAAATGTGCCGTGAAGTAGTGGCCCGTGGGTTCGACGAAGTAGCAAACGTGCCACTGCCCGCGTTGCCTTCAGGCGGAACTTCAAACCCATCCAGCGTAAATCCGTCGCGCCAGGCCGAGGGAAACGGCTGCTTCGTCCACTTGGCGAAGATTGGTTCGAATGCCGTTTGGCAGCGCTTGAACAGTGTTTCGACATCCGACAACACAGCTTTGCAAAAGGCCTCCTCCGATGCTTCCGGACCTGCTTGGGTACCCGGATCCTTGCTGCCGAAATACACCATTTCACCGAAGTAAGGATGGTCTTGCGGACCTCCCATGTCTTGCCCGTGAGGTCGTGATTCAAGACTCGGAAGATAAAGCGCAGCAGGCCGGGCATAAGCGCCTATCGAGAATGGTGCTGCCGAAACGCAGAGAGAAAGGGAGCGCCCCCGCCGCGAGTGTCGGCGCGGATTAGACGAAGGCAGATAAAGACGTAAAAGTTCTTGCAGATCATGATTAGCGTCGGCGATTCTGGCCACAAGACCGGCGGGGGATTCTATCGGCTTGCGTGCTCAGTTTGACCGAGACAAAACCTCTTGGATCACTCGACCACGCAGCCGCGCTTGGACCAGCTCTTCGTCGCGGTCTTGTGCCCGTGAGTGTCCCGCCAGTGTTTGGGCTTTAAACGTCCGATAGCCCGTGTGCGAGTCCCGCCTACGGTGAGGAGGCAGCGCATCGAGCAACCTGAGCCCGGCAGGCGCGGGGTCACTGACCGCGACGACGCCCACATGGCGTTCGTGGCAATGGATGCGCACCGGTGTCCTCCGAACAGGACGATTCGGGGTCCTACACGCGTAAGCGTCATCGCCGACACCGTTGTAGACACCGGTCTGACACCCTCGGCGCGGCTCATGAGCTAGGATGTCGTTACCGTTTTGTCTTGTTGGAGGTGAATATGGGAACTCAATTGAAAACTCTGGTTGCCGCCGTGGGCTTCGCTTTGGCAGCGAGCGCCGGGGCGCAGACAATCATCTACGAGCGACCCAACCCCGCTGTGGTTTATCCGTCTACGGAGGTCCATCAAGCACGCGTATTGTCGGCCCGTGCAGTAAAGGACGCGCCACAGGAGCGCTGCTGGACAGAGCGGCATGAGGCTAGCCTGCTCGAACTGCCCTTCGCGATCGTTGGGGGCGCGGTCAAGCTGGTTGCCGGTCAGGATCCGATCCGTTACGAGCGGCGGTGTGGGCCCGTCGGCGCCGCAAACGCCTACTGGGATGTCACCTACGAGTTTGGGGGCGTGCAGCGCTCGGTACGAATGAGTGCGCCGCCGGGGCCCACTATCGCAGTCAACGGATCCGGTGAGCCGCTGTCATGAAGCGATCCCAGCCTACAGCGACATCTATGTAGGCGCATGGAGCCGGCGGTCACTCCGCCGGCTCTTTTTTCCGGTCGCCGTGGACGGCGCGTCCGTTGCTGATCAAGCTCAAGGAAGGTCGAGAGGTCCTACCGTTGACGAAACGACACCCTTACGAAGGGTGCCATTCGCGCAGGTAACCCAACTTTGGTACCACGGGTGGGACAGAACGCTATGCGTCGTGACCTGAACACCGGCTTCGTGCACGTGCACGGGGCACGCCAGAACAACCTCAAGGACGTGGACGTCCAGATCCCCAGGAACGCTCTCGTGGTGTTCACTGGGGTCTCGGGTTCGGGTAAGTCATCTCTTGCCTTCGGTACCCTCTACGCGGAGGCACAGCGCCGATACCTGGAGTCCGTCGCGCCGTACGCGCGCCGCCTGTTCCACCAGATGGGTGCACCTGAAGTTGACGAGATCGCCGGCCTGCCGCCGGCCGTGGCTTTGCAGCAGCAACGCGGCACGCCGACTACGCGCTCCTCGGTCGGCAGCGTGACCACGCTCTCCAACCTGCTGCGCATGCTCTACTCGCGCGCGGGCGACTACCCGCCGAAGCAGCCGCTGCTGTACGCCGAATCTTTCTCGCCGAATACGCCGGAGGGCGCATGTCCGGCATGCCATGGCTTGGGCCGGCTCTATGACGTGACCGAAGCTCTGTTGGTGCCGGATCCGAACCTTACGATCCGCGACAAGGCGGTGGCCGCGTGGCCCGGCGCGTGGCAGGGACAGAACCTGCGCGACATTCTCACGGCCATGCACATCGACATCGATGTGCCGTGGAAACATCTGCCGAAGAAGACGCGCGACTGGATCCTGTACACCGACGAGACGCCCACGGTTCCCGTGTACGCGCACTTCACGATGGACGAGGTCCGGCGCGCGCAGAAGCGCAATGACGAGCCCAGCTACATGGGCACCTTCACCGGGGCCCGGCGCCACGTGCTGCACACCTTCGCCAACACGCAAAGCGCGATGATGAAGCGCAAGGTCGCGCAATTCATGGCGAGCACCGAGTGCCACGCATGTCACGGCAAGCGGCTGCGACCTGAATCGCTTTCGGTCAAGTTCGCGGGACTGGATATTGGCGAGATGGCGCACGTCCCGTTGAAACGGCTCGGCAAGCTCTTCCATCCTTTCGCGAAGGGCGAAGCACCCCGGCTGCGCGAGCTCAAGCGTGACCATCCCGAGAAAGCCGAGGTGATGCGCCGCATCGCCGAGGAAACGTGCGCGCGCCTCGAGGTGCTGCTTGATCTGGGGCTCGGCTACCTCACGCTGGATCGCAGCACGCCTACCCTTTCGCCGGGCGAGCTGCAGCGGCTCCGCCTGGCGACCCAGGTGCACTCGAACCTATTCGGCGTGGTGTACGTGCTCGACGAGCCGTCTGCCGGCCTGCATCCCAAGGACACCGAAGCGCTGCTCCGCGCGCTCGACCGCCTGAAGGCTTCGGGCAATTCGATCTTCGTGGTGGAGCACGAGGTCGATGTGATTCGCCGCGCGGACTGGATCGTGGATGTCGGACCCGACGCCGGCGAGCAAGGCGGCGAGATCCTCTACAGCGGCCCGCTCGAGGGATTGAAGGCGGTCAAGGGATCACGAACCTCGGACGCGATTTTCGGTGATCTCGCCAAACCCGCGCCACGCAACCGGCGCGAGCCGCGCGGATGGCTGAAGCTGCGTGGCGTCACCCGGAACAATCTCGCGAACTTGGCGGTCGAGTTTCCACTCGGCGTCTTCACGAGCGTGACAGGGGTGTCGGGCTCCGGCAAGTCGACCCTCGTGGGTCAGGTGCTCGTCGAGCTGGTGTCGCGCGCGCTGGGGCAGAGCGTCGAAGATGACGACGAACCTCCTGACGTCGGTCGGCCCGTGCTGGAACCTTCAGGTGGGCGTATCGAAGCAGGCTTGGAGAACATCCGGCGGCTGATCCGCGTCGACCAGCGTCCCATCGGGCGCACACCGCGATCCAACCTCGCGACCTATACGGGCCTTTTCGACCACGTGCGCGAGATCTTCGCCGGTACGAAAATGGCGCGCGCTCGGAAGTACGATGTGGGGCGCTTCTCCTTCAACGTGGCGAAGGGACGCTGCGAGCACTGCGACGGCGAGGGCTTCGTGATGGTCGAGCTGCTCTTCCTGCCGAGCGTGTACACCCCTTGCCCGACGTGCCAGGGCACGCGCTACAACGCGAAGACGCTCGAGGTGAACTACAAGGACCGTAACATCGCCGAGGTGCTGGGCATGACGGTCGATGCCGCGTGGGAATTCTTTCGGGATGAGCCCGCGGTGCGGCGGTCGCTGGAGGTGCTGCGTGAGGTCGGTGTCGGCTACCTGCGGCTGGGACAGCCCGCCACCGAGCTCTCGGGCGGCGAGGCTCAGCGCATCAAGTTGGCGACGGAACTGCAGCGCGTCGGGCGCGGCAGTTCGCTCTACGTGCTGGACGAACCGACGACCGGTCTGCATCCGTCAGACGTGGACAAGCTCATGTTGCAGCTGGAGAGACTTGTCGATGCGGGCAACACCGTCATCATCGTCGAGCACGACATGCGTGTGGTCGCCGGCAGCGACTGGATCATCGACATGGGACCCGGCGCGGGCGATGAAGGAGGCCGTGTCGTGGTCGTCGGCAAGCCCGAACTGGTCGCGAAAAGCGAGCACAGCTGCACCGCCGAATTCCTGCGTCTTAACCTGCAGTCAGACGGCCTGCCCGTATCGACGTAGAAAGGTCCGCGATCGCCACGTTCTGACCCTCGACATAGCCGGTTTCGCTAAGTCCCGAGGGACGCCGGAAATAACGGTGCAAAAGTCGAAGATGGATCGGAGGACCCGGTGGTGAGGACGCCGATAACCGGCATCGCCTTATGCTACGTGCGGCTATCAGGAGGCGCTATCCACCGCGGTATTCAGGAACCGACGCGCACGCGCAACACTTTCTTGTCGTACTCGGCTTCGTCGGCTTGGGTTATCTCGCTGCCGTCGGCGGCGTAGACGCGGCCCCCGCTCCTGCGGCAGGCGTTGCGCGCACTTTGGCACGGCCCCATCTCGGGATGACGACGGCAAAGCGCCGCCGCCTTCTCCTGGAGCTCGATCGCCGTGATTGTCCGATCCTTTCCGCTGCCCACTGCGCAAACGTAAACGGCACCGGTCGGAATCGAAGCGCGGTCGAGCTTGTCGGCGACGGCTGGCCCGTTTAGCGCAGCGCTTACACCCACCGCCAACAACAACTGCAAAGCGGTTCTCATCGCTTTTTGCCTCCAAGGGACGAGCTCATGAGAAGTCGCCGATCATAGACGTCATGCGAACCCGCTTCCAGCCTACGGCTGAGCGTACATCCCCACTGACCACCTATTCCGCGGGTCATCGGCCCGCGTCCGGGACGGTACATAACCACACGTTCGGCGGTACGCGGCGCTCCGTTCCTGGGCCGAGCCGGAGACACTCGACATTAGGCAACGCCTCTAGTCTTATTTCGAAGCGTGCATGCCGAGTGCTTCATGCGAAGCGCCGGTCGTCGTTCTTAATAAGTGGTTCGTAGCGAGTTGCAGGGCTAAGTATTCGGTACTTTTTTAGACTGGATTGAGACGCAATGGCGAGACCAGCCATTGCTGTCGTTGATCTTGGCGGTTAGCGGCGGCGTCGCGCAAAGTGGGACTGTGGCGCGAACCGCGACGGCCTTTGCCATTATCTACGCGGTCAGCCCGCCCATGGAGTGACCGAGCACCACCGGCTCCCCCATGCGCGCGCGAGCTGAGCCAAGGTCCGCCCAGTCGTTCAACGACCGAGCAGCGGGAAAGGATAGAAGCCGGGAACGCGGCCCCTTGCCACCCCATCTAATGCCGTGAAACTAGAACCCGCCATAAACGGAATTAGGGAGGAGGCCCATGGAGCCCGCGTCAATTCTGATTACTTCGACGGTCTTGCTTGCCATCGCAGCAGCAGGCGGACTGGTCATGGCGGGGATCAGGTTCATGGGCGACCGACCCCCGCCCGCGTCGCTGGCAATGCTGCACGGATTCCTGGCTGCCGCCGCAGTGACCTTGCTGATTTACGCTGCTGCGACAGTGGGGCTGCCGGGGATTGCACTCGTTGCGCTCGCGCTCTTTCTAGCCGCTGCCGGAGGCGGCGCAATCCTGAATCTGAACTATCACTGGAAGCAACTGCCATTGCCCAAATGGCTCATCATCATCCACGCTATCGCTGCGGTCGCGGGCTTCGCGCTGCTGGTGGCAGCGACTTGGCAGACGCGAGGGTGATAGGCGAGGTGGATACGCGAACAATTACACACCCACAAACCGGCGCCGGATCGACCCGCGTCGCACGCGTCTTTCGCGAATCCGAATGGAAGCTCCATTGATCGCGACTGGCTGCGATGCGGCGAAATAGACCCCATCGGGCCTTTAAAGCCAGATGCGCTTGGCGAATAGACATCCCTCGCGTTACGCGCACCCTCTTCGGCACGTCGCACCTGTGCGGCATGACTCACATCACGGAGTTTTCATCATGAAGTTCCTGACCGCAATACTGTCGATGTTCATCGTCGCACTGCCGCTGCAGGCTGCTGAGAAAACCGAGAAGAGTCTATATGAACGGCTTGGCGGCGTCTTCGCCATCGCCGCGGTCGTTGATCATTTTAGCGACGCGCTCGTGCAGAATCCGATCGTGGGAAAGACTTCGCAGAATCCAGCCCTCAGGGAATGGCACACGAAGAACCTGGACAGGTTGCCGGGGCTCAAGTTCATGCGAACCCTTTGGGTGTGCGAGGTCACAGGAGGGCCGTTCAAATTCTCACCAACAAAGCCGGGTAAAACTCATTTGGGCCTTGAGGAGGCGCATCGTAACCTCAAGATCTCGCCAGAGGAATTCGACGAGGTGGCGGCCGAGTTAGAACGTAGTCTGGACTTTGCCAAAGTGCCCGCGCGTGAGAAGGGAGAAGTCCTCGCCGCCTTCGCAGCGCATAAGAACGAGGTAACGGCTGGCTACAAGACGAAGTGAATATGGCTGGCTTGCGGCTTCATCGGGCTGATGATTGGGACATGCCGGTGTCGCGGCTTGCGGCTTTCCTCCTGTTGATCGTCGCGACTTGAGGCTGATCTCTCGTGAGGATGTGAACTGAGGTATCGAGAACGCGGTTCGCCATGGCGTCATCAACTGACATGAACACCAAACCCAATTCACCGAAGAGCACCACGCGTTTGGCCGCCATTCCCTCCGATTCAAGGGAACCGTCAGATTTCGAGATTGCTCAACGCATTGCTGCAGGAGACCGAGACGCCTTGGAGCGGCTGATGCGGCTCAATAACCAGCGCCTTTATCGAACCGCGCGCAGCATTCTCAGGGATGACGCCGAGGCCGAGGATACAGTTCAGGAATCCTACTTGCTTGCTCATCGGGCGATGGGAAAGTTCCGAGGCAGTGCGAAGTTGTCCACTTGGCTGGTGCGAGTCGTGGCGAACGAGGCCATTGCGCGTCTGCGCAAGCGCAGCCGGCACGCCGAACTCATCCAACTGAACGGAATGACTGACCAGTTCAGCGAAGACGGGGAGGTAGACATGGGCAAGTCGCCGGAGCAGCCAGAGGAAGCCGCGGTACGTGCGGAAATGCGCCGGTTGCTCGAGTCAAAGATCGACCGGCTGCCCGACGCCTTTCGCACGGTGTTCGTGTTGCGCGCGGTGGAAGAAATGACGGCGGAGGAAGCCGGCGCTTGCCTTGGTATACCGACGGCCACAGTACGCACACGCTACTTCCGCGCCAAAGGACTGCTGAGGGAAGCCTTGGCCAGGGAGATTGATTTCAGCATCGAAGACGCGTTCAGTTTCGACGGTGAGCGCTGTGACCGCATCGTATCCGGCGTGCTGCAGCAGCTTACCAATGACCACTTCGCGTGAATCTGGAAGGCGGAAATGG
>Ga0068863_100003039_pt1 | contig 16586 bp, 13 predicted proteins | sample KBSSwiS62_FD_66596 | JGI IMG/M metagenome (GOLD analysis project Ga0068863, IMG submission 66596) | Switchgrass rhizosphere microbial communities from Kellogg Biological Station, Michigan, USA - KBS Switchgrass S6-2 | ecosystem: Host-associated > Plants > Roots > Rhizosphere > Soil ...
GCCTCGCGGCAGGCGGGATAGAAGATCTCCTCCTCCAGCAGGGTGTGGAGGATCAGCTCGCGGCAAACCTTCTCGACGATCTGGGTTTTGCGCCGGCCGGTCGCCGTCTCGTACTCGGCGAACAATTGCTCCACCCGTCGGTGGTCGGCCTTGAGCAGCTCGATCGCATCCTGACCCTGCGCGTTTTTGCCCTTGCCCGCAGCTTCAGTTTCGCGCGGAGCGTCCTTGGCGCCGTTGCGCGACGCCGCCTCGGGCGTCTTGGCGGTTGGATCGGCGCCGCCCGCGGCCGTCTTTCCGGCCAAGTTTTCCACCGCCTGCGAAGCCTTGTTTTCCTCGCCTGCCATCCTTCCCTCTCCTGCTCAGAGCGGATCCATTCGTTGCGTGGAAAGCAAACTCGGGCATCCAAATCCGGTTTCGACGTAGCTTTAGAAAAATTTCTTAGACTCATACGCAAATGTTGTTGCACCCATCAGGCCATTATACTTCGCCATATCAAATTTTGTTTCAGCCTTCGGGATCCAAATCAGCATTCGATCATCAGCCTTAACCTTGGGTCCGTGCCGAAGGAACCTGCGCGGCAGGAGAGGAGCTTCAATTGGGTGCGCCGCGCCTTCCTGACCCTTTCGCTGCTGCTGCTTGCGGTGGAGCCCGCCTTCGGACAGCTCTTTAGCCGCCCGTCCGCGCCCGCGCCCCCGGCAGGGATTCCGGCCGCGGACGCCGAGATCTGGCCGTTCCCGCCGCCCGACCCGAAAAGCTGGTGGGACGACAAGCGCCCGGCGCCGCCAGAGGCCGCCGATCCGCTGGCGGGCCGACGCCTGCGTCGCGGCGAACGGCCACCTGCGATCGACAACGGGATCGACCCGTCGACCTATCGGCTGTGGGGCCTGATGCCGCTGCAATGGCAGTTGCTGCACGGCGAGGAGATGGTGCTGGAGGTTTGGGTCCGGCCGTCGCGCAACGTGCGCCAGACGATCGTGCGGGTGACGGTGCGCGATGACGGCCGCGCCTTCGTGCAGGGCCGCGCCGGTTACGCCTGCTGCGAGGCCGGCATCGGCCGCCGCATCGGCTTCGACGTCGAGGTGCCCGCGGGCTCCGCCCAGACCTTCCTCGCCCTGCGCGGCGATCCCATGTGGTCGGCCCCGCGCGAGGTGGAAACGGTGCGCAACGCCTCGACCACCGACGTGGTCTGCATAGCCGGTGTGGGCTACGACCTGACGCTGCTTACCGCGGCGGGCGCCCGCAGCCTGCATCGCGCCTGCGACGACATCGCCGTCGGCCAGGCGGCGGACGCGCTCGAAACGGCGCTTCGCGCGGCGCTGGGCCACGATCGTCGCTTCGACGTGCTGTATCCGGGCGGCGTGAGCTTCGCCGCCGAGAGGGATGCCTACCAGGCCTTCACAGCGGGCGGCGGCGTGCTGAAGCCCGCAAAGGCGCGCAGCGCGCCGCCAGGCGCGGAGCCCGCCCCCACGCCCGAGGGCTGAGCCGAAACCGCCTTGCCGAGCGCAGAGGCGCCTGCGTCCATTTCTCGCTCTCGGAAACGTGATCGAGATTGCGTAGGCGTCCGGCCTCGTCTAATCGCGATCCATGCCTTTGCGCCGACTAGCCTGGCAGGCCTCGGCCGCCTTCGCGGTCTGCCTGATCGCCATCATGATGTGGCGGGACTATCAGGACCTGCTCGTCCTGCTGAAGGTGCAGATTCTGGGCGCGGACTTCTCCTGCTTCTGGGCGGGGGGCAAGGCGGCGCTGTCCGACGTCAGCCGGCTCTACGATTTCAAGCACATCACCGACATCCAGGGCTGGCCGCTGGGGCCGCGCGACATCCGCCCCTACATCTACCCGCCCTCGGCGCTGTTCTTCTTCGTCCCCTTCTCGTTGGGCAAATTCCTGCCGAGCTTCACCGCCTGGATCATGGTCACGGGCGGGCTGTATCTCTGGGGCGCGACGCGGGCCGGATCCCCCTGGTGGGTCGCCCTGTTCCCTTGCGTGCTGCTGGTGCTCGACTGTGGCCAGGCGCCGTTCATCATGGGCGGCCTGGTCATCGGCGGCCTCGCAATCGCCGAGCGGCGGCCGCTGGCGGCCGGCATCCTTCTCGGCATGGCCGCCTGCATCAAGCCGCAGATCGTGCTTCTGGCGCCGATCGCCCTGATGGCTGAGGGCCGCTGGCGGACCATGGTCACGGCGGGGATCACGGGAGCCGCGCTGTGCCTGGCCTCGGCCCTGGTCTGGGGACCGGGCGTTTGGCTCGACTGGCTGGGCGCGCTCGCCCGGTTCAAGGAATATGTGGCGGCCAACCGCGGCCTGATCATGACCGGCTCCACCCCCTACGCCTGGCTGAAGCACGCTGGCTTCAACGGGGCGTGGGCCTATCTGCTGGCGCCCTTGTCCGTGGCGGCGGTGTGGTTCGCCTTCCGCACCCGCCAGCCCATCGAGGACCGTCTCATCGCCCTGTTCGGCGGCATCCTGCTGATCACGCCCTATGCGATGAACTACGAATATGCCCTGCTGGCGCCCGCGGCGGCGATCTATCTGGCGAAGCTGCGCGACGTGCGCTGGCCGCTGTACGCCTTCGCCGTGGCCGGCTTCCTGGCCTTCACCTGGACCCCGCCAGCGCTCTATTTCCTGCTCGCCCTGCCGGTGCTGCGGCGGGTCCGCCTGCCGGCGCTCGACGCCCAGCCGGCCTTCGGCTTCTTTAAATCCTAACCCCGCGCCCCTATACTCCTGACGTCGGGTTCGCCCGACTATGGAGATAAACGCGCGCGTAATAAGCGGACTGGACCCGGGTGCGATTCCCGGCGGCTCCACCAACCTTCCCCCGGGTTATCGCCGGAAGGACTTGGGAAGCACGGGGCCGATCAGCATCGACAGACGTGTAAAGGCGTAGCTTTCTCTCGGCATGACCCACCGCTTCGGGTCTTTAAACTAACTGCGAACGATAACTTCGCTCAAGAAGTCCGCCTCGCCGCGTAAGCGGTGCGGTTGATTTCGATCTTAAAGTCCTAGCGTCTTAGCAGCGCTAGGCGGGGCCGGAGGGAGCCTGGCAACAGAATCCCTCCACTTCCTTCTTCCCGACCCCCTCTTCTTGGCGGCGCCCCGTCGACCTTTGCGCAGGGGCGGCCATCGCGCTAACCTTGATGGTCCGTTCGTTGGAGATTCCCTTGGCCCAGGACCCGCCGGCCCAAGACCTGATGCGCTACGAAGCGCTGGCCCAGGACGCCTTGCGGGGCGTGGTCAAGGCGGCCTTGAAGCGGGCGGCCTCGCCGGAAGGCCTGCCGGGCTCGCACCACTTCTACATCACCTTCAAGACCAAGGCGCCTGGCGTATCCGGCCCCACGGACCTGCTCGGCAAATATCCGGACGAGATGACCATCGTCCTGCAGCACCAGTATTGGGACCTGGCGCCGGGCGAGACCTTCTTCTCCGTCACCTTGCAGTTCGGCGGCCAGCCGAAGCGGCTGAGCATCCCCTACGCGGCCGTGACGCGGTTCTACGACCCCAGCGTCCAGTTCCTGCTGCAGTTCGAGCCGCCGCCTGTGTCGTCCGAGGAGCCCCGACCGGCGCCCCTCGCCGAGGAGGTCGAACCCGACGATTCCCCCGACGGCGAGCCCAAAGTCGTCTCGCTGGACCAGTTCCGGAAAAAATGAGCCGGCGCGGGCCGAGCGTCGGCGCGGCGGGACTGTTCGCCGCGCTCTGCCTCGCGATTTGGCCCGCCGCTGCCGCCGCCGCGTCGCCGTTCGCCGACTGGGCCGCGGTGGTGGTGGCGGGCGATGACCACGCGCACTCCGGCGCCCTGACCGAGGCTTTCGACAACGCCCGCCGCGACGTCGCCCGTGCGCTGGTCGGCGCCGGGTTCCAGCCGCGCAACCTGCGCCAGTTCTCGGTCCGGCCCGAACGCTACAAGGACCGGCCGGCGAAGAGCAGCCTGGACAACATCTACGACGGGCTGGCCGAGGCGGCCCGCGCGGCGCCTGGCGGCTGCCTGGCCTATTTCAGCTCTCACGGCGCGCCGGAGGGCGTGCTGGTTGACGACCATGTGCTGGCGCCCGGCGTGCTGGACGCGATGCTCGAGCAGGCCTGTGGCGAGCGTCCGACGGTGGCGATCATCTCGGCCTGCTTCTCCGGGGTCTTCGTGCCGGCGCTCGCTGCGAACAATCGGATGGTGCTGACCGCGGCGCGGCCGGACCGCAGTTCGTTCGGCTGCGGCGAGGCCGACCGCTACCCCTATTTCGACGACTGCTTCCTGAGGACTTTCGGCCAGGCTCGCAACTTCCCGCACCTTGCTGGCCTGGTGCAGGCCTGCGTCGCCGCGCGCGAGGTCGAGACTCAGATGTCGCCGCCTTCGGAGCCGCAATTCTGGATTGGCCCCCGGCTCGCGCCGATCCTGCCCCTCTATCCGCTGCACGGGGTGGCCCCTTGAGCCCATGGGCGCGCCTCGGGGCGATTTTGAAGGACTCGGACTTCCCGCCTAAAAGCGGACGGTCGAGACACCCCAGCGAGGGATGCCGGATGCGGTCGTTCGTCCTCACCGCAACCGCCAGCGCGGCGATCCTGTTCGCCGTCGGCCCCGTCACGGCTCAGCCAGCGCCGGAACCGCCCCCGACGCCGATCCCCTACAGCGCTGTCGCGGCCGCTCCGGAGGCTTCGCCCGCACCCAAGCCGGCCGCCCCGCCCAGGCGGATCGCGCCGGCTGCGCCTCCGCCCAGCGCGCCGGCCACGCCGGGAGTCCGGCTGCAGGCGGGACAGCCTTTGCCGACCCCGGAGCTGGAGGCTTTCGTCGATGGGCGCGTCGGCGCGGCGATGGCCGGGCTGCGGATCGCCGGCGTGGCGGTCGCGATCGTGCAGGACGGCCAGGTGGTGATGTCCAAGGGCTATGGCTTCGCCAGGCTCGCCCCGAACCGCCCGGTGGACCCGCAGCGCACGCTTTTCCGGCTGGGCGAGGTCTCGCAGGCCTTCACCTGGATCGGCTTGATGAAGCAGGTGGAAGCCGGCCGCATCCAGCTGGACCGACCGGTGAACCTCTATCTGCCCGAACGCGTACAGGTGCGCGACCAAGGCTACGAGCGGCCGGTCCGCGTTCTGGACCTGATGGACCACGCGGCGGGCTTCGAGGCGCGCGGCGACGGCCACCTCTACGAGCGCGACCCGGATTTCGTCCGCCCCCTGGAGCTGCACCTCCGCCGCGAGCGGGCCGGACGCGTCCGCGAACCCGGCCGGGTCGCCAGCCTGTCCAGCTACGGGCCGGCGCTGGCCGGAGCGGCGATCGCCTATGCCGGCGGCGAGACCTTCGAGCGGTTCATGGAGACCCAGGTTTTCATCCCCATGGGCCTCTCCCGCACCACCTTCCGCGAGCCGCGACCGGTCAAGGCGGCGCTGCCGGCGCCCATGCCCGCCGCCCTGGCGGCCGACGTCGCCGATGGATTCCGCTGGAAGGCCGGTTCGTTCGTCCGCCAGCCGTACGAGTTCGCAGGCCACGTCGCGCCGGCGGCGTCCGCTTCTTCGACCGCATCCGACATGGCGCGATTGATGCTCGTGCTGCTGACGAACGGCCAGGCGCCGGAGGGCGCGGTCTATGGCGCGGCGACCGCGAAGGCGTTCCGGACCCCCATCCTGCGGACGCCGCCCGGCGTCAACGGCTGGGCGCACGGCTTCGCCGTCGAGACGCTGCCGGGCGGGCGTCGGGGCTATGGCGCCAGCGGCGCGACGCCCTCGTTCGCCGCCCATATGGTGACCGTGCCGCAACTGGGTCTCGGCGTGTTCGTGGCGGCGAACAGCGCCTCTGGCCGCGAACTGGCGGAGACCCTGCCGAGCGCCATCGTCGGGGCGTTCTACGCCCGCCCCCAGCCGTTCCCTCCCGAGCCTTCGTCCGCCCTGGCGAGCCACGCAGGCGCGTTCGAAGGGCGTTACCTGTCCACGCGGCGCGCGTACGGTGGTCTCGAGGGCTTCATCGGCTTGTTGACGAGCGCTTCGACGGTGCGGGTCACGGCTCAGGGCCGGCTGCTCACCACCGGTCTAGGCGGCGAGACGCGCAGTTGGACGCCCTCCGGCGCGCCGGAGACCGGCGATTTCGTCTCGGACGACCGGGCCGATCGGATATCCTTCCGGATGCAGGACGGTCGCGCCGTGAGCTTCCTGACCTCCGACGGGGCGGAGCTCTACGAACGGATCGGCTTCTGGCGCTCGACCGCAGCGCTCTGGCTGGCGGCCGGCCTGACGGGCCTGGCGGCCGCCCTGACCCTCGCCGGCGCCGCGCGGCGCGACCGGCGCGAGATCCGCCAGTCCCAGATCCAGAACCGCGGTTCCCTGGTGCAGAACCTCCAGGCGGGGCTGTGGCTGCTGTCCTTCGCCCTGTTCGCCGCCTGGGCCTGGCGCATCCGCGATCCCGCACGACTGGCGTTCGACTGGCCAGGCTCGCTGCTGGTGACCGCCTCGGCCTGCGCCCTGGTCGCCGCCTGCCTGACGATCACCACCCTGGTGGCGCTGCCGGCCGTGTGGCGGGGTGGCCGCCGGGTGGAATCATGGCCCCTGCTCCGCAAAGCGGCCTTCAGCGCCACGGTGATCATCTACGCCCTGTTGGCCACGCTCCTCGCCCGCAGCGGCGCGCTTTCCCTGTGGGCCGGCTGAAGCGGTACGGCTCAGCTTAACAGGCCGTTTACCAAGCGCTGGGTAAATCCTGCCTAGCCGTGGGCGGCGACCGTACGCTGTCCGCATGCGCCTTTCGGGGGAAGGACGCGCGTTTGGGTCAGTTGGTGGCGGCGCTTCAAAGGTTCGGGATCGGCCGGCTTGTCGCCATGCTCGGCATCGCCGCGGGCGTGGCGGCGGCCTTGGTGGCCATCACCATGAACCTGGGCGAGCCCAAGGCCCTGCTCTATTCCAACCTCGACCTGAAGGAGGCCGGGTCGATCACCCAGGCGCTCGACCAGGCGAGCGTGAAATACGAGGTGAAGGGCGACGGCTCCACCATCATGGTGCCCCGCGACCAGGTGGCCTCCACCCGGTTGATGCTGTCGTCCAAGGGCCTGCCGACCACCGGCTCGGTCGGCTACGAGATCTTCGACAACAACAACGCGCTCGGCCAGACCGACTTCGTCCAGCAGCTCAACCGCCAGCGCGCGCTCGAGGGGGAGTTGGCGCGCACCATCCAGGGCCTGGACGGGGTGACCGCGGTGCGCGTCCACCTGGTCCTGCCCAAGCGCCAGCTTTTCGAAGAAGAGGCCGGCCAGCCGTCCGCCTCCGTCAATATCCACATCGGAGGCCGCGAGCCCGGCGCCGAGCAGGTCCGCGCGATCCAGAACCTGGTGGCCGGCGCGGTGCCCAACCTGAAGCCCGACCGGGTCACCGTCGTCGACCAGCACGCCAAGACCCTTTCGGGCGGCGAACAGGGACTGGCCGCCGAGTCCGACAGCCGCAAGGCTGAGGTCGAGCAGCGCATCGCCAAGCAGGTGAAGCAGCTCGTCGAAGGCGTGGTCGGCGCCGGCAAGGCCCGCGTCAACATCACCGCCGACCTCCAGCTTTCCCAGGTCACCCTGCAGCAGGAGACCTACGACCCCGACGGCCAGGTCGTCCGCTCCGAATCCACCACCGACGAGAAGTCGAGCCAGAACGAGCCGGACTCCAGCGGCCAGGTCTCCGCCAGCAGCAACGTGCCGGGCGTCCAGGGGCCGACCGTCAACAACACCTCGTCCAACAGCGGCCACCAGGAATCCACGACCAACTACGAGATTTCCCGCACCACCCGCACCGAGGTCCAGGCGCCGGGCGAGGTGAAGCGGCTGTCGGTCGCCGTGGCGGTGGATGGCGCGACGGCGCCGGGCAAGGACGGCAAGCCCGGCCCCTACACGCCGCGCAGCGCCCAGGAGATGCGGCAGATCGAGCAGCTCGTGCGCTCGGCGGTCGGCTTCAATCAGGACCGTGGCGACCAGCTGACGGTCGTCAACGTCCGCTTCCCCACCGCCGAGGACCCCGACGGCGTCACCGCGGCCAGCCCGCTGATGGGCTTCGACAAGAACGACCTGATGCGCGGCGCCGAGCTGGCCGTGCTGCTGGTGGTCGCGGTGCTGATGATGCTGTTCATCGTGCGGCCGATGTTGAGCGGCGGCGGCGGCCGCGGCGGCGGGCTCTCCCTTGCCCAGGCCGGGGCCCTCCTGGGCCCTCCGGCGGCCACCCGCGTGGCGGCCGCGCCCGACGGTCAGCCCATGCAGCTGGGAGTCGATCCGGTGACCGGTCAGCTCGCCCTTCCCGCCCCGGCCCACGCCATACCCGAGGTGGAGAGCAAGATCGACATCGCCCGCATCGAGGGCCAGGTGAAGGCCAGCTCCGTCAAGCGGGTGTCCGAGTTCGTCGAGCGCCACCCGGAAGAGAGCGTCGCCATCCTGCGTAGCTGGCTGCACGAGTCGTGAGGACTCCGCAGAAAAAGACGATCACCGACACCGGCCGCTTGAGCGGCCCGGAGAAGGCGGCCGTCGTCCTGCTGTCGCTGGGTGAGGAGCACGCCCAGGTCTGGCGCGCCCTGGACGAGGAGGAGATCAAGGAAATCTCCCAGGCGATGGCGGGCCTCGGCACCGTCCACTCGAGCGTCGTCGAGGAACTGCTGGTCGAGTTCGTCTCCGGCATGTCCGGGACCGGCGCGATCATGGGCTCCTTCGAACAGACCCAGAAGCTGCTGGCCAACATCATGTCGCCCGAGAAGGTCGAGGCGATGATGGAGGAGATCCGCGGGCCGGCCGGCCGCACAATGTGGGACAAGCTGGCCAACGTTAACGAGGCCGTGCTCGCCAACTACCTGAAGAATGAATACCCGCAGACGGTCGCGGTGGTGCTGTCGAAGATCAAGCCGGAGCACGCCGCGCGGGTCCTGTCCGCCCTGCCCGAGGACTTCGCGCTGGAATGCGTCACCCGCATGCTGCGGATGGAGCCCGTTCAGCGGGAGATCCTCGACAAGATCGAGCAGACGCTCCGCAGCGAGTTCATGTCCAACCTGGCGCGCACCTCCAAGCGCGACAGCCACGAGCTGATGGCGGACATCTTCAACGCCTTCGACCGGCAGACCGAGGCGCGCTTCATCACCGCCCTGGAGGAGCGGAGCCGGGAATCGGCCGAGCGCATCCGCGCCCTGATGTTCGTGTTCGAGGACCTCGCCAAGCTCGACCCGGGCGGCGTGCAGACCCTGCTGCGCACGGTGGAGAAAGACCAACTCGCGCTGGGGCTGAAAGGCGCCTCGGACACGCTCCGGGAGCTGTTCTTCTCGAACATGTCGGAGCGTGCCGCCAAGATCATGCGCGAGGACATGGAGACCATGGGCCCCGTGCGCCTGCGCGACGTGGACCAGGCGCAGATGTCCATGGTGCAGGTCGCCAAGGACCTCGCGGCGAAGGGCGAGATCATCCTCGCCGGCGCCGGCGGCGAAGACGAGTTCGTCTACTGATGTCCGGGGCCCACGCCAAATACGGCTTCGACGTCGAGTTTGACGCCGCCGGCCAGGTCGCCTACGCCGGCCCCAGGCCCAAGCGCAGCTTCACGCCCGAGGAGGTCGAGGAGATCCGCGCCCGCGCCTACGCCGAGGGCGAGCAATCGGCCCTGACCAGCATCACCGCCCAGCAGATGGCGGCGCTGTCGGACATCGCGCGCGCCTGCAGCTACGCCCTTTCAAGCCTGGCGCTCGTCGCCCACCAGCACCGCGAGGGGTCCGCCGAGCTGGCGATGGCCTGCGGCCGGGCGATCGCCGGCGCCGCGCTCGACCGCTTTCCCGAAGCGCCCATCCAGGCGGCTCTGGAGAGCCTCGCACGGGAGATCGAATCCGCGCCCAGACTGATCGTGGCCGCCGAACCGGAACTGGCCGAGCGGCTGCAAGGCCTGCTCGAAGACGCCGCGCGCAAGGCGGGCTTCGCCGGCGACATCCAGGTGCGCACCGACCTGGAGCTGGGCCGTCACGCCTTCACCCTCGATTTCGGCGACGGCTCCGCCGCCTTCGACCCGGCCCTGGCCGCCGAGCGCGTGAACGAGGCGCTCGCCTCTGCGCTGGCGGCGGAAGGCCTGCACGCCGAGCCCCTGAACCCTGCCCCGGGAGCCTAGGACGATGTCCGACAACGACCTCAAGCTGGACGAATTCCCCGAAGGCGGCCTGCCGGACGGCGGCGCCGAGGCGGAAGCCAAGACCGCCGGCGACCTGGCCCCGGTCTTCGAAGTGCCGGTGAACATCTCGGCCGTGCTCGGCCGCGCCCACCTCTCGGTGGCGCAGCTGCTGCAGCTCAGCCAGGGCAGCGTGCTCGAGCTCGACCGCAAGGTCGGCGAGGCCATCGACATCTATGTGAACAGCCGGCTCGTCGCCCGCGGCGAGGTCGTCATCGTCGACGAGCGGCTGGGCGTGACCATGACGGAAATCATCAAGGACGGCGACGCGCAGGCGTGACGCCCCTGCGCACTGACAAGGAGACTTAGACCATGCGGCTTCTGGTCGTCGGAAGATTGAACGGGCAGCTCTCCGCCGCCGCCAAGATGGCGATGACGGCGGGGGCCAAGGTGAGCCACGTCGAGAACATCGAGGCGGCGACCCACGCGCTGCGGGCGGGGCAAGGCGCCGACCTGCTGATGGTCGACTACCAGCTCGACATCCGCGGCCTGATCCTGGCCAACGAGGCCGAGCGCATCCGGGTGCCGGTGGTGGCCTGCGGCGTCGCCGCCGACGCGGCCGGCGCGGCCGCGGCCATCAAGGCCGGCGCCAAGGAGTTCATCCCCCTCCCGCCGGACGCCGAGCTGATCGCAGCGGTGCTGTCGGCCGTGGCCGACGACAACCGTCCGATGGTCATCGAGGACCCGGGCATGAAGACGGTCCTCGCGCTCGCCGACCAGGTCGCCGGCTCGGACGCCTCCATCCTGATCACCGGCGAGAGCGGCGTCGGCAAGGAGGTGATCGCCCGCTACGTGCACCAGAAGTCGCGCCGGGCCTCGAAGCCGTTCATCAGCGTCAACTGCGCGGCCATCCCGGAGAACCTGCTGGAGAGCGAGCTGTTCGGGCACGAGAAGGGCGCCTTCACCGGCGCGGTCGCGCGCCGCATCGGCAAGTTCGAGGAGGCCAACGGAGGCACCCTGCTGCTGGACGAAATCTCCGAGATGGACGCCCGGCTGCAGGCCAAGCTTCTGCGGGCGATCCAGGAGCGCGAGATCGACCGCGTCGGCGGCGGCAAGCCGGTCAAGGTCGACATCCGCATCCTCGCGACCTCGAACCGCGACCTGCTCCAGGCGGTGAAGGACGGCGCCTTCCGCGAGGACCTGCTCTACCGGCTGAACGTCGTGAACCTGAAGCTGCCCCCGCTGCGCGAACGGCCGGGCGACATCCTCGCCCTCGCCGGCCACTTCATGAAGAAGTACGCCGCCGCCAACGGCGTGTCCGACCGGCCGCTGTCGGCCGAAGCCCGGCGCCGCCTGGTCGCCCACCGCTGGCCCGGCAACGTGCGCGAGCTGGAGAACGCCATGCACCGGGCGGTGCTGCTGGCGGTCGGGCCGGAGATCGAAGAGGACGCCATCCGCCTGCCTGACGGCCAGCCCCTGGCCGCCGCGGACCCCTACGTCCGCACCGCCCAGGCCGCCTCGGTCGTCGCCGAGGCCGTCACCCGCGCCTTCGTCGGCCATACGGTGGCCGAAATGGAGCAGCAGCTGATCCTCGACACCCTGCAGCACTGCCTGGGCAACCGCACCCACGCGGCCAACATCCTGGGCATCTCGATCCGCACGCTGCGCAACAAGCTGAAGGAATACACCGAGGCGGGCGTCGCCGTGCCGGCGCCGCAGATGGGCGCCAGCGCCGCCTGATGAGCGGCTTCAACGACAGCGTTCCTTCTCCCCTTGCGGGGGAAGGTGTCAGCCGCAGGCTGACGGATGAGGGGTCGCGCTCCGCTCGCCGAAGCGGCCGCAACCTACCTTGGCCACGCCCGTCGACACCTCATCCGACCCGCTTCGCGGGCCACCTTCTCCCGCAAGGGAAGAAGGGATTCACTTATGGCTGACGTCTCCCTTGCAGGTCTGAGGAACGCGCCCAGCGCCCGCGAGGTGTGGGGATGGGTCGCGCGCGGCGAGGTCGCCCTTGCGGTGGGGGTGGTGGGCATCGTCCTGCTGCTTATCCTGCCCATCCCGGCGTTCCTGCTGGACCTCTTCCTGGCGATCTCGATCACCAGCTCGGTGCTCATCCTGATGACCGCCCTTATGATGAAGCGGCCGCTGGACTTCACCGCCTTCCCCACCGTCCTGCTGGTGGCGACGCTGTATCGGCTGGGCCTCAACATCGCCTCGACCCGGTTGATCCTGGGCCACGGCCACGAGGGCCCGCACGGCGCCGGCCACATCATCGAAGCCTTCGGCAAGCTGATGATGGGAGGCAACTTCGTCATCGGCGTGATCGTCTTCGCCATCCTGGTGGTGGTGAATTTCGTGGTGATCACCAAGGGTTCCAGCCGGATCGCCGAAGTGGCCGCCCGCTTCACCCTGGACTCCATGCCCGGCAAGCAGATGGCGATCGACGCCGACCTGTCCGCCGGACTGATCGACCAGGACGAGGCCAAGAAGCGACGCAAGGAGCTGGAGCAGGAGAGCACCTTCTTCGGCGCCATGGACGGCGCCTCGAAGTTCGTCCGCGGCGACGCCGTCGCCGGCCTGACCATTGTCGCCATCAACGTGATCGGCGGCATCCTGATCGGGGTGCTGCAGCACCATGTGCCCATCGGCCAGGCCTTCTCGAGCTACACCATCATGACCATCGGCGACGGCCTGGTCAGCCAGATCCCGGCGCTGGTCATCTCGATCGCCGCCGGCTTCCTGGTTTCCAAGTCGGGGGTGGAAGGCTCAGCCGACAAGGCGCTGGTCGCCCAGCTCGCCATGAACCCCATCAGCCTGGGCATGGTGGCCGCGGCGGCCGGCCTGCTGGCGCTGCTGCCGGGCATGCCGGTCATCCCCTTCGCCATTCTCTCGGTGGGCGCAGGCACGCTCGCCTGGCGTCGTTCCCAGGCGTTGGTCCTTCCGGTCGTGGACATCCGGGCCGACGCCGCCGCCGAACCGGAAGAGGAGCCGATCTCCCAGGCACTGGCCATCGACGAGATCAAGATCGAATTGGGCTACGGCCTGCTTGGCCTGATCAACGACCTGGAGGGCCGGCGCCTCACCGACCAGATCAAGGCCCTGCGGCGAACGCTGGCGGCCGACTACGGCTTCATCATGCCGGCGGTGCGGATCCTCGACAACATGCGCCTGCCCTCCCAAGGCTACTGCATCCGCATCAAGGAGATGGAGGCCGGCGAGGGCGAGGTGCGGCTGGGGCACCTGATGGCCATGGACCCGCGCGGCGGACAGGTGGAGCTTCCCGGCGAGCACATGCGCGAACCGGCGTTCGGCCTGCCCGCCACCTGGATCGAGGACGGCCTGCGCGAAGAGGCGACGTTCCGGGGCTACACCGTGGTCGACCCCGCCACCGTGCTGACCACCCATCTCACCGAGATCGTCAAGGAAAGCATGCCGGACCTGCTCTCCTACGCCGAGGTGCAGAAGCTCCTGAAGGAGCTGCCGGCCGAACAGAAGAAGCTGGCCGACGACCTGATCCCCGCTGTCGTCACAGCCACCACCGTCCAGCGCGTGCTGCAGAGCCTGCTGCGCGAGCGGGTCTCGATCCGCGACCTGCCGGCCATACTGGAAGGCATGGCCGAGGCCGCCCCACACACCACCTCGGTCACCCAGCTGGTCGAACAGGTGCGCACGCGGCTTTCCCGCCAACTCTGCTTCGCCTATCGCGGCGACGACGGCGCCCTGCCGATCGTCACCCTCTCGGCGGACTGGGAGATGGCCTTCGCCGAGGCCCTGATCGGCCAGGGCGAGGAAAAGCAGCTCGCGCTCGCGCCCTCACGCCTGCAGGATTTCATCCGCGGCGTCCGCGAAACCTTCGAACAGGCCGCCATGGCCGGAGAGCAGCCGGTGCTGCTGACCAGCCCGGGCGTGCGGCCCTACGTGCGCTCGATCATCGAGCGGTTCCGCGGCCAGACCGCGGTGATGAGCCAAGGCGAGGTTCACCCCCGCGCCCGGCTGAAGACGGTGGGACAGATATGAGGCGCCGTTGCCGCGGGCGCCGAGCGCTGCTAGCGGTTCGGACGGGAGCGCGGGAGCGCTCGCGCGAGCTCAGGATTTGAATGCGCAGAGCACTGACGAAACCTCGTGGCCGCGGCGGAGCCCTGATCTGGGACCTGCTCACCTTCGAGAAGCTGATGACCAACGAGGTCATCCACCTGATCTATTGGGCTGGCCTGGGTTTGATCGCCATCGCCGTGTTCGGCTCGATCGGGGCGGCGGTCGGGGTGGCCATCCGCGACCCCTTCCCACTGGGCATACTGATGGCCGTCCCGGTGGCGGTGATCGGCCTGTTGGTCATGGCCGCGCTGCTGCTGATCTGGCGCGCGATGTGCGAATTCTACGTGGCCGTCTTCCGCATCAGCGAGGACCTGCGGGCCCTGCGCGAAGCCGACAAAGAGGCCGCCCGCCAGGCGCTGCGGGGCGCCGGCCGGCCGCCGACGCCCTGAAGAGGTTCACCGCGGGCTGATCATCGTCGACAGCACCCAGCCGCGATTGCCGTTCTCATCGTCGGCTTCCCACCAGATGCCGTTCTTGAGACCCGTCGGATAGACCAGCTCGCCGGGCTGGAAGCTGCGCACCGACGGCGCCTGCGGCGTGGGTCCTTTACGCAAGGCGGTCAGGCTTCTGGCGGAATAAGCCTGGATGCCGGCCGCCTGCTTGACCTGCTCGCCGGTCGGCGAATTGTTGCGCAGATAGTTCACCAGATCGACGAAGGCGTTGAAGTAGGCGGCGGTGATCACCTTGCCCTGGTCGGTGTTGCTGTAGCCACCGCCGGCGGCGGCCCCGAAACCGCCATAGCCGCCGCCCCCGCCGCCCAGCTCGAACCCGATGTCGGTCTTCTGGGCCACGCCTTCGGAAACGTGCAGCTGCTCGGTGGTGCGGGCGTCGACCAGGGTGAGCAACGCCTGGGCTTCGGCCTTCTTGGTGCGCAGGCCGCCGGCCAGGGCCCCGAAGCCGCCCAGGCGGCTGCCAAAGGCTCCGGCGATGGCGCCGATGTTGTTGCCGCCCGAGTTCGAGTTGGAATTGGCGATGTCGGGGATCAGGAAGAAGTCGGCCGCCGCCACCTGACCGCGCCCGATGTTCGAGCCCCGCCGCAAGTCCCCTGAGGCGCCGAGCTCGGCCTCCTGGTTGCGCATGGCCAAGCCGCCGTTGCGGTCCACGATCCGCAGGCAGTTGGACTTGGCGGCGAACAGCTTGATCAGGGCTTCGGGGCTCGACAGGCCAAGCTGCGTCCACCAGCGGTTCTCAGGCTCCTGGATGGCGGCGCGGCCCAGGGGGCGCTCGCACTGCGGCAGCTGCGGCGTCGCGGCGTTCTTCGGACCCTTGCGGTCCATGCCGAACTGGGCCGAGGCCGGTGAGGCGGCGATCATCGCGGCGGCAAGGCCGACGATGGCGATAACGGGCTTCTTGCGCATGCGCTCCCCCTTTTGCTGGTCTCAGCGCATCTAGCGGGGCGTTGAGATTTTTCGCAATGGCCGCCGTCACCGGCGGCCGGTCAATGACCCCGGGCGGCGGCGGCGCCGGCGCGCCGGCCGGAAAAGACGCAGTCGGCCAACGACAGGCCGCTGAGGTTGTTGTGCGAATTCAGGCCGGCGGCCGCCCGCCCGGCGGCGTAGAGGCCGCCGATCCTTTCGCCGTCTTCCCGCCTCACCGCGCCCGTTCCCTCGTCGACCGTCAATCCGCCGAGCGTGAAGGCGGACACCGCCGCGAACCTGTTTCCGACACGCAGGTCGACGGCGCGGTACGGGCCGGGGCCGAACTCGGCGAGATAGAGGGGCTCCTTGCCGAACGCCGTGTCGGCCCCCGCGCGGGCGGCGGCGTTGTAGGTTTCCACTGTCGCGGCGAGCCGTCCCGGCTGAAAGCCGCATTTCGCGGAGAGTCCCTCGACGGTCGCCGCCTTGCGCACACCGCCGAAAAGCAGGTTCAGCAGGATGGGCGCCCTGAACGTGAGGAAGCGGCCGTCGCCCTGCGGTCGGCAGCCCCACAGCAGGCTCCGATAGGTGTCGGCGTCGAGGATCAGCCAGGCCTCGCCGTTGTTCTGCTGCTCGATCGCCTTGCCGATATAGCCGGCGTAGGAATCCTCGTTGATGAACCGCTCGCCCGCCGCATTGACCAGGATGCCCCGATAACCGGCGTCCGGGGGCGACAGGCTCCGCGTCGAATAGAAGTTGCGCATAGCGGAGACCGCGCCGCCGGCGGTGGCGCCAAGTTCTATGCCGGTCCCGTCGCAGCCCAGCGACCCGGCGCGAAAGACCGTGCGATAGTTGGCGCTCAGCACCGGCTCGAAGCGACGCATCATTTCCAGGTTCATCACGAAGCCGCCCGTGGCGAGGACCACCCCGTTGCGCGCGCGCAGGCGTTTCACAGTCGCGCAGCCATCCTCGATTTCGCGCAGCCGTGCGGCGGCCCTTTCGATCCGGTCGGTGGTGAACGGGAGCAGCGGATTGGTCCCCGCGAAGATTTTCCGGTGCTCCTCCAGCGCCGCT
>Ga0068863_100003041_pt1 | contig 16581 bp, 33 predicted proteins | sample KBSSwiS62_FD_66596 | JGI IMG/M metagenome (GOLD analysis project Ga0068863, IMG submission 66596) | Switchgrass rhizosphere microbial communities from Kellogg Biological Station, Michigan, USA - KBS Switchgrass S6-2 | ecosystem: Host-associated > Plants > Roots > Rhizosphere > Soil ...
TCGCGGACTTCCACCAGAAACCGAAACGAGAAAGGAATGCGAATGAGCTGGTGCCCACGATGCAAAACCGATCACGACTCGGACGAGGCTTGCTATATGTCCGTCGTCCAACCCGACGTGGAGGCGGCAACGCCAATCACGGACGAATATGAGCGGCAGGATAATGAAGGTTTCGATTACGTATATTCTAGCGTTGCTCGCTCAATTGAGCGCAAACTAGCCGCCGCTCTCGCCCGCGCAGAATCCGCCGAGGAAAAGCACACAGAGGCCACCGACACAGCATTGAACGAAGCCGACGAACAGTGGTTAGGTGCAATTGCAGACGAATGGAACCGACTCACCGGAAAGCCTTGGGACGTGCGCGACGGTGAAGATCGACTTGAAGGCATTCGTGCCAACGTGAAATTTCTGTTCAACCACTACGAAGACCGTCTTGCGGATGCGGTGAAGGATACGGAGATGCTTCAGTTCATCCGTGACCACTGCAAGGTCATCTACTGGCCTCACGACAGTAACTATCCGTTCGAGCATAACTTGTCCGCAGGCAAAGATATGTGGAGCTTCATTCGTGACGCCGCCATCGCACAAACAGAAAGGACGCATCCGTGAGCGCAAAGGAGGATTTTATCATAGGGTTGGGATCGTTCATCCTGTTGAATTTCGCAGCAATCGGCGCAATCAAGGTCGCCAATAACTACTGGCGCTCAGAAGCCGTCCGTCACCACGCAGCCGAATACTACCTCGATGCCAACCACGTGCGGCAGTGGCGCTGGATTGATGAAAAGGAGAAGCAGTAACTTTATGAAAAACACCGAATCGAATGAAAAAGCAGCAATCAAAGTAACTCAATCCGTGGTTGATCCCATCCCGGTTGAAGTGCTTGCGACATCAATCAAGCAAATCGCGGACGGGATGGCGCAAATCACCAGCACGCGATTGACTAGAAAGGCGCTCGTCGCCCTCATTCACGACAACAGCAAGATCGCCCGTCGCGACATCGAAATCGTGCTCAACAACCTTGTGGAACTGGAGCGCACTTGGCTGAAACCAGCTCCAATCCCGCGCAAGCCATGACCCCACTCCTCTCCATCCTCACCGCAGCCCTCCTCTGCCTCATCTTCTTTGCCGTGCTCGCCTATACCGGCAAGTTGCCGATGGGGGATGAGAGGGACGAGCCATGAAAACATACAAGCTAAAGAAATGTCCGTTTTGTGGAGGACGCGCAACAGTTGAGCGTCACTTGGTTGGAAGCGCCAATGAGGTCTATTTTATTTCCTCATGTAATAGCGAAAACTGCACAGCGCAGCAGAGCGCAAAAACACCACAGAAGTCGTGCGAAATGTGGAATAGGAGAACCCCATGAACGCACTAATCCTAATCACAGTCGCCTTCGTCCTGGCCTTTGCGCTGGCCGTGTACTTCTACTGCCAGTGCATGCGGCTGATCGACGAGAATAAACGACTACTGAACCTAGTGGACGAAAAGAACACCCATTTCCACGATGCCATCGTGACCGTCCAGCGCGAGTGCGACGAAGCCACGGTGCAGTGGAACTGAGCTATGAACGCCACCATCACCAATGCCGCTTTTGAACTCCGTGGCCGGATCGCTTTCGAGCACCAGCGCCTGAATAGGACTTTCCTGACACGTAACGGGGCCAGGATGACGTTTGCCGCATGGGACGGCCATTGCTGGCGTGACAGCGACCGGGTGAAGATTCCGGCCCCGCGTGAAGTATTGGAGAATGGCCGATGGCAGAAAGTTGTTGCAAGCGAAGTACGAGAAGCGTAGAAATTTACCGCCGAGTGATTACGGCACGCTAGAAAACACGATCCCATGAACCATTCAGTCCAACTTCTGTCGCTGTGCCGCCTCGTGTCGGTGCTAATCACTATCGCGCCGGGAGTTGGACTGAGTAGTTTCGGGGTATGAAAAAGACCTACTCGGAGAAGCTGAAAGACCCTCGGTGGCAGAAGAAGCGGCTGGAGGTAATGAGCTACGCGAACTGGCGGTGCCAGATTTGCGGGACAAAGGACGACACCCTTCACTGCCATCATTCGTACTACACGAAGGGAAAGCAGCCGTGGCAGTATCCGAAGGGCGCGATCATCTGTATTTGCAAGGCGTGCCACGAGAAGGTTCATGGAGAACCGAAGGTGATTTACCGGACATACATTGAACCACCAGTCCAACCGGAAATACCGCTCGTCTCTGCACCCCAAGTGGTGAAATGCAAATTTGGCGCGTTGCGGGCAGCGGTGGAGCGCGTATTTGAACCTAACGAGCAGAAAGAAAAGCAGAGCTTGAAGGCCGCAGTGGATGAATGGGAGGGGCCGCTACAATGAAGCGATTCACTGAAACACAGAAATGGAATGATGCGTGGTTTCGTCGTCTTGAGCCACGGTTGAAATTGCTTTGGGGGTGGATTTGCGACAACTGCGACGGGGCCGGGGTGATCGAACCGGACTACGATTTAGCCTCTTTCCAGATCGGGGCAGAAGTATCCCAAGATGATCTTTCAGCCTTCGGAGATAGGGTATCGCGCATCAATGGATCGAAGGTGTGGATTGTGAAGTTCATCCCATTCCAGTATGGGGTGCTTACTGAGGTTTGCCGTGCCCATCTTCCCGTCTTGCGGTTGGTGGAAAAACACAAGTTGTTGAATAGGGTATCGTTACCCTATCAGGATTCAAAAGAGGAGGAACACAATAGGGTATCCATAGTGCATCCAAAGGGTATGGATACCCTTAAGGAAAAGGAAAAGGAACAAGAAGAGGAAAAGAAAACGGACGCGATTCCAAAATCTCCCGAGGCGGTCGGGGTGGCTAATCTGTTTTCCCGTCGCCTAACAACCGCTTGGGCGGAACGCGAAATCAAGGCATTCCGGGAGTGCGTGAAACGTGGAGTGCTAACCGTCGATACGATTGCGCGAGTTGCGGACTACTACGCCGCCGAACGAGCCAAGGGCGACAAGGGCATTCATCGCCGTGACCTCGCAACCTTCCTCAACAACTTCGACGGGGAGCTTGACCGGGCCGACGCTTTTGCGGCCAGCAAGCAATCCGAGAAGCCTGCCTACCAAGAAGTCGTATGACCCCTGATTCCTCTAATTATTTTGACGGACAAGCCGAGCGCGCCCTTTTGGCGGCATTCATTTTCCATCCGGACAGGGTGGGAAACCAAGTGGCTGAGGCCGGGTTGACCGAGGAGGCGTTTTACCATGAGTGTCACAAGGTCACCTTTCGGCATCTTTCCGAGATGTGGGCGAATCGGGAGAGGCTTGATTTGGTTACTCTGACCGCCAGAGTGCGGAAGAATGGTGACCTGGATCGTATCGGTGGAGCGCCGGAATTGACCGAGATTGCCACATTCCCGGCTTCACTTCCCTCGATGGCTGATAGCTACATCGAGTTGATCCAGGAAAAATCGCGCGCCCGACAGCTTTCTCGGATTTGTACGCAAACTTTGTGCTCGATGGGGTCCGGAGAGCCAGTGGATTCGGCTGCATCCTCACTTTCCATTTCGATTGCCGGTCTTTCCAGCAGGAAAGAAACCAAGTTCAAATCCATGAAGGAGCGCGTCTTGGCGAAGATGGACCGCATGGAAAACCAAGCCGTCGATTCGGATGTCATCAAAACCGGGATTGGAAAGCTCGACCGAAGCAGTCCGATGAAGCTGGGGGATTTGATCGTGGTATCCGGGGAGCGAAAAGCGGGCAAGTCTATGTTGGCGATTACGATTTGTCGTAACATTCTCCACAAGGGCGGCGCAGCTTTTTATGCTTCCCTTGAACAGCCAGACCCTGAACAAGAGGACAGACTTCTGCATGGATTCGCCAAGATTCCAACGCGCAAGAACCACGTTTCCAAGCTCAACGAGGGTGACCACCGCATGTTTTCAACGGCAATGACGATGGCCGCAGAATGGCGGTTCGACCTCCGTAGCGACCTAAAGGAAATTCGTGAAATTGTAGCGTCGATCCGGCAAGCCAAAGCCCGCTGGAATGACCTTTCCTTGGCTGTGGTGGACTACGCGCAACTCGTGGTCGGGATTCGGCGCAAGAACGATTCCCGTGAAATGGAAGTGGCATCAGTCAGCCGGATGCTTCGTTCGCTAGCCCTAGAGCTTAAAATCGCCATCATCATGCTCTCTCAGCTAAACAAGGGTGGCGATGCGCGGGAATCGATGGCGATTGAGCAGGACATGACCGCCCACTGGAAGCTCATCAACGAGAATGAGGATACGGTAGTGGACGACGAAGCGCCGCAAGTACGCACGCTTACTATTCCCCACCAGCGCAATGCGAGAAGCGGAGTAGGATTCAAGCTCCTTTTCCAAGCCCACATGGCCCGCTTTGAAGAACTCGTAGAAGACCGAAAATCATGAAACAACCCCTCCTCAAACTCAACCCTATCGAAATCCTGCACCCACTCCCGCGAGCCGAGGCCAAGCGGCGCTTTGCCGAACTCGTGAAGGTCGTCCAGGCCATCCCGGAGCAGAAGAAGCCATGATTTCGTCCAAAGACATGCCCGACAGCTTCCTCCGCGCACGGTTGCGGGAACCAGCATTGCGGCAACCGGGTGTTTCGTCCGCGTCAGGGATGGCCCGTGTTGCGCCACAAATGCCCGTAAACGCGCCGGAGCCTGTTTTAGACCCATCGGTGCCTCAAAACGCATCTACGGTCAAAATTGAGGCGTTTATCGCTTGTGAGATTCCAGTCGGGCAGGCCCAACAGAAGGGAGCCTGTGTAATTCAGGGCAAAATCCGCTTTTTTACCAAAGCCAAGATCAAGGAAGCCGAGCGGCAATGGCGGGCGATTCTAGGGCCGATGGTACCAGAGAAACCACTGGAGGGGGCGTTAAACCTCTGCGTGACGCTTCATTTCCCGTGGCGAAAGGTCGACAAGAAAGCCCAAAAACAGTTCAAGGTCATGCCGATCCCAACGCGGCCCGACTGTTCTAACCTCATCAAGCTTCTGGAAGACCAGATGACCAAACTTGGCTTCTGGAAGGACGACAGCCAGATCGCGGAGCTGACCATCCGCAAATTCCGCAGCGATATGCCGGGAATTCATTTCACCATTCAACCCTCACAACCAACACCACGATGAAGACACAAACACCACCGAGCCGTTGGCTCCTTCGCAAAACCACGTCGTATTCGCAAACCGACGCAAACAAGGCAATCGTTACTGTGGACTTGATCTACGGGTACGAAGAAAAGAACCGCATCACGGGGGATGTTTACCACTCACTGACCGGCCCCACTGCCCTCAAAAGCATTTCGCAACTTGTAGAGGAATACAACCGAACTGGCAAGACACCTCCTGTCCGCTCACCGCGTGCGCGGATTGACGGATGGAAGCAAAACAAGAAAACCGAACTCGAAGAACTTTTACCGGAGTATCGCAAAGCATGAACCAGAACGAAAGCAACTTACGTAGAACGAGCGACGCCTCGGAAGGGGCGTGCAGCGCAAGCGCCAGCGTCCCCGAATCGCCAGCGCAGGAGCCTCCAAAACGCCTCGACCTATTCGCCTCCATCGCAGAAAAGGACGACGACAACGGCATGTATTACACCCCGTTTGGAAAATACGTGCGCCTTTGCGACCACCAGCACACCATGAAGGCGTTGGCAGAGGCAGAGGAGGCGCACAGGAATATCGTCTCTCTGTTTGGCGGAAACCCTGAGACAATCAAAACAGGGAACGCCTACGCTTTTTGCGGAGGAGTCAAAGACGTTCTGAATTACCAAAAGAAAGAGCTTTCCGCAGCACAGGAGCGGATACGGCAGCTTGAGCAAAAGCTGTCTTGCGCCCGTGACTGGATTGTAAGCAACACGACTACGCCGGTTCATGAACTGCTCGAATATCTCGACGCCGCCCCAACCGAGCCAGCGGCGACACGAGACTGGCCCGACGCTCAAAGCCATAATGGGCGGTGCAAATATTGCAGCGAAACATTCAAGGGAGAAAAGGAGCGGGTTCAGAGCCGATGCTGCTACGCATGCTCCCAGCCAGCGGCAGAGCCAAGTAGCGAAGTCTGTGTAGCACTCCTCAACTGGGAAGGATGCAACTGCTCGACATGCCTCAAAGCGCGCTCCGCTGCCACCCCGTTGCCAGCGGCAGAGCCGGGACAGGTGAGCCCCGAGTCCTTCGGAGGTGAGGATTTCCCCTCATTGCCTGTGAACCGCACTGAACTCGACACGCTTCGAGAGCAACGGGACTTGGATGCGGTTGACCTGATGAATCTGCGGGCTGGGCTTCAGACGGAATTGGCGAAGAGGGCGGAGAAAGACGCCGCCCTTTCTGCCTCACGGGCCACGGTTGCCGCTCTGACGGCCGCCGTCGAACAAGGGCAACGGGCGAACGCTGAAAAGCTGGGAATCATCAACGCCTACCAATCGGAGGTTGCCGCTCTGACCAAAGAGCGGGATGCACTACGCGATAATCTGGGGCAGGAATGCCAGCAGCGCGAACAGATGCAGGCATTCATCGACAAGCTGCAAAATGAAGGGGCGGATTCGTGCGCCGAGACGGTTCAAAACACGACCGATGAAGAATGGCTTGATGCCATCGCCCAACGCTGGAACAAGCTGACCGGCGAACCTTGGGAAACTCGCGATGGAGAATCCCGCAATGAGGGGTTGCGCGCCAACATCGGGGCGTTGTTCAACCATTTCGAGGACGAGTCCGCCGCTCTGCGCAAGGAGAACGAAGCGTTGAAGGCGGATTGGGCTAAAGCGATGGAATTTATTCGAGACTACTTCATTCGTGGAGTCCTGCGATATACAACTCCCGATGGTGAGCCGCAGACGTATCGCGACCGGGTCAAGGAATTGCTGGATACCGACGCCGAGTTGCGGGCGAAACTGGAGGGGAAGTCGTGAGCGAGGAAAAGCCATCACTCAGCGAGATTGTTCGACCCGACGAGTTCCTTCCGCGTGTGCCTTCCCGAATTAAACGACCGTGCGACTACGGGCTGGAACTCGCCATAGGCCATCTAGAAACCCAGCTTGGCACAATCGAGGCATACAACCGACTTTGCACCGCCTGTGAGAAGGTGCGCGCCAAGATCGAAGCGGGAAACGCAGAGGAGCAAAACCCGATATTCCGAACGGATGTCGGTCACGCAAAAGATTAACCCAATGAACCTCACTTACGTAGATGGCGCGTCGATTCAGATGCGTCTCACCAGCGCAGCGGGAGCTTCCCCCTTATGACCCCCGAACACCAACAGGAACACAAGCCATGAGCATCGAATATTGGATGCAAGCCAAGTGCGACAAGTGCAAGGCTGTGATTGAACCGATGCAGCCCGTTAGGGCCACCGAAATCGACCCTACCCGATGGGGATGGGAGCGGAAATGGAAAGGGCTTGGCGTAATGCTTGGCCTGCCGAGCCTCTTTGGAAAACGAAAATTATACTGCGCTGAATGCGCTGGAAAGTGACCCCATGACCGACCAACAGGAACTCGACCGTCTCCGCAATGCGCTGGCCTCATCAGTTGAGACGGTGAAGTGCCTACTCCAAGAGAAGAAGGGCATCACCGCCGAGCTTGCGACCACCAAGGCCACCGTGGAGGAACTGAAGCGTGACCTCCGAATGGAAAGTCTGAACGTGGAGAACCACACTAAGGCGGTGAAATACGAATACCAGCGGGCGGAAGAAGCCGAAACCGACCGCGACCGCCTGACCGCCGAGAACGAGAAGCTGGCAACCGCACTGAAAGACATTGTGGATGGCGAAACGATTCAAGAGGTCTACGATGCCCGCGAGTTTGCCCGTGCGCTTCTAAACGAACGAGAGCCCAAACCCCAATGCCAGAGCTTCAAATACGGCGAGCAGTGCCAGCGGGAGGCCGGACACGAGGGCGAGCACCAGGCGACCCGCGAGGCGCAGACGTTCACTTGGGTATGAAGCCGCTCACAAAAGAACAGTTCGATTCCCTGAAGGTCGGGGATGTGCTTCGCTGGTATCGACCGGACGGCACCTACATCCTGAGAACGATAATCGACCGCGGCGAGAAGGGAATCAGCTTTCCGATTCGCCGCAAGTCGTGGACGCGCAGGATTCACACCACCTACTGCTTCTACGACGCCGCCAGAAGGTGCGAACTCCACCAGACCGCATTGCCAACCTTGATGACGGACGGGGAGCTTTTGACGCTTTGCGAGCGCGGATTCGACATCCCGAAGCAACTTCAACGCGAACGCCACGAGCACGGAGGGGCGCTGAAGCACGCCGACCCCTCGAAACTGGCCGGCGCATCCATGCTCGCCAAACACTACTGCCCATCCGCATGAGCGACACCAACCAGGCCAAGAAGCTGCGCGCACGGCTCGACCAGACGCCGGGAGTGTCCCTCGCGGTCAAAAAGGCCAATCCCCATCTTTTTCCAGAGCTCGCCGCCATGTCCGAACTGCCGGCGGAACGACTCGCTAAAGCGACGACCAGACAGGCCAGCAGCCCCGCCAGTACGCCTCAGAGCCCGAAATCGACCAAGGACAGCGGCAAGAAGCCCCACCGCGCCAAGGAGCCAAACCGCACCGAGCGCGAATTCGAGGCCCAACTCCGCACCGAATTCCCGAAAGCGACGATCCGTTGGGAAGCCTACCGGCTGAAGCTGGCACCGCTGGCGACCTACGAGCCCGACTACTCTGTAGCGCACGAGAATGGCACGGTGGAGTTTTTTGAAGTGAAAGGCCCATACGTGTTCCCGAAGGCTCTGGCGAAACTCCGCGTGGCCGCGGTGATGTTCCCGCAGCACAAATTCACCCTCGCCCAGAAGAAAAAGATCGGGTGGGAACGCACCGAACTACCGAACAAATGACCCGCCTCCTCGCCATCCTCACCGGAATAGGCATCGTGGCCTACGCCGACTCCCTGAATGCCATCCCCGCCCAGGCCAGCCCCGAGAACCAGCTTGCGGCCGCGATCGGCGCCACGGCCCTCGCCTGCATCCTCGTAGCCTGTGGCGCGGTCCTCATCCTTTGGGCGTTCTTTGGAGAGCACACAGAAGACGGAGAAAATGAATGAGCTTCACCTTTTTGCTGGCTGCGGGGGGGGGGTATCCTCGGCGGAATCCTTCTCGGACATACCACCGTCTGCGCTGTTGAACTTGACCCCTACTGCCGACAGGTCTTGTTGCAGCGACAACGGGACGGAATCCTTCCCGGCTTCCCGATCTGGGACGACGTGCGGACCTTCGATGGAAGGCCGTGGAGAGGGAAAATCGACATCATCGCCGGTGGATTTCCATGCCAAGACATCAGCCCCGCTGGAGGGCGTGCCGGAATCGAAGGAGAGCGCAGCGGACTATGGAGCGAATTTGCTCGTATCATTGGCGAAGTTCGACCCCGCTACGCATTCATTGAAAACTCTTCAGACCTTGCTATTCGAGGGCTGCACCGAGTCCTTGCTGATCTTGCCGCAATGGGGATGGATGCGCGATGGGGAGTGTTTTCTGCTTGCTCCACTGGTGCTCCACACGTGCGACGACGGATGTTCATTATGGCCTACCCCAAGAGCGGACGGCAGGGACAACGCCGGTGGATCAAACGCCAGGAAACAGGCACAACGTCGCGGAACGTACATTGGACGCTACCCGAATCCGATATTGATCGAAAGGTTAATGGCGTGGCCTTCCTCGTGGACCGACTTAGAGCCGCTGGAAACGGACAAGTTCCAGCAGTGGCTGCGCTCGCATGGCGCACGCTGGCAGGAGCATGAAAGCGAAGAATGACAGCCTTCGAGTTTCTCGCTACGGAATCGGCCTCTTCCTCGTCCACAGCGAGAACCCGCGCAGTGAGATGGAGTATCTCGTCACCTTCGACGAGCCAGGATTCCCGCTCGGCGCTTGCTCTTGCGAAGACTTCCAGATCCGCATCGAGAGCATCATGTTCCGCGGGCTCGAACCCTACCGCTTCTCGTGCAAGCACGTCCGCCGCTGCCGACAAGTCCTCGCCCACGCCAAGCGCCTCTGTCGCCGCGCCGGCCTCACCTTCTCAGAGAGTATAATCCCGATGCACTCCTAAAACACCAATCGCCGTCCGCAGCACAGAAAGGCCACGGACGGCGATGGATGACGGGGAGTGAAGCTCAGACAGGCGGCGCGCGGTGACTTTCGACCGGAGTCTTGAACGGATGAATGGACGATGCGTGAAACTTCATCACCGATTCAACCTCCTCGGCCGCCGGCGCCGGGATCTCGGAGAGCAGCCGACCCAAGATATTCGCCGCAGTGGTGACGCTCAAGACGTGAGGCTCGAGCAGGAGCGCCAGGGCAACATCCCCGTGGGCGTTGGCGGCGAGCATGGAGCGGCGAAGTTCAAGCTCGGCCAAGCGGACCTGTTCGCGGGTGACTTCGAGGGACTGGTGGAGTTGGGTGTTCATGGGATTAAATCTGCCACCATTCGAGCTCGCGTTTCTTGCGGCCCGGTTTTGGAGCAGCAGGCGCGCCCGTCTTCTTCGGTGGCTTCGGAGGACGAGGCGGGGATGTTTTTGGCTTTGGGAGTGTTTCAGTGCTCACGACGCGTGACCAGAGAGCGGGTGGAACGGGAGAGGATGGGATTAGCGATCCTAGACGAGAGAATCGGTGACCTCCCAAATCTCGATCTCTCGCGGGAAGGTGGCGATGAAGGCTTCGCGGTCGGCGGGTTCGCCGAAGGCATACTCGTGCAGTCGGTCAAAGGTTTGGGCAATCTCGCCTGAGCCGACCTCAAAACGGCGACCGGAAGCAGCGGTGAAGTTTCGGAAACCTGCGAGGATGATTTTTTCTCCTGTGGCTTCTTCCACGGCTTTAGCTACGAGGCATTGACACTGTTCCCACGGCTTCGCAAACGCCTCGCGGACGGCTTCGGGTGTGATGGTGTGGGTCATGGCTATTCAACTCCTTTGGTTTTGATGAAGTGTTCGATGCGCTCAACTGCGATGCGCGCGCGGGATTTTGGTAGGCGGCAACGCCGATACTTCGCCCGAATGTGTTTTGGCCAGTCGCCGACGTAGAACAGCTTCGCAGCTGCAGAAATTTTCAACCCGAGCTTTCGCGCTGCGGTTTTATGCTCGTCGATGTCGAGGCGAAGTCCGTCGCCAAGAGAACCAAAGTGATTTGAAATAGCGATGGCGTGTCCGGCGATACAGGCGGTGGTTCCACAGGGGGAATCGTCGTCTCGAATGAACCACATTCGCATGTTAAATTTCAATGGTTCATCGAGGATGGCAGCTTGGACTTTTCGGAGGAGTGGGATGTTCATTGTGTCTTGAGACTACGGTTGCGTGTGGAGTGAGAAGACGGGATTAGCGATCCTCTAAACCTTCAATTCGCAGTGCTTCTGCTACCGTGGCGTTATCGACGCCAAGCTCCTGCGAAATGGTTTCGAGAAGTCGCTCCGTGGAAATCCCGGGTTCTTGATCTTCGATGCGACCAACTGCTTCACGGATTTTCTTTTTTAGTTCTGCGTTCATACGTTTCCTTTCCTCTGCTCCTCTACTTCTTTGAGGACGGAGCGGGCGAGCTTTTCAATGTCGGGATCAAGCCAGTCCCGTTTCGCTGGGAGCATTTGCAGCATTTGAGAAATGACGTGGGCCGCTGTTTTGTTCAACGCTTCGAGCCGGTCATGGTTATTGACGGCGAGGAGGATGAAGTCGCGGTTAGCGCGCACAACTTCAGCGTCGGAGGTATAGGGAACGGCAAACGCAATGCAGTTTGTATCCTTGTCGCGAATGTCTGGTGTTGGTGCTGATTCATCGTATGGGAATTATATTTCACTCTGAGCGAGAGCGGCCAGAAACACGGCGTCTTCTTTGGCGCGCTTGGCAATGGCCTTCTCTGCCGCTGTAGCGGCCTTGCGGGGCGCGTGGAAGGCTTCGGCCAGCGCAACTACCTCCTCTAGCTTCCAGCGCTTGCTTTCGACGCCAGCGGCTTGTGCGGGGGTCTTGCCGTCCAAAGCGCTGTGCTTGCGGACGAGGTTGTAAATCCCGATCTGCAAAGCGGTCGCGGCTTTGTGCATCGCGAGGTCTTTGGAATAGCCGAGTCCGAGACGCTGATACCGCTTCAACTCTTGGCGCATCGTGAGGAAAAACCGCTCAATGGCCGAAGTGCTGGCCGTGCGGAGGTCAGGCTGGCCCATGTGCGCTTCGCGCTTGGCGGCAACGATCTTCTCAATCCCGTGACGGCGTGTAGCGGGGAACAGTGCCGGTATATATTGAGTGGAGAAACTTTTCTCCTCCGTCGCGTAGCTCGCGCCGTTCTGCTTGAAGTGGGTAGGGATGTGGCGGGCGTAGGAGCCGAGCGCATCACTCGTCACTTGGACAGTGCCGAGCACGCGGGAAGCGGCATCGCGCACAAAGTCCTCGCAAGTGAAGCGGTCGCGGCGTCCGATCTTCGTGGAGAAAATCAATTTGCTGTCGCTGTCGATAGCGGCCCAAAGCCAGAAATCCCCGCGCTCCAGTTCGCGCCGTGCCATCCGTTGCCCATGCTTCCCAACGAACTGCCATTGCTCATCCATCGCCACGCGGGAGCAGTAGAGATTGCGAAACGTCTTGTCCGAGTAGTCGGCCAGCGCTTCGCCCGTCTCGCGGATGACGCGCAGAACGGTGTGCTTGCCGGTATGGAGAATCCGACACACGGCATTGACGGGATTGCCCTCGCAAAGTAGCGAGAGAATCAGCGCGCGTTTCTCGGAGGAAATCGTTTTCATTTGACTTAACGTATGACGAAAAGTAGTCTGCGTCAAATACTTTTTGTATGACAAATAAGAAAAAGAAAATGGGACGTCCGAAGAAACCGAAAGGTGAGTTGAAAAAACTGTTCTCAATTCGCTTGGATAAGCACGAACGAAAGGCGGTTGAAGATGCCGCAAAGAAGGCCGGTGAATCGCCGTCGAAGTGGGCGCGCAAGGCGCTGCTGAAAGCAGCCGAAGATTAAGCATCTGCGCTCGGTGTAGGCTCTGCATCCGATGTCGTAGCCGTAGGAGGGGATTCAAAATCCTCTTTTAGTAAATCGCCTGCTTTTAGCTTAGCGCCACGCTGCTTGGACCATTCCACGTAAAGATGCTGAATCCCATCCTTCACCTCCGGTAAATCCACGCGCAACTCTACGGCTCGTCCTGAAGTTGTAATGATCCTGAGTTCACAATAGCGCCTCTTCGCGCTAAACATGAAACCTCTATCGTCTCCTTTTAGTTCCTCTTCTATCAGTTCACCTTTTGCATCTCTTTCCGGAAGATTTAAGTTAGCCGATCCTTCGGGCCTCCCAAAAACCTGCGCAAAATTTTTGGGAGGATTGAAGGTGTCGTTTATCATATTCCTAATCTTCTCAGGAATAACGCTCATCCCATCAGGCATTTGCCCTTCTTCGTAATTTGAAGATTGAGGGGTGACTACTTGTGGTTTAACATCGCGTTCGGAAACAAGGAATCTGTGCGATGCGATTAGGTGTTTCCCCGTCGATTCATAAAAGATGTTGGCGATGATCTTTTTGAATCCGACCACCTTTTGAGGAATTGGAGCCATCAACGTGGAAAACGATCCGCCTGGTGCAAGCATTCTTCCCCCCGGGGGTATGTTTTCGGAAAACATAATTTCGTTGGAGGAAATCTGAAATCGCACATTGGTGATTTCATCCTGCCCGTTTTGGATATGAAGTTTGAAATAGACCCCTTCATCTCCCGCTGGGTCTATTTCAAGCCACGCGTAAACGGGCGGTCTGGCCTTAGTCCACATGTTCCCCAACCGCTGTATTTCTGCGTCCTTTAACGCTGTTTGTGCGGCGTGGTCAGAAATGTCTTTTTCTCGCTCTCTTCTGTCCTCCCTCCATGTCTGGAATCCTGCAACCATGAACCCCAGTATGGTGAGACTCCACCATGCAAAGTTGACGCTCTCAAGCGCTTCCAACTGCCATATAAATCCTACTGCGGAAACCACCATTCCCGCTATCCAAGCGAAGAAATGTTTTAGTAGTCTCATTCCCCACGCCTCCAAGTCCTCTCTCCATTGCGCGAGCGCAGCTTTCTCCGGTGATGGAATGCTTCCCATCCTCCATGCCCTACCAGTACCCCTCCGGGTACGTCACGGAGACAATCTACCGCTTGCGCGCAGCGTCCTTGGCCTTGGCCTCGCGCAATGCCTTCCGAAGCGCTGGCGACCCCAGCAAGTCCTCCCCGGAGGGCAACGGCTCCCCGGTCAGGACGCGAACCGTCCTTGCGGCCTTCTGGTTGGCGTCGGGTTTCGCTTTGGGGCGCTTCTTCACGCCGGAATGGTCGCCCATTCACGGGCGCTCCTCCAGAGTTGAATTTCCATAGAGGGGACTCGCACCAACACCGAATGTCTTGGCTGAGCCAAGGATACCACGGCGTTTTCGTGTGCTGAGTCTTTATGGGTGTGGGAGTGCTCATAATTCAGTGTGTGACCAGTGAGGATTTGTGGAGTGGAGAGAGGGTGATTAGCGATCCTGGACGTTAAATCCGTGCGTGAGTGACCAGTGTTGTGTGTGGAGGCCGGCGACAGTCATTAGCAATCCTGACCCTCCAAAGCCTGAGTTGTGCGCGTGGGCGCGGGTGGACGTGCATTAGCGGTCTTCGACTCCTGATTTTCCGGCTGCTCTACACGGGAGAGAGCGGCGCGGGCTTCGTTGAGAACGTGAGCCGCTTTGATGAATTTTTTTCCTTCACCATCGAAACGGCGAATCATGGCTTTCATCGTGCGGATGAGTTCAGGAAGATCGTAAGTGGTGGTGTTGAGGGCCGACGCGATTTGACGCGCCTCAAGTTCAACCGAGCATTCCGCGATGCAGTTGCCGCAGAAATTCTTGGTGTCGTAATCCAAATCCACGACCAGCCAAACTGTTTCAGTGCCCGAGGCGCATTCTGGAACGCGCTCCATCGGACAGACAGTCCAGACCGGACCAAATTCGGAATACTTGGGTGTGAGAGCAGGAACGGAAGGGGAGGGGTTCATAGATTTGACCATTGAGAAGCCATTGCTTTTGCAATTCCTGGATACGTGACGGCCCGCACAGAAGCGCGATCTTCGGAGGGAGAAAGGCAATTCTGGCCTGAGTCGGTCTGGTTCGACCAGCGTTTGACCATCTTGCCGCTGTCCTTTGGGTATTTCACAATGCGGGGCGGAAAGTAGCCAGTCGGCACCAATGGCGGAAGACCTTTCAGCCAGAGACAGGTTGCCTTGCTGGCATCCTCTCCAAACTGATAGGGCTGGATGATCTGGGGCCGAACGTCGAGGCGCGTATTCATGTGCCCGATGGGATTCTCAATGGCGATCTTCGGGATTTTGCTGTTCCAGAGGGCGAGAAAGAACGTCACCGCCTCCTCACGGGCCGCACGACGAGCAGCGCCAGTCAGCGTGCCCGGTTTGACCTTCTGATGATACCCAACACCGGGATACCGCTCAAAGTCCGCATCCTTGTAGGCCCATGCAGCGGAATTAGTGAGGAAATCACAGGGAGGGTGGGCGATGAGCATGTCCCAATCCTTCCATAAAAGCGCCTTTATCGCATCGGTGCGGTAATGATACTTTGAGTGATCGGTTGCTGGCAGTAGGTCACACGAAAACGCATCATGACCCAGCGCACGAAAGGCGCGTCGAACCACTCCGCTGCATTCGCAGGCAATGAGGATGTTCATTTCAGCGTCCCGTTGTAGTTGATGTCCGCGACCACTTTGTCGCCATCCACCACAAGCACTTTAGAGCGCAAGTCGCGGCTCCCAAAATCAAGGAAAGTGTAAGAGCCGTTGGCGTCAACGCCGTCACGGTTGCGCTCGAAATGAGTCACCGCATCGGCAATCGAAGCCACGGGGATGTTCACTACAGGCTGGCCGACGACCTTGTATTTGAGCCGGAGACCAGTGTTTCCCGTGGATGCGGGTAGAGCCGCATTAGCGGGCTGAGACAAAGAAAGATTTGGCGTGGTTTTCATGGAGAATAAGAGAGGTAGAGAGTTAGGAACGATTTTTGATTTGCCGCCACACGTAGCGATACTCGAAGAGAGCGAGCAGTCGGGCGCGGCGCCGCGGAGCAGTGAAGCGCCGGCGAGCCTCGCGGAAGGAGGTGCACAGGCGGGATTGAAGGTCGGTGATGTTCGTCATGGGAGACACTTTAGCCAAGCGGATTGGCAACGTCAACAATAAATCTTAAATTATTTTTCGGCTTGTTTTAATGAAGCCGCTTCGTTATAGATTCGGCACCGATGGAAGCCACCGACCCAGTAACCCAATTTCTCAGCCGCATCGGCACCAAGGGCGGAAGCGTCAAGTCCGAGCGCAAGGCCAGGGCCGCCCGTCGCAACGCCAAAAAGCCAAGGCCCAACCGCAGGAAGAAGATCGCCACCGCATGAAAGACGACCCCTCACTCGCCCTCGAACTCGTCCGCTACCGCGTCTGGACAAAGCCCTACAGCGCATGGCGCGCCATCCTCGCGGAGACCGGCGCCAGCGACACCGACTTCCTCATCGCCCTGCGTAAGCTCCACGGCATCGAGATCGACAAGAAGGCGGATCCGATATTGTTCGTCGTGCAGGACACCCAGCAAATGAGAATACTTTTGGATGAGGGCGTTCCCAGCCCAAC
>Ga0068863_100003043_pt1 | contig 16570 bp, 15 predicted proteins | sample KBSSwiS62_FD_66596 | JGI IMG/M metagenome (GOLD analysis project Ga0068863, IMG submission 66596) | Switchgrass rhizosphere microbial communities from Kellogg Biological Station, Michigan, USA - KBS Switchgrass S6-2 | ecosystem: Host-associated > Plants > Roots > Rhizosphere > Soil ...
GGCTCGGTGCTCTACATGCGCGGCGCGATGTCGGCCATGATCGGCGTCGAGGGCGTGCGCCGGGCGCAGGAGCGCTACGGCAAGGGCAAGGTCATGACCGGCGAAGAGACCCGCTGGGGCCTGGAGAACCTGGCGCTCGACCAGAAGAAGCTCGACGCCCTCGGCTTTGCCGGCGTAATGCGGCCGATCTCGACCAGCTGCGCCGACCACATGGGCGCCAACTGGGTGCGCGTGCACACCTGGGACGGCAGCAAGTGGGTGTTCAGCTCGGAGTGGCTGCAGGCCGACGAGCAGATCATCAAGCCGATGGTCAAGAGCGCGGCCAACAAGTACGCCGACGAGAAGAAGCTGACGCGGCGCACACCTGAGGACTGCCAAACCTGAAGGTTCGACAACCTCAGGCGCGAGCGCCTGAACAGGGCTGCTCCTTCCCCAACCCCTCCCTCCGAGAGGGAGGGGCGGGCCCCGGTGGGGCCCCTTTTCAAAGCGTCGCGTGCGGCGCTTCGACAAGTGAGCCAAGTATGAGCACCGCTTCCACCGTCCTCCTCGATGTCAACGGCATCGAGGTCATCTATTCGCACGTCATCCTGGTGCTGAAGGGCGTGTCGCTGCAGGTGCCCGAAGGCAAGGTCGTCGCCCTCCTCGGCGGCAACGGCGCAGGCAAGACGACGACGCTGCGCGCGGTGAGCAACCTGCTGCGGGCCGAGCGCGGCGAGGTCACCAAAGGCTCGATCGAGCTGCGCGGCGAGCGCATCGAGCGCCTCAGCACCTCCGACATGGTCGAGCGCGGCGTGGTCCAGGTCATGGAAGGCCGGCACTGCTTCGCCCACCTGACGATCGAGGAGAACCTGCTGACCGGCGCCTACACCCGCCGGGACGGCAAGGCGGCGGTCGCGGCGACGCTCGAGAAGGTCTATCGCTACTTCCCGCGCCTGCGCGAGCGGCGCGGCTCGCAGGCGGCCTACACCTCGGGCGGCGAGCAGCAGATGTGCGCGATCGGCCGGGCGCTGATGGCTGCCCCGAAGATGGTGCTGCTCGACGAGCCCTCGATGGGCCTGGCGCCGCAGATCGTCGAGGAAGTGTTCGAGATCGTGAAGGACCTGAACCAGAAGGAAGGCGTCACCTTCCTGCTGGCTGAGCAGAACACCAATATGGCCCTGCGCTACGCCGACTACGGCTACATCCTGGAAAGCGGCCGGGTCGTCATGGACGGTGCCGCCGCCTCGCTGCGCGAGAACGAGGACGTGCGCGAGTTCTATCTCGGCACCGGCTCGGCCTCGGGCGAGCGCAAGAGCTACCGCGACGTGAAGAGCTACAAGCGCCGCAAGCGCTGGCTCTCCTGAGGAGAAACGCCATGGCCCGCGCCGATGCCGAAGCCCTGAAGCCGCTCGCGCTGCTGCTGCGCCAGCTGCGCGAGATCAAGGGCGTGAAGGAGAAGAGCGCCGGCATCTTCTATGGCCGAAACGAGGCCTTCATCCACTTCCACGTCGAGGACGGCGCCTTGTTCGCCGACCTGAAGAAGGCCGGCGGCAGCGGCTTCGACCGCTATCCGCTGGCGACGCCGACCGAGCAGCGCAAGCTGGTCGAGGACGCGAAGCTGCGGGCCCGGCGCTTCGACGACGACTGACGCCTGGCATGACTGCGAGATGACCGTGAGCGACCATTTCGACGCGCTGGAAACGCGCGACCCCGAGCAGCGCGAAGCCGCGCTGATGGCGGCCCTCGCCGCGCAGGTAGCGAATGCCCGCGCGAATGCGCCGGCGGGCATGGAACGGTTCGCCGGCTTGACGCCTGCGGTGGGCAGCCGCGCGGTGCTCGCGACCCTGCCGGTGCTGCGCAAGAGCGAGCTGCTCGAGCGGCAGCGCGCCTCGCTTGCCAAGGACGCGTTCGGCGGCTTCGCGGCGATCGGCTGGGGTGCCGCGCGTCCGCCGGCACGACGGGCGACGCAGGTGTTCGTCTCGCCGGGCCCGATCCACGAGCCGCAAAGCGCGCGATCCGACTACTGGCGCATGGGCCGCGCCCTGTTCGCCGCCGGGTTTCGCGCTGGTGACCTGGTGCACAACAGCTTCAGCTATCACTTCACGCCGGCCGGCGCGATGATGGACAGCGGCGCGGTGGCGGTCGGCTGCACCGTCTTTCCCGCGGGCACCGGCCAGACCGAGCTGCAGCTGCAGGCGATGGCCGACCTGCGGCCCGACGCCTATGTCGGCACGCCGAGCTTCCTGCGCATCCTGCTCGAGAAGGCCGACGAGACCGGTGTCGCCCTGCCGTCGCTGAAGAAGGCCTCGCTCGGCGGCGAGGCGTTCCCGGCGGCGCTGCGCGATTGGCTCGCGGCGCGCGGCATCGCCGGCTACCAGAGCTACGGCACCGCCGACCTGGGCCTCGTGGCCTACGAGACCGAAGCGCGCGAGGGCCTGGTCGTCGACGAAGGCGTGATCGTCGAGATCGTGCGGCCCGGCACGGGCGATCCGGTCGCCGACGGCGAGGTCGGCGAGGTGGTCGTGACGACGCTCAACCCTGATTACCCGCTGATCCGCTTCGGCACCGGCGATCTTTCGGCGGCGCTGCCCGGCAGCTGCCCGACAGGCCGGACGAACCTTCGCATCCGCGGCTGGATGGGACGCGCCGACCAGTCGGCCAAGGTGCGCGGCATGTTCGTCCATCCGCCGCAGGTGGCGGAGATCGCGCGCCGCCATCCGGAAGTGAAGAAGGCGCGGCTGGTCGTCAGCGGCGAGCGTGCCGACGACCGGATGTCGCTGCAGGTCGAGGTCGAAGGCGCCGCGCCCGAAGGCCTGGCCGAGCGCATCGCCGGGACGATCCGCGAGGTCACGAAGCTGCGCGGCGAGGTCGCCGTGCGCACGCCGGGCAGCTTGCCGAACGACGGCAAGGTGATCGAGGACACGCGCAAGTACGACTGAGCGGGCGCCGGCGCAGCAGACGCCTCGCCGCCGCGGCAAGACCCGTCAGCTGTCGACCTTGACGTCGGCGTCCTTCACCACCTTCGCCCACTTCGCGATCTCGGTGCGGATGAAGGTGGCGAACTTGTCGGCCGAGCCGCCGCCGTCCTCGGCGCCGTAGGTGTCGAGCTTTTCCTGCACGTCGGGCATCGCCAGCACGGTGTTGACGTCGGCGTTCACCTTCTGCGTGATCGCCAGCGGCAGGCCCCTCGGCCCGACCAGGCCGTACCAGGTGGTTGCCTCGAACCCCTCGAAGCCCTGCTCCTGCATCGTCGGCACGTTCGGATGGCCCTTGGCGCGCCGGGTGCGCGTCTGGGCGATGGCGATCACCCGGCCATTGGCGACATGCGGCGTCGCCGCGGTCATGGTCTCGAAGCTGTAGTTGATCTGGCCGCCGATCAGGTCGGTGAGCAAGGGGCCGCTGCCCTTGTACGGCACGTGCAGGGCATCGACCTTGGCCTGGAGCTTGAACATCTCGAGGGCCAGGTGCTGGGCCGAGCCGGCGCCGGCCGAGCCGAAGCTGATCTGGCCCGGCTTGGCCTTGCACAAGGCGACGATGTCCTTCACCGTCTTCGCCGGCTGCGCCGTGTTGCCGATCAGCAGGTTCGGGGTGACGCCCACCAGCACGATCGGCACGAAGTCGCGCTCGGCGTTGTAGCGCAGCTTGGGCTGCAGGCTCGGGGCGAGCGCGTGGCTGTTGATGTGCGCCATCAGCAGCGTGCTGCCGTCGCCGGGGAGTTGCGACACGTAGTCCGCGGCGATCACGCCGGCGGCACCGGCCTTGGTCTCGACCACGACCTGCTGCCCCCACATCCCGGTGAGCTTCTGGCTGAGCACGCGAGCCAGCGCATCGGTGCCGCCGCCGGGCGGAAAGCCGACGACGATGCGCACCGGCGCGCTTGGCCAGGCCTGGGCGCGAAGGCCGGGCAGGCCGAGGGTGGCGGCAGCGCCGGCACCGGCCTGGAGAACGAGGCGTCTTTTCATGAGGAAGCTCCGGGGAAGGAAAACCGAGCCTCAGGCCGCAGCCTGGAGGGATTGCCGCTGCGGATGCGAGGCGAAGAAGTCCATCGCCGCCTGGACACCGCTGCCGGTGGTGGCGACGCCGGCGAGCTTCAGACCCATCTCCACGCCGGCGAGCGCGGCCATGAGCGTCAGGTCGTTGCTGTCGCCCAGATGGCCGACGCGGAACATCCGGCCCTTGACCTTGCCGAGGCCGGTGCCGAGCGAGAGGTCGAAGCGGTCGTGGATCAGCTTTCGCAGGGCATCGGCATCGACGCCTGCGGGCGTGATCACGCCGGTCAGCACCGGGGAATGCGCGCTGGCGTCGGCACATTGGATCGGCAGGCCCCAGGCGCGGACCGCACCGCGCACCGCCTCGCCCCAGCGCTGATGGCGGGCGAACACCGCGGCCAGCCCCTGGCCGAGGATCATGTCGAGCGCCTCCGACAGCGCATAGAGCAGGTTGGTGTTCGGCGTCGACGGCCAGTAGCCGCCCTTGTTCATCTCGACGATCTCGTCCCAGCCCCAGTAGGCCTTTGGCAGCGTCGCCGCCTTGCTCGCCTCGATCGCCTTGGGCGAGAGGGCGTTGAAGGAGATGCCGGGCGGCATCATCAGGCCCTTCTGCGAGCCGGCCATGGCGACGTCGACGCCCCACTCGTCGTGCCGGTAGTCGGCACAGGCGAGGCCGGAGATGGTGTCGACCAGGAGCAGCGCCGGATGGCCGGCGGCGTCGATCGCCCGGCGCACCGCGGCGATGTCGGAGATCACGCCGGTCGAGGTCTCGCTGTGCACCACGCAGACGGCGCGGATCGCGTGCGACCGGTCCTGGCGCAGCCGTGCCTCGATCAGCTCGGGCTGCGCCGGCTTCCGCCACGACCACGGCAGGCCGGTCGCCGGGTCGGTGCCGGGCACGCTCAGGAACTCGGGCTTCAGGCTCAGGCGCTGGGCGATCTTGTGCCAGAGCGACGCGAACTGGCCGGTCTCGAACATCAGCACCGAATCGCCCGGGCTCATCAGGTTGGAGAGCGCCGCTTCCCAGGCGCCGGTGCCCGAGCCGGCGTAGATGACGACCGGATGGCGGGTCTGGAAGACCTGCTGCATCCCCGCGATGACGCGCTTGCCGAGCACCGCGAACTCCGGCCCGCGGTGGTCGATGGTGGGCAGGCTCATCGCTCGCAGGATCCGGTCGGGCACGGGGCTCGGCCCGGGAATCTGCAGGAAGTGGCGGCCGCTGGGATGCTGGTCGAGGGCGATCATGGGAGGACTCCGGTCGGCCGCAAGTTTTGCATGCAAACCGACCTTGTCAAGCCGAAGTTCCTCTAAGTCGGCACGCTTCAGCGGCTCGCTTTTTGCATACAAAATAGCCCATGGCCAAGATCCTTGCCATCCCCGCGGGCGTGCTCCACCTCCAGGTCGGTACCCGCCTGCGCCAGCTGATCGTCGAGGGTGCGATCGCGCCCGGCGCCAAGCTCAACGAGCGCGCCCTGGCCGAGCAGCTGCACGTCTCGCGCACGCCGCTGCGCGAGGCGATCCGGATGCTGGCCGCCGAGGGCCTGGTCGACCTGCTGCCGAATCGCGGCGCGGTCGCGGCCCAGCTTTCGGCGCAGAGCATCGCCGATACCTTCGAGGTGGTGGCCGGTCTCGAAGGCCAGTCGGGAGAGCTCGCGGCCGGGCGCATCACCGAGGGCGAGCTGAGTGAGATCCGCGCCCTCCACTACGAGATGCTCGCCGCCCACACCCGCCGCGACCTGCCCACCTACTACCGGCTCAACGCGACCATCCACAACCAGATCAACGCCGCCGCGCGCAACCCGGTGCTGGCCCACACCTACCGGACGGTCAACGCCCGCCTGCAGGCGCTGCGCTTTCGCTCCAACCTCGACGAGTCGAAGTGGAGCCGCGCGGTTCAGGAGCACGAGCGCATGATCGAGCTGCTCGGTGCACGCGACGGCGCCCGGCTGCGCAAGCTGCTGATCGCCCATGTCGAGCACAAGCGCGACGCGGTGCTCGCCCTGCTCGAGGAAAGCGAGACCGCAGCGGCGGCCCGGTCCCGCGCATGAACGCGCCCCTGCCCGGGCTCGTGACGCGCTCGACCGCCGAACGCGCGGCGGCGACGATCGCCCGTCTCGGCGGCCCCGAGGCGGCCCGACTCGCCCACCGCCTTGCGACCGAGACCCAGGGCGAGGTGCTGTTCGACGCCGGCTCGCGCGGCCGGTACGCGACCGACGCCTCGATCTACCAGGTGATGCCGCTCGGCGTGTTCGTGCCGCGCACGCACCAGGACGTCGCCGCGGCCCTCGCCATCGCCCGCGAGCTCGGCGCACCGCTGCTCTCGCGCGGGGCCGGAAGCTCGCAATGCGGCCAGACCGTCGGCGCGGCGCTGGTCGTCGATGCCAGCAAGCACCTGCGCAAGGTGCTGGCGATCGACGAGAAGGCGATGACCGCCGAGGTCGAGCCCGGCATCGTCCTCGACGCGCTCAACGCCCGCCTCAAGCCGCACGGGCTGTGGTTCCCGGTCGATGTCTCGACCAGCGCCCAAGCAACGATCGGCGGCATGGCCGGCAACAACTCCTGCGGCTCGCGCTCGATCGCCTACGGCAACATGGTGCACAACGTGCTCGGCATCGATGCCTGGCTGAGCGACGGCAGCGAGCTGTCGTTCGGGCCGGTGGCGAGCCTCGGGGCGAAGGAGCGCGAGATCGCCGACTTCGTGCGCGGCCTGGCCGAGGCGCATGCTGGCGACATCGAGGCACGCTGGCCGAAGGTGATGCGCCGCGTCGGCGGCTACAACCTCGACATCTTCCGGCCGCAGAGCGAGCGCCCCTACACGAGCGACGGCAGCGTCAACCTCGCGCACCTGCTGGTGGGCTCCGAGGGCACGCTCGCCGCCTACCGCAGCCTGAGGCTGAAGCTCGCGCCGCTGCCGCGGTCCAAGGTGCTGGGCGTGGTCAACTTCCCGACCTTTCGCGCCGCCATGGCCGCGGCGCAGCACCTGGTGACGCTGGGCCCGACCGCGGTCGAGCTCGTCGACCGGACGATGATCGAGCTGGCCCGCGCCAACCCGGCCTTCCGGCCGACGATGGAAGCGGCGCTGATCGGCGCGCCGGCGGCGATCCTGCTGGTCGAGTTCAGCGGCGACGATCGCCGCGAACTGCTGCGCCGGCTGAAAGCGCTGGTGGAGATGGTGGCCGACCTCGGCCTGCCCGGCGCGGTGGTGGAGATGGCCGACGAGGGACCGCAGAAGGCCCTGTGGGAAGTGCGCAAGGCCGGCCTCAACATCATGATGAGCCTCAAGGGCGACGGCAAGCCGGTCAGCTTCATCGAGGACTGCGCCGTGCCGCTCGAGCACCTGGCCGACTACACCGACGCGCTGACCGAGGTCTTCGCCCGGCACGGCACGCGCGGCACTTGGTACGCGCATGCTTCGGTCGGCACGCTGCACGTCAGACCGATCCTCGACATGCGCAGCGACGGCGCCGCGAAGATGCGCTCGATCGCCGAGGAGGCGAGCGCGCTGGTCCGCAAGTTCAAGGGCGCCTACAGCGGCGAGCACGGCGACGGACTGTGCCGCGGCGAATGGATCGCCTGGCAGTTCGGCGCCGGCATCGACGCCGCGTTCCGGGCGATCAAGCAGCGGCTGGATCCCATCGGCTTGTTCGCGCCGAACCGGATCGTGGATCCGCCGAGGATGGACGACGCGAGCCTGTTCCGCTATCCGCCGACCTATCGGACGATTCCGCTGAAGACCGCGCTCGACTGGTCGGCGTGGAACGTGCAGAACGATCCGCTGACCGAAGCGACCAGCGCGCCGGGCAGCGGCGGCGACCCGAGCGGCGGCCTCGCCAAGGCGGTCGAGATGTGCAACAACAACGGCCACTGCCGCAAGTTCGACGCCGGCACGATGTGCCCGAGCTTTCGCGTCACCCGCGACGAGAAGCACCTGACCCGCGGCCGGGCGAACACGCTGCGCCTGGCGCTCTCGGGCCAGCTCGAAGGCGTCGACGTGGCGGAGCCGCTGGCGAGCGACGCGGTGCAGGAAGCCCTGGCCCTCTGTGTCGGCTGCAAGGGCTGCAAGCGCGACTGCCCGACCGGCGTCGACATGGCGCGGATGAAGATCGAGGCGACGGCGCGGCGCAAGGCGGTGCGGGGATTCACCCTGCGTGATCGCTGCATCGGCGGATTGCCGGCGCTGGCGCGGGTGGCGCGGCGCGTGCCGTGGCTGCCGAACCTGCGCAACCGGGTCGGCTGGGTCCGTCGCCTCGGCGAACGCTGGCTCGGAATTTCGGCCAAGCGCTCGCTGCCGGCGTGGCGGCGCGACACCTTCGACCGGGTCGCGCCCACGCTCGGGCTCGCCAGCCGCGATGAGGCACTCGCCGCCGACAAGTCGGTGGTGCTGTTCGTCGACACCTTCAACGGCAACTTCGAGACCGAGAACGCGGTCGCCGCGGTGCGGGTGCTGCAGGCCGCGGGCTACGCGGTGCATGTGGCGCGCGCGGCCGACGGCGGCGAGCTCTGCTGCGGCCGCACCCTGCTCGCCGCCGGCATGACGGAGGAGGCGCGGGCACGGGCGTCGGAACTGCTCGCCGCCTTCCTGCCGTTCGCCGAACGCGGCATCGCCATCGTCGGCCTCGAGCCGTCGTGCCTGCTGTCGCTGCGCGATGAGATCCAGGTCATGGGCCTTGGCGAATCCGCGCCAACGGTCGGCGGCCAGGCGCTGCTGTTCGAGGAGTTCGTCGTCCGCGAAGCCCGCGCCGGCCGCTTTGCGCCCGCGCTGCAGCCTGCAGCGCGGCCGATCCTGGTGCACGGCCACTGCCACCAGAAGGCGTTCGGCACCGCGCCCAAGGTGCTGGAAGCGCTGCGCCTCATTCCCGGCGCCGAGCCGACGCTGATCGAAAGCTCGTGCTGCGGCATGGCCGGCACCTTCGGCTACGAGGCCGAGCACTACGAGACATCGATGGCGATGGCCGAGCTCAGCCTGCTGCCGGCGGTGCGCCTGGCGCCCGATGCGCTGGTCGTCGCCGACGGCACCAGCTGCCGGCATCAGATCGCCGACGGCGCCGGGCGGGAGGCGCTTCATCTCGCCCGGGTTCTGTGCGACCGACTGGCCTAGCGTCGCGGCGTCGACGGGGTTTCTGCGGTTGCGGTCCGCGGCCCGGGCTCGAAGAATGAATCGCACCCCACGCCCTTCGAGAGCCCTGATGAAAAGACTCCTCCTGGCCGCCGCCGGCCTGCTCCTTTGCGCCGCGGCTTCCGCTGAATACCCCGAAAAGCCGATCACCATCGTCGTGCCCTTCGCCGCCGGCGGACCGACGGACAAGGTCGCGCGCGACCTGGCCGAGGCGCTGCGCAAGCCGCTGGGCAACCAAAGCATCATCATCGACAACGTTGGCGGCGCCGGCGGCACGCTCGGCGCTGCCAAGGTGGCGCGAGCCACGCCGGACGGCTACACGGTGCTCCTGCATCACATCGGCATGGCGACGTCGCCGGCGCTTTATCGCAAGATGACGTACGACACGCTCGGCGACTTCGAGTACCTCGGCATGATCAACGACGTGCCGATGACGATCGTCGGCAAGCCCGGCCTGCCGGCCAACAACTACGTCGAGCTGACGAAGTGGATGGAGGCGAACAAAGGCAAGATCAATCTCGCCAATGCCGGCCTCGGCGCCGCCTCGCACCTGTGCGGCCTGCTGTTCCAGAGCACCCTGAAGATCGACATGCAGACGGTGCCGTACAAGGGCACGGCGCCGGCGATGAACGACCTGCTCGGCGGCCAGGTCGATCTGATGTGCGACCAGACGACGAACACCAGCGGGCAGATCGCCGCCAAGGCGATCAAGGCCTACGCGGTCACCTCGAGCAAGCGGCTGACGACCCCGGCGCTGAAGGACCTGCCGACACTCGACGAAGCCGGCCTGAAGGGCTTCAACGTGACCATCTGGCACGGCCTCTATGCACCCAAGGGCACGCCCAAGGCGGTGGTCGACAAGATCAACGCCGCGCTCAAGGTGGCGCTCAAGGATCCGGATTTCGTCAAGCGCGAAGAGGCGCTAGGCGCGGTGATCATCAGCGACAGCCGGGTCAACGGCGCCGAGCACAAGAAGTTCGTCGAGGCCGAGATCAACAAGTGGGGCCCGGTCATCAAGGCCGCCGGCCAGTACGCCGACTGAGCCGGATTGCGTCGGCCGCATTGCGGGCCGATCTCGCGGCGCCGCCGGTCAGCTGACGGCGCGGAGGGTCAGCGGGATCGTCACCGGTCCGTCGTTGACCAGGTGGACCTTCATGTCGGCGCCGAACTCGCCGTGGGCCACCTCGCCGTGGCGGACGGCTGCCGTGGCGAGCACCCGTTCGTAGATCCGCCGCCCCAGCTCGGGGCCGGCCGCCCGGGAAAAGCCCGGCCGATTGCCGCTGGAGGTGTCGGCGGCCAGGGTGAACTGGCTGACGACCAGAAGGCCGCCATCCACCGCCGCCAGGTCGAGGTTCATCTTGCCGGCCGCATCGCCGAAGATGCGCATGCGCAGCACCTTGTCGACCAGCTTGTCGGCGATGGCGTCGGTGTCGTCGGGTTCGGCGCAGACGAAGAGGAGAAGGCCCCGGCCGATCCGACCGGTCACGCGACCCTGGACCTCGACCCGCGCTTCCGCCACCCGCTGCAGGAGGGCGATCACCGTCGCCGGCTCAGCTCAGGGTGACCCGGGCGAACTTGCGCTTGCCGACCTGGACGACGAACGTGCCGGCGGGCAGGCGCAGGCCGCGGTCGACGACGACCGTGCCGTCGACCCGGACGCCGCCACCCTCGATCAGACGCATCGCTTCGCTCGTCGACGGAGCCAATCGCGCTTGCTTCAGCAGCGATCCGATCGCCAACGGCGCGCCATCGAGCGCAACTGCGTCGATCTCGTCTGGAATGCCGCCCTTGGCGCGGAGATTGAAATCGACCTCCCCGCCTTCGGCCGCGGCCGCACCGTGGAAGCGCGCGGTCAGCTCCTTGGCCAGCATCACCTTGGCGTCGCGCGGATTGCGCCCGTCGGCGGTTTCCCGACGCAGCGCGGCGATTTCCTCGACCGAGCGCTGGCTAAGAAGATCGAAGTACTTCCACATCAAATCGTCGCTGATCGACATCAATTTGCCGAACATGCTGTTCGCTGGTTCGGCCACGGCGATGTAGTTGCCCTTCGACTTCGACATCTTCTCGACGCCGTCCAGCCCCTCCAGCAACGGCATCGTCATGATGCATTGCGACTCCTGCCCGTACTCCGCCTGGAGCGCCCGACCGACGAGCAGGTTGAACTTCTGGTCGGTGCCGCCGAGTTCGAGGTCCGATTTCAGCGCCACCGAGTCGTAGCCCTGCATCAGCGGGTAGAGGAACTCGTGGACGCTGATCGGCGTGCCGGCCTTGAAGCGCTTGGAGAAGTCGTCCCGCTCCATCATCCGTGCCACCGTGTAGCGGGAGGCGAGCTGGATCATCCCCCGGGCGCCGAGCGGGTCGCTCCACTCGGAGTTGTAACGAATCTCGGTCCTTGCGGCGTCGAGAATCAGACCGGCCTGCGCCCGGTAGGTCTTGGCGTTGGCTTCGATCTGCTCCCGGGTCAACGGCGGGCGGGTGGTGTTGCGGCCGGACGGGTCGCCGATCATGGTCGTGAAGTCGCCGATCAGGAAAATGACCGTGTGGCCGAGGTCCTGGAGCTCGCGCAGCTTGTTCAATACGACCGTATGCCCGAGATGAATGTCGGGCGCGGTCGGATCGAGGCCCAATTTGATCCGGAGTGGCACGCCCGTTGCTTCCGAACGCACCAGTTTGGACACCCAGTCGGCCTCAGGCAGGAGCTCGCTGCAGCGTCGCTTCGAGATCGTCAGGGCCCGGGAGACAGCGTCGCTCACCGGGATCGCCGGGCCCGAGGACGCGGCTACAGAAGATACAGACATAGGGAGATTGAGGAGAAAGGGGCGCCGGAAGGGGCCGGTATACTCCGCGGCGGCGTCCTACGGCGTCGCCTCGAACCATCCTACGAGGCCAGCCGGGGAGCCCACGATTCTAGTGGCGCCCCGGGGGCGACGAACAACCCAAGCGCGAGCCTCACCCGGCGAGCGCCGAAAGACTCGAGCGAACCGCGCTCCGCAGAAAATTGAAATCGTTGGCCCCTCTTGAGCTCGCTTGGGCTTACACCTCGGCGCACGCTGCCAGCTTGGCCGCTCGCTATCCGAAGACGCTCGCCGCATCGGTTTCGCTCAGTCTGGCCGGCTTCGCTGCCACCGCTTTCGGCGTCGCGCCGATGGTCCCGGACCCCTCCACCCTGCCGCGGCGCATCGTCACCGAAAGCGTCTCGATGGCCGATCTGCGGCCGCAGATCGAAGCGCTCGCCGAGCACGATTTCGATCTGTTCCGCGCCGACACCATCCGCGCCGGCGACACCGCCGACTCTCTCCTCGCCCGCCTGGGCGTCAACGACATCGCCGCCGCCACTTTCCTGCGCACCGATCTGGTCGCCAGGAAGCTCCTCGACGGCCGTGCCGGAAAGCGGGTTCAGGTGCGGGTCGATGCCACGGGGCAGCTCGAAGAGCTGGTCGCGCGCTACGCCGCGCCGGGCAACGACAAGCTGCCCACCCAGTTCACGCGCCTGCGCGTCGAGCGCGTCGCCGGCAAGCTGGTCGCCTATTCGACCCTGGCGCCGCTGTCCTCGCAGCCGCTCCTGGCCAGCGGCACGGTTCGCTCCACCCTGTTCGCCGCCACCGACGAGGCCGGCATTCCGGATGCGGTGGCGACTCAGCTGGCTGAGATCTTCGCCACCGACATCGACTTCCGTCGCGAGCTCAAGAAGGGCGCGACCTTCTCCGTCGTCTACGAGTCCCTGACCGCCGACGGCGAGCCCGTCACCTGGGGCAACGCCAGCGCCGGTCGGGTCCTCGCGGCCGAGTTCGTCAACAAGAACCAGACCTACTCGGCGATGTGGTTCAAGGACGGCGAGGGCAAGGGCAGCTACTTCGGCCTCGACGGCCAGAGCAAGCAGCGCTCGCTGCTCTCGAGCCCGCTCGAGTTCTCGCGCGTGACCTCGGGCTTCGCGATGCGCATGCATCCGATCCTCAACACCTGGAAGCAGCACAACGGCGTCGACTACGGCGCGCCGAGCGGCACGCCGGTGCGGACGATCGGCGACGGTGTCGTCGAGTTCGCCGGCTGGCAGAACGGCTACGGCAACGTCGTCCACGTCAAGCACAACGGCGACCTGACGACGGTCTATGCCCACCTGAGCCGGATCGACATCGTCAAGGGCGCCAGGGTCGAGCAAGGGCAGACGATCGGCGCCGTCGGCCAGACCGGCTGGGCGACCGGACCGCATCTGCATTTCGAAGTGAAGATCGATGGCATGCAGCAGGACCCCCTGCTGGTGGCGCAGTCCTCTGAGGCCATCGTCCTGACTCCGGCCGCCCGTACGCAACTCGCCGAGCTGTCGCAAAGCGTCCGGGCCCAGCTCGGCGTCGCCCAGACGCTGGCCCACGCGCAAGTCCTCGGCGAGTAATCCCGCGGCGCCATGAACCGGCCGGGCCGCCCCAAGGGCGAATGCCGGAGGTGAAAGCCGAGGCTCCCAATGAGCACCGTGTTCATCGGCCTGATGTCGGGCACCTCGCTCGACGGCATCGACGGCGTCCTGGTCGACTTTTCACCCGGCGGTCCGGCGGCGCTCCAGGTGCGCGCCCATGCTCACGCTGAATTCGCGACCGACTTGCGGTCGGAGCTCCTGGCGCTGAACCGGTCGGGCGAGGACGAGATCCATCGTGTCGCGCTCGCCGGAAACCGCTTGGCGCGCGCTTACGCCGACGTGGTCGCGTCGCTGCTCGGCAGTGCCGGGCTGGCGCCTCAGCGGGTGACGGCGGTCGGCTGCCACGGCCAGACGGTGCGCCATCGGCCGGGCGAGTTCGACGGGATCGGCTACACCGTGCAGGTCAACGCTCCGGCGCTGCTGGCCGAGCTGTGCGGTATCGATGTGGTCGCTGACTTTCGCAGCCGCGACGTGGCGGCGGGTGGCCAGGGTGCGCCTTTGGTTCCGGCGTTCCATCGGGCGCTTTTCTCCCGGCCGGGCGAGGCGACGGCCGTGCTCAACCTGGGCGGCATCGCCAACCTGTCGGCGATCGACTCGGACGGTTCGACCATCGGCTTCGACTGCGGCCCGGCCAACGCCCTGCTGGACCTCTGGTGTGCGGCCTCTACGGGCCGGAAATTCGACTCAGGCGGCGCCTGGGCGGCATCCGGGAAGGTGGACTCGCCGCTGCTCGACGCGCTGCTGGCCGAGCCCTACTTCGCCCTGCCGCCGCCGAAAAGCACCGGCCGCGACCTGTTCAATGCGCAATGGCTCGAGTCGCGCCTGCTCGCCTCCGGCGCGCGCTCGCGGCTGCCGGCCCAGGACATCCAGGCAACGCTTGCCGAGTTGACCGCACGAACCGCCACCGACGCGGTGCGCCGCCATGCCGGGACGGCGAAGGAACTGCTGGTCTGCGGGGGCGGTGCCTTCAACGCCGACCTGATGGCCCGCCTCGGCGCCCTTCTCGGGCCGATGGCGGTGGTCTCGAGCGCCGATCGCGGCCTGCCGCCGGATCAGGTGGAGGCGTGTGCCTTCGCCTGGCTGGCTCGTGCTTTCATCCAGGGCCAGCCGGGAAACATTCCGACCGTCACCGGCGCCGCGGGACCCAGGATCCTGGGTGCCCTGTACCCGGGCCGCGGCGCGCCGCGGACATGAAAAAGCCGCCTTGCGGCGGCTTTCGCAGACGGACAGGGCTGAATCAGGCGGAAAAGCTGGAGCCGCAGCCGCAGGTCGTGGTCGCGTTCGGGTTCTTGATCACGAACTGGGCACCCTGGAGGTCGTCCTTGTAATCGATCTCGGCGCCGGCGAGGTACTGCAGGCTCATGGCGTCGATCAGCAGGGTGACGCCGTTCTTCGCCATCTGGGTATCGTCGTCGTTGACGACCTCGTCGAAGGTGAACCCGTACTGGAAGCCCGAGCAGCCGCCGCCCTGGACGAAGACGCGCAGCTTCAGGTCGGGGTTACCTTCCTCGTCGACCAGTTCCTTGACCTTGTTCGCGGCGCTGTCGGTGAAGACCAGCGGCGCGGGGGGTGCGTCGTCGGCTTGCGGCGTCGCGACGATGTTTTCGGCTACTGCGCTCATGCAAAGCTCCAGGGAATGTTCGAGAGAGATTATCTCAGTTGGGGAAAGGCCGCACAAAAGCAAGAAGCCGCCCGAAGGCGGCTTCCGTGCGGCAAGACCGGCGGATCAGCGCTTGCTGAACTGCTTGCGACGGCGGGCGCCGTGCAGGCCGACCTTCTTGCGCTCGACCTCGCGGGCGTCGCGGGTCACGAAACCGGCCCGGCTGAGCTCGCCCTTGAGCGCCACGTCGTAATCGATCAGCGCCCGGGTGATGCCGTGGCGAACCGCGCCGGCCTGGCCGGTTTCGCCACCGCCGTGGACATTGACCTTGACGTCGAAGGCGGCGTCGTTGGCGGTGAGCAGCAGCGGCTGGCGTACGACCATGATCGACGTCTGGCGACCGAAATATTCTTCGACCGGCCGGCCGTTCACCAGGATCTGGCCGGTGCCCTTCTTCATGAAGACGCGCGCGACCGACGACTTGCGCCGGCCGGTGCCGTAGTTCCAGTTTCCGATCATTGCGCAGCGTCCTGAAGAATGTCGAGTTTCTTGGGTTGCTGAGCGGTGTGCGGATGGCTGTCGCCCGCGTAGACCTTCAGCTTCTTGATCATCGCGTAGCCCAGCGGGCCCTTGGGCAGCATGCCCTTGACGGCCTTCTCCAGGGCGCGACCCGGATGGCGGGCCTGCATGTCCTTGAAGTTCATGCCGCGGATGCCGCCGGGATAGCCAGAGTGGCGGTAGTAGATCTTGTCCTGGGCCTTGTTGCCCGTGACGCGGATCTTGTCGGCGTTGACGATGACGATGAAGTCACCCGTGTCGACGTGAGGCGTGTAGATGGCTTTGTGCTTGCCGCGCAGGCGGAGGGCGACTTCACTGGCCACCCTGCCCAAGACCTTGTCGGTCGCGTCGATCACGAACCACTCATGCGTCACTTCGGCGGGTTTGGCGCTGAAGGTTTTCATGGAAGATTTGAAGTTGAGATTTGCCCCGAGACGGCGCTTCGACGACTAGGATCCGCTTCTGCAGGCGGACGCTCACTCGCGCTCGATTCGTCCCTTCGATGCCCGAAAGCACCCTTTCCGCCTAGGCGAAATGCGAAAAGCCCATAAGTCTATCAGAGAGTCGGCCGAGTCGCTGATTTCGCTGGTTAGCAGCCTCTAGACAATGTCCATACACTGGGGTTAACCCTTAAGTATGACCATGAGCCTTATCGAAGGCGGGTTCCCGGTGGAGCGCCGGCCCGCAGAAACAATGCCTGTGCCCACGGCGGACGGCGCGACCGCGACGCCGACCCCCGCTTCCGTGGCGGCGCCGGAGGGCGCTCGCCCCGGCCGCTCCTGGGTGCCGATCCGTTCACTCGGACCGCGCCATCGCGAGCGCATCGTCGCCCATCTGGTAGCGCTGGACGAGCGTTCGCGCTACCTCCGCTTCGGCCACCAGGCGAGCGACGCGCAGATCGCCCGCTATGTCGACAC
>Ga0068863_100003046_pt1 | contig 16562 bp, 16 predicted proteins | sample KBSSwiS62_FD_66596 | JGI IMG/M metagenome (GOLD analysis project Ga0068863, IMG submission 66596) | Switchgrass rhizosphere microbial communities from Kellogg Biological Station, Michigan, USA - KBS Switchgrass S6-2 | ecosystem: Host-associated > Plants > Roots > Rhizosphere > Soil ...
GTATTGCAAATCGCTGTCTCCGATTCCGAGCGCGTCTCTCCGCCGCCGCAGATTGCCCCCGGCGCGCCCCCGCTGCTGAGTTTCCGCTTCTTCGAAGGCAAACAGCGGCACCGCTTCGGCGATATGGATCTGGTTCTGGACGATGCGGGCCATTAGCTTTCTTCTGGCTGCGGCCCTTGCCTACGCCCAGGCCGACGCTCTCACATCGGGCATCGAGCAGTTTCACCGCGGGGACTACGCCACAGCCTTGCAAACCTTGCAGAACGCGCCGGGCAGCGAACAGACCCGGATATTTCTCGCGCTGACTCGCGCCGCTCTCGGCAAGTGTGCGGACGCCGTACCGGAACTGACCGCGCCGTTCGAGAAGAACTCGACGAGTCCCGATCTCCGCCGCCTGGCTGGGCTTGCGATGTCTCAATGCCAGGTCGCGCAAAACCAGATTGCTGCCGCCGCGCAAACAACTGCGCGCCTGCAAGAGCTGTATCCATCCGATCCAGACGTGCTCTATCAATCGGCCAAAGTACACATGAAGGCATGGAACGATGCAGTCTTCCAGATGTACCAGAAGGCCCCGTCGTCCTTTCGTGTAAACCAGCTTTCAGCGGAGATTCTTGAAATTCAAGGCAAGTACGTTGAAGCGGTCGCGGAGTACCGCAAGGCCATCGCAAAGAGTCCATCCTCGTTGAATCTGCATTTCCGGCTGGGCCGCGCGCTGTTGCTGCAGTCGCACCAAGCCACTGCCATCGCCGATGCACGCAAGGAGTTTGACGCCGAGCTCGCGCTCAATCCCAGAGACGCCGCCGCCGAGTTTCAGGTTGGCCAACTCTTGATCGCGGAACAGAAGAACGCAGAGGCAGCCAAGCGGTTGGAGCGAGCCTTATCCCTCAACGCCGACTTCGCCGAAGCAGCCGTAACTCTTGCACGGCTATACCTCCAGGAAAAACGAACGGCCGAAGCAATCCGGTTGTTGGAACACGCAGTCGACGTCCAACCCAAGAATGAATCGGCAAGATACAGTCTCATGCTGGCCTATCGCAATGCCGGGCGCACCGCGGACGCCCTCACACAGAAAACGGAACTCGACAAACTGCAGAAGCCGCCTGAAGGCGAGTTCTCCGATTTCCTAAAACGCCTCGGCGAAAAGCCTAAACAACCGTGAACAAGCGGGGACTCATCGCATTTTTGGCCCTGCTCGCACAAGCCGCTGATTTCCGCAACGTGGCTGCAACCTCCGGTCTGACGCACGTCTTCCCGAACGGCGGAACCAAGTCGAAACAGAACATCATCGAAACCACTGGCAGCGGCGTCGCACTCATCGACTACGATAACGATGGCCTGCTCGACATCTTCCTTATCTCCGGCCCCGGCAGCACAAATCGCATGTACCACAACGTGGGTGGCGACCGCTTCGAAGACGTTACCGCGAAGTTGCATCTGACACACACCGGCTGGGGCCAGGGCGTGTGCGCCGGCGACTACGACAACGACGGCTTTACCGATTTGTTTGTGACGTACTGGGGGCAGAATGTTTTATACCGAAACCGCAACGGCAAGTATTTCGAAGAGGTAACCTCACCCGCCAATCTGCGCCAGGATCGCGTTCGTTACAACACTGGGTGCGCCTTTCTCGACTATGACAACGACGGGCACCTCGATCTCTTCGTTTCCAACTACCTGAAATACGACCCGGCGACCAACCCCAAGCCCGGCGAAAATCCGTACTGCTGGTATCGCGGGATTCCCGTAAGCTGCGGCCCGCGCGGCTTGCCGTTCGACCGCAACATTCTCTATCACAACAACGGGAACGGCACGTTCACCGATGTTTCCGAAGCTTCCGGAATCGCTGCGCCTTCGCAAAACTACTCCTTGGGAGTACTCACTGGCGACTTCAACAACGACGGCAAAATTGACATCTACGTCGCTTGCGACCAGACCCCGTCGATTCTCTATATCAATCAGGGCGACGGAACGTTTCGAGACGAAGCTCTGCTGCGCGGCGCGGCTATGGATGAAAACGGCAAGGCGCTCTCCGGCATGGGCGCCACCGCGGCCGACTACGACGCCAACGGATGGCTCGACATCTTTCGCAGTAACTTCTCCGATGAGCGGGAGACCCTCTACCGCAACAACCGCAACGGCGATTTCGAAGATGCCACACAAGTCGCAGGAATGAATCGCAACACAAGGTTCGTCGGATGGGGCTGCGGCTTTCTCGATATCGATAACGACGGCTGGAAGGATCTGCTGCTGGTGAACGGACACGTGTTCCCGGAAGTGGAGAGATTGAACATCGACGTGCATTACAAGGACCGCGCCATCCTGTATCGCAACAGCGGCGCCGGTAAATTCTTAGATGTCTCCGAATCGTCAGGTCCCGGTATCCTGGAGCGTCACTCCGCGCGCGGCGCGGCCTTCGGTGATCTCGACAACGACGGGGCTATCGAAGTCATCGTGAACAATCAGAACGAAACGCCGTCATTGTTGAAGCAGCAGCCGAAACCCGCAGGTAACTGGATCATCGTGAAGCTCATTGGAACAAGATCAAACCGCAGTGCGATTGGCGCAAGAGTCCGCGTCATCACGGGACAACACATCCAAACCGATGAAGTTCGAAGCGGCGGCAGTTATCTGTCCCAGAGCGATTTTCGTCTCCACTTCGGCCTGGCAAAGGCGGCAAAGGTGGACCGTATCGAGATCGACTGGCCAAGTGGAAGGCGCCAGATCGAGAACGCATCGCAAATAAACAAAGTAATTGAGGTGACGGAGAAATGAAGTCCGTAATATTGCCGGGCGGCCCGCAAGTGCCGGCGATCGGGTTGGGCACTTGGAAAATGGGCGAGGATCCCGAGTGCCGGGCCGCGGAGGTCGCCGCGCTGCAGCGGGGCATCGATCTGGGCATGACTCTGATTGACACCGCCGAAATGTACGGCGAAGGCGGCGCCGAAAAAGTGGTGGGCGAGGCGATTCAAGGCAGGCGCGACAGCGTTTTCATTGTCAGCAAGGTTTATCCGCACAACGCCACACAAGCGGGTACAGCCGCGGCGTGTCACCGCAGCTTGAAGCGCCTCGGCATCGAGAAGATCGACCTCTATCTTCTTCACTGGCGCGGCTCCGTTCCGGTCGTCGAAACTCTAGATGCATTCGCAGAGCTGAAACGCTCCGGAAAGATCGGCGCGTTTGGCGTGAGCAACTTCGACGTGTCCGATATGGAGGAAGCCTGGGCTCACGCGGGCGGGCCGGAGATCGCCACGAATCAGATTCTCTACAACCTGACCCGGCGCAGTGTGGAGCACGACTTGTTGCCCTGGTGCGCCAGTCACCGTGTTCCGGTAATGGCGTACTCCCCAGTGGAACAAGGCAGGCTGATTCGAAAAGGAATACCTGCACAAACCGCACTAGCTTGGTTGTTAAATAAGGAAGGGATCATCGCAATCCCGAAATCCTCCGACGTTCGGCACATCGAAGAGAATCGGGTTGCGGCTGATTTGGTGCTGACTACGGAAGAACTTTCACTGCTGGACAGAGCGTTTCCAAGGCCCAGGAAACCCAAGCCGCTGGAAATGCTCTAGAACTAAATTGCCTCGCCTGAAATTTTGCCGTACAACGGATCGGCTGTGTTTACACGGTCCAGGTTGGTCCCCACATCATCAACGTATGAATCTGTGGCGTCCGTTTTCCCTTCTCCGCCGCCTTTCTGAAGCCGGCGGGCAATTTTATCCTGCCGTTTCTCTTTGCGGTTTTGCTCTTTCTGGCGTTTTTCAAATGTGGTTGCTCCACGACCGGCCATAAGTCACCTCACTCGATTTGATTGCACAACTCACACAGAGATACGCCCCTCCAAGAGGTGACGGGAAGAATCCCCTCTTGAGGGCGCACCTATCTCACTGCAGGAAGGTTTAAACGATCTACCGGCGGGACCCGCGTCCGCCGCTTCCCCCACGGCCGCGGCTCTGGTATCCACCACCGCCACCGCCGCCCGATCCGCCACGGAACCCACCACCACCGCCGCCTGCTGGCTTCGGGCGGGCTTCGTTCACATTCAGGGCTCTGCCATTAAGCTCAGCTCCGTTCAGGGCTGAAATAGCAGCGTCGGCTTCGTTTCGATTCGACATTTCAACAAAAGCAAACCCTCTGGGCTGACCTGTATCACGATCGGTTATCACGCTTACACTGTCGACTTGCCCAAACGGCGCGAACGCCGCTGACAAATCGTCCTGGGTTGTCTGGAAATTCAAATTCCCTACAAAAATTTTTGTCACTCTATTGCTCCTTCAGGAAGATCAACGCTCGATCCCGGTCTACGTAGAGAACCGGACCCGAAGGAGCGGCACAGGAGAGGCCAGAGATTCAACCGCAGAAAGCCTAATCGCCTTCCTGTTATTGAGTATAGCAGTACATTTGCACTTCTTCCTTATTCGGGAAAGCCGCTATGCTCCGGCGACTGGCAATTATCGATGCTAAATTATTGCAAAATATCGCTTTTATCGAACAGAAACCACCCGGAAAATTGTCGAACGAGCTGGTGTTCCTCGATGGCGGGACACAGACGGGAATCCAGCCCCGGCGGACCTTTTGCAAGCCGAACAGATCCTCGGAGACCTGGTTCAGGCACACCTTCCGAAGCCCGGCTTAAACCCGAAAATCGAGTGTCATGCCAAAATGGTGCGGCGGCTCAACGGCGAGCCGTGGTCATTCACCCTGATTAGCCCGCCCATTTCCACAGCAGTATGATTGAGAGCACAAACAAATATGACATCACCTCAAACTGGTCTGTCGCGGCTGGTCGCTCTCGATGCCTTTCGTGGCGCCATCATCGCTTTAATGGTAGTCGTGAATGATCCCGGCAGCGGCCGCGACGCCTATGGGCCACTCCAGCATGCCGAATGGAACGGTTGGACCATCACCGATGTAGTCTTCCCATCTTTCTTGTGGATCATCGGCGCCGCCATCACTCTGTCCCTTGCGAAGCGGATGGAAAGCGGTGTTCCAAAATCGCAGCTCTTCGGTCAAGTCTTGAGGCGAGGCGCCATCCTGTTTGTGCTAGGTCTGCTTGTTTATCTATTTCCAAAATTCGACTTTTCCACTATGCGCGTGCTCGGCGTCCTGCAGAGATTGGCCATTTGTTACGTCATCGCTTCAGCCATCTACCTCACCACCAGCATCCGCGGCCAAGTTATTTGGATCGTCTGTCTGCTCACGTCGTATTGGCTGTTGATGACTCTGGTACCCGTGCCCGGCTGCGGTGCCGGACACTTGGATGTCGAGTGCAACTTCGCTCACTACATCGACCGCATCGTACTCGGCGCACATAACTACCACTCGACGAAAACGTGGGATCCGGAGGGAATCGTCAGCACTATTCCCGCTTTGGCAACAGCGCTCTTCGGCATCATGGCGGGCCACATCCTGCGTATGAAACGGGATCTGGCCGAACGCACAACCTGGATGTTCTTCGCTGGAAGCCTGCTGCTGGCCGCCGGACTGGTGTGCGACATTTGGCTGCCCATCAACAAGAAACTCTGGACCAGTTCCTTCGCCCTCTTCATGGCCGGACTCGATTTCATGATGCTCGCGATTTCCATTTGGTGGATCGACGGCATGGGGCGGCGGCGCACTGTGAGGCCGCTGGTCGTCATGGGAATGAATGCCATTGCTATCTACATGGCTTCGGAGATCCTTGAGGTTTCGTTGGGATCCATCCGCCTGCAATCAGGCGACGCCACAATCAGCTTGCATGCGTGGATCTATCAAAACGTGTTTGCACCGCTCGCTTCGCCCGCCAACGCCTCCCTGCTGTATTCGCTTGCTTATGTCGGGCTCATGTTTCTCCTCTCCTACGTGATGTACCGCCGCCATTGGTTTGTGAGAGTCTAGATAATTGCGGAGGAAGCAATGGGTCTGAACGAAAGGCGAAAAATCAAGGAATTGCAGGATGTCACGCTCCCGGGACGCGTGAAGGAGATAGAAGAGATTTGTGGAGCGGCCATCCCCTATGAAGTGGACTGGGACAGCTTCTCAGACGACATGGAGGCCCTGAACTTCATGGACAATATCTCCTGCCATCGCCTGAACATGGCCTTGCGCGTCATTTGCCAGGACGACATGGGCAAGGAAGCTATCCGCGATACCCTCAAGAAAGTGAAATTGAAAAATGTGAAGACCAAGCCCGACATGTCCATCACCTTCGCGGGCGGCGCGCTGGAAATGCATTGTGCCTACGCGCTTCGCACCGACGGCATGTATAGCGACGGAGAGATCCGGGAATTGTTGATGAAACATTTATAAATTTGTGCGAACGCTGTCCACCATTCTGCTGCTGGCCGCAACTTTATCTCCGCCGAGATCCGTGTGGACCGGGCCTTCAGTCACTCTCCTAGGCGGTCCTTCCAAGGATGGCAAGTGGCTGTCGTACGTAGAGCGAGGAGATCTCGCTCTACGCGAACTGGCAACGGGCCGCACGGTGCTTGTTACCAAACGGCCTGGCGGTTCGAAAGAGTTCGCATATTTTTCGACCATATCGCCAGATTCCCGGCGCATCGCCTACGCCTGGTTCAATGAACTCGGCTTCTACGAACTGCGCATCGCGGACCTCGACGGCGGCGAGCCTCGCACTCTCTACCGCAATGAGGAGGCAGGCTTCGTACAACCATGCGCCTGGTCGGCGGACGGAACTCAGATCCTGACGCTGCTGTTCCGCAAGGACAACATCAGCCAGATCGTGATGCAACCCGCGGCCGGAGGCCTGCCCAAGGTTCTAAAATCCTTGAATTGGGTCTATCCCAAGAAGATGGATCTCTCGCCGGATGGCCGGTGGATCGTGTACGATTCCTTTGCTTCGGAGAACTCAGGCGAGCGGACCATTTACCTGCTCGCAGTGGACGGCACAACGGAGCGCCGGCTAATTTCCGCACCGGGCGACCACCTGTTTCCTGTTTGGACTCCGGACGGAAAGAGCGTCGTCTATGCCAGCGGGACTGATGTACGGATACTGAGCATGGCGGGCGGAAAGTCGCAATCCGTCGCGGAGAACCTGGGCCGTGTCGTGCCCCTGGGAATCACTCGGGACGGGACCTATTACTACGGCCTGCGCACGGGTGGCACCGATGTATTCGCCTCGGAAATCGACGGCGGAGCGCAGCGTCCAGTGAGCATCCGCTTTCCCGGCCGCAACTCCCAGCCCGCGTGGTCGCCGGATGGCCAGTGGCTCGCATTCTTGTCCAGGCGTGGCACGGAGACATTTGGCGAAGAAACCCGTGTGCTGGTGCTCCGCGCGGCCAAAGGTGACGAAGAGCGCGAGGTGGCCCCGAAGCTCGCCCGCATGGAAGCGCCCCATTGGACTCCCGACGGCAAGTCCTTGCTGGTCCGTGGCACGGATCGGCTTGGCCGCGACGGACTATACAGAGTCGATCCGGAGACCGCCGCGGCTTCGCGCATGGCCGAATCCCCTGACGCTTGTTCCTCAGCGGCCAAAGCAGTCATCTGTGGAACCGAGCTTCGCGTAGGCACGGAACGTTACCAAACGACGCTCGAAAAGCCCATCGAATTCGCTTGGGCTCCCCAAGGCGGAGCGATCCTGGCCGGCGACGGAACGCGTCTGGTACGCATCCCGCTCGATCATTCGGCCGTGCAAAAGATCGACACGCCACCCGGCGTTTCCATCCACCCCAACGGCCGCACCATTGCATTCACATCAGGCTCTACCAGTTCCGAAGTGTGGTCCTTAAAGATTCCATGACACGCGCTGCAGTCTGCGCCTTGCTGGTCGCCGCCTCAACCCGGGCGCAGGTACCGCTCGGCCTGGACGCATATATTCCAGCCCCGGAAAACAATCCGTTATCTTCCGAAAAAATTGCCCTCGGGCGAAAATTGTTCTTTGACAAACGTTTATCCCGCGATGGCTCCATCGCCTGTGCGACTTGCCACGATCCCAAACTCGCCTTCTCAGATGCCCGGCCTGTCGCTGTCGGCATCGCGGGTCGAAAAGGAACCCGCCGCAGCCCGCGCATCGCCAATCGGGCCTACGGAAACTCGTTCTTTTGGGATGGACGCGCAGCCACGCTGGAGGAACAGGCCGGCGGGCCGATCGCTAATTCCTTGGAGATGGATCTGCCGGTCGCCGACGCCGCCTCTCGCGTAGGCCTGACGGAGCAACAACTGCGCCAGGCGTTGGCGAGTTACGTCCGCACCATTCTGTCGGGCGACTCACCGTACGACAAGTTCATCGTCGGCGATCGCAGCGCCTTAAACGCACCGGCACAGGAAGGGCTGAAAATCTTTCGCGGAAAAGGCGGCTGCATCGCCTGTCATTTGGGACCAAACCTCACCGACGAGCGATTTCACAACACAGGTGTCGGTGTAGGTGACGAGGGCCGCGCCAAGTGGTCAGGCCGCCGCGAAGATACGGCAGCATTCAAGACACCAAGCCTCCGCGATGTCGCCGCCGCTCCGCCCTACATGCACGACGGCAGCCTGGCGACTCTTGAGGACGTAGTAGACCATTACAATCGCGGAGGCCGCGCCAATCCGCATCTCGACCCTGAGCTTCACGAACTACGATTGTCGGACGGCGAGAAAAAGGCGTTGGTAGCGTTTCTTCAATCGCTCACCGGAACGATTCACGAGGGAAGGTGACATCCTCCATCCATGAAGAAACCTTCCACGGCCGCCGTGCCTGGGTGCTCTCCAACCGTCTGATGCGCGTCAGCGTGCTCTCCGGCGGAGGGCACATCGCAGAAGTCCGGTTACTCTCGGATGATCCGAAGAAAAACGTCAACCCGATGCGCGTCCCGCACTATGCCACTATCGAACCGCAGCACTACGACGACGCGAAACACAACCCGCTCTACGGCAGCGATCCGCACCGCTGGGTCCACAGCGGCTACATGGGGCATATGCTCTGCTTCCCGGAGTACGGCCCTCCTTCCGAACACGAAGCACATGCCGGCCTGGGTAATCATGGCGAAGCACCGGTTGTGGAGTGGCATCCAATCGAGATCGGCGCCACAACTCTGCGTTACGGCGTGAATCTTCCCAAGACGCAATACCGCGTCGAGCGAACCATCACCCTCGCCCCCGCGGCGCGTGTTGTGCGCGTACAGGAGTCGGTCGAGAACTTGATCAGTGTCGACCGCCCCATGAACTGGATGCAGCACGCGACCTTGGGCCCTCCGTTCATTGAACCCGGCAAGACTGTGCTGGACGCATCGGCCGCACGCGGCCTGACTTCCGAAGACGCGGGATCCTTGCCGTCGAACATGGAATTCGTCTGGCCTCATCGCGCCGACTTGCGCACCTTCCAACCCAAGGCGCACTCCGGGACATACGTTGCGCTTCTTCTCGATCCCACGCGCAGCGAGCAATTCTTCACGCTCTACCACCCGGACTTCCGCGTGATGATCGGCTACACATTCCCCAGCGAAGGCAACGCGTGGCTGGCCGACTGGCAGGAGAATCAGGGGAAGACAGCCTTGCCATGGGATGGGAAGGTGATCGCTCGCGGGCTGGAGTTCGGTTCATCGCCGTTTGCCGAAGGCTTGCGCCAGAGTGTGGAACGCGCGTCTCTCTTTGACACCCCTGCGTATCGATGGATCGGTGGGAGGCAGCGCCTCAACACCGAGTTCTCCATATTCCTTGAGGAAATCCCCGAAAACTTCCAGGGTGTGACGGATGTTCGAACGCGGGACGGAGTGCCTTACGCCTTACCGCGGTAAAGATCGAATGCCAGCCACAACCAGGCCGCGATGAACGCGAGCCCTCCCAGCGGCGTCACAGCTCCAAGCGTTCGCACTCCGGTGAGCGCCAAAGCGTAGAGGCTTCCGGAGAACAATAGAATTCCTGCAAACAGCAGCATGCCTACGATGTTCGCGGCACTCTTGGCCAGCAGGGGCGTTACCAACAACCCCAGCGCATGGACGAAATGGTAGAACACTGCCTTTTCCCAAATGCCCATCGAATAGGCATCCAAACGCTCTCGAAGCGCATGCGCCCCAAACGCGCCGGACATCACCGCTAACCCCAACAATACAGCCCCAATCGCAGACCAATTCATCACTACCAGTCTTGCACTAGAATTGTGTTTATGAGACGTCTTATTGTCCTCATGCTACTCCCCGGCCTTTTCGCGTGGGCCACCGAGAAAGAAGACGCCCTGGCTCGCCACCTTCTCCAGCAGCTCGGCCAGAAATACAAGATCGTCGAAACGCCGGACGCTGTCGCGGCACTCGCGCAAAGCCTAAGCGTACAAGGGGCAATCGACGTGAAGACGATCGAATCCGATCAACCGTTGGCGAACAGTCTACCCGCCGGAATCGTTTACATCAGTACCGCGCTGATTCAATCGGCAACCACCGCGGAACTGGCGGCAATCCTCGCGCACCAAATTGTGCACGCCACCGAGCGTCACGGTCAAATCACCGGAAGGGCCTCTATCCCGCTTGTTTTCATGGGAAGTTCGGGCGGAATATGCATGTGGGGTGGGGACCCAGCACTGCTGGTGCCGCTGTCGATCAAACCGCGCCTTATTGCCAACGAGGCCGACGCCGATTTACTGGCAGCCCACTATCTGGAGCGCGCCGGGTACGAGGCGGTGGAAGTGCAGCCTATCTTCGACAGGCTGCTTCGTCCAACTCCCGCGCCCAGAAAGACTCCGACCCTCACGCGCTAGCCTGCGCTAGGGAATCTTATACTGCTTGATCGACCCCGTGGCCAACTCGGAAATAAAGATTTCCCCGGTCGCGGGATCCAGAACCATGCTTGTGGGTGTCACCAGATCTCCCAGCACTACCCCGTCGCCAGAACCGTCGAGGTTTGAGCGGAAAGTGTCGTGGTCGTCGCCGTCGCCGCAAAGAGCAGGGCGCATAGAAAATTGAATCGCAAAGGTAAAGCCTCCTTCCGAAGGACTATAGCGCAACCGAGTCTGGGTACGCCGACATTTCTAGTAGCCCCTTGCCACTTGAGCGCTTAACCGGTTGACAGCCCGGAACCGGCGGGTATATGCTCAACACGCAATTATTGGAGGTCCAAATGACGATCGGCAAACAGCGTTTCGCGGTATTGGCCGCATGTACTCTGGCGTTCTCCGCCATTCCAGTCAAGCTCGCCGCCCAGGAGACTACGAAGGACGGGATCCGGCGCGAGAATGCGATCAACCGGCCGGACCGCCCCTACCGTCAGGCCGGTTCTTCCGATCCGCGCGACCGCGGTCCACAAGTCGCCAGAGGATTCGGCAAGCGTGACCGGCGGCTTGTCTACGTCGCTCTCCCCGGCGGTTCGGCTGGCGGACAGTTCTCCTCTGAAATGAACGGCGTCGGCATCGTCGTCCTGGACGTCGACCGCAACTTTGAATTCGTGAAGCGAATCCCGACCTGGAACGTCCCCGCAAGCAAGAGCCCCGAGGAGGTCTCGGGAGTCGCCGCGAGTACCACCACCAACATGATTTATCTGGCCACCCGCGGCCGTCTCGCGGCTTTCGACCTGGGCACTGACGAAAAGGTCTGGGAGCAAACGTATGACGGGACATGCTGCGAGCGGCCGGAAGTCACTCCAGACGGCAGGACGCTAGTGGTGGGATCTGACCTGAAAGACTTCTGGTATGTGATCGACGCCCAGAGCGGGAGCCTAAAGGGAAAAATCCAGGCGCCCAAGAGCAACTTTGCGCACAACATGGGTCTCAGCGCCGATGGCAAGACCGTGTTGATGGCTCCCAACGGCGTGACCATGACCGTGGGCGACGTGCCTTCCATGAAGGCCATCCGGACCATCACGTTCTCAGACCACGTCCGGCCCTTCGTCATCAATCACGACGCCACGCGCGTCTATGCAAACCTCAACAACCTGCTCGGCTTTGAAATCGCGGACGTAAAAACGGGTGAGGTGATCAAGCGCATCGAAGCGCCGGCTGAAATGTGGAAGCCGCAGTGGGGCGACGTGAAACAACACTTTTACGGACACGGCTGCCCGAGCCATGGCATCGCTTTGACGCCGGACGAAAGCGAGATCTGGGTAGTGGACAACATTAACTACGGAATGCTGGTCTACGACAATACCGGTGAGTGGCCCACGCTGAAGATGAGCTTCCCGACTACTGCCTCGGCTGACTGGATCACGATGGGTCTCGATGGACAGTACGCCTTCCTTTCTTCGGGCGATGTCGTCAACGTAAAGACCAAGAAATTAGTTGCCCTGATGAAGGACGAGTACGGCAAACCGATGCACAGCGAGAAATTCCTGGAGATGGCCTTCACCAATGGAAAGCTGACACGGACCGTAAGCCAGTTCGGCCAGGGTATCCCAAGTGCCGTACAGTCCAGGCTCGCCGGACGTACTGTAGCTGCGAACACGAAGTGACTGCCGGACGCCTCGCGGTAGCAGCCGTCCTGATCGCCTGCGGGGCGGCTGCCGCAGCCGCCGCCGATCCCGACCCAAATCTTCCGGCGGTCCAGACAGTCTGCGGTCGCTGTCACACGACCGCCGTCTTCCTGAAGGAACCCCGCTCCTGGGATCGCTGGAACGACGTATTTGCGGATATGACCAAGCGCGGCGCCAGCGGAAGCGATGAGCAACTGGCTCGTGTGACAACTTATTTTTTAGAGAATCTCACCCTCGTAAATGTCAACAGTTCTCCAGCCGATGAGATCGAGGGAGTGCTCGGCGTCAGCGGCGATGTTGCCGGCGACATCATCGCGCGCCGGCAGGTCAAGCCGTTCACTACCCTTGCTCAACTGTCCGCCATACCCGGTGTGGACGCCGCAAAGCTGGAGCAACGGAAGAGCCGCATTCAGTTCTGACGATCGGTTGCCAAAGTGGGCACGATAGAATACGCTCACATCCATGCAACTGCGAATTCTTGCACTCCTTTCAACCTCATCTCTGCTGCTGTGTGCGCAGACTGTGCCGCCGATGCCTGCGGACGTGATTCACGAAGCCAATATCGAATATTCCAATGTGGGTGGCAAAGTGGAGATGGACATCGTTCGTCCCAGTGCAGCATCTACGGAACCTCGCCCTGCGGTCCTGCTGATACATGGCGGAGGCTTCCGGGCCGGCAATCGCCAAAGCTATCTGCCGGAGGCCATTCGTTTGGCGCAGCGCGGGTATATAGCGGCTACCGCAAGCTACCGCTTGGCTCCCCGGAATCAGTTCCCCGCGCCGGTTCATGACGTGAAGGCCGCCGTTCGATTCCTCCGCGCCAACGCAATGAAATACGGCATCGACAGCGAGCGGATTGGCGTTATGGGCGGAAGCGCCGGCGGACACCTGGTGCTCTTCCTCGGTCTCACCGGCGGCGTGGAAGAGTTCGAAGGCTCCGGGCCGAATCGCCAGTTTTCCAGCAAGGTGACCTGCGTAGTGGACTACTATGGCCCGACCGACTTCACGCAATCGTACTCCAAGAGCGTGGACGCAGCACAAGTACTGCCACAATTCCTTGGTGGCGATCTGGACCACAACCGGCCCGCGCACATTCGCGCCAGCCCGCTGAATTGGGTCACGCCGAATGCGGCGCCGACCCTCATCATTCATGGAACCAAGGACGCCTATGTCGCCTATGAGCAATCATCCTGGCTGCTGGAGCGCCTGCTCAACGCGGGCGTTCAGGCCGAACTCGAAACCATTTCAGGCGCAGGCCACGGATTTAAAGGCGCGGACAAAGAAAAGGCCGAGCAGCGCGCCTTCGCTTTTTTCGATCAGCAGTTGAAGGAGAAGACCCCGCAGCGTCGCATCCTCATTTCCGATCACGGACCGACCGGTGAAATCATCGCTATGGAGTGGCCCTCCGGCAAAGTGTTGTGGTCCAAACCGAATGAGCGGAGCCACGACGTCCAGGCCCTTCCCAACGGGCACGTGCTCTTCACGCTAGGTTCGAAGAAATACGTTGCTGAGCTCGACCAGAACCATCAGGAAGTTTGGACCTACGGCGCGGCAGAGGGCCTCGAACATCCCTTGAGCGCCCAACGGCTACCGAACGGGAACACGCTAATCGGCGACGCGAAACTGGGCCGCGTCATTGAGGTAACGCCGGACAAGAAGATCGTCTGGAAATATGAAACGCCCGATATCGCCAACATGCGCATGCGCAACAGCCACCGGACGGCGCAAGGCACCACGCTCATCGCCGTGGAAGCGGAGGCAAAGATCATTGAAGTGGATCAAGCCGGGAAGGTCGTCTGGCAGTGGCAGGCGCCGAATGGCAAAAACCGCCGCTCCTATGCCGGCCGTCGACTCCCGAACGGCAACACGCTCATCTGTATTTCCGATCCCGGCGAGCTGGTCGAGGTGGACCCGTCCGGCAAAGTGGTCCGCTCCATCGGAGGCGCAAAGCAGGATATCCAAATGGGCTGGACATCGGGCTTCGCGGTGTGGCCGAACGGAAATTTGTTGGTTGCCGACTACACCGGCAGGCGCCTGCTGGAAATTGATCCTGCCGGAAAAGTTGTGAACGAAATGCGCACCGGCGCCAGAACCGTAGCGAGTGTGGAAGTTTTGCCATGAAGACAACAAGAAGAGAACTGATTTAGGCTCCGTCGCCGCCAGCCTTGCGGCCCAGAGTACTGCCGGAGTCGAAAAATTCGTCCGCTTTCAAAAAGACTCCGCCATTTCCTACGGCATGGTCACCCGGGAAACCGTAGAGGCAATCCAGGGCGATCTCTTCGGAGCCCACAAGAAGACCGGTACCAGGCACAAACTCAGCCAAGTGAAACTGCTGGCACCGTGCACTCCGTCGAAAGTGCTGGCCGTAGGACTGAATTACAAGAGCCACATCGGCACTCGCAAGCCCCCATCGGCGCCGGAAATCTTCTACAAGCCCATCACATGCCTCCAGAACCCGGGCGATCCGATCATCATCCCGAAGGACTCCCAGAACACCCACTACGAAGGCGAACTCGTGATCATCATTGGCAAGAAGGCCCGGCACATTTCGGCGGCCGAAGCCAAATCCACCATCTTCGGCATCTGCTGCGGCAACGACGTGTCCGAGCGCGATTGGCAGGGCGGCCCCAACAAAGATCTCCAATGGTGGCGGGCCACGGGCGCCGACACCTTCGGTCCTCGAGAAGGGCGTGCGGGTGGCCAGCGGGGTCGTTCCCGGCGTCTTTGGGTTGCCGTCCTGGAAGCCGTACAGATGGCGGCTTGCGGATCCCAAATAGCCGGCTTCAACAACCAGGTTGTTTGTGAGTTGCCGTTGGATATTCAGAAGATACTCCATCGTGTATGGACTGCGATGGGAATAGGCATCGACGAATCCTTGCGGATTGGTAATCTGCGGCTTAGCACCACTCACAACGGCTGCCATCGCGTTGTTCCAGAAAACGTTCGCCGTTCCAGGAACCTGGTTGGTGACGCGCAGCCGGCCCGCAATTTGGCGCGCCATGTCGAAGACGGCGTTGCCTTGGTCCTGGTTGTAAAACATACCGAACCCGAGGCGAAACACCCATTTCGCTTGAGGAGAATACGCGATGCCGACGCGGGGAGCAAAATCCTTGTATTCGGTTCGCATGAGCTCCTTGGAGAGAGTGCCGTTGCTGCAAACCGTCTCGATCTGGGGCCACTGTATATTGACGCCCGGACCGTACGGATCAGTGCACTTGCCCTGCCGCATCATCTTCGGATAGTCGCTCAACGGCGCCTGTGGTTCGAAATGGATGTGCGGAAGGTAGACGGTGAAGAGGTTGCCCAGGGTGTCGTAGAAGGGCGGGTTCAACTCGTAGCGCAGGCCAAGCGACAATGTCAGTTTCGGAGTAACCTTCCAGATATCGTCAAACCAGGCATGTTTTAAACTGCGCTCGAAATTCGCTGTCGCTACCGCTACGGCGACATCGGACTGGTACAAGGTGCCGAGCAGAAACTCGGCGAACGCATCGCCGCCGGTTAGAGTGGGACTCAACGTCGCGTTCGCCTGGAAAGTGAATGCGCCGCGCGCGAACTGATTCCCAACCTGGTTGTAGACCTGGCGCATGTACTCGCCGCCGAAGCGAAACGTGTGCTTTCCCTTGATCCACGACAGGTTGTCCACCACTTGTATGTTTTTGTTGTTATTTACGTAAGGTCCTTCGCTGCTGTCGCCAAAGCCGTTATAACCGGTGAGCCCGACGCCTGGGATGCCCCACGTCACCGGCAGGCCTCCCTGCAGATTCGGAATGCCGATTTCTCCGACCACATCCTTGGTAAAAGCGAGATAGGTACCAACCGAATTGAAGAACCGCGTATATCCAAATCGCGCCTCGTTGACGAGGTTAGGCGAAAACGTACGGGTATTGGATCCCGCGTATTGCTCATAATTGGTAAGCAGCTTGGTGCCGTCCTGAGTAAGTCCCTCGTTCGCGGCGTTCTCATCCCCCCAGCTATACCGCCCGAACCACTGGGACTTGGAGGATTCGACGAAATCCATGCGCAGTACGAAGCCGTCGCGATTGTTGGGCGCTGCCTGCGGGCGGACATAATTGTTTTGCAATGAGTTGCCGGCGCCGGCAACATTGGCGGGAACGTAATATTTCAGCAGCTTTTGTGAAATGGGGTCGAACCGGCTGGGTGGAATGATGTTGCCCGCGAACGGCGTCTTGGAGGCC
>Ga0068863_100003047_pt1 | contig 16556 bp, 16 predicted proteins | sample KBSSwiS62_FD_66596 | JGI IMG/M metagenome (GOLD analysis project Ga0068863, IMG submission 66596) | Switchgrass rhizosphere microbial communities from Kellogg Biological Station, Michigan, USA - KBS Switchgrass S6-2 | ecosystem: Host-associated > Plants > Roots > Rhizosphere > Soil ...
AACAGCGCGAGGAGCAGACGCGGCAGCTCGCAGCGACGGGCGCCGGCAGCCAGTACGACTACGAACAGGCGCAGACCAATGTGGTGAACCTGAAGGCCCAGCTCGACGCGGCCAGCGCAACCGAATCGCAGGCGCGCGCCAAGCTCGGCGCCAAGACGGACAGCGGCGACCAGGATGAGATCGCGAGCGCGAAGGCGCAGATCGCGCGCGCCGAGGCGCAGCTGAAGGACGCCCAGTGGCGACTCGACCAGACCATCTATCGAGCACCCACGAGCGGCACCGTCGTCGCGCTCTCGTTGCGGCCCGGTGCGATGGCTGTGCCGTTGCCGCTCACGCCGGCGATGACGTTCGTCGAGGACGATCAGTGGATCATGATGATCTTCAAGCAGAACGAAGTGCGCAAGATCAAGCCGGGGCAGGAAGCCGAGATCGCGATGAAGATGTACCCAGGCCGGATCATCAAGTGCAAGGTGGACTCGATCATGTGGGCGACGGCACAGGGTCAGCTGCCGATCGGTGTCATGAACACGGCGGGTGGCGTCGCGCCGGTCCCACCGAACAGCCTGGCCGTGCGCCTGATCAAGGATCGCAACGACAAGGACTTGTTCCTGGCTGCGGGCGCGATGGGCGGCGGCGCGATCTATACGGACAGCGGCGAGCCGATTCACATCCTGCGCAAGATCATCATGCGCGTCGGCACGAAGCTGGACTGGCTGATCCTGAAACTGCATTGAGCATGAGCAACGGCGTGCGCTCTCTGGTCGCTCTGACAATTGCCACGGTGCTGACGGGCTGCGCCGTCAAAGCTCCGCCGCCGGCGGAGGAAATGCGCAAAGAGGCGCTGCCCAATGTCGTGCTCGATCAGCGACCGTGGGCAGCCGGCGCCGGCTGGTCCGCGGATCCGGTGCAGGAAAACTGGCTGCACACGTTCAACGATCCGCAGCTCGACGCATTGGTGCAGGAGGCCATCGCTCACAATCCCGACCTGCGCGTTGCCGGCGCGCGGGTCGAGCAGGCCGCGCAGTCATTGATCATCGCGCAGGGAGCCTTGCGCCCGCAGCTCGGCATATTCGGTACCGGCGGCGGCAAGACGGGCGGCGGCGGCGACAGCTCCTCGGCGTTGCAGGCGATCATGCTGTTCGCGTCGTGGGAGCTCGATCTGTGGGGTCGCCTGCGCTACGCACGCAATGCAGCCGAGCAGGACATGCTCTCGGTTCAGGCTGATCTGCAGTTCGCGCGCCAGTCCCTGGCGGCGTCAGTTGCAAAGGCGTGGTTCACCGCGACCCAACTGACTCTGAATGCAGCGATCGCGCGCGACATGGTGCAATCCGCGAATCAGCTCACGTCGCTCGCGCAGGATCGCGAGCGCGTCGGTGCGGGCACCGATGCCGATACGTCCATGGCACGCGCGAATGCCAAGGAGCTGGAAGCTTCACAGCAGCAGATCGACCTTGCCCGCTCGCAAGCACTGCGAGCACTCGAATTGCTGGTGGGCCGCTATCCCGCAGCAGAGGTGCAGACTCGCGCCGACTTACTGGCAGTGCCAGGACCGATCACCGCGGGCATTCCGCTGCAGATGCTGGAACGGCGGCCTGATGTGATCGCCGCCGAACGACGCGTCGCCGCTGCATTCAATCGCGTCGGCGAAGCGAAGGCGGCGCGGCTGCCGGCGATCACGCTGAGCGGCAACTTCGGCGCCTTCGAGAGCGAGATCCTCACGATCAAAGAGGACTTCGAGAATCCGGCAGGCGGCTTCGGTGCACGTCTGCTGGCCCCTCTGTATCAGGGCGGCGCAATCACCGGCAAGGTGCAGATCCGCACTCTGCAGCAGAAGGAAGCGATCGCGGACTATGCACGAGTCTCGCTGCGCGCCATCGGCGACGTCGAGAACGCACTAGCCACGAGCGCGTCGCTCGCAGCGCGCTCAGCGCTCCTGAGCGATGCGCTCAACGAGCGGACCCGCGCGCTCGAACTGACGGAGACTCAGTTCAAGATCGGCCGCGCAGACCGACGCGCAGTCGAGCAACAGCGCATCAACATGCAGAATGCGCGCATCGCTCTACACAACGTCAGAACAGACGAGCTCGCCGGACGCGTGAATCTGCACCTCGCGTTGGGCGGAAATTTCGCGCCCGCAACACCGTAGTGAGGGTTGCTTCATGAGCGCTCCGCCAATGACGTCGATCAAAGTCGTCGCGCCCGGCGAAATCGCGCGCATCATGCTGCTGGTGATTTGCATCGGGCTGCTGCTGATGGGCAGCTTGTGGATCCTGATGCCGTTCCTGTTCGCGCTCACGTGGGCGACGATGATCGTCATCGCGACCTGGCCGATACTCCTGAGAGTGCAGCAAGGCGCGGGCGGACGGCGCTGGGTTGCAGTCATCGTCATGACGATCCTCGCGCTGGCGGCGTTCGTCGTCCCGCTGCTCGCTGCAGTAAGCGCGATGTTCGATGCCGCGACCAACAGCCCTGCAGTCCTGCGTGACCTGGTTGCTCGCGGCCTCGGCCCGCCACCCGCATGGGTCGCGAGCCTGCCCATCGTTGGCGCGCGCATCGCGAAAACATGGGCAGATCTTGCTGGCGCTGGCCCCGAAGCGTTGGTGGAGGCGTTGCGGCCCTACGCGCATTCGGTCACGACTTCCTTGCTCGCGCTCACCGGCGGCGTCGGCGCGACGCTGATCCTGATGCTGCTGACGATCGCCCTCGCGGCGATTCTCTATGCGTCAGGCGAAACCGCTGCCGGCGGCGTCCTGGCGTTCGCGCATCGCATCGGCGGAACGCGAGCCGAGGACACGGTGCAACTCGCCGCGAAGGCAGTTCGTAGTGTGGCGCTCGGCGTGCTCGTGACCGCATTGGTTCAGTCCGGGCTCGCCGGTCTCGGCTTGTGGGTTTGCGGCGTGCCGCATCCCGGCCTGTTCACGGCAATCGCCTTTGTGCTCTGCGTAGCTCAACTCGGACCGCTGCTGGTGCTGGCGCCCGCAGTGTTCTGGCTGTACTGGAGCGGCAATGCGGGCTGGGCGACGGCTCTGTTGATCTGGAGCCTGCCGGTCATCGCGCTCGACAACGTGCTGCGGCCGATTCTCATCCGTCGCGGCGTCGAGCTGCCGATGCTGCTGATCATCTCCGGTGTCATCGGCGGACTGATCGGATTCGGCGTGATCGGCCTGTTCGTCGGCCCGGTGGTGCTCGCGGCGAGCTACACCCTGTTGCGCGCCTGGATCGCCGAAGTGCCGCGACCCGAAGCGCCGCAATGAAATTCTCGATCAACTGGCTGCTCGCGTTCATTCCAGTTACGCTGGTGCTCGAGCATGCACACGCTCACGCACCGCTCATCTTCCTGTCCGCGGCACTCGCGATCGTGCCGATTGCAGCAGCGATCGTGCACTCCACCGAACATCTGGCAACCCACACCGGCGACGCGATCGGCGGTCTGCTCAACGCAACGTTCGGCAATGCGCCGGAGCTGATCATTGCAGTCGTTGCGCTGCGCGCGGGGTACGTGGACATGGTTCGCGCATCGATCATCGGCGCGATCCTCGCGAATCTGCTGCTCGCTCTCGGCGTCGCCTTCCTGCTCGGCGGTTGGCGGTACAAGGACCAGACGTACAACGCCGGCGCCTCGCGTCTCTACAGCACGATGATGCTGCTGGCCGCGGTGAGCCTCGCGGTGCCGAGCGCCTTCAGCCGCTATTTCGCGCCTGAGCACACGATGCGCGAGGAGCATCTGCTCAATATCGGGATCGCCGGCGCGCTGCTGTTCGCGTACGTGCTGTATCTCCTGTTCTCGCTGAAGACGCATCCAGGCTGGTTCGAAAGCGTCGCTCAGGCTGACGAAGCCGAGGATCATCATGCTGAAAAAGCCTGGAGTGTGCCGCGAGCGCTCGGCACGCTGATTGCCGCGGCGGTGCTCGCCGCGTGGATGAGCGAGGTCCTGGTCGGCGCCGCTGAGAGCACCGGCAAGGCGCTCGGCATGTCATCGGTGTTCATGGGCATCGTGCTGCTCGCCGTGATCGGCGGCGCGGCCGAGAGCGGTTCGGCAATCGGCGTGGCGATGAAGAACAAGATGGATCTGTCGCTCGGCATCGCGCTCGGCAGCTCGATCCAGATCGCGCTGTTCGTCGCGCCGGTACTGGTATTCGCCAGCTACTTCATTGCGCCGCAGCCGCTGGAGCTGTCCTTCAGCCGTGCGGAAGTCGGTTCGCTGTTCCTGGGCGTACTGGTCGGGGCCGTGGTGTGCGCCGACGGGCGTACCAACTGGTTCAAGGGCGCGCAGCTGATCACGCTCTACGCGATCATCGCGATGATGTTCTATTTCATGCCCGTGACGTGACGGCGGCGGGATCGGCAGCTTCGTCTGCCACGTTCGGCACCGGCAACGCGATCGAGAAGGTGGCGCCAGCCCCGGCATTGTTCACGCCCCACAGCCGCCCGCCGTGTGCGACTACTATCGAGCGCGCGGTCGAAAGACCCAGCCCCACGTGCTGGTGGCTGGAGAAGAACGGCTCGAAGATGCGCTCGAAATCCTCGACGCTCGAACCGTTGTCGCTCACGCCCACGTGGATCTCGCCGGACACCTGGCGAGCCACGATGCGCAACTGCCGCGGACCGGCTACTGCCGCCATGGCTTGGCAGGCATTCACGATGAGGTTGAGCAGCACCTGCTGCAGCTGAGCTGATGACGCTGTCACGCGTGGGAGCTGCGGCTCGATATCCAGTTCGACGACGACATTGCGCGCGATGAGGTCGCTGTGTTCCAGCGCCAGGATGTCGTTGATGCAATCCGCTACCTGCACCGATTCGCGCTCTATCGGGCCGCGCGGCAGCAATGCATGCAGGCGATGGATCACATCCGCTGCGCGCTGGTCATCCGCAAGGATGTCGGCAAGGATCGCGCGCAACTCCGCGATGTCCGGACTCGGCTTCTGCGCTACCTGTTGCGCGACCGTGGCGTTGAGCATGATCGCCGCCAGCGGCTGGCTAATCTCGTGCGCGAGCGTGCCGGCAAGCTCGCCGACCGTCGCAGCGAGCGTCAGATGCGCCAGCTTCTCGCGCTGGCTGCGATGCTCCATCTGCTGATTCCTGCGTTCGGTCACATCGACGCAGATGCCGATCATCGAGCGCGGTCTGCCTGCAGCGTCGCGCTGTACTTTGCCCAGCGCACGGATCCACCGGACGCGACCGTTGCATTGGAAACGCCATTCCACGTCGCCGTCCTCGCCTTGTTCGCGGGCCGCGCGCGCTGCCGCCATCAACCGTCCACGGTCGATCGGATGCGCGGCCTCGATCAGCTCCGCTTGCGAGGTGAGCGTGCCCGAGAGGATCGGGCCCCAGCGGCCGGCGAAGTTCCAGGTGATGCGGCCGCTGTGCATCCGCCACTCCCAGGTACCCAGTCGAGCAGCGTTGAGCGCGAGACTCAGCCGTGCCTTGCTGCGCAGAGCGGCGATCCGCGCCTGGTGCAGCTCGGCCAGCGCGGCGGCCATCAACATCAACGTGGCGGCGGCGACGATCAGAAATATCTGCAGCGACAGGATGGAGATCGCGGCGCTCGGCATCAGCACGAAGGGACCCAGTCGACTCAACGTGCCCGTGATGGCGGTGAGCGCAAGAACCGCCACACTGGCGCTGACGCCGGCTGCGCCAGTGCGCAGTGCGGCCCACACGAGCAGCGGCAGCGGCGCATAAACGTAGACCGCAGCCTCATCCGGCGACCGTGGCTGATGGAACACGACGAACGACACGGCGGCGAGCGCAGCGAGCAGCAGGGCGGCTTCCAGCCAGCGAACAGGATTCACGCCTCGGAGGAGCCGAACACTGTCGCGCGCCATGAGCGCAAAGGGCGGAACGATCAGCGCCGCGAGCGCATTCGACGGCAGCCGCGAGCGCATGACGGCCCAGTAGTCGCCTTCATACCGCCACCCGACCAAGGCGACAAACGCTGCATCCAGGAAGGACGACACTACTGGCGCGCATATCACCGCGGCGAGCAGATACAGCGCCACGTGGCGGACTCGATCGAACCGCGGCGCCTCCCCGAGGAAATAGAAGAGGATGCCGGCACCCAGCAAGGCTTCGCTGATATTGCTGATGTACCAGCAGGCGGCCATTGCCAGCGGCACGCCCAAGGAAACCTCGGCAAGCAAATGAGCGGGCAATACTGCGAGCAGCGGCCAAACCCAGCGTCGAGGCGGGCAGAACAGCAAGGCGGTGAGCACAACGGCGTTCGGCGGCCACAGCAGCGACACGGCACTGTCGGCGGGCGTGAATGCAAGCCCGACGCGCACGCCCAGGTAGTAGGTCAGCGCAAGCGCCAGCAACAGCATCATTGCCCCCAGCCCCTCGGTGCGCGGCAGCCAAGTGCGCTCAGCTGTGCTCACTCCCAACTACCCCCAGGACGTGGCTTGCGTAATGATACGCACTGTCTCGTGCAATGGTTTCACGGACATCTGCGCAGCCGCCGGCATTTTGGCAGTGCAAAATCGGCCAATCGGTTCCCTGCGAGAATGCGCATCCGATCCCAGGATGAACTTCGCAGGATGAACGGCTTCTGAAACTCGACGCGGCTCGCATTCGTTAACGCGGGTTTGTACTACGTTGACCGCTTCGTGCGGATGATATGCCCCTAGCTTGAGCACGCCCATCCTTCTCGTCGACGACGATCCGAGTGTTCGCCGCAGCCTCGGACGACTGCTGCGCGCGCATGGGTATGACGTGCTGGACGCCGAACGAATGAGCCGGGCGCTGGAGATTCTGGCCACGACCCTCCCGGCGCTGATGGTGGTCGACATGGTGATGCCGGGCAGCTCGACCCTGGAGGCTGTTCGACAGCTCAAGGTGAATCCGAGTACCGCGACCCTGCCGATCGTCGCACTGACCGCATCGCCCCCGAGCGCGCCACAGGACCGCGCGCTCTTTGCCGAAGTCGTGTCAAAACCGACTGACGCGCGCGCCTTGCTGGATGTCATCGCAGCGATCCTGCGCAACGGCAATGCGGGCACTTCGACTGCCTGAGCGCTCAGCAAACGCTTGCGTGGTAGGCGATCAGAGCCGGCGCCGCCAGCGATGCGGAAAACAGATACCCCTGCGCCATCTGGACGCCTGCGCCACGCAGCACATCGGCCTGGTATTGCGTTTCCACGCCCTCGGCGACGATCTTGAGCTCGGAGTTCCGCAGCAGCGAGCTGAGCGCCGGCAACCACTGTGGCTCGGGCGCAGCCGGCTCGAGCTGCGCCGTCATCTGGCGATCGAGCTTGATGACGCTGAAATTGCAGCGCGTGAGCAACGCCAGATTCACGCTGGTCAACGTGACGTCGTCGAGCGCGACCCGCAAGCCGCGCTCGGCCATCATTTTCAGCGCCTGCAGGCCGAGCTGATCCGGCACGCCGTGTTCGGTGATCTCGAGCACGATCTGATTCGCGTGCGCAGAAAGCCCGGAACGCTCGGCTGCGTACTGCAGACCGCCGCGCCCGAGAATCTCAGGTGGAACATTGATGCTGATCTGCGTGCCCGGATGCTCGCTCAGCCATGGGCCGAGATCCGCAGCGACCGTGTCGATCACCCAGTAGGTCAGCCGGCCCGACAGCGGCGTGCTGTCGATGGCGCGCAGAAACTCGGAGGGCTGCAGAATCGTGTGCTCGCGCCGCCAGCGCACCAGTGCCTCGGCACCGATGCACGAAGCGTCGCTCAGCAGGACGATCGGCTGGTATTCGATGAACAGCTCGTGGCTGTCCATCGCTGCGGACATGTCTTCGACTGTGACCAGATCGATCTCACGCGAGATAAGCCGGCTGTCTCGCCCCCGAAGCCTGTTGAACGGAAATGCCCGCTTGCTCCAGCACTGCGGCAGCACGCACCAGCTCCGGTACGGTTCGTGCGCGCAACTTCGACATCATGCGCGCGCGCAACGCCTTCACTGTGCGTTCGCAAGCACTGAGGTCGGCCGCCATCTGCTTGTTGAGCCGATGCGAGATCACACCAGCGAAGATCGTTCGCTCGGCGCCCGTAAGCGTGGCGAAACGCGTCGACAGCTCGCGCAACTCGGTACGCGCGGCGACTCGCTTCGCATCGACCTGCAACGCGCGCTCGACGACCGCGAGCACGCGGGCCGCGCTTGCCGGCTTGACGATGTAGTCGAACGCGCCCTTCTTCATCGCGTCGACGCTCGTCATGACGTCATCGCGCGCCGTGACGAAGATGATCGGCGGCGCAGAGCCGCGCTGCTTCAGAGCGCGCAGCAGATCCATGCCGCTGGGCCCTGGCATGGTGATGTCGAGCAGGCAACAGCCCGACGCCTCGCCCTGCAGCCTCAGTAGAAATTCTCCGGCGCAGCCATAGCCGATCGCCCGATGTCCGCAGACGCGCAGGATACGCAGCATCCCGGTACGAAAACTGTCGTCGTCATCGATGACGTGAACGGCCGGCTCGCCACTGACATCCTGATCGGCGTCCGACCACGCAGAAAGCGGTGCTGGAGCGGCGATCGAACTCTGATCCGCTGCATAGATCGTCATCTTTTGTTCTCCCCTGCGGCAGAGGGCGGATCCCGTTCCATGCCCTGATGCCTGGTAGGGACTCGGGCCAGGAGTCAATGCCCGCTATCCCAGGTGTGGCACTTTCTGCCTCGGGGGTCCCGATTGCAATGGGTAGAGCGGGCACAAGCGCAGCGAATCGTTCCCCAGTTACGTATTAGTAACCCGCCCTGCAGCGGCCTAATGTAGCTCTGAAAACAGGGAGCTGCGGCCATCGATACGCTGCAATATCTGGCGAGCGCGCTGCTGGCTGTGCAAACAGTTCTGATCATCGCGCTATTGGTGCAGAACCGGCGTCACAACCGCGCCAAGGCCGACGTACAGCGCCAGTACGCGGAGATCACCCATGCTGCCCGGCTGGCCCTCATAGGCGAAATAACGGCATCGGTGGCCCACGAAGTTACGCAGCCGCTGAGCGCGATCCTCAGCAACGTCGAAACTGCCGAGCTGCTGCTGAGCCAGCCCACGCCGAACATCGGCATGGTCCGCGAGATCCTCAAAGATGTCCGACAAGATGACCTGCGGGCCGACAGCATCGTGCGCCGGCTGCGCACCCTCCTGCGCAAGCGCGAGCTGCAGCTCGAGGATGTAGACGTCAATGCACTGACTTCGAGCGTGCTGGCACTGATCCTGCCGGACGCCGTCCGTCGCAACATCCTCATCCGCACCGCTTTGGACCCGGCGCTGCCTCGGGCATCGGCAGATCCCGTGCATCTCCAACAGGTGCTGCTCAACCTCGTGATCAATGCGATGGACTCGATGAAGGCCACGCCGCTCGAACACCGCGTGCTCGAGATCCGCACCGAGCGCTCGCCCGGCGCCCATCTCACCGTCACGGTGCTGGACAAGGGCGAGGGCTTCGAGCCCGCGAAACGGGACAAGCTGTTCGATTCGTTCTACACGACCAAGAACGAGGGCCTGGGCCTGGGCCTGTCGATTGCACGCTCGATCGTGCGGCTGCACGGCGGCGCCATCTGGGCGGAGAACCGTCTCGGCGGCGGCGCGGCCTTCGCCTTCACCCTGCCCTTCAAGGGCCCGTGAGCGATCACATGCCAGGGGCTGTTCGCGCGACCCGTGCTACTGATTGTCGCAACGTGCTCCGACATGTATGACAGTGCCATCCGCCGCAGCGTGGAAATACGTGACAACCATCATCATCGTCGAGGACGACCCTAGCGTGAACCTCGCGGTGAGCAGGCTGCTGGAGGCCGCAGGCTTCGACGTGCGCAGCTTCATGTCGGCTGGCGCGCTGCTCGGCGATCCGAAAGCATGCGACGCCGATTGCCTGGTTCTCGACGTTCATCTGCCCGACATGAACGGCTTCGACTTACAGCGCAAGCTCGTCGCTACCGGCTTCACTGCGCCGGTCGTCGTAATCACTGCGCATGACGACGCCATGCACCGGCGCGCGGCGCGCGACATCGGCGCCTTCGCTTACCTGACCAAGCCGTTTTCAAGTCTGTCGCTGGTCGACGCTGTCTCGCGCGCAGCCGCGGCAGATCGCTGAATCCGCTGCCCACCGTACTGATAGAAAAACAGCCGCTATCCGACGACGGTGTCGGCATGATTTCCGCGAGATCATCCGCCGTCGCGCTCCTGGTTTGCATGCTCGCCGCGTGCAGCACCCCGGCCCTCGAAATGTCGGGCGACCCGGCGACGATCCCGCCGTTCAAGACCTTCCGCATCGATGCAGCGGAGTTCGTATTCGCGACCGACGTGACTCCGGAGCAACGCGACGAGGTCTCCAAGCAGATGCGCGCGGCCGCAGCGAGTGCACTCGAAAGCCGCGGCTATCGACAGGCGAGTGATGCCGATGTGCTCGTCGACTTGTCAGGCGCGACCCGGCCGGTGTTCAGCAACGAATCGGAGTCGGCCGGCGGCTTCCAGCACGTCGATCCGACGGTGCTCGATACGAGCCGGCCGGTGGGCTCGAACGCCTACGAGATTGCACCCTCCGGTGTCGGACGCGAAGGGGATCTGCTGATGACACTGCGCGATCCCAAGACAGGCAAGACCCTGTGGGCGGCGGCCGTGAACGGCGCAGCGTCCACTCCTTCACAGGGCGTGCGCAAAGCCCGATCAGCCTACGCCGCAATGGCCGAGAAGTTGCCCAAAGCACACGAATGAAAAGCGCAGCGCGCATTCTCTGGTCGATTCTGACGGCTGTGGCTGTAGTCGGTGCCGCCGTGCCCGCAGAACAGGCAGCGGCTCCGCAAGCGAACGCTCAAGCGCAGACACCAGCACAAGCGCCAGCGTTCAAGCCCGAAGAGCTGGAACAGATCGTCGCGCCGATCGCGCTGTATCCGGATTCGCTGCTCGCGCAGATCTTCATGGCCTCGACCTATCCTCTGGAAATCGTGCAGGCGGCGCGCTGGCAGAAGGAGCATCCCGACGTCAAAGGCGATGCGGTCGCGAAGGCCGTCGAGAAAGAAACCTGGGACGCGAGCGTGAAATCGCTGGTCGCGTTTCCCGACGTGCTGACGATGATGAACGAGAAGCTCGACTGGACGCAGAAGCTCGGCGACGCCTTCCTCGCGCAACAGAAGGAGGTGATGGAAGCCGTGCAACGGCTGCGCGTCAAGGCGAAGGAAGCCGGCAACCTGAAGAGCAGCAAGGAGCAGGCGGTCAAGACGGAGCCGGCGCCCGCCGGCGCCGCGCAACCGCAAATCATCATCATCGAATCGAAAGATCCTGAAGTCATCTACGTGCCGACCTACAACCCGACAGTGGTCTACGGCGCGTGGCCATATCCCGCGTATCCGCCTTACTACTACTACCCGCCTTATTACCCGCCTTACGTGCCCGGTGCGGCGTTCTTCTCGTTCAGCGTGGGCGTGGTCGTCGGCGGCGCGATCTGGGGCAACTGCAACTGGGGCGGCAACGACATCGACATCGACATCAACCGCCAGAACAACTTCAACGGCGGCAACCGTAACCAGATCAACAACGGCGGCAACCGCAACCAGATCAATAACGGCGGTAACCGTAACCAGATCAACAACGGCGGCGCCAACCAGGGCAAGTGGAACCACGACTCCAACCATCGCCAGGGCGTCGGCTATCGCGATCAGGCGACACAGCAGAAATACAACCGCGGCAGCAGCGCGCAGTCACTGCAGTCTCGCGAAGATTATCGCGGTCGCGCTGACCAAGGCCGCGAGCAGATGTCGCGCGAGGGACTGTCGCAGCGCGACCTGAATAGCGGAACACGCGACCTCGGCGGAGCCAGCGCCGGAACCCGCGACAGCAGCGGCTATCGCGATCTCGGCGGGACCAGCAACACCCGCGACAGTGCCGGTCAGCGCGACCTCGGGTCGTCGAGTCGCGACATGGGTTCCTCTTCACGATCGTCCGATGCATTCAAGAACGTCGACCGTGGCTCCAGCACACGCGAGTACAGCAGCCGGGGCTCGTCGAGCCGCGGCGCATCGCGTGGCGGTGGCGGGAGGCGTCGCTGAAGCGACGGAACCAGCACATGCGCGCACTCATATTGGCAATCGGTATCGCGGCTGCAGTGGTCGGGTGCAGTCGAACGGTTTCGCAGAAGGACTACGCCTCACCCGAGGAGGCCACGCAAGCGCTCGTCACTGCCGCCAAGGCAAAAGACGCGCACGGCTTACTCGAGGTGCTCGGTGCGGACGCACAGCCCGTGATCGATTCCGGAGATCCGGTCCGCGACCAGCACGCTCGCGAGCGCTTCCTGCAAGCGTACGAAGCCGGGCATTCATTCGACAACGGCACTGAAGGTCAGACCACGTTGCAGGTCGGCAGCGACAAATGGCCGTTCCCCTTCCCGCTCAAGCAACACGGCGCGCGCTGGAGCTTCGACAGCTCGGCCGGTGCCGAAGAGATCATCAATCGTCGCGTCGGCGAGAATGAGCTCGACGCGATTCAAGCGTGTCTCGCCTTCGTCGATGCCGAGCGCGAGTACTACTCTCGTAACCCGCAGAGCGAGCCGCTGCTGCAATACGCACAGAGGATTGCAAGCACCGAGGGGCACAAGGATGGCTTGTACTGGCCAAGCACAGGCGATGAGCCGCCGAGCCCGCTCGGTGTGCAGTTCGCGCAGGCGCGCAGCGAAGGCTACTTCGAGAAAGGCGTCGTGCCCGGCTCAGGGTATCGGGGCTACATCTACCGAGTGCTGACGACGCAGGGAGCACACGCCGCCGGCGGTGCTTACGACTACGTGGTCAACGGCAAGATGATCGGCGGCTTCGCGCTGCTGGCGTTCCCGGTCGAATACGGCAACTCGGGCGTCATGAGCTTCATCGTCAATCACGACGGCGTCGTGTACTCGAAGGATCTCGGCCCCGAGACCGCGAAAGCTGCCAGCGACATCGCAGCCTTCGATCCGGACGCGGGCTGGAAACGCGAGGCCGCGATCGAGCCCGACCGTCAAGCGAACGCGCAATGAAACGCATCGAAAGCATCTTTCATCCTTCGGATTTTTCCGAGGCCAGCGAAGTCGCATTCGAGCACGCGCTGCGGCTCGCGCTCGTCGCCAAAGCCGAGCTCACGATGCTGCACGTCGACTCCGGCAACGACTCGGACTGGGCGGATTTCCCTGGCGTACGCAGCACGCTCGAACGCTGGGGCTTGATTCTTCCGGGCAGCCCGAAGAGCGCAGTCGGCGATCTCGGCATCAAGGTCCAGAAAGTCCTCGCCACCAGTCAGTCGCCAGTGAGAGCGTCCGTCGATTTTCTGGAGCGACATCCCGCCGATCTCGTCGTGCTCGCCGTGCATCAGTACGAAGGCAACGTGCGCTGGCAGCACAAGCGCGTCGCGGAGCCGATAGCGCACGCGGCTGAAGCGATGACGCTCTATCTGCCGCACGGCGTGCCGGGATTCGTGGCGCACAAGGACGGCGCGATTTCGTTGAGCAAGATACTCGTGCCGGTCGCGAAGAAGCCGCGACCCGGGCCGGCCATCGGCGCGGTCGAGCGCATGATCCGCAGCCTCGGCTTGCCGCCGGGCAAAGTAAACCTGTTGCACGTCGGCGCCTCGGGCGACATGCCGCCGATGCAGATTCCTGCCGAGCCCGGTTGGGATTGGACGGTCCACGTACTGGAAGGCGATCCGGTCGAGGTCATCGTGCAGACCGCTGCCGCTTCGAAGTCAGACCTGATCGTGATGACGACCGAGGGGCCGCACGGTTTCCTCGACGCGCTTCGCGGCAACACTGCCGCGCGAGTGCTCAGAGAGTGCTCCTGTCCGGTACTGACTCTGCACGCCTGAGTCTCTTCGCAATTTTTAACGCGTTGCGGGACTGACCGATCGAAGGTTCGGCTGAACCAACCACCGCGTGCAGCACACTAACTTGGCGATTGACATTCCCTGCACGGGTTCCGCCCATGACTACGTCGTGCGCCGCCACGCTGACCCGCGAGTCCGATCACTGGGTCGGTCGCTTCGTTGCAATGGCAGCTCCCTGCGAAGTGCTGATCGACCACGCACCCGCCTCGCTGGCGCAACAGGTGCTGGATCGCGTTGCTGCTGAAGCATGGCGCATCGAGCGCAGATTCAGCCGCTATCGCGGCGACAGTGCAGTGCAGAGCATCAACGAGAACGCCGGCACCGAAATCGTGGTCGACGAGGAATGCGCCAACCTGCTCGATCTTGCTGCGACGCTGACGCGACTATCCGAGGGCGCATTCGACATCACTTCGGGTGTCCTGCGCAAAGCATGGACGTCCGATGGCGGTGAGCGCGTGCCGTCGCAGGCGCAGGTCGATGCATTGCTCGAATCGGTCGGCTGGCACAAGGTCGAATGGCGGCGTCCATTGCTCAAGCTGCAGCCCGGGATGCAGATCGACTTCGGCAGCATCGGCAAGGAATACGCGGTCGATGCCGCGGCGAATCGCGCGGCGCAGGTTGCTCCGGGCCTGAGCTGCTTGATCAATTTCGGCGGCGACGTGGCAGTTCGCAACGCCCGCAAATACGATGAGCCTTGGCGCGTTGGCATCGAGAGCCCGGCGCACACCGGCACCGCCGAGCGAGTCGTGAAACTATCGCGCGGCGCGCTCGCCACGAGCGGCGACTCGCACCGCTACGTACTCCGCGACGGGCATCGCTACTCGCACATTCTCGACGCCCGCACCGGCTGGCCGGTGCGCAACGCGCCGCATTCCATCACTGTCGCAGCCGACACTTGCACGCAAGCCGGCACGATCACGACGCTGGCGATGCTTCAGGGTGAGAACGCCGAGCAGATGTTGCGGGAAAGCGGCCTGCAATACTGGCTACAATGATCTGATGTCACTGCTCGCAACGCTCGGCATCGATCTGCCGATCATTCAGGCGCCGATGGCGGGAGTCTCGTCGCCGGCGCTGGCCGCAGCGGTTGCGAATGCAGGGGCGCTGGGATCGATCGGCGTCGGCGCGACCGACGCTGATGGCGCCAGTAAGATGATCGCGGAAGTACGAGCGCGCTCGAACCGCTCGCTCAACGTCAATGTGTTCTGTCATCGACCTCCGCAAGCTGATGTGGCGCGCGAGGCAGCGTGGCTCGAGCATCTTCGTCCGCAGTTCGCGAAGTTCGGCGCACAGCCACCGGCAGGCCTGCGCGAGATCTATCGCAGCTTTCTCGATGACGACGCGATGTTGACCGCGCTCGTCGCTGCGCGGCCGCGAGTCGTCAGTTTTCATTTTGGGTTGCCGCCGGCCGAACGTATCCGAACCCTGCGCGCGGCCGGCATCGTACTCATCGCATCGGCAACGAGCGTGGCAGAAGGTCGCGTTGCAGTTAGTGCAGGCGTGCAGGCTGTCGTGGCGCAAGGCTACGAAGCCGGCGGTCATCGCGGCGTTTTCGATCCGGATGCGCCAGATGATCGTCTCGGCACACTCGCTTTGACCCGCCTGCTCGTGCGCGAGCTCGATGTGCCGGTGATCGCAGCGGGCGGAATCATGGACGGCGCCGGCATTGCCGCGGCGCTGCGACTTGGCGCGGCCGCCGCGCAACTCGGCACAGCGTTCATCGCATGTCCGGAATCAGGTGCAGACGCAGGTTATCGCACGCTGCTCGCGAGCGATGCAGCGAATCACACGGTGATGACTCGCGCCATCTCCGGTCGACCCGCGCGCTGTCTCGCGAATGAATTCACGCGTCTCGCGACTGGCGTCACGCATCGACAGGTTCCTGCCTATCCGATCGCCTACGATGCAGGCAAGGCGCTCAACGCCGCAGCCAAGGCGACGGGCGAAACTCGCTTCGGCGCACACTGGGCCGGTCAGGGTGCACCGCTCGCGCGAGCGCTGCCCGCGGTGGAGCTCATTGCTGCGCTTGCTGACGAGCTGCCTTGATGCGAAAGGGATACATGAAGCTGCGCGGCGCAGATCGCGCCGCGCGCTATGAGTTGACGACTACGGAGCGAGACTCCGCAACGGCCCGTTCACGGTGAAGTTCCGCGTGCTCAGTACCTGAATGCCAGCCGTGTGATCGCCGTTGAACGGCGTCTGCGTGTTCGGGCATCCCGCTGCCACCGCCGCCTCCGGCGTGCCGAACCACAACCCAATGTGGAACGTGTGGATCGGAGCAGTCGGCGGATTCGTGGAAGCATCCGGGAATGGCGCGTTGTGATGCACGACCGGCGCTGCGGTGCCGGGACTCGGAGCAACGATGAACGTCTCGCGGCTGAAGCGGCCGATGAAGTCACCGACAGCTTTACCGCTCGCGTTGCTCTCCATGTCACCCTGGTACCACGACATGCCGAACGGCGCGTTGGGCTGCTGGATGACGAACAGATCGAACTCCTGATTCGGCGGCAAGCCGCTCGCCTCGACGTGCATCACCTCGACGGGACCGAGCGAGTTGACTGTCACGCGCGCGGTGGCGTCCAACGCGCAGCCCGCATTGTTGACGGCCGTCGAGCGGACCATGTTGAACCGAATGCTGTCTGCTGCCGAGGCGGTTCCCGGCAACGCGAGCATGCAACCGAGCGTGCTGAGCGTGCCGATAGCCGCCGAAACGTACTTCCTCATGGGACTCTCCTGATCAACGCATCTATGAATGAAGGAATGAGCTGTGCGCGGGGG
>Ga0068863_100003048_pt1 | contig 16555 bp, 14 predicted proteins | sample KBSSwiS62_FD_66596 | JGI IMG/M metagenome (GOLD analysis project Ga0068863, IMG submission 66596) | Switchgrass rhizosphere microbial communities from Kellogg Biological Station, Michigan, USA - KBS Switchgrass S6-2 | ecosystem: Host-associated > Plants > Roots > Rhizosphere > Soil ...
GTGGAACCAAAGTGTGGGTCGTCGGCGTCGATATCAGTTGTGCTGGACGACTTCTTGCGACGACACGACGGCGTGATCACCCTCGACCAGGCTGCCTTATGCGGTCTCTCGAGGCATGCCGTAGATCGATGAGTTCGATCCGGCCACTGGCGGCGTTGTTCGAGGGGTGTCTACTTCGTCGACGATCGGCCTTTCACGGATGCCGCGAGGATCCGTGCGGCCGTGTGGGGTCACGGCAAGCGAGCTACCGCTAGCGGGCTGACCGCGGCTTGGTGGCTCGACCTGACGACGTTCGTGCCAGAGCCTGTCGAGGTCACGGTGCCGCGGGTCAGCAATCATCCCAAGAGACCAGGAATTCGGCTACGTCGACGTGATCTGGCGGACTGCGACGTCGTCGAGTTGAAGGGGCTTCGTGTCACCGCGTTGCCGTTGACTGTCGTGGAGGCTGCCGTGCGTCGGGGCGGAGGTCCGAAACTCTTCGACCATGCCCTACAGCGACGTAGCGAACTACCGCCGCTTTGGGCCGCGCACCTACGTAACAAGGGTCGCCACGGCTCGCCCGCAGCGCGAATCCTGTTGCAGGCGGCGGACGAAGGCACGCGTTCGGCCGCAGAGCGGCTGTTCGCGCAGCTCTTGCGACGAGCAGGCATCACCGGCTGGAAGGCGAACCAGACAATCGTCGGGTGGGAGGTGGACTTCGTGTTTCGACAGGCGAAGCTCGCAGTAGAGGTGGACGGATATGCACACCACTCCGATCCCGAGGCATTCAACCGCGACAGGAAGAAGCAGAACTCCCTGATATTGGCGGGTTGGCAGGTACTCCGCTTCACGTGGCTCGACCTCACTGAGTTCCCAGACCGGGTGATCGCCGAGGTCAAGCGCGCGACTTGTGCACGCTAGCGAGCGGTGAGAGCGCTCTCGCGTGCACAAGCCGCATCTACTTGGAGCGGCCGCGTTCGACGCGGTAGTGGCGCACCAGTGCGTCGGTCGAGCTGTCCGTCTGCTCGGGGGGCGACGCGTCGTTGGTGATCACCGGGAGCAAGGCCTTGGCTTGTGTCTTGCCCAGCTCCACGCCCCACTGGTCGAACGAGTCGATGCCCCAGATGACGCCCTCCGTGAACACCTGGTGTTCGTACAGCGCTATCAATTGGCCGACCACCGACGGCGTCAGCTTCGTCGCCAAAATCGAAGTGGTTGGCCGGTTTCCGGGCATCACCTTGTGCGGCACGACATTAGCGGGCGTGCCCTCTGCGGCGATCTCCTCCGCCGTCTTGCCGAACGCCAGCACCTGCGTCTGAGCGAAGAAGTTGCTCATCAACAGGTCGTGCATGCTGCCGGTGCCGTCCGCGGTCGGAAGGTCGTCGGTCGGTTGAGAGAATCCGATGAAGTCGGCAGGCACCAGCCGGGTGCCCTGGTGCAAGAGTTGGTAGAAGGCGTGCTGGCCGTTGGTTCCCGCTTCGCCCCAGAAGATTTCGCCGGTCTCGGTTGTCACCGGGCTGCCGTCGGCCCGCACCGACTTGCCGTTGGATTCCATCGTCAGCTGCTGCAGATAGGCTGCGAATCGGGTGAGGTCGTTCGAGTACGGCAGGACCGCGCGTGCCTGGGCATCGAAGAACTCGTTGTACCAGAGCCCGATGAGGCCAAGCAGCACAGGCGCATTCGCCTCCAACGGGGTGGTGCGGAAGTGTTCGTCGATGACGTGGAACCCTGCGAGGAACTCGGCGAACCGCTCCTTGCCGACGACGGCCATCACCGATAGTCCGATCGCCGAGTCGACCGAATAGCGGCCACCGACCCAGTCCCAGAAGCCGAACATGTTGGCGGTGTCGATGCCGAAGTCGTCGACGAGCTTGGAGTTGGTGGACACGGCCACGAAGTGCTTCGAGACGGCCGCGTCGCCGAGGACGTCGGTGAGCCAGCGTCGCGCTGCCGTGGCGTTCGTCAGCGTCTCCAGGGTGGAGAACGTCTTCGACGCAATGATGAAAAGCGTTGTGGCGGGATCGAGTCCGTCGAGCTTGGCGACGAGGTCGGCCGGGTCGACGTTGGACACGAAGCGTGCCGAGATTCCTGCGTCGGCGTAGTGCCGCAGCGCCTGGTACACCATCACCGGGCCGAGGTCCGAACCACCGATGCCGATGTTGACGACGGTCTTGATGCGCTCACCCGTCGCACCCGTCCATTCGCCAGAGCGCAGGCGGTCGGTGAAGTCGCCCATCGCGTCGAGCACCTCGTGCACGTCGGCGACGACGTCCTGGCCATCGACGACCAGCTCCGCGTCGCGGGGGAGCCGCAGAGCGGTGTGCAGAACCGCCCGGTCCTCCGAGGTGTTGATGTGGACGCCCGCGAACATGGCGTCGCGCTTGGCCTCGAGACCAGCCGCCTTGGCAAGGTCGACCAGCAGTCCGAGCGTCTCGCGCGTGACGCGGTGCTTGCTGTAGTCGACGTAGAGGTCGCCGACGGTCAGGGTGAACTCGCGGCCGCGGTCGGGATCATCGGCGAAGAGCTCTCGCAGGGTTTTTCCAGCGACTACGTCGTGATGTCGAACCAACGCGTTCCACGCAGGCGTGGAGGTGATGTCGGGAATCGAATTGGTATCGCTGGTCATTTTCTCCTCGCGCGAGCGCTCGTCGGAAGACATACCCCGACCCTAGTGCGGAGGCCCGTTCGAAGGAGTAAATCATTGATGCATGGACATCGAAAAACTGCTGTCATCCGTCCCTACCGGGCTGTGGATCGGGGGTGAGGAGCGGCCAGGTTCTTCCACCTTCGACGTCCTGAACCCCGCGACCGACGAGGTGCTGATCTCGATCGCCAACGCCACCCCAGAAGATGGCATTGCCGCGCTCGACGCCGCTGCAGGCGTGCAAAAGGAGTGGGCGGCAACCGCGCCGCGAGAGCGCGGCGAGATCCTGCGCTCCGTGTTCGAGGCGATCACCGATCGCGCCGACGAATTCGCAACGCTCATGACGTTGGAAATGGGCAAGGTCTATGCGGAGAGCATGGGCGAGGTCAAGTACGGCTCGGAGTTCTTCCGCTGGTTCGCCGAGGAGGCCGTCCGGATCGGCGGCCGCTACACCAGGAGCCCAGCGGGTAACGGCCGCATCATCGTCACCAAGTCGGCGGTCGGTCCGTGTCTGGCGATCACGCCGTGGAACTTCCCGCTGGCGATGGGTACGCGCAAGATCGGGCCTGCCATGGCCGCAGGCTGCACCATGGTCATCAAGCCCGCCCAGGAAACCCCGCTGACGATGCTGCTGCTTGCCAAGTTGATGGACGAGGCGGGCCTGCCGAAGGGCGTGCTGTCGATCCTGCCGACGAGTAAGCCCGGCGACCTGACCACGGCGCTGATCGACGACGGCAGGCTGCGCAAGCTGACGTTCACCGGATCGACCGGGGTGGGCAAGGCCCTTGCCAAGCAGAGCGCCGACAAGCTGCTGCGGCTATCCCTCGAGCTGGGTGGCAACGCGCCATTCATCGTGTTCGACGACGCCGACGTCGACGCCGCGGTGGAAGGCGCCCTGCTTGCGAAGATGCGCAATGGCGGCGAGGCCTGCACGGCGTCCAACCGGTTCCACGTGGCCAACGCCGTGCGCGCCGAGTTCACCGAGAAGCTGGTGAAGCGGATGAGCGAATTCAAGCTCGGCAACGGACTGGAGGACGGGTCGACTCTCGGCCCGCTGGTCAACGCCAAGCAGGTGGCCACCGTCGAGGATCTGGTGTCAGATGCGGTGGCCAAGGGCGCGACGGTCGCCGTCGGCGGTGTCGCACCGGAGGGACCTGGCCACTTCTACCCAGCCACCGTGCTCGCCGACGTGCCTGCGACGGCCCGAATCTTCAAGGAGGAGGTGTTCGGCCCAGTCGCCCCCGTCATCGGATTCGACACCGAGGAAGAGGGTATCGCCGCGGCCAACGACACCGAGTACGGCTTGGCGGCCTACATCTACACGCAGGGACTGGACCGCGCGCTGCGCGTCGCCGAGGCGATCGAGGCGGGCATGGTCGGCGTCAACCGCGGCGTCATCTCCGACCCGGCAGCACCGTTCGGCGGGGTCAAGGAGTCGGGCTTCGGTCGAGAAGGCGGCTCCGAGGGCATCGAGGAGTATCTCGACACGAAGTACATCGCGCTGACGTCCTAGGGGGCGGTGGGTCGCGGCCGCTCAGTGGCCGAGGCGGCCGCGACCCAGACGCAGCAATAGCATCGCGAGATCCTTGCCCTCCGGGCCAAGTTCGCTGTAGCGCTCGATGACCTTCATCTCGCGACTGTGCACGAGGCGGGTGCCGCCGTTTGCCATCCTGACCTTGCCGATCTCCTGCGATACCTCGGCGCGGCGCTTCACGGCCGCGAGGATTTCGGCGTCGAGTCGGTCGATCTCGAGACGCAGGGCGTCGATGTCAGTCATGGGGTCGGTTTCCACGCTCATGATGGGCTCCTCTGGAGTTCGGATTCTGCAATCTCATCCGGTTTCGGGCCTCACACAAGAAACGAGCCCCGGATCCGGATGCGGACCGCGGGGCTGAATTGGAAGCAGCTAGACCACGGGCACCGCAGGCCGGTACCCGTAAAAAAATCGTCCCTGCTGATTGAACACGACTTGAGTGTGCCACCACTGGTCCCGTCGGCGCAAAGGGTCAGTTTGCGCGGCTCCGCCGCGGTGTCGCCGTGCGGCGGTAAGTTTGTCCACGACATGACTGTGCTCTCGTCGGCCACCGATACCGAACACCTCCTAGAGGGGCTCAACCCTCAGCAGCGCCAGGCGGTGCTCCACGAGGGGTCGCCGCTGCTCATCGTCGCTGGCGCGGGCTCGGGCAAGACGGCCGTGCTGACCCGACGGATCGCCTATCTGCTCGCCGCGCGCGACGTCGGGGTCGGGCAGATCCTGGCGATCACCTTCACGAACAAGGCCGCCGCTGAGATGCGGGAGCGGGTGAGTGCACTGGTGGGCCCGCGCGCCAGGAGCATGTGGGTGTCGACGTTCCACTCCACGTGCGTGCGGATCTTGCGCAACCAGGCCTCGCTCCTGCCCGGCTTGAACTCCAACTTCTCGATCTATGACGCCGACGACTCGCGGCGCCTGCTGATGATGATCGCCAAGGACATGGGGTTGGACACCAAGCGGTATTCGCCCCGGCTGCTTGCCAATTCGATCTCGAATCTGAAGAACGAGTTGATCGATCCCGACAAGGCGAGGTTCGAAGCGAGTGAGGGCGACGACGACCTCAGCCGCATCGTCGCCGACGTCTACGCGGAGTACCAGCGTCGGCTGCGGTCTGCCAATGCATTGGACTTCGACGACCTGATCGGCGAGACGGTCGCGGTGCTGCAAGCGTTCCCGCAGATAGCTCAGTACTATCGGCGCCGCTTCCGGCACATCCTCGTCGACGAGTATCAGGACACCAACCACGCTCAGTACATGTTGGTTCGCGAACTCGTGGGCCACGATCTCACCGACGGCGAGGTCCCACCTGCCGAACTGTGCGTCGTGGGCGACGCCGATCAGTCGATCTACGCGTTCCGCGGCGCCACCATCCGCAACATCGAGGACTTTGAACGCGACTACCCCAACGCGACCACCATTCTGCTGGAACAGAATTACCGTTCGACGCAGAACATTCTGTCGGCAGCCAACGCCGTCATCGCCCGCAATGCCGGCCGCCGCGAGAAGCGACTGTGGACCGACGCCGGTGAGGGTGAACTGATCGTCGGCTACGTCGCCGACAACGAGCACGACGAGGCCCGCTTCGTCGCATCGGAGATCGACTCGCTGACCGATCGCGGTGAGATCAACTACAACGACGTCGCAGTGTTCTACCGCACCAACAACTCATCGCGCGCCGTCGAGGACGTGTTCATCCGGGCCGGGATTCCCTACAAGGTCGTCGGCGGCGTTCGGTTCTACGAACGCAAGGAGATTCGCGACATCGTCGCCTACCTCCGAGTGCTCGACAACCCTGGCGACGCGGTGAGCATGCGTCGCATTCTCAACACTCCCCGCCGGGGGATCGGCGACCGCGCCGAGGCGTGCGTCGCCGTGTATGCGGAGAATACGGGGGCCAGCTTCAACGACGCGCTTCAAGCAGCTGCCGAGGGCCGCGTGCCGATGTTGAACACCCGCTCGGAGAAGGCAATCGCAAGCTTCGTCGAGATGATGGACGGGTTGCGCGCGCAAATGGACGGTGAGCTCGGCGACCTCGTCGAGTCAGTCCTCGAACGCACCGGCTACCGTCGCGAGCTCGAATCATCAAGCGATCCACAGGATCTCGCGCGCCTGGACAACCTCAACGAATTGGTCAGCGTCGCTCACGAATTCAGCACGGATCTAGCGAATGCTGCTGCATTGCGCGAAGAATCGGATGTCGAACTCGACGAGGACGTGCCGGATACGGGTGCCCTCGCGGCGTTTCTGGAGCGGGTCTCCCTGGTGGCCGATGCCGACGAGTTGCCCGAGCATGGCGCGGGTGTCGTGACGATGATGACCCTCCACACGGCCAAGGGATTGGAGTTTCCCGTCGTCTTCGTCACGGGCTGGGAAGACGGGATGTTCCCTCACATGCGGGCCCTCGGTGACGCAACTGAGCTCTCGGAGGAGCGTCGGCTGGCCTACGTCGGAATCACCAGAGCCCGCCACCGGCTTTACCTGACCCGGGCCAAGATTCGGTCATCGTGGGGTCAGCCCATGCTCAACCCCGAGTCCCGGTTTCTGCGCGAGATCCCTCAGGAGCTCATCGATTGGCGGCGCACCGACGTCGCACCCTCGTTCAGCGCACCCGTCAGCGCACCCGTCAGTGGTGCCGGTCGATTCGGAGGGTCGCCTCGGCCGGCTCCCGGTCGCGGTTTGGCGAGCAAGCGACCGCTTCTGGTGCTCGAACCCGGCGACCGGGTGACTCACGACAAGTACGGGCTCGGTCGCGTCGAGGAGGTCTCCGGCGTCGGCGAGTCGGCGATGTCGCTCATCGACTTCGGAAGCTCGGGACGAGTCAAGTTGATGCACAACCACGCGCCGGTGACGAAGCTGTAGCAGTTGTCCAAATCAGCTGGCGCGCTTCATCTTCGGGTCCAACGTCCGGTGGCTGGGAGCAGCGTCAGAGCGATGCTCGCGGCAGGCAACACGGGAATGCCGTAGACGATGGATGGCAATTTCGCTCCGGCCACGAACAGGCCGGCGAAGATCATCAGCGCGACGAAGGCGCCGACGATGATCAGCAGCCGACCGATGCGGCGCCGCAGTAGCAAGGAGATCAAGCCACCGATCGTCGCCGCCGCCGACACCGAGGTGAGAAACCCGATCGCCACGACGAACAGTTGGTCGGTTCGCCACCACCCGGCCATGAGCGAGGTGGCGATGATCGCCGTCGCCCAGCCGCTGACGATGCTGACGGCGGCCGTCGCCGATGCTGCAGCGGGACTGGGTTGGCGGACACCTCTTGCACGGAATGCCAGCGGCGTGGGCCGCGGGATGTAGGTCGTTGGGGCGTCGTCGAGGTCAGGCGCCACAACGTGCTCCACGTCATCCTGCGTGAGAGCCGGGAACGAACCGGTTGGAGTGCGACGGATGATGTGGGGCCGGTCGTCGGGCTGACCGCCTTCTGTCACCGAATCAGCCGGTGTACTTGCCTGGGGACAGCCCCCGCTGAGCCAACCACGGCACCGGATCGATCCGGTCGGTGCCGTTGAGCAGGACCTCGAAGTGGCAGTGCGGCCCGGTGGAGTTGCCGCGGTTGCCGACGGTGGCGATCTGGTCGCCCGCCATCACACGCTGGCCAATGCTGACCAACCAGGTGTTGACGTGTCCATAGAGCGTGACGGTGCCGTCGTTGTGTCGCAGCTTGACCCAAGCGCCATAGCCTGCGGTCGGACCCACGTCGATGACGACGCCGTCGGATACCGCGTAGATCGGCGTTCCAATGGAGTTGGCGATGTCGATGCCGCCGTGCAGGACGCCCCAGCGGTAGCCGAATCCGGAGGTGAAGGCACCCTTGGCGGGCATGACGAAGAGGGGTTTTTGCAGTCGAGCTTCGCGTTCGGCTCGCTCCTGGGCAAACGCAGCGCCCTTGGCAAGCTCCTCGCTGTGCACGGCCACGGCGGCCGCTGGGGCGACGGAAACGATCTGTATGCCGTCGACGGAACCCGTGATCAACCCGCCGTCGACAGATGATTCACCGGCCGCCAGCGTGCTGGCTTGCGCCGGTGTGTCAGTGGTGTTGACCACGGAGTACGCAGCGGCCGCGGTCGCGCCTGCCGCCATCGCAGCTGCGACGAGGCGGGCCTTGACGGCGCCCTCGTCGACCTTGCGGTGGATGCCGGAACGCGGTCCCATGCGGATGACGTCGGTGCGGGCATTGCCGTCGCTGACGTCGGTGTAGCTATCGCGATATGCCCGTGACGCGCGGCGCTCGGCGCCTGGGGATGCCTGGAATTGCATCGGCACGGCGAGCCGAATCGGGTAGAGATTGTCGGACTCGTCCGTGTCGTCGAGCTCGGGAGCTTGGATGACGCGAGCCTCGCGGTTGAACGCCGAGCTGTTGGAAAACTCCAGGTCGTCCAGGTCGCCGTACTCGTTGAACGGGATGATCACGGTGATTTCGGTGTCAAGCACAGTCGCTGAATCTCCGTACAGAGACTTGGACGAACTGTGCGAAGCCAACCGAAAAGTCCTTGTCGTCGTGACCTGACCGTTATCAAGACCAGAAGCACGTTAACGAAGTTCCAATGTTGGTGGCAACCCAAGCGCGCATTCCGCCGGAGAATGTGATTTGTATCACGACATGGCGGCGGTGAGATGTACCACATGAGCGGGAGGCGATGCCTGACCCACTCGCGTGTGTGGATAAAGTTCCCACGAGCCGTTCAGGCCTAAACCTCAGCAGTCGTCTTCAGGACCGGGTCAATCGTCAACGCCGACAGACAGGGAAATTCGGGAAAGCAATGGACCTCTTCGAATACCAGGCGAAGGAACTGTTCGCCAAGCACAACGTCCCAACGACGCCAGGGCGGGTGACGGACACCGCCGAAGACGCGAAGGCCATCGCCACCGAAATCGGTAAGCCCGTCATGGTCAAGGCGCAGGTCAAGGTCGGCGGCCGCGGTAAGGCAGGCGGCGTCAAGTATGCAGCAACTCCCGATGACGCCTTCCGTTATGCGGGCGACATCCTCGGCCTCGACATCAAGGGCCACGTCGTCAAGAAGCTGTTAGTGGCCGAGGCGAGCGACATCGCCGAGGAGTACTACATCTCCTTCCTTCTCGACCGGTCCAACCGCACGTACCTCGCGATGTGCTCCGTCGAGGGCGGTATGGAGATCGAAGAGGTGGCCGCCACCAAGCCCGAGCGGCTCGCCAAGGTGCCCGTCGATGCCGTCAAGGGTGTCGACTTGGCCTTCGCGCGTGAGATCGCCGAGAAGGGGCACCTGCCCGCCGAGGTGCTCGACGCGGCCGCCGTCACAATCCAGAAGCTGTGGGAGGTCTTCGTCGGCGAGGACGCGACGCTGGTCGAGGTGAACCCGCTCGTCCGGACGCCCGACGATCAGATCCTTGCGCTCGACGGCAAGGTCACACTCGACGCCAACGCCGACTTCCGTCAGCCCGGCCATGCCGAGTTCGAGGACAAGGACGCGACCGATCCGCTCGAGCTCAAGGCCAAGGAGAACGACCTCAACTACGTCAAGCTCGACGGCGAGGTCGGCATCATCGGCAACGGCGCCGGGTTGGTCATGTCGACGCTCGACGTGGTCGCCTACGCGGGTGAGCGCCACGGCGGCGTCAAGCCCGCTAACTTCCTCGACATCGGAGGCGGCGCCTCCGCGGAGGTGATGGCCAACGGCCTCGACGTCATCCTCGGCGACAGCCAGGTCAAGAGCGTCTTCGTCAACGTCTTCGGCGGTATCACCGCGTGTGACGCCGTCGCCAACGGCATCGTTGGCGCGTTGAAGAAGCTTGGCGACAGCGCCAACAAGCCGCTCGTCGTGCGCCTCGACGGCAACAACGTCGACGAGGGCCGTCGCATCCTCGACGAAGCCAACCACCCCCTGGTCATCCAGGCCGACACGATGGACGCCGGCGCCGACAAGGCCGCCGAGCTGGCCAACAAGTCTTAAGGAGACGTGACCGATGTCTATTTTCTTGAACGCGAACTCCAAGGTCATCGTCCAGGGCATCACCGGCGGCGAAGGCACCAAGCACACCGCGCTGATGCTGAAGGCAGGCACGCAGGTCGTCGGCGGCGTGAACGCGCGCAAGGCGGGCACCACCGTGTCTCACACCGCGAAAGACGGCTCCGCCGTTGAACTTCCGGTGTTCGGCACTGTCGCCGAGGCCATCAAGGAGACCGGCGCCGACGTGTCGATCGCATTCGTGCCGCCGGCCTTCTCGAAGGACGCGATCATCGAGGCCATCGACGCCGAGATCCCGCTGCTGGTGGTCATCACCGAGGGAATTCCGGTGCAGGACAGCGCATACGCGTGGGCATATAACGTCGATAAGGGTGAGAAGACCCGCATCATCGGCCCTAACTGCCCCGGCATCATCACGCCTGGCGAGTCGCTGGTCGGCATCACGCCGAACAACATCACCGGCAAGGGCCCGATCGGCCTGGTGTCGAAGTCCGGCACGCTGACCTACCAGATGATGTACGAGCTTCGCGATCTCGGCTTCTCCACCGCGATCGGCATCGGCGGCGACCCGGTCATCGGCACCACCCACATCGACGCCATCGAGGCGTTCGAGAAGGATCCCGAGACCAAGATCATCGTGATGATCGGCGAGATCGGCGGCGACGCCGAAGAGAAGGCGGGTGCCTACATCAAGGCGAACGTCTCCAAGCCGGTCGTCGGCTACGTCGCGGGCTTCACCGCACCGGAGGGCAAGACCATGGGCCACGCAGGCGCCATCGTGTCCGACGGTGCAGGCACCGCGCAGGGCAAGAAGGAGGCGCTGGAGGCCGCGGGCGTCAAGGTCGGCAAGACGCCGTCGGAGACGGCCACGCTGGCCAGGGAGATTCTCGCGAGCCTGTAATCCCTTACGCCGAAACGGCACTCACAGTCGTCAAGTCTCGCGCTGAGCGACAGTGAGCGCCGTTTCTGCGTTAGAACGCCCAGCTGCCGGACGGTTGCAGCACGAAGCCGTGCTGGTGGTCGGCATCGATGCAGGCGACGAGGTCGTTCTCGCCGACGGCGCAGGTGCCATTGGTTCCAACGAGCTTGCGACCGACCTCGATCGGCATGACTCGCGAAGAGGCACAGTCGGGCTCTTCCCGACGGAGCACGTATGGCGAATTGCTCGAGGATTCATCGACTTTGCGAGCGACGGGACAGCCGGTTCCGGAGACGGAGTTGGGCAGGCCCTGGATGTCGCCGCTGCACACAATCGACTTCTGCGGTCCGTAATCGAGCACGCAAGTGACCTGCTGAGGGGTCACGAAGGCGGTTCCGCCCAAATTGAAGTGCGAGGGATCGACGGCCGTGAACTTGGCCATGTCTGGGAATCCCGATGGTGGGCTTGGGTTTTCGTGCCACGGTGATGTGCACGCGCTCAGTGCCACGGCCATCAGGGCGAGCTCTACGATTCGCACGTCGATCACTTCTGCCACCCCCGAGCTTCCTAGAATGCCGCACTACCGGATTGCCGGATGACGAAGCCATGCCGGCGCTGCGTGTCGATGCACGCGACGAGCCCGGCATCGCCTACACCGCAACTCATGTATGGCGTGACGAGTTTCTGCCCTGCGTTGAGCGGCGTGCTGAGGAACGGCGGGCAGGACCCACCACTGCGCGTGAACGCGTACGGCTTGTCTTCGCTCAACGTGAGGCCCGAGTTGGCGACATAGGGGCAGTTTCCCTCGCCGACCGCGGGAAGCGCCTGCGGGATTGCCGGGATCTGCCCGCTGCACGACGCCTGGGCCGAGAACATGCAACTGATCGAGCCGTCGGGCGTGGTGAACCCGATTGACCAACCCCAGCGCCCACTCATCTGGAATGGCTTGGTGTCGGTCATCGTCGCCCAGCCGCCCATGTTGGGAAAGTCCCGCGGTGGTTCCGCGCTCGCCCTCGGGGGAGCGGCCAACGCAGCTGCCATCGCAACGCAGGCCAGAGTCGAGCTCACCAAGTGTCCGACTCTTCGGATCGTGATCATCGTGATCGGCCTCCGCGTCAATGCTGGACCGTGACTGAGGTCGTATAGGTCTTGGGGTTGTAGGGCTGCGTGTCGTGCCCCGGTGTCGGAACCCAGCCATCCCTTTCCCACGTGCTTACCCGTAGGTCGACGGTTTCCTTGCCCGTGACGGGATCGTACGTGGTGTTGACCACAGTCGGCCCGTAGGGCGGTGCGCCCCCTGGCCAATTCTGTTGAGCTCCAGGCGGGAACAGGCTGGTGGGTTTGGCACTCAACAGGCCTTCGGGAGTGGCGGCGGTGATCGCGCTAATCGGTTGAGAGTTCGGTCCAGTGACGTTGTCCGAGCCCACCAGCATGAAGCCACCGCCCTTCAGTGCGACCAGTTGGCTCTCGCGATCTCCCGGCAGATTGTCGAGCTGCCCGACGGGATGCACCGTGTTGATCCAGCCGTTCGGGTTCGCGGGGTCGATCGGGTCGGATTCGTATAACACTCGTTGCCTGGTGTGTACGTCCGGATTTCCGACGATGACCATTCGGTTGGTCTTGGGGTCGTACGCCCCGCTGGCTTGAGAGATGTTGGGGAGAACCCCGACCCTCCTCGTCGGGTCTGACAGATCGACGACGGTGGTGTCGCGTGTGGCGTAGTCAGGATTCGGCTTTCCATCCTTGTTGTACGGGACCTCGCTGTACAACGCGTACTGCTTGCCGTCGGGTCCGACGATGGTTCCGGTCGGAAGTGGTCGGGTGTCGTGCTGACCTGGAGGATTCCCGACGTCGAGCGGATTCTCATGACCGTTCAGCGTGGGATAGCCGCCGCTGCCGTCGCCGCTGATCTCGATACCGGTGCCGGGCAGCGTCGCGTTGAGGTCAGCCTTGTTCTGTTCGTACGTCAGCGGCCCCGCCGGTCCGGTGATCGTCGGGTTGCCGGGTGCTGCGGTCGAAGTTGCGGGTCCGCTCGGGCCGCCGAGCGTGAAGTCGCGCAGCGAGTCGGCGATCGGCGTCAGCGACGCGCCGATCCGTTCGTCGTCGGCCGCCAGTCGCAGGGCGTGGGCCTGAATGCCTGCCTGCAGATGCGCCGCCTGAATCCTGCGGAACACGCTGAGCGGCAGGCTCAAGAACGACGGCATCCGGTCGGTCACCTTGAGCTGCTCGCTGACGGCGAAGAACTGGTGTTCGGCGTTTTCGATTGCCGACGTGGCAGCGCGCTTGTCGCCGGCGAGTGTGTCGGCGCCGGTGCGCGCAATCTGGGCGGCCTGCCGCAAGCTCTCCGACGCACCTCGCGCGGTGGACTGGTCGGCGGACGCGCGATCGCGGGCCTCGTCCGCGGACCGTCCCTCCCAGTGCACCCCACCCACCGAGCTGACGGCCCTGCGGAAGACCTGGTCGACGAGGGCGGCCTGGTTGTTCCACGTGGCCGCCGCAGTCTCGAGATGGTCGAACCGCCATCCTTCGACGCGTGATCTGGTCAGTTGCTCGGTCACGAATCGGCCTAGATGTGCATCTTGGCGATCTGATGGGCCTGCGCGGAGTCGGTCGAGGTGTAGAACTTCGCCGCGTCCGCCATCGACTGACCGAGGCCGAGGAGCTTGTCGGTGCACTCGCCCGTCATGTGGTCGGCGGAGGCAATCAATGCCGACACCGCCTTACCGCTGGGCTGGTCGGGTGCTGACGTGTTCTCGTGCACCGTGCCGTACCGGGACAGTTCGTCGCTCAGCTGGGCGAACTCGCGTGCCGCGGCTTCGAGGGCGGGGATGTCTACCTGTAGCGGCGGAGTCACGTTTCGAGCCTAAAGTCCCGCAGCTGGGAGCTTCCTGCAAATGTTCGGACCCGGGATTGGAACACGTTCTCGTTTTCGGTTAGCCTAGCGAACTAACACTTGCCAGGAGGTATGTAATGCCGGTCGACCCCAGGACACCCGTCGTCGTCGGTGTCGGACAGTTCACCGAGCGCATCGACGACCCCGACTACCGCGGCATGTCCTCGGTTGACCTGGCGACCGAGGCCGTCCGTGCCGCGCTGTCCGACACCGGGGCCGACGTCAGCGCCGTCGCGCAGGCGATCGAGGTGTTCGTCGGGTTGCGGCAGTTCGAGATCTGCACGCCGTTCACCAAGCCGCCGCTTGGGGCGTCGGACAACTACGTGCGATCGGTGGCGCAGCGCGTCGGCGCCGATCCCGCACGTGCGGTGCTGGAGCCCATCGGCGGCAACGGCTCGCAAAAGGTGGTGACGGAGTTCGCGGGGGCGATCGCCGCTGGGGAGATCGAGGTGGCGTTGGTCCTCGGTTCCGAGCCGGGGTCCACGGCAAAATACTTCTCGGGTCGTGACGACAAGCCGGACTTCACGGAGAACGTCGGTGGCCAACTGGAAGACCGCGGCTACGGCTTCGAGCAGTACATGAACGAGTACACCGCGGCACACGGGCTGACCGGTGCGCCGGTGCAGTACGGGCTATTGGACAACGCGCGCCGCGCCCGGCTGGGTCTCAGTGTCGAATACTACCGACATGCCATGGCAGAGCTGTTCGCGCCGTTCTCCAAAGTCGCTGCCAAGAACCCGTTTTCGTCATCTCCGGTGGAACGCTCCGTCGAAGAGATCGAAACCGTGACCGATGAGAATCGGATGATCTGCGACCCGTATCCGCGTCTGCTGGTTGCCCGCGACACCGTGAACCAGGGAGCCGCGGCGCTCATCATGTCGGTGGCGGCCGCCCGCAGGCTCGGAGTGCCGGAGACGAAGTGGGTGTACCTGCGGGGGCATGCCGATCAGACCGAGCAGGCACTGCTCGACCGTGTCGACCTGAGCATCAGTGTCTCCGCGAAACAGGCTGTGGCAGAGGCGCTCCGCGTCGCGGGCATCGGTATGGACGAAGTGTCGACCTTTGATCTCTACAGCTGCTTTCCGTTTCCGGTATTCGCGGTTTGCGACGAGTTCGGGCTCGCGAGCGACGACCCGCGAGGGCTTACGCTAACCGGCGGCTTGCCGTACTTCGGTGGCCCAGGAAACAGTTACTCGCTGCATGGAATTGCCGAGACGGTCGCCGAGATGCGGGACAAGCCAGGAACATTCGGCCTCGTCGGCGCGAACGGCGGCATCATGAGCAAGTATTCGGTGGGGATCTACTCCACCGAGGCAGGCGACTGGGCGCCGGATCGCAGCAAGGAGCTTCAACGAGGCATCGCAGCGTTGCCAACGGTGGCGGTCACCCGCAACGCCGAGGGCCTCGCCACCATCGAGACCTACTCGGTGCGCTACGACTGGCCCGTGACGACGGGAGTCATCATCGGCCGTCTCGTCTCCGACGACAGCCGGTTCATGGCACTGACCGACGACGAGGAACTGGTGGCGTTGTTGACCAGCGGTGATCCGCTCGGCGCGAAGATCGTCGTGACCGCGGGCGAGAAGGAGAACAGGGCCGTGCTCGCCTGAGCCTGCCGAGACGGAATCAGACCAGGGCCGCGAGCTTTCCTGCCAAGCGTTCGACGTAGGCGGCGACCTCGTCTTCCGGCTTGTCGGGCAGGCCGAACAACACCTCGGTGACACCGAGTTCGGCCCAGTGGGCCAATTTCTCCGGCACCGGCTTGAAGTCGAGCGCGACGATCTGGGGAGCCCCTTCACGACCGGCGGCGGCCCACGTGTCATGCAGCAGCTTGACGGGTTCGTCGATGTCGAAGTCGCGGGGTGTCGTGATCCAGCCGTCCGCCGACTTCGCGATCCACTTGAAGTTCTTCTCAGTGCCCGCAGCGCCGACGAGCACGGGGATGTGCGCCTGCACCGGCTTCGGCCACGCCCAGCTCGGGCCGAACTTGACGAACTCCCCGTCGTACTCCGCCTCTTCTTGCGTCCACAACGCGCGCATCGCCTCGAGATACTCGCGCAAACACGTCCTGCGTCGCCCAGCCGGAACGCCATGGTCAGCCAGTTCGTCTGTGTTCCAACCGAATCCGACGCCAAGACTGACCCGCCCACCCGACAGATGGTCGAGGGTCGCGATGGACTTGGCCAACGTGATCGGGTCGTGCTCCACGGGCAGCGCCACTGCCGTCGAAAGCCGAACTCGCGACGTCACCGCGCACGCCGCCCCAAGGCTGACCCACGGATCCAGCGTCCGCATGTAGCGGTCGTCGGGCAGCGTCTCGTCACCGGTGGTGGGGTGCGCCGCCTCCCGCTTGATCGGGATGTGCGTGTGTTCGGGCACGTAGAAGGTCGTGAAGCCGTGGTCGTCGGCCAGCTTTGCGGCGGCGGCGGGAGTGATGCCGCGGTCGCTGGTGAAAAGTACGAGCCCGTAGTCCATGCCCAGAATTAGAACGTGTTCTAGTCCTCCGGCGCAAGGTGGGCGGCCCCCGACCGATGAACTTTGCTCAGGTGGCAATGAGTGGACACAGAGGGGGCGCGCACCGTCGTCGTCGTCGGCCGCGTGCAGTAGCGTGGTGGACGAAGTCGCCCAGCACAGGAGG
>Ga0068863_100003057_pt1 | contig 16534 bp, 16 predicted proteins | sample KBSSwiS62_FD_66596 | JGI IMG/M metagenome (GOLD analysis project Ga0068863, IMG submission 66596) | Switchgrass rhizosphere microbial communities from Kellogg Biological Station, Michigan, USA - KBS Switchgrass S6-2 | ecosystem: Host-associated > Plants > Roots > Rhizosphere > Soil ...
GTGATCGAATCGCCGGGAATGCCGAACACGAGCGCCGGGATCCAGGCGCCGGCCAGGGCGCTGTTGTTCGCCGCGCCGGACTCTACGATGCCTTCGACGTGACCGGTGCCGAACTTCTCCGGCTCTTTCGAGAATTTCTTGCTGATCGCATACGACATCCACGCGGCGATGTCCGCGCCCGCGCCCGGCAATGCGCCGACCAGCGTGCCCAATGCGCTGCCGCGCAGGATCTGCACGGGGTACTTCACCGTCAAGTCCCACATCCCCCTGAACACGTTGCCGATCGGCTGATCGACGATCATCGGGCGCGGGTCGGTGTCGACCGAGTAGCGGAGGATCTCCGAGATCGCGAACATTCCGATCATCAGCGGCACGAGCCCGATGCCGCCCATGAGCTCGGTGCTGCCGAACGTGAAGCGCGGAATGCCCGCGGGATTGTTGAGGCCGACGCTCGCGACCAGCAGGCCGAGGAACAGGGACACGAATCCCTTGAGGGGGTTTTCGGAGGTCAGGAACACGGCGCACGTCAGCCCCATCAGCACGAGCCAGAAGTACTCGAACGAGCTGAACTTGAGCGCGAACTCGGCGAGCGTCGGCGCCGAGACGATCAGCACGGCGGTCCCGAACAGCCCGCCGATCGCGGAGAACACGAGCCCCGCGCCCAGCGCGATCTCCGCCTGGCCCTTGTTCGTCATCGCGTACGCTTCGTCGGTGTATGCGGCGGACGCCGGCGTCCCCGGCATGCGCAACAGGCAGCCGGGGATGTCGCCCGCGAAGATCGCCATCGCGGTCGCCGTGACGATGGCGGCGATCGCGGGAATCGGCGCCATGAAGAACGTGACCGGCACGAGCAGAGCGGTCGCCATCGTCGCCGTCAAGCCAGGCATCGCGCCGACGAAGAGCCCGAACACCGACGCCGCCAGCATCACGACGATGTTGTACGGGTCCATCACCATCGAGAACGCTTGCAGCCAGGCGCCGCTCATCGTTTCGTGCCCGTCCGGACGGCTACCAGATGTGGTTCTTGAGAAGCCCCCAAGGCAGCGGGACCCGCAAGAGCTTGTAGAACGCCGTGTGGATGACGAGCGTCAGCACGAGCGCGATCGGCAGGTTCCACTTCCAGCTCACGCCGAACGCGGCGAACAACATGGCGAGGTAGATGACGCTCGCGGGGATGAAGCCGAACCAGTCGACGCAATAGATGTAGAAGACGTTGACGAAGATCGTCAGCGCGAACGCGAACAGGTGGCGCGGCGAGTGCGTCCACGGCGCAAACGTGATCCAGCTCGCGCCCTCGGCGTGCGCGGACCGGGCGGTGAAGCCTTGATAGATGAGAAGGGCTCCGCAGATCGCGAGGCCGCACGCGGCAAGACCGGGAAAAATCGCCGGGCCGTATTTCTGGCCCGGGATCGTGGAGAAGGACTGGACGTGAACGAGGATCGCCACCGCGAGCAGCACGAGAACCGCGCCCCAGACGGCGTCGTTCAGCTTCACGAAGCGGGCGCCGGCAGCCGCGCGTTACTTGACGATGCCGACCGCCTTCATCGTGGCGCCGAGATCGGCGTCCGACTTGGCCATGAACTTGGCGAAGTCGTCGGGCCCGGCGTAGATCACGCCGTAGCCCTGCTTGCCCATGAACTCCGTGTAGTCCTTGCTCGCGACGATCTTCTGCAACGCGGCGACGAGCTTGTCGCGCGCCTCGGGCGGAAGGTTCTTCGGCGCCGCGATGCCGCGCCAGGCCGCCATCGTCCAGTTGCTGCCTGTCGCGGACTTGAGCGTCGGCACGTTGGGATAGAGGGACGCCGGCTTGTCGGCCATCACGGCAAGGCTCTTCACCTTGCCGGCGTCGATCATCGCGCGCGCTTCCGGCAGCGACACGGGAGCGATCTGCACGCCGCCCGCGACGAGGTCGAGCAGCCCGGGGGCGGCGCCTTGCGACGGGACCCACGGCACGCTCGCGGGATCGGCACCCAGGTCCTTCAGCATGCCGGCAATCGCGAGATGCCAGATGCCACCCTGCCCGGTGCCGGACGCCTTGAACTTTCCGGGGCTCGCCTTGATCGCCGCCACCAGATCGTTCACCGTCTTGTAGGGCGAGTCGGCGGCAACCTGCACGCCGGCGGGATCGGCGTTGACGAGCGCGAGCGGCGTATACGACGCGCCGGTCAGATCGGTAAGCCCTTGCCAGTGCATCATGCCGATCTCGACGGTGATGATGCCGATCGTGTAGCCGTCGGGCGCAGCCTGCGCGATGGCGCTGTGACCCACCACGCCGCTGCCGCCGACGCGGTTCACGACATTGACCGGCTGCCCCACTTCCTTTTCGAGCAGCGTGCCGATGATGCGCGCCGTGGCGTCGGTGCCGCCGCCCGCCGCCCAGGGGACGATCAGCGTGATCGGACGTTCGGGATAAGCCGCGTGCGCCGCGGCTGCGATGACGAGTGCGCCTATGCCGGCCAGCGTGGCGCGCGTGAGCTTGATCATGATTCCTCCTTGAGTGCCGGTCGGATGGTCGTCGCTCGCAATGGGATTGAAACCCGGCCGGCGAGCGGTGCGAGTTTGGCAGTGCCGTTTTGACCGGTCAAGTGGTCTGACCAGTGTTGGCGCGGGAATACCGGGCCACGGCCTCCACCATTCGCCGCAGGTCTTCCTCGAGCTTCGAATAGCCCGCGTGCGGCTCGAGGCTTTCCTCGTCCATGTAGAGCCGGCGGTTGAGCTCGATCTGCAGGCTGTGCCGACCCTGCGCGGGGCGGCCGTGACGTTTCACGATCTCGACGCCCTTGTACGGATCGTTAATGGCCACCGAGTAGCCCATGCGGCGAATCGTTTCCGCGACGAACGCCGTGAACTCGGCGGCGCAGGTCGTGCCGTCGCGGTCGCCGAGGACGAAGTCGGCGCGTGCCCGGCCGGGATCGTCGGCGTTCGGGTCGCCCACCGCGGGCATCGAATGACAGTTGATGTGCCAGACCGCGCCGAACTTCCGGTGCAGGCGACCCACCTCGGCATCGAGCGCCGCGTGGTACGGACGATACCAGAGGTCGATGCGCCGCTGCACCTCGTCGACCGACAGCTTGCGGTCGTACATCGGCTCGCCGCCTCTCGCGACCCGCCACACGAGCCCGATGCCCTGCCGCGTCTTGCGCGACACCGCAAGCGGGGCGGGCCACGTTCCCTCGATCATCGCGGGATCGAGATCGTCGACGCTGCGATTCGCATCGATGTACGCCCGGGGGAAGTTCGCCTCGACGAGCGTCGCACCGAGCGCGGTCGCCGTTCGGTAGAGGCGCCCGACGTGCGTGTCTTCGGCGAGGCGCACGAGCGACCTCGGCGGGGCGTGATCGAAATCGTCGGGATAGTGCTCGCCGGAGTGCGGCGAATCCAGCACCAGCGGCACTTCCGGCGCGGACCCTGCGTGCAGGACGTAAGGAGGAACGGTCTTCATGCGGATGAGTCGTTCAAATGGCAGGCGGACAGCCGCTGGGGGGCGATTCGCTTCAGCGCGGGCGCTTCGCTTTTGCAGCGGGGCATGGCATGCGGGCACCGTGGATGAAAGTGGCATCCCGGCGGCGGCGCGAGCGGAGACGGGATTTCGCCCTTGATCGGCACGAACGTGCGCTTGCCGGGAAGCACCTTGCCGACTTCTTTCAGCAGCGCCTGCGTGTACGGGTGATTGGGCGCTGCGTACAGATCCGAGGTGGGGCCCGATTCGACGACGCGCCCGAGATACATGATGACGACGCGATCGCTGATGTGCTCGACGACGCCCAGGTCGTGGCTGATGAAGAGATAGGTGAGGTTGAGCGCCGACTTGAGATCCATGAAGAGGTTCAGGACCTGCGCCTGGATCGAGACGTCGAGCGCCGCCACGGACTCGTCGCAGACGAGAAACTCGGGCGCCACCGCCAGCGCCCGGGCGATGCCGATCCGTGCCCGCTGGCCGCCGGAAAACTGGTGCGGAAACCGCCGCATGAGCGATGCGTCGAGCCCGACGCGGCTCAATTGCTGCGCGACGTAATCCCTCTGCTTGCCCGCCGGGGCGAGACCGTGCGCGACCGGTGCTTCACCCACGATGTCGACGACGCGCATGCGCGGATTGAGCGACGCATAAGGGTCCTGGAAGATCATCTGCATCTTGAGCTGCTGCCGGCGCGCGGCGTCGGGCGCGAGCCCTTCGAGAGGCTGGCCGCGAAAGCTTCGCCGGCCCTGCGTGAGCGGCAGAAGGCCGACCGCGAGGCGTCCGAGCGTCGACTTGCCGCAGCCGGATTCGCCGACGAGGCCCACCACTTCGCCTTCGAAGATCGAGAGGTCGACGTTGTCGACCGCGTGCACCACTTCCTCGCGCATGCGGGCGCCAAACGCGTTGCCGATCTTCGCCGCCACATCGAGCGATTTGACGAAGCGCTTCGAGACTTGCGCGAGCTCGACGAGCGGCACGGCGCTCGACGCAATGTCGGCCTTGTTCGACACGGTTGCGGTGGGCGAAAGCGTGGTCACGGCGCCGCCGAAAGATGGAGCGGATGGTGACAACGCGCGCGCTGGCCGTCAGCGACCACGAGCGGCGGCGACATCTCCGGCGTCGTCCCGCAGATCTCCGTTGCGCGTCCGCATCGCTCGCGAAAGGCGCAGCCCTCCGGCAGGTCGAGCACCGACGGCGGCATCCCCGGAATCTGCCGCAGCCGCGCGCCGCGCACGCTCCGCGACGGAACGGAATCGAGGAGGCCCTGCGTGTAGGGATGTCGCGGGTGGGTCAGCACGTCGAACACCGTGCCCTGCTCGACGATGCGCCCCGCGTACATCACGCAGACGCGGTCGGCAAGGCCGGCGACGACCGAGAGGTCATGAGTGATCCAGATCATCGCGGCGCCCGTCTCGCGCGTGAGCTTCTGCATCTCGAACAGGATCTGCCCCTGGATCGTGACGTCGAGCGCCGTCGTCGGCTCGTCGGCGATGATGAGATCGGGGTCGTTGAGAAGTGCGATGGCGATCGCGACCCGTTGCCGCATGCCGCCCGAGAACTGGTGCGGATAGGCGGCAAGGCGCTCCTCGGGCGACGGGATGCCGACTTTCACGAGCGCTGCCCGCGCCCGCTCGAGCGCCTGCTGGCGCGTCGCGCTGCCATGCGCCTGGATCGTCTCGACCATCTGCGCGGCGACGGACAGGACCGGGTTCAAAGTCATCATCGGGTCCTGGAAGATCATCGCGATCCGGTTGCCGCGCAGCTGCCGCAAGTCCTCGGCGGACAGCGCGCGAAGGTCGCGGCCGTTCAACCGGATCATGCCCGCGACGATGCGTCCCGGAGGGTCGATGAGTCCCATGATCGAGTAGCCCGTCATCGACTTGCCCGAGCCCGACTCCCCCACGAGCCCCATCACCTCGCCTTTCTGCACGATGAACGACACGTCGTCGACCGCCTTCACCACCCCCGCTCGGGTGAAGAAATGCGTGCGCAGACCCGCGACCTCGAGCAACGGCGCAGAGCCTGTCATCGGAGGGGCGCTCATCGCTGCAGCCTCGGGTTCAGCACGTCGCGCAGCTGGTCGGCCACGAGATTGATGCTGACGATCGTGCACAGGAGCGCGATCCCCGGGAAGAAGCTGATCCAGTACTTGCCGGACAGCAGATATTGGTAGCCGTTGGCGATCAGCAAGCCGAGCGAAGGCTCGGTGATCGGAAGGCCAAGCCCGAGAAACGACAGCGTGGCTTCCAGCGCGATCGCCGCCGCCACCTGCACGGTCGCGACGACGATCATCGGCGGCATGCAGTTCGGCAAGAGGTGCTTGAACACGATGCGCGACGGCGACAGCGCGAGGCAGCGCGCGGCTTCCATGTACTCCTTGCGCTTCTCGACGAGCGCCGCGCCGCGAACGGTGCGCGCGTAGTACGCCCATTGGACGGTGACGAGCGCCGCTATCACCTTGCCGGTGCCCTGGCCGAGCACGGCGATGAGGATCAGCGCGATGAGAATCGCCGGAAACGAGAGCTGGATGTCGACGATGCGCATGATCAGCGTCTCGACGCGGCCGCCGACGTACGCCGCGGTGAGTCCCATCGCGAGCCCTAGCACGAGCGCAAGCACGGTCGCGGCAATCCCTACGCCGATGCTGATCCGCAACCCGTAGAAGATCGCCGACAGCATGTCGCGGCCCTGGTCGTCGGTGCCGAGCCAGTACGTCCCGCCGTTCGGTGCGGCCGATCCCGGCGGCAGGCGGCTGTCCATCACGTCGAGTTGCGCGAGATCGTACGGATTCTGCGGCGAGATGAGCGGCGCGAACAGCGCGAGCACCAGGATGATCGCGAGCATCGCGAGCCCGAAGATCGCGACCGGATTCGAGACGAAGTCGGCCACGATGCGCATGAACGGCGATTGCGGCGCGGCCCCGCCTCGCGCGGCGGGCAGCGGCGTGGCGGGAGTCGGGCCGGCAGCGCTCATCGCACGCTCATCCGGCGCTCATCCGCCGTTCGATTCCGACTCGCTCAGCCTTTGACATCGCTCAGCCGGATCCGGGGATCGAGCACCGAGTACAGGACGTCGACCAGCAGGTTGATGACGATGAACACGGTCACGATCACGAGCAGGTAGGCGACGATCACCGGCCGATCGAGCACGCCGATCGAGTCGATCAGGAGCTTGCCCATGCCGGGCCACGCGAACACGCTCTCGGTGACGATGGCGAAGCCGATCAGCGTGCCGAATTGCAGCCCGATCACGGTGACGATGGGAATCAGGATGTTCCGCAGCACGTGGACGCCGATCACGCGCTTGTTGGTGAGGCCCTTGGCGCGCGCGAACTTCACATAGTCCTGCAACAGCGCTTCGTGCGCACCGGCGCGCGTCAGCCGGATCAGCAGCGCGAGATTGAAGAGCGCGAGATTCGTGGCCGGCATGACCAGGTGCTTCAATCCGTCGACCGTCAGGAACGAGACGGGGATTACGCCGAAGAGCAGCGTTGTCTCGCCGCGCCCGTTCGACGGCAGCCATCCCAGCATCACGGAGAAAACCATGATCAGCATGAGGCCGACCCAGAACGTGGGCAGCGAGAAGCCAAGGATCGACCCCGCCATGATCGATCGCCCGGCGATCCCGTTCGGACGCAGACCCGCCCACAGCCCCAGCGGAATGCCGAGCACGATCGCGATCACCATTGCCGAGAGCGCCAACTCCATCGTCGCCGGCATCCGCTCCAGGATGAGACCCAGCGCGGAGGTGCTGTGGACGAAGGAGCGGCCCAGATCCCCGTGGGCGACGCCGCTCAGGAAGCTCCAGTACTGCGCCCACAGCGGCTTGTCGAGGCCGAGCGCGGCGATCGCGCGCTCGCGGTCCTGCTGGTCGGCCTGCGGGCTGATCAGGATGTCGATCGGATTGCCGACCGCGTAGACGCCGACGAACACGAGCACCGACATCGCGAGCAGCACGACGATGCTCTGCAGGCTGCGGCGGATGATGAAGACCAGCATCCTGGACGCCGGAGTTCTCGCGCCGGCGGTCTACGTCAACGCGCGATCAGGGCTTCGGCGCGCCGCCGACCGGCTTGAACTGGAACGCGAGCGTGTACTCGTCGGTGCGCGGCGTGTACGTGACGTTCTTCTTGGTCGCCCAGATCGTGAACTGGAAGTGGACCGGCATGATTCCCAGATCCTCCATCGCGAGCTTGGTCGCGTTCTGCAGCATCGTCCTGCGGTTCTCGTCGTCGACCTGCTGCAGCGCCTGCTCGATCAGGTAATCGACCTTGACGTTGCTGTAGCGACCCCAGTTGACGGCGCCCAATCCCTTCTCGCGATTGAACGTCGCGAGCAGCGAGCGCAGCGGGCTCGACGCTTCGCCCGTGGATGCGCCCCAGCCCACCATGTGGAGGCTGAACTCCTGCTTCGCCGCGCGCGCCGAATACGGCGCCATCGGGGCCGTCTCGACCTTGGCGGTGATGCCGACGCGCGACAGCATCTGCGCGACGGCCTGGACGATCTTCTCGTCGTTGACGTAGCGCCCGGCCGGGCCGTGGATCGTGATGTTGAATCCGTCGGGGTAGCCTGCTTCGGCCAGAAGCTTCTTCGCGCCTTCGACGTCGTACGCGTCCGCCTTGAGCCCGGGCACGTTGCCGAAGAGCTTCTCCGACACGAGCTGCCCCGACGGAATCGCCTGCCCTTCCATCACCCGGTCGACGATCGCCTGGCGGTTGATCGCCTTCGAGATCGCACGACGCACGCGAACGTCGAGCAGAGGATTCTTCGCGAGCGGCTTGCCCGCCTTGTCGGTGATGAACGGGCTCGAGCGGTCGAGATGGTCGAAGTTGAAATAGATGACGCGGTGCGAAATCTTGGACGAGACGGTGAACTTGGGATCGCCCTTGATCCTCGAGAGGTCGGCGGTCGGCGGCTGCTCGATCGCGTCGACGTCGCCGGACAAGAGGGCCGCCACCCGGGCCGGCTCGTTCTTGATGATCTTGAACGTGACCTTCTCCCACGGCGACTTGTCACCCCAGTAGGTGTCGTTGCGGACGAGCTCGACGCGATCGCCCGACGTGTACTTGGCGAGCTTGTAGCGGCCGCTGCCGATCGCCGCCTTGCCGCTGTTGAAATCCTCGGTCGTCGCGTTGGCCGCCACCTTCTTCGAGACGATGTAGATGGTCGACAGGTCGTTGGGGGCAAGCGGATACGGAGCCGCGTACTTGAAGCGGATCGTGTACGGATCCACGATCTGCTTCGAGACGATCGCCTTCGTATACGCGGAGAATGGTCCCGGGCTGTTCGGTACGTTCGGCACGCGGTCGATCGAGAATGCGACGTCCTCGGCCGTCAGCTCGGAGCCGTCGGTGAACTTGACGCCCTTGCGCAGCTTGAATTCCCACGTCGTGGGATCGATCACCTTCCACGACGTCGCAAGCCCCGGGATCATCTTCGAGTCCGCATCCATCTGGACCAGCTTGTCGAAGATGTGCTCCGCCGCGTTGTTGTTCGGGAAGAGATTGAAGAAGTGCGGATCCATCGACGTGATGTCCGCGGCGACCGCGATCTTGAGCTCCTGCGCGGCCGCAATGGCGGGGATTAGGGACACCGAAAGCGCCGCAACCACGGCGCAGGCAGAGAAAGCGTGGCGAAAAGCGGGAAAGCGCATAGGTGCCTCAGCGATAGTCAGGAAAATGCGGGGAGCGGTGGATCCTGGCCGCTCCCTCTCACTGGGGCGCGCGGCGCGATACTAACAACCTATGGCCGGCAATCTAGCGCGAACGCCGGCGAGCGTCTACTTTCCGCGCTTCAACCACCAGGCGCCGAGCTCGCCGACGATGCCCTTGCGCAGCGCCATCACGCAGAACACGAAGATGACGCCGGTGATCACGGTGACCCACTGGCCGAAGCTGGCCAGGTAGTTTTCCATGCCGATCAGGATGAACGCACCGACCACCGGTCCGAAGATCGTGCCCATCCCGCCCAGCAACGTCATCAGCACGACCTCGCCGGACATCGACCAGTGCACGTCGGTGAGCGACGCGAGCTGGAAGACGATCGCCTTCGTCGCGCCCGCGAGTCCCGTCAGCGTGGCGGAAAGCACGAACGCGAGCAGCTTGTAGCGCTCGGCGTCGTAGCCGAGTGAAATCGCGCGCGGCTCGTTGTCGCGGATCGTCTTCAGCACGTTGCCGAACGGCGAATGGATGATGCGGTGAATGAGCAGGAATGCCGCGAGGAAGATCGCGAGCACCACGTAGTACATCACCAGCGTGTTGGAAAGATCGAGCACGCCGAGCATCCTGCCGCGCGGCACCGACTGGATGCCGTCCTCGCCGCCGGTGATCGACGTCGCCTGCAGGCAGAAGAAGAAGATCATCTGCGACAGCGCGAGCGTGATCATCGCGAAGTAGATGCCCTGGCGGCGGATCGCGATCAGACCGCTGACGAGGCCCAGCAGCGCCGACAGGGCCGTTGCGAACAGAATCGCGAGCTCGGGCGGGAAGCCCCAGTTTTTCGCGGTGTACGCGGACGCGTACCCGGCCACGCCCAAGAACATCGCGTGCCCGAAGGACAGGAGACCGCCGTAGCCGATCAAGAGGTTGAACGCGCACGCGTAGAGCGCGAAGCACAGCGCCTTCATGAGGAACACGGGGTACACGCCGACGAACGGCGCAACGACGAACATGAGCGCCATTACGAGCGTCGCCACGAGGAACGTGCGGTTACCGCGCGCAGTGCGCGTTTCGATGATGCCGGCCCGGGTGTCGTGCGAGGCCGCGGCCGTGGTGTCCATGCTGCTAGCGCTCCTTTCCGAACAAGCCCGCCGGCTTCAGCATCAGCACGATCACCATGATCACGAAGATCACGGTATTCGACGCCTCCGGGTAGAAGACCTTCGTCAGGCCTTCGATCACGCCGAGCCCGAAGCCGGTGACGATCGCGCCCATGATCGATCCCATGCCGCCGATGACCACCACGGCGAACACGACGATGATCAGGTTTGCGCCCATCTGCGGATTGACCTGGTAGATCGGCGCGGCCATCACGCCCGCGAACGCAGCGAGTCCCACGCCAAAGCCGTACGTCAGCGTCACCATGCGCGGAACATTGATGCCGAACGCCTGCACCAGTGCCGGATTCTCGGTGGCAGCGCGAAGGTACGACCCGAGCTTCGTCCGCTCGATCACGAACCAGGTGGCAAGGCACACGATGAGCGAGGCGACGATCACCCACGCGCGATACTTCGGCAGGAACATGAAGCCCAGGTTGAAGCCGCCGGAGAGCTCGTCCGGTATGCGATAGGGCAGCCCCGACGACCCGTAGTAGTTGGTGAACACGCCCTGCAGCACGAGCGCGAGACCGAAGGTCAGCAGCAACCCGTACAGGTGGTCGAGCGCGTAGAGGCGCTTCAGCATCGTCTTTTCGATGACGATGCCGAGGATGCCGACCGCGATCGGCGCGACCAGCAGCGACCACCAGTAGCCGATCCCCGCGCCCTGCAGAAGGAAATAGGCGCAGAAGGCGCCCAGCATGTACTGGGCGCCATGCGTGAAATTGATGATGTTGAGAAGCCCGAAGATGACGGCGAGGCCGAGGCTCAGAAGCGCGTAGAACGCGCCGTTGATGAGGCCGATCAGGAGCTGTCCGAACAGCGCCTGCGTCGCGATGCCGAAGATCTGCATGGTCGGGGCCCTAAACGCCCAGATACTCGTGCAGCTTGGCCATGTTCCGGTCGAGCTCGGCGTTGGGAATCATGTCGACGACCTTGCCGTGGTCGACGACATAGTGGCGGTCGGCGACGGTCGCCGCAAAACGGAAATTCTGCTCGACCAGCAGCACGGTGTAGCCTTTTTTCTTGAGCGCGTGGATCGTGCGTCCGATCTGCTGGACGATGACCGGCGCCAATCCCTCGGTCGGCTCGTCCAGCAACAGGAGCCGCGCGCCGGTGCGCAGGATGCGGCCGATCGCGAGCATCTGCTGCTCGCCGCCCGACAGCTTCGTTCCCTGGCTCGCGAGCCTCTCCTTCAAATTGGGGAAGAGCTCGAAGATCTCCTCCACCGTCATCCCGCCGGGACGAACCACGGGCGGCAGCAGCAGGTTCTCTTCGACGTTGAGGCTCGAGAAGATGCCCCGCTCCTCGGGGCACCAGGCGATGCCGAGGTGGGCGATCCGGTTCGACGCAAGCTTGCCGGTCTCGCGGCCCTCGAACACGATCGAGCCTTCGCGTCGCGGCACGACGCCCATGATCGATTTCAGCGTCGTCGTCTTGCCGGCGCCGTTTCGCCCGAGCAGCGTGACGACTTCACCGGGATGGATGTCGAACGTGACGCCGTGCAGCACGTGCGACTCGCCGTACCAGGCGTTGAGGTCCCGCACAGCAAAGAACGGCGCCGCCGCATCGGCCGCGACACTCCCGCCGGTGGCCACGACGGGCGCGTCAGCCATGCGCCGTCCCCAGGTAGGCCTCGACGACGTCCGGGTGCTTCGACACCGTCGCGTACGTGCCTTCCGCCAGGATCTCGCCCCGCGCCAGCACCGTGATGTGGTCGGACAGCGTCGAGACGACGGAAAGATTGTGCTCGACCATCAGCACCGTGCGGTTGACGGCGACCTTCTTGATGAGCGCCGTGATCCGCTCGACGTCGTCGTGCGCCATCCCTGCGGTCGGCTCGTCGAGCAGCATCATCTCGGGCTCCAGCGCAAGCGTCGTGGCGATCTCGAGCGCGCGCTTGCGACCATATGGCAGCTCTCCTGCCGTGCCGTTGGCGAAGTCGCCAAGGCCGACCGCATCGATGAGCTCGAGCGCGCGATCGTGGAGCGCCGCAAGCGTGCGGCCCGAGCGCCAGAAATCGAACGAGTGGCCGTGCGCGCGCTGCAGCGCGATCCGGACGTTCTCGAGCACGGTCAGGTTCGGGAACACCGCGGAGATCTGGAACGAGCGCACGAGGCCCATCCGTGCGATCGTCGCCGGCCGCGAGCCGGTGATCTCGCGGCCGTTGTAGAAGATCTGGCCGCGCGTCGGCGAGAGGAAGTGCGTGAGCAGGTTGAAGCAGGTGGTCTTGCCTGCGCCGTTCGGGCCGATCAGCGCGTGAATGGTGCCGCGCCGGACGTTGAGGCTCACGTCCTTGACCGCGACGAAACCCTTGAACTCCTTCGTCAGCGACTTGGTCGCCAGAATCGTTTCGTCCGCCATTTGAGCCGCGGGCTTTGATGGCCCGGCCCTCCCCCTCGCCGGCGATTATCCGAATTCGCCGCGGAAATGGCAATGCGCCGTATTTACTTTCGGACCGGGGTGGCTCGATAGACGCGAACGCAGCGCGTCACGCGGCTCTTTTTGAGCAGCAGTGCGTCACGCGGCTGTTCTTTTGAGCAGCAGCGCCTGGCGCTTGCACGTGACGACTTCCTCGCCCCTCTGATTGAATCCCTGGTGCAGGAAGGTCACGATCCCCGCGTTGGGGCGGGACTTGCTCTCGCGCATGTCGAGCACCGTCGTCTTCGACCGCAGCGTGTCGCCGTGGAAGACGGGCTTCGGGAACCGGACTTCCGTCATTCCAAGATTGCCGACCGTGGTGCCGAGTGTCGTGTCCTGGACGGAGAGGCCGATGACGAGACCGAGCGTGAAGAGGCTGTTCACGAGCGGCTTGCCGAACTCCGTCTCCTTGCAGTATTCGGCGTCGATGTGGATCGCCGCCGGGTTGCACGTCGCGCCGCAGAACCACATGTTGTCGGCCTCGGTCACGGTGCGCCGAATCTCGTGCTCGAACGCATCCCCCACGCTCAGCTCGTCGTACCACCGTCCTGCCATCGTCGCGTCCCCCCGCGCTGGTCGGCTGTGCCGTCAGTCACACCACCTTGACGCGAATGTCCGGCAGCCCGTCGATGTGCGCGTCCATCACGTCGCCCTTCACCACCGGACCGACGTTCTCCGGCGTACCGCTGTAGATGATGTCGCCGGGCATGAGCTCGAACGCCCTCGACAGGTTGGCCACCTGCTCGGCGACGTTCCAGATCATCTGGTTGAGGTTCGCGCTCTGCTTGGTCTCGCCGTTGACCTTGAGCCATATGGCGCCTTGGGTGAAATGGCCGACCCTCGCGGCCGGTTGCAGCGGGCCGAGGACCGCCGAGCGGTCGAAGCTCTTGCCGATCTCCCACGGCTTCTTCTCGTCGCCCATCGCGCGCTGCAGGTCGCGCCGCGTCATGTCGAGCCCGACCGTGTAACCGTAGACGAGATCGACCGCGCGCTCGACCGGTACGTCGCGGCCGCCCTTCGCGAGGGCCGCCACGAGCTCGACCTCGTAGTGGTAGTTCTTCGTCAGCGTCGGATACGGATGATCGATCGTCTCACCCGGCCGGGCGAGCTGAACCGCATCGGTGGGCTTCTGGAAAAAGAACGGAGGCTCGCGATTCGGGTCGGAGCCCATTTCGCGCGCGTGGGCGGCATAGTTGCGCCCGATGCAATAGATGCGCCGCACGGGAAAGACTTCGCCCGTGCCCGCGATCGGGATGAACGTTTGCGCCACGACGAACGGAGTGCGCGGCGTCTGCTGTGCTTGCGCGGGCAGCACGCTCGTCGCGCTTCCCGCGGCCGCGATGGCCGCCGCCTTCAGAACGTCTCGACGCCGTACCTTGTCCATGACGCTTCTCCTGGAAGGTCGAGCCTCGCAACAGGGGCCGGCACAGGCTCCTAATCGCAGCGCGGCCCGTTGTCCGCAATCGTGCGCTCGAGGCTCGCGAAGTAGTCCGTGTCCTGCGCGAGATCGCGCTCGGCGACCCTTCGCGCCTCGGGCTCCGGCAACGGCGCGCCCTGCTCGCTCCAGGCGCGTGCCGTCACCAGCTTGCCGCGTTCGTAAAGATACTCCGTTCGCTGCCGGCCGTTCGCGTGCCACGAGCGGGTGACGCCGTGTCGCACGCCCGCCGCGTGAGCAGCCTCGAGCTTGCGGCGCGGCTCGGTCAGCGGAATGGCCGGCGGATACCACAGCGCGACCGTGCCGACCTTGGCGTCGTCCTCGTAAGGGATGACCGCGATGCGATCACCCGTCGCCGCCCAGAACAGGAACGTTCCCGTGCGCCTGCCTTTCGCGAACGCGCCCAGTATCCGCAAGCGGCCGTCGGGCATCCGGAGCTCGTAGGCGCCGTTGGGAGCGCCATCGCGGCACCCGGCGGATGCGATGAGCTCGGGCGCCGCCGCGGACACGACGGTCGACCCGCAAAGGATCAATGCCGCCGCGACGGCGCGCATCGCTACTTAACGAGCGGGCACTCTCCGTCCTTCAACGGCCGGAACGCCTGGTCGGCCGGGATCGTCGCGCGCACCTTGTAGTAGTCCCAGGGACCCTTCGATTCGGAAGGCTTCTTGACCTCGACGAGGTAGGCGGGATGGATCTTGCGCCCGTCGATGCGGATCGTGCCCTTGCCGAACAGGGGGTCGTCGGTCGGCATTTCCTTCATCTTGGCGACGACCTTGGTGCCGTCGTCGCTCTTCAGCGCCTCGACCGCTTTCAGATAATGCAGGACCGAGGCGTACACGCCGGCGTGGACCATCGTCGGATGGATGCCCTTGTCGACCGCTTCGAAGCGCTTCGAGAATGCGCGCGTCTGGTCGTTCTGGTCCCAGTAGAACGTGTTGGTGACGATCAGTCCCTGCGCGGTCTGCAGGCCGAGCGCGTGGACGTCGGTGATGAATACCAGCAGCCCGGCGAGATTCTGCCCGCCCTTCACGATGCCGAATTCCGCGGCCTGCTTGATCGAGTTCGTGGTGTCGCCGCCGGCGTTGGCGAGCCCGATGATCTTCGCCTTCGATGCCTGCGCCTGCAGCAGGAACGAGCTGAAGTCCTGGGTATTGAGCGGCGCGCGGACCTTGCCGAGCACCTTGCCGCCGTTCTTCAGCACCACGGCCTCCGTGTCGCGCTCGAGCGCCTGACCGAATGCGTAGTCGGCGGTGAGGAAGAACCAGGTGTCGCCACCCGATTTCACGATCGCGCTGCCGGTGCCGTTGGCGAGCATCCACGTGTCGTAGGTCCAGTGCACGGTGTTGGGCGAGCAGGCCTTGCCGGTCAGGTCGGACGATGCGGGGCCGGACGCGAGAAAGACCCTGGCCTTGTCCCTCGTGATCTGGTTGACGGCAAGCGCAACGCCGGAGTTCGGAACGTCGACGATCACGTCGACCTTGTCGGTGTCGTACCACTGGCGCGCGATCGCCGACCCGACATCGGGCTTGTTCTGGTGGTCCGCCGAGACGATTTCCACCTTGATGCCCCGCTTCTCGACACCCGAGTCTTCGACGGCCAACCGCGCCGCGGCGACCGAACCCGCGCCCGCCAGGTCTGTGTACAGGCTCGACATGTCGGTCAGGACCCCGATCTTCACGACGTTGTCGGAGATCTGTGCCTGGGCGGCGCTCGCCGACAAGGCGGCGGCTACCGCGAGTCCCACAAGAGTGCGTTGAAACGGTTTCATCGATTTTTCCTTCGTTGGCGGGAAGAGGAAGCGGAGCCTCGAGGCGGCACGCGCGTTGTGCAGAATGTAAAGCCTGCGTCTTTCACTTGGCGATCGCGCGGGCGATCGCGCGGGCGATCTGCGGGGCGATGACCGGCGCCAAGCCTGCGGCTGGCGCGTCAATCGGACAATGACTAAGAGGACCGGCGGGCGCTCGTGTTCGAAAGTGGTGTCGTCGGCCATACTGCGCCGGCAAGCCTCGGCGCACCGTCCTTCTCAAAGAGATGGCCGCAGATTATGGGTGACGCCGGACGGGATGGCAATGTCGCCTCCCTGCCCGCACGGCCGTTCGGTTCATGGCTGGCGTCCGGTCGGCCGCGCCCGGTCCGCCAGACCGTACGGTCGGCAGGGCCGATCGATCCCTGCGGTCAGCTCGGCCGACGCGAGCTCAGTACTCGATGCGCGCGAGATACGTCGTCCGCGAGGCCGCGCGGGCCTGGCCCAGGGTCCGGATGCCCTGCTGCGCGAGCAGCGGGATCATGCGCAGGAAGATTTCTCCTGTCATGATCGCATCGCCGAGCGCCGTGTGGCGCCCGATCGGATTGACGCCCATCCGTTCGGCGATCGCCTCGAGACCGTGCGACTCGAGTTGCGGGTG
>Ga0068863_100003061_pt1 | contig 16532 bp, 14 predicted proteins | sample KBSSwiS62_FD_66596 | JGI IMG/M metagenome (GOLD analysis project Ga0068863, IMG submission 66596) | Switchgrass rhizosphere microbial communities from Kellogg Biological Station, Michigan, USA - KBS Switchgrass S6-2 | ecosystem: Host-associated > Plants > Roots > Rhizosphere > Soil ...
GCCGCGGAGCAGGTCGCTGCGGGTCACGATGCCGACCAGCCGTCCACCCTGGACGATCGGCATCACGCGCAGCTCGCCGTAGGTGCGCAGCCGGTGCGCCACGACGGCCGCGGACGTGGCGGGGGACAGGGCCAGCACCTCCGCGGTCATGATCGATCCGACGCTGCCTTGCGAACCGTCCTCCCGCGCGCGGAGCACGTCGACCAGGCTGACGATCCCGACCAGCCGGTCGATGTCCCGCACCACGGGCAGCGCGCTGAACCCGGCGTTCAGCATCCGCTTCTCGGCGAGCGCGATCGGGTCGTCCGGGCCCACCGTGAGCACCCGCCGGGTCATCACGTCACGCGCACGTACGGCCATTCGGACAAACCTAGTGGCTGGAGAAGTCCTTCCCGGACGTCGTCGGGGCGGGCTTGAGGCCGAGGTGCTCGCGCAGCGTGCTGCCGGTGTACTCCGTGCGGAAGGCGCCGCGCTCCTGCAGCAGGGGGACGACGGTGTCCGCGAACTCGTCAAGCCCGCCGGGCGTGACGTGCGGGACCAGCACGAAACCGTCGCTCGCGTCCGCCTGGACGAACTCGTCCAGCAGCTCGGCGATCCGGCCGGGCGTGCCGATGAAGTTCTGCCGCCCCGTCACCTCGATGATCACCTCGCGGGTGGACAGGTGCTTCGCCTCGGCGAGCGCGCGCCACTCGTTCGCGGTGGCGATCGGGTCGCGGTGCATCCGCACGCTCGCCCGCCCGCGGGCGATCGTGTTCTCCCCGACGACCGGGTCCACGGTCGGCAGCGGGCCGTCCGGGTCGTGGTCGGAGAGGTCCCGGTTCCAGAGCTGTTCGAGGAACTTGATCGCCGTCGCGGGGCTGACCTGCTGGTAGCGGATGTGGCGGGCCTTCTCCTGGGCCTCGGCGTCGGTGTCGCCGAGCACGAAGGTCGCGGCGGGGAGGATCTTGAGGTCCTCGGGGTCCCGACCGTAGGACGCCAGGCGCCCCTTGACGTCGGCGTAGAAGGCCTGGCCCGCCTCGAGGGTCCCGTGCCGGGTGAAGATCGCGTCCGCGCCCGACGCGGCGAACTCACGGCCCTCGTCGGAGTCCCCGGCCTGCAGGATCACCGGGCGGCCCTGCGGGCTGCGCGGGACGGGGAAGCGACCGGAGATGTCGAACTGGTCGGTCCTGATCGCGAAGTCGCCCGCGGGCCGCCAGAACTCGCCGGTCTCCTTGTCCGCGACGATCTCGCCGCCCTGCCACGAGTCGAAGAGCTCGAACGTCGCGGCGAGGAACTCCTTGGCGCGGGAGTACCGCTTCTCCTGCGGCAGGAACCCGCCGCGCCGGAAGTTCTCCCCGGTGAACGCGTCCCAGCTGGTCACGACGTTCCAGGCGGCGCGGCCCGCGGACAGGTGGTCCAGCGAGGCGAACTGGCGGGCGACCTCGTAGGGCTCGTTGAACGTCGAGTTGATCGTGCCGGCGAGCCCCAGCCGGTCGGTGACGGCGGCGAGCGCGGCCAGCACGGTGAAGGTGTCCGGCCGCCCCATGACGTCCAGGTCGTAGATCAGCCCGTTCTGCTCGCGCAGCCGCAGGCCCTCGGCGAGGAACAGGAAGTCGAACCTGGCCCGCTCGGCCGCCTCGGCGAAGTGCTGGAAGGAGGAGAAGTCGATGTGGCTACCCGACGCCGGGTCGCTCCACACGGTGGTGTTGTTGACGCCGGGGAAGTGCGCGGCGAGGTGGATCTGCTTGCGCGGCATGACTTCTCCCTCAGACGGCGGCGTACCGGTTGGCGGGCAGGGGGAGGCCGAGCAGCCCGCGCAGGGTGTCCGCCTCGTAGGCCGTGCGGAAGGCGCCGCGACGCTGCAGCTCCGGGACCAGGCCGCGGGTGACCTGCGGCAGGTCGTGGTCGACGGAGCCCGGTCGCAGCCGCACGCCGTCCAGCCCGGCGGCGTGCCACTCCTGGACGAGGTCGGCCAGCCCGGCGGGCGTCCCGACGAAGATCGACGCATCGGAGACCAGCGCCCGACCCAGGCGGGAGTCCATGCGCCCCTTGCGGTCCTCCGCCTCGGCGGCGGACTCGGCGAGGAACACCACGACGTCGCCGAACACCAGCGGCGACCCGGGGATCTCGCCCCTGATCCGGGCGATGTCCGCGGTCTCGGCGGGCGTCACGAAGCCCAGGTCGCAGGACGACCCGACGAGCTCGTAGGCCACCTCCCGGTGCGCGAGCGCGGCCACCAGCGGTTGGCCCTGCGGCGGGCGCGGGGTGATCGACGGGCCGCGCACCGAGAACTGCGGACCGGAGAAGTCGATGTAGTGCAGCTTGTCCCGGTCCACGAACCGGCCGGTGGCGGCGTCGCGGATCTCCGCGTCGTCCTCCCAGGAGTCCCAGAGCCGCCGGATCACCTCGATCCAGTCCGCGGCCTCGCCGAACAGCTCCGCACGGGTACCGGGGACGCGCCGCCCGACCAGCGCGAACTCGTCCGGCCGGGCGGAGACCCGCACCCGAACGCCCGCCCGGCCGCGGCTCGCATAGTCCAGGGTCGCGATCGCCTTGGAGAAGTGGAAGGGCTCGGTGTGCGTGGCGATCGCGGTCGGCACCAGCCCGATGTGGCTGGTCAGCGGCGCGACCCGGGCGGCGATCAGCAGCGCGTCCAGCCTGCCGCGGACCTGGTCGGTGCGCTCGTCCGGCTCGGACGGCCGCGTGGACTGGATCCCGAAGGTGTCCTCGACGGTCACCAGGTCCAGCAGTCCGCGCTCGGCCTCGCGGACCAGCCCGGTCCAGTAGCCCGCGTCGAACAACGCGGTGGGGCGCGCCTCGGGCTCGCGCCAGGAGGCGGGGTGCCAGCCGGTCCCCTCCAGGGCGACGGCCAGGTGCAGTGTCATGTCGGCGGCTCTCTGCTCGGCGGATCAGGGACGGCCGACGCGACAACCCATGGTCGTGCACCGGCAGCAGTCGATGTGCCTGCGGCGGGTGAGGACTCCTGGGAGCACGTCCTCGACACTAACCGCGCGTCGCCCCACGATCGACGTCATCGGGTTCGGAACTGTGACGCGAACGACACCGGATGCGGTCGTGCGCGACGAGCGGGGCGGACCGGAGACGATCCGCGCGTCGGGTTCGTGCCGGGGTGCGCGGGTCCTCCTGAGGACTTCGTAAGTCTTCCCCGGTCAGCGGGTCGACCCGGTGGCGTCGCGGTCCCGCCGCGGGTCAGGGTGCGGGCGTGCTCGTGCTCCCCACGACCTCCACGACGACCACGACGGCCCCGGCCCCGGCCCGTCCGCGCACGGCGCTGCTGGGGGTCGCCGTCTGCCTGCTCGGAGGCCTCTACCTCTGGCGCGGGCTCGCTGTGCCGCACCCCGTGGCGGGTCAGCCCGCGGCCGGCCTCACGACCTGGTTCGGCGTCGACCGGTGGGCGGTCGTCGGGCGCGGATGGTCGGTCGTGGTCGCCTCGCTCGCCGCCGCGGTCGGGCTCGCGGTGTGGCGGTGGCCCACCAGGCTGGGGCACCTGGCCGCGGACGCGGTGGCCGCGCTGGACCGCCTGCCGGTCCGGCTGCTGGTCGCGGCGGCGTCGGTCGGGGTGTTCTGGCTGCTCAGCGACCGCACCGAGAACCTCGACGGCGCGCTGCTGCAGGCCAAGTTCGAGGCCGCCCCGAACGGCTTCGCGACCCACGACGAGCTGCTGGAGCTCTACCTGCACTCCCGGCTGTGGGCGGGGCTGCATGCGCTGTGGGGCTGGGACGTCGCGCAGACCTACCGGCTCGTGTCCTGCCTGGCCGGGGGTGTGGCGCTGCTCCTCGCGTTCCGGATCGCGCGGCGCTTCGAGGACCCGCTGCTCGTGCTGGGGCTGCTCGCCGGCGGCGGCTGGGTGCTGGTGTTCTTCGGGGACGTCGAGAACTACACGCTCGTCGCCGTCGTCGCGCTGGGGTACCTGGCGGGGGCGCTGCGCGTGCTCGACGAGCCCGACGCGCCGGTCTGGCCACTCGGCCTGCTGCTCGGGCTCGGCGCGCTGTGCCACCTGGAGATGCTGGTGCTCGCGCCGTCGCTGCTGGTGCTGACCCGCCGGTGGTACGACCTGCTGCCCGCCCCCGTGGTGCTCGGGCTCGGGCTGTGGTGGTTCGACCGGCACGGCCTGCCGATCGCGCAGCTGCTGCACGGCAGCCAGATCTCCGCGCAGGGCGGGGACTGGTCGCGGTTCCTGCTCCCCGACGGCGGGACGGGCTGGTGGCTGCAGCTGCAGCTCCTCCTGCTCCTGGCCCCGGCGGTCGTCCTGCTGCCCGCCTGCCGGTTCGTCGGGCGGCGCAGCCTGTTCCTCGGGGTGGCCGCGGCGGGGGCGATGCTCATGGTCGTGGTGTGGCGCGCCCAGCTCGGGGTGTTCGACGACTGGAACCTCTACGCGATCGCCGCCCCGCCACTGGTCCTGCTGGTCGCCTCCGGGCTGCGCAGGCCGCACCCGGCCTGGACGTCGGCGTTGGTGGTGCTGGCCACGTCCGAGGCGTTGGCGTGGGTGATCGAGAACCACGCGTAGGACACCCGGAGGGGTAGGGTTCCGACGTCCCATCGGCTGCTGGTCAGGATTCGACAGGAGTCCCGAGTGCCCGAGCACCGTCCGCAGACCATCGCCTATCCCGGACCGGGGTCGCGGCCCTTCCGCCGCGACCAGGAGCCCCTCGCGCCGCACGTCATCGTGCTGTTCGGCGCCACCGGGGACCTGGCCAAACGCAAGCTGCTGCCCGGCCTCGCCTACCTGAGCAAGTCCGCGCTCACGCCGGACATCCGCATCGTCGGGACGGCGATGGAGGACATGTCGACGGACGACTTCCGGCAGATCGCCAAGAACGCCGTGCAGAACTTCGGCACCCACCGCCTCGCGGACGAGGACTGGGGCGCCTTCGCCGACAAGCTCACCTACGTGCCGCAGGGCGCGGGGCCCGAGGCGCTGACCGCGGCCGTCAAGGAGGCCCAGACGCTCCTCGGGGAGGACGCCAAGCGCATGCACTACCTGTCGGTCCCGCCGAAGGCCGCCAAGGCCGTCATCTCCATGCTGCGGGACGCGGACCTCGTCGCGGACTCCCGCGTGATCATGGAGAAGCCGTTCGGGCACGACTTCCCGAGCGCGATCGAGCTCAACGACTACGTGCACACCGTGTTCGACGAGTCGCAGATCTTCCGGATCGACCACTTCCTGGGCAAGGAGGCGGCCCAGAACATCCTGGCGTTCCGCTTCGCCAACGGGCTGTTCGAGCCGATCTGGAACCGCAACTTCATCGACCACGTCCAGATCGACATCCCCGAGACCCTCGGGCTGGACCAGCGCGCCAACTTCTACGAGTCCACCGGCGCGTACAAGGACATGGTCGTCACGCACCTCATGCAGGTCATGGCGTTCGTCGCGATGGAGCCGCCCACCGCGCTGGAGCCGCGGGCGATCTCCGAGGAGAAGAACAAGGTCTTCCGGTCGCTGCTGCCGGTGCACCCCTGGGACGTCGTGCGCGGGCAGTACACCGGGTACCGCGCGGAGGACGGGGTCGCGCGGGACTCGGACACCGAGACGTTCATCGCGCTGCGGGTGGGGCTGGACAACTGGCGCTGGGCGGGCGTGCCGTTCTACCTGCGTACGGGCAAGAAGATGGCCGAGGGCCAGCGGATCATCTCGATCGCCTTCAAGGAGGCGCCGCGGACGATGTTCCCGGCGGGCTCCGGCGTCGGCACCCAGGGGCCGGACCACCTGACGTTCGATCTCGCCGACTCCTCCAAGGTCTCGCTGTCCTTCTACGGCAAGCGCCCGGGCCCGGGGTTCCGGCTGGAGAAGCTGTCGATGCAGTTCTCCACCCAGGAGACCGAGTCCGCCGCGGACGTCCTGGAGGCCTACGAGCGGCTGATCCTCGACGCGATGCGCGGTGACCACACGCTGTTCACCACGGCGGAGGGCATCGAGTCGCTGTGGGAGCGCTCCGCACCGCTGCTGGAGGACCCGCCGCCGGTGAAGAACTACCCGTTGGGCTCGTGGGGACCGAACGCGATCCACCAGCTGATCGCGCCGAACGCCTGGCGGCTGCCCTTCGAGCGGGAGTGGCGGGAGAAGCGCTGACGGCCGCGAGGTTGCAGCGCCGTTGCGAGGCGGGGAGCGTGGACGGGTGACCTCCGTGCGCCGCATCGGGATCGGGCTCGCCGCCGTCGGGCGGCCCGCGTACATCACCGCCGGGCGGGCCCGTGACCTGGGCGAGGACCGGTCCGTCGCGGAGCTGCGGGAGCGGACGTGGGCGGTGCTCGACGCGGCGTACGCGGCCGGGATCCGCTACGTCGACACCGCGCGTTCCTACGGTCGGGGCGAGGAGTTCCTGGCCGGCTGGCTGGCGGCGCGTCCCCAGGCGGTGGACGTCGAGATCGGGTCCAAGTGGGGGTACCGGTACGTCGGGGAGTGGCGGCGGGACGCGCCCGTCCACGAGGTCAAGGACCACTCGGCCGCGGCCTTCGCCGCCCAGTCCGCGGAGTCGCTGGCGCTGCTCGGCGGCAGGCTGGCGGTCTACCACGTCCATTCGGCCACACTGGACACCGGCGTGCTCGACGACGCCGAGCTGCACCGGTCCCTGGCGGACCTGCGCGAGCACGGGATCCGGGTCGGGATCTCGACGTCCGGGCCGCGGCAGAGCGAGGCGGTGCGGCGCGGGCTGGAGGTCACCGTGGACGGCGAGCCGCTGTTCACGAGCTTCCAGGCCACGTGGAACGTGCTCGAGCCCTCCGTCGGTCCGGCGTTGGCCGAGGCGGCGGACGCCGGCGCGCGGGTGATCGTCAAGGAGGCCGTGGCGAACGGGCGGCTCGCCCCGGGCGGGGCGACCGGGCCCGCGGACGCGAAGGTCGCCGAGCTGGCGGCGGGCCTGGAGGTTCCGGTGGACCAGCTCGCGATCGCCGCCGCGCTCGCGCAGCCGTGGGCGGAGCTCGTGCTCTCCGGCGCGGCGACCCGGGACCAGCTGCTCAGCAACGTGGCCGCGGCCGGCCGCACGCTCCCCGCCACGGTCGAGGACGAGCTGCTCGAGCTCACCGAGCCCGCGCAGCGCTACTGGGCCGAGCGCTCAGCGCGCTCCTGGCGGTAGGACGGGCCTGCCGCCCGCACTACCGGTGGTGGGAGCGGCGGAGCACGGCCGCCGAGATCCGCACGACGGACGAGTCCACGATCACCCCGGCGATGCCCCACGGCCCGACCCAGCCCGACACCGGCGTGCCGCCCGACGCGACGGCCGCCCCCAGCACCCCGAGGAAGCTCGCCACACCGAGCATGCCGACCACGGCCGTTGCCAGCACGACGCCGGGCGTCGGCTTGTAGAGCAGCAACCCGACGAGGCCCAACGAGGCCACGCAGAGCACGCCGGAGAGCACCTGCGCCCACAGCGCCCCGCCGACGACCGCGAGCCCGCCGTGGGCGACCGCGGCCGCGGACACCAGACCCAGCAGGAGCTTCGGCGGGGACAGGGTCGGTGCGGTCACGACGCGGAGCCTACGGCGTACCCGGACGTGTGAGTGTGGCGACTTCCCTCGCTCATCGCGGCCGTCCACACTGGCGCGCGAACGGTCGACGAGGGGATCTCAGCCGATGGCAGGCCAGTACGGGCAGGGTGGCGGGTACGGCACCTGGGACGACGGTGAGCCGACCCGCCAGTTCGGCGTCGAGTCGCCGCAGGAGCAGTACCCGCCGCAGCCGCCCCGCAGGCCGGGCCCGACGGTCGACGCCGCCCGGCTGTGGGCCGCCGGTGTCGCGACGGCGATCGTCGCGGCCCTGGTCGGCATGGTCGGCACCCTGATCGTGCGGGCTGTGCTGCGGATCGCCTTCAACGGGCCCGCCTCCTCCGGGGTGCTCGGCGACTCCCGCACCGTCCTGCTCTGCGTGCTCGCGGCGGTGGCCGCGCTCGCCGCGACGGGCCTGGCGCACCTGCTGCTGCTGTCCACTCCGCGGCCGATGACGTACCTGTCGTGGATCGTCGGGCTCGTGACGGTCGTCGTCGCGCTGGTCCCGCTGCTCGGGAGCGACCCGATCGGCGAGCGGGTGGCGAACGCGGTGATCCACCTGGTGATCGGCCTGGTGATCTCCAGCCTGGTGGCGGGTGCCGGCGCCGCGGCCCGCAAGCCGCGCTGACCCCGTCGCCCATCGGGTGACACCTCACCCGATCGGCCCTCCGGCGCTGCGGGTGATCGACGTCCACCCGGACGGAGGAGCCTCGGTCGGGTGGAAACGGCCGCGGGTCCGCGTCGCGCCCGGGTGCGGCGGCGGGCACGTGATGGGGTGTGCGGACCGCGCAACCGAGCCCGCGAAGGGGGCGACATGACGGCGGTCGTCGACGGCCGGGGACACCGCCCCGGCAACGAGGTCGTGGGCGCTCGATGGGGCGGGACCCGCGAGGACCCGCACGCCCAGCCGCACCGCGCCCGGGCCGAGGGCTGGACGCGTCCGACCGCGGGCCGGGAGCTGCTGCGCGAGGTGCTCGAACCGATCCTGCACGAGCGGGGGGTGCGCCGGGTGACGGTCCTCGGCGACGACCCGCAGGCCGCGCTCTTCGCCGAGCTGGGTGTGGGGTCGGTCGCGGTGGTGGCGAGGTCGCCCTCGCTCGCCGTGCGGGCCGCGGTGGCCGCGAACCCCGCGCTGGAGCTGGTACCCGATCCGCCCGCGGCCGATCTCTACGTGCTCACCGGCGAGACCGGCTACCACGGGACGCTGCGGGACCTGGAGCGGGTGCTGGCCGAGGCGCCGGACGCCGTGGTGCTCGTCGGGAACCTGCTGTGGCCCGGCGGGCGACGGGACGTGCTGTCCGGCGTCGGTGCCGTCGGGCCGTCGGTGCTGCAGGACGAGCTGAGCCGCGCGGGCCTCGGCGCCGGTGCGGTGGACGCCGCCGAGGTGGCGGGCGGCGAGGAGAACGGCGTGCTGACCGCCGTCGAGGACGCGCTCGCCGAGACCGGGGACACCTGGACGCTCGGGATCGTGCCCGTCCTCGGCGGGCTCGGCGTCCTGGCCCGGGACGACGCGTGGTTCGCCGAGGGCCTGTGGGAGACCCTGCTGCCCTGGACCACGTCCGAGCTGCTCGCGGGCCTGGAGCGGGCCCGGGTCGCGCTGCTCTCGCGCGTCCTCGAGCTGGAGCACGCCACCACCGCGGCCGCCCGGGACGCCGCGCGGCAGCAGAACCGGCTGACCCGCTGCCTGCGCGAGCTCGACGCGGCGTGGGACGAGATCGCCGAGCTCCGCTCCGTCGCGCCCGCCCCCCGGGACAGCCTGCGCACCCGGGTGCGCGGCCTGGTCCGCGGCCTGCGCCAGTCCGGCGGCAGGTCCGCTCGCGCGACCGGTACCCGTTGCCGCTCGGAGTGATCGGGTTCGTCGTGACCGGCGAACGACGCGAGACGTGTACGCTCCGCACGGCAGTACGTCAACTTGTCCTGACAAGCGAGTCCGGACATGGTGAGGAGACGTGTCGCGTGGGCCGTAGGGGCGGGCGACTGGTCCCGGACGTCGTCCTCGACCGCACCAGCCCGGTCCCGTTGTACTTCCAGGTCGCGACCCGGTTACAGCAGCAGATCGAGGAGGGCGAGATCCCCGTCGGGGGCAGGCTGGAGAACGAGGTCGATCTGGCGGACCGGCTCGGTGTCTCGCGGCCGACGATGCGGCGGGCCATCTCGTACCTCGTCGAGCGCGGGATGCTGATCCGCAAGCGGGGCGTCGGCACGCAGGTGGTCCATCCCAAGGTGCGCCGCCCCGTGGAGCTGACCAGCCTGTACGACGACCTGGCCAGGAGCGGGCAGTCGCCGCGCACGGAGATCCGGGAGCTCGACGTGCGGCCCGCGCCGGACCGGATCGCGGAGGCACTGGGCATCCCGTGCGGCGCCGAGGTGACCTGGATCGAGCGGCTGCGCTTCGCCGGGGAGGAGCCGTTGGCGCTCCTGCACAACGCCGTCCCCGTCGATCTCCTCCGGCCGCGCCGCGAGGACCGCGAGCGCTGCGGCCTGTACGACCTGCTCCGGGCCGCCGGGCACGTGCCGCGCATGGCCAACCAGATCGTCGGCGCCCGCACGGCGACGGCGGCGGAGGCCCGGATCCTCGGCGAGGCCCGCGGCGCCCCGCTGCTCACCATGACCCGCACGGCGTGGGACTCCGCGGGCACGGCCGTGGAGTACGGCTCGCACCTCCACCGCGCCGGCCGCTACTCCTTCGAGCTCAGCCTCACGAGCTGACCGTGCGCCGCGACCCTGCTGGAGGGTGCCGCGCGCGTGACGCCTGGTGAGGGGCACCCGGCGGCGGCCATCCGTTCACCTGGACGTCGCCGGGAGTAGGCGCGTCGCTCATCCACAAGCGGTGGGCTGGGGCGGTGCGGCTGGCGGTGGTGGACCTCGTGGGGACCGCGCTGGTCGACGGCGGCCTCGCGCTCGACGCCGTGCGCCGCGGCCTGGCCGGCGTGGGTGTCCCCGTGGTGGGCCCGCGCGCCCCCGCCCTGGAGCGACAGGCCCGCGCGGCCATGGACCGACCGGTCCCGCGGATCTTCGCCGACCTGCTGGACGGCGACCTCCGCCGCGCCCGGGTCGCCGCGGAGGTCTACGAGGCGTGGCTGCGGGACGAGGCGGACGCCGGTCGGGTCCGCCCCACCGACGGCGCCGCTCCGGCGATGTCCGCGCTGCGGGAGGCGGAGCTGGTGGTGGCGGTCGTGGGCAACATGTCCGCCGCGACCTGCACCCGGCTCGTGCAGGCCGCGGGCCTGCCTGCGGATCTCGTGCTCGCGCCCGCGGACGTGGGCGGGCGCGGCCTCCCGGAGCCGGATCTCGTGCTGCGCGCGGCGGCCACCGCGGACGTCGAGCCTGCCGATGTCGTGGTGGCCGCGGACTCGGTGGCCGGGATCGCGGCCGCCGCGCGCGCCGGCGCCGGGCTGGCCCTCGGTGTGCTCGGCGGTGCGCACCCGGCCGCGACGCTGCGGGCGGCCGGGGCGCACGACGTGCTCGGCTCGCTGGCCGAGCTACCGGCCAGGCTGGGGCTGCCGCAGCCCGGTCAGGACTCCTCGGCGCCGCTCGGCGGCAGCGGCGCCGTGATGCCGTAGCCGCCGCGGTAGAACAGCAGCGGCAGCCGCTCCGGGTTCGCCCCGAGGCTCTGGACCTCACCGACGACGATGGTGTGGTCCCCGCCGTCGTACTCGTTCCAGAGGGTGCAGTCGATCCAGGCGCTCACGCCCTCCAGCACCGGGGCCCCGCTGGGCGCCGGGTACCAGGTGACGCCGGCGAACTTGTCCGTGCCGGAGCGGGCGAACCCGTTGCTGTACTCGGAGTGGTCCGAGGCCAGCACGTTCACGCAGAACCGGCCGATCTCGCGGATCTTCGGCCAGGACGAGGACGTACGCGCCGGCGCGAAGGTGATCAGGGGTGGGTCCAGCGACAGCGACGCGAAGCTCTGGCACGTGAAGCCCGCGGGTCCCTCGGGGCCCAGCGCCGTGACGACCACGACGCCGGAGACGAAGTGCCCGAGCACCTCGCGCATCGCCTGGGGGGTGACGGGCCGGGGGGCCTCGGTGGTCGGCGGGTTCATGCCCCGACCCTAGGCAATCCGCACCACGGTGACCATGGTCGAGGACGGACGGCGGTCACGATCCGTATGACGTGGCACGCCCGACGTCCACCGATCGGGCCCGGCCCGTCGGCCTGCCCGTGGGCACCGGGGCCCCGACAATGATCACCGGTCGACGTCGTCCGCGTCTCATGGGGAGCCCGGGGGGCGACGTCGGCCGCATCCACGCACAGGACGAGGCGCGACCCGTCGGGGTCGCGCCTCGCTCTGTGTCGGGGGTCGCGCACCGCTGCGTTCGGCGCGCCCGGGGTCAGCTTGCGTAGGCGCGCAGCCGGTCGGCACGCTCGCCGACCCGCAGCTTCGCCATGACCTCGCGCTCGATCTGGCGCACCCGCTCGCGGGAGAGCCCGAACCTGCGGCCGATCTGGTCCAGCGTGCGCGGCTGCCCGTCGTCCAGGCCGTAGCGCATCCTGATCACCAGCTGCTCGCGCTCCTCGAGGGTGCCGAGGACGCGACGCAGGTCCTCGTGCAGCAGGTGGCTGATCACGGTGTTCTCCGCGTCCGCCGCCTGGTCGTCCTCGATGAAGTCCCCGAGCGGGGCCTCCTCGTCCGAACCGACGGGCATGTCCAGGCTCACCGGGTCCCGGGCGTGGTCCAGCAGGTCCGCGATCTTCTCCTCGGGCAGGCCGGACTCGGCGGCCAGCTCCTCGTGGGTGGCCTCGCGGCCGAGGCGCTGGTGCATGTCCCGCTTGATCCGGGCGAGCTTGTTGACCTGCTCCACGAGATGGACGGGCAGCCGGATCGTGCGGGCCTGGTCCGCCATCCCGCGGGTGATCGCCTGCCGGATCCACCAGGTGGCGTAGGTCGAGAACTTGAAGCCCTTGGCGTAGTCGAACTTCTCGACCGCGCGGATCAGACCCAGGTTCCCCTCCTGGATCAGATCCAGCAGCGGCATCCCGCGACCGGTGTACCGCTTCGCCAAGCTCACCACGAGCCGCAGGTTCGCCTCGAGCAGGTGGTTGCGGGCACGCTCGCCGTCCCGCACCACGGCGCGCAGATCGCGGGCGTACGCCGCGTCGAGCGTGGAGCCCTCGATGTCGAGCTTGTGCGCGGCGAACACGCCCGCCTCGATCCGCTTCGCCAGATCGACCTCCTGGGCGGCGGTGAGCAGCGCGGTCTTGCCGATGCCGTTGAGGTACACGCGGACGAGGTCGGCGGCCGGGCTCTGCGCGTCGAGGTCCTCGGCGGTGAGCTCCGGGCGGACGTTGTCCTCCGCGGTGTCCTCGATGTCGGTGCTCTCGGTGGTGGTCTCGGTGGCCTTCGTGGCCTTGGTGGAGCCCCCCGACCTGGGCGCCGACGCCCGCCGCGAAGACGCGGTACGCTGTCCCGGAACGTGCGACGACGCGCGGCGGCCCGCGGCCGGCGCGCCCTTCGCCCGCGCCGGGGTACCGGCGGCGACGTCTGGCTGGTCCACCGTGAGTGCTGGTGTCATGGACGTTCCTCCCCAAACGCGACCCGGCCGGTTCGCCGTGGGGCTGCCATCCGCCGGGTTCCAGTGGGTTGAACGCAGGGCGTCGGATAAACGTTCCCGGCCCCGCGCATCCGCCGTGCGGGTGAACGGGGCCGGGCGGGCTCAGGCGACGCCGGTGAGCCCCGTGACCGAGTGCCTGCGCACCTCGCTCATCAGTGCGGGCCAGTCCTCGTGCAGGGCCTTGTGCCCCGTGAACAGGCCCAAGTGGCCGCCCGCCGCCGTCCGCCGGGTGATCTGCGCGGCCGGCGTGGACACGTGGTCGGCGATCGCGAACAGCTGGGCAGGCGGCGTGATGTGATCTGTGGCACCCGCCAGGAGGAAGAGCGGGCAGTCGATCGCCGCGAGCCGGGCCGGGCGCCCGTCGACCTCGAGCTCGCCGCGGACCAGCCGGTTGCCGCGGAACAGGTTCTCCACGAGCCAGAGGTAGAACGCGCCCGGGACGTCCTGGGTGTGCTTGAACCAGTCCTCGAACACCCGGTAGCGCTCGACGTGCGCGGGGTCCTGCACGTGGGCGAGCAGCTGCAGCTGGCGGGAGATCTCGGCCTGCGGCTGGATCATCAGGAAGTTGGCGAGCAGGGCGGCGCCGGACATGTTGCCGCCGTTCGCGGCGACGAGCGCGCGGTAGGGCGCCATGCCGAGCCGCTTCGACAGCGCGGCGGTGGACGCCGCGATCACCGACTCGCCCGCGTGGAAGTCGATGGGCGCGCCCGCGAGGGTCAGCGTGTGCACCCGCTCGGGGTGCAGCGTCGCGTAGATCGCCGCGAGCCAGCCGCCCTGGCAGTCCCCCACGAGGTTGGCCCGGCCCCCCATCCGGCGGACGGAGCGGTCGACGACCTCGAGGTAGTCGGTGATGGTGACCCGCTTCGTGCGGGCCGTGGCGGGCCGCCACTCCAGGCCGTAGATCCGGGTCAGCCCCGCCTCCCGGATCGCCGTGACCTGGCTCTGCCGGGGGGCGAAGTCGATGACCGACGAGCTGTGCCCGGCCTGCGGTGGTAGCACGAGGGTGGGGACGACCGCGTCCGCCCGGTGCTCGTCTGCGGTGAAGTCCCGCAGTCGGGCGAAGTCCGTCTCCAGCGACACCCGGTTGGCGAGGTGGAAGCGCGGCTCGGTGTGGTCCAGCATCGTCGAGGTCCACAGCGCGGTGCGGACCGGCGCGGCCCAGGGCCTGCGCACGGTGGACCACCAGGCCGCCCCCGCCGACCGGGCCGTGGCCTCGACGGTGCGGGCCGCCGTGCTCGCGCCGTAGCGCAGCAGGTAGCGGTAGGGGTGGTCGTACGAGTCGCCGCCCACCGACGGCGGGGCCGTGGTGTCGTCCTCGTGCACTACTGAGGCCGGGTCCGCGGCCTCACTGATCGCCTGGCTCATGGGGTGCTCTCCTCACGTGCGTCGGCTCGACGATGATGCCGACGCGATCGTTACCCGAGAGTAAGTCGCGATGGGGATACCGAGCAAGTCGAGGCTACTGCCGAGTACCGCATGCTATCCCAAGCGCAGGTGACCGGGCATACAGGGTGACGTAGGCCCGGGCGGGCGCCCTACCCGGCAGTACCCCCCCACCATGGGTCCACCGCCCCGTGTGAGACGCCGAGCAGGCGCCGCGGGGTCGGGCATATCGGGGAGTCGGCGGTGCGTTCAGGGGAGGCCGAAAGCGGATGACGTCCACCACCGCAGCCACGGGGGCTGTCGCGGGTACGGCGGAGCAGGGCATCGAGAAGGGGGCGCGCGGCATCGTCGCGGGCGTCAAGGAGGCGTTGAGCCCCACGGGTTTCGTCGCCCGGGTGGATCCGGTGGGGTTCGGGCCCGCCGTCGCGGGGGCGGCGCGCGCGCTCGTCACACACCCGCGGGCGACCGCCCGCACCGGCCTGGGATGGGGGCTGGACGCGGGCCGCGCCGGCGTCGTGTCGGCGCTGCGTGCCGTGGGCGGTACCGCCACCGGGCCCGCCGTGGTGGCCGACCGGGACCCTCGGTACCAGGACCCGGCCTGGGAGGAGAACGCCTGGTACTGGCTCTGCCGCCAGGAGCACGCGCTCTTCGCGGACCGGATCGTGGAGCTGGCCGGGAACCTGGAGCTCGAGCCGACCACCCGGCGGAAGATCGACTTCCTCGTGGGCCAGCTGGTCGAGGCCGCCGCGCCGCGCAACTGGCCGGCGACCAATCCCGCGCTGGTGCAGCGGGCGTTCGAGACCGGCGGGAAGAGCGTGGTCCGGGGCCTGCGGAACGCGCTGCGGGACGCGGTGCAGAACGGCGGCATGCCCCGGCAGCTCACGCCCGGCGAGTTCGAGGTGGGCCGCGACCTGGCGGCCACGCCGGGCAAGGTGGTGTTCCGCAACCGGCTGATCGAGCTGATCCAGTACGCGCCGCAGACCCCGAAGGTTCGCGAGATCCCGCTGCTGATGAGCCCGCCGTGGATCAACAAGTTCTACATCATGGACCTGGCTCCCGAGCGGAGCCTCGTGGAGTGGGCGGTGCGCCACGGGCACACCGTGTTCATGATCAGCTACCGGGACCCGGACTCGTCGCTGCGGGACCTGACGATGAGCGACTACCTGCGCGAGGGCCCGGTCGCGGCGCTCGACGCGGTGCAACGCATCACCGCCGCGCCGAAGGTGAACGTCGCGGGTCTCTGCCTGGGCGGGGCGATCGCCACGTCCATGCTCGCCTGGTTCGCCGCCCGGGGCGAGGAGCGGGTGAACTCGCTGACCCTGATGAACACGCTGCTGGACTACACGAAGCCCGGGATGCTGGGCGTGTTCGTGGACGAGCCCACTGTGGACCGGCTCGAGCGGGCCATGCGCAAGGACGGCTATCTCCCGGCGGCGAGCATGAAGCGGACCTTCGACCTGTTGCGCGCCACCGACCTGGTGTGGAACTACGTGGGCAACAACTGGCACGAGGGCAAGGACCCGGTGCCGTTCGACATGCTCACGTGGAACTCGGACTCCACGCGGATGCCCGCCGAGATGCACACCGAGTACCTGCGGACCCACTATCTGCGCAACGAGCTGGCCGAGGGCAAGCTCGAGCTCGCGGGGGAGCGGCTGGACCTCGGCGACATCACGCAGGACGCGTATGTGATCACCGCCGAGCGGGACCACATCGCGCCGTGGGACTCGGTCTACCGCGGCGCCCGTCGGCTCGGTGGGAACGTGCGGTTCGTGCTCTCCAACTCCGGGCACATCGCCGGCGTGGTGAACCCGCCGTCGCCGAAGTCGAGGCACTGGTACTCCGAGACCGCCGAGCTCCCCGCGAGCTCCCAGGACTGGCGGGACGACGCCGCCGAGTGCCGGGCGAGCTGGTGGGAGGACTGGGCACCGTGGGTCACCGAGCGGGCGGGCGGGCTGCGCACGCCGCCGGACTTCGGCTGCGCGGAGCTGCCGGTCCTCGGGGACGCGCCGGGGGAGTACGTGCGCCGCTCCTGACGGGCGGCGGCCGATCCTGTTCACTGTGCGCATGACGACGGGTGGTGCCGGTTCGACGGAGGACCGGGCGCAGGAG
>Ga0068863_100003063_pt1 | contig 16526 bp, 15 predicted proteins | sample KBSSwiS62_FD_66596 | JGI IMG/M metagenome (GOLD analysis project Ga0068863, IMG submission 66596) | Switchgrass rhizosphere microbial communities from Kellogg Biological Station, Michigan, USA - KBS Switchgrass S6-2 | ecosystem: Host-associated > Plants > Roots > Rhizosphere > Soil ...
TCCTTGTGTTCAAGGACGGCGTTGGTTTCGACAGCGCGAAGCTGCTTCAGTCAGTAAAAGGACGCTTCGGCCAATATTGATCGAAGCGCAGCGCCCTCAGGCGGCCTCGGGCAGTTCCTGCTCGCGGCGGCGGCGAACGGTGAGTCCGATCGCGCCAAAGCCAAGCAACATCATCGCCCAGGTCGAAGGCTCGGGAACGCCGCCGCCCGGGTTGACCTGCTGGCCGACGAAGCGAACGAGGTTCGCGGCCAACGCCTGCGATTGCGCATTGGCATCCGTCTGAAGGAAATTGACGTCGAAGATCGAGGTCAAGGCGCCGGCCGGAGCATTGGTCAGCGTTCCAACCCCGAACGCAACACCGGTACCAGCCGATCCGTCGGTCGTGATGAACTGTCCGGTCCCAGCGCTCGTGACGCCGCCCGGCGCGAGATAGAATAAGGAGGCAACCGGGTTTGGTCCGGTAAACGGCGCAACGACCGTCTGCGTCGCATTCGGCGTTGTGAAGGTCAGAGTTCCCCCGCCCGCCGCGGCGATCAACGCAAGGACGCTGTTGTTGCGAGTAGCGAACCCGGAATTCTCGCCCATGACGAACATACCGCCGCCGCCCTGAAGGTAGCTCAGATATTCCGCGATGTCCGGCGCCGTCAGCGCGGCACTATTGCTGAACCGAAGGTCCCAGACCTGCGCGAACGGCGACAGGTCGAGCGGAATGCCGTCGGAGACGGTAACCACATTTCCAGCTGCCGTATGGAGGTTCGTGAGCTGTGTGGTGATTGAAGCGGTGGTGCCCGGTTCGGAAGTGCCGCTGGCCCCGTTCACGATCAAGACTGCTCCGGCGTTGGCCGGCGTCGTTGTTGCAACCGCGACGGTGATGGCTGCACACGTCAGGATGTTTCTGAAACGCATTTTACTCTCCCCTGCTACGGGAAAACCCCAAAAAACGCTGAACGCGACGGCCCCCATGAGTCGCCTCGTTAACATCTTGTTAACACAATACGGATTTGCGAAGAATAGCGGAAAATACCCATGGCATCGGGTTCGAAGCTATCGCCTTGCGCGCCTGTAGAGCTTCATGACCTGGTCCACGGGCAAAGCGTCGATGTGATGGCCGTTCCCGTCCGTAGTCGTCGCGGCGAACAATGAATTGATCACGGCTTCCTCGGTTGCCTCTACCGTCGCTTCGAACAACGGCGACATCTGGTCATTGGGAAGGTCCACGATCGGGCTCGGATTGGCCCGCCGCGAAACGGTCCTTCGAACGTCTGGGTTCGTCGAAAATGCGACGGCATAATCGCCAGAGCCATTGGTCATCGGCGAACCCGTGCGTGCAATCCCGAGGAAGGCGCGGCGGGCGATCCGCTCGAGGTTGCGGTCGCTCAAGGGCGCGTCCGTGGCGACCACGATGATCACCGATCCATCGGCGTTGGCCTTGTCGAGCTCGGTCTTCAGGAAATAGCGGCCGAGCGCCTGGCCGACCTGCACGCCCGCGACCTGCAGCACTCCACCGAAATTGGTTTGCACCAGAACTCCGACCGTCCATCCGCCGAGCGATTTGGGCAACCGTCGCGAGCTGGTGCCGATCCCACCCTTCCAATCGAACGCCACCGTTCCGGTTCCCGCGCCCACCGCGCCTTCCTGTACCGGTCCCTCCCGCGCGGCCTGGATCGCGGCGATGGCGATGGCCGGAGTGACGTGGCGGCCACGAATGTCGTTCAGATAGCCGTCATTGGTCTCGCCAACGACCGCGTTGACGGAGCGAACCTCCTCATTCCCCGGCTGGCTCAAGGTCCACTGAATGGTTCCTGCTGCGGCTTCGGGCACGTTGAGCGTGTTCGTGAGCAGGACCGGCGTTTCGATCTCGCCCAGCTCCTTGATCTGGGTCGAGCCCATGAACTTGCCGAAAGCGTTGCCGACCGCGAAGCCGGCGGGGACCTTGTCCTGGAACAGATTGCCGCCGTGGGCGAGGATCGCAGTGACGCCGGTCCGGACGCTGGTCCCTTCGATCAGGGTGACCTGCCCGACCTTCACTCCGGCGACATCGGTGATCGCGTTGAGCGAGCCCGGTTGCAGGATTCCGAATGCGATTCCCGCTTCGCGTGCGCGAGGTCGGGGCTGGGCGTCGGCGCTGCCGGTCACCAGGACAAGCAGAATGAAGAGCGCGATCCGGACATGCACGGCAGCATCATTGCCGGCCGATATCCGAACGGCAAGTCGGGCCTATTCACTTGCGCTTGGTTAACGCGCGTGTAACGTCCGGGCCTTCCTGCCGCCGAGTCCTTGGCGGCCAGTCGCGTACAGCAGCGGGGCGCTGTATGGATGTTGGGGCATACGGTCGTCGGCGAACCCTTTCGGGCTGCGTCCGATGATATTCAACTCGCTGACCTTCCTGGTCTTTTTCGCGATCGTGATGGCGCTTCACTACGCGCCCTTCTTCTCGTGGCACCAGAAGAAGATCAACCTGATGATCGCATCCTACCTGTTCTACGCCGCGTGGAACCCGCCGTTCGTCATCCTGCTCTGGATTTCGACCGTGGTGGACTGGTGGGCCGCGCAATGGATGGTCCGTGCGAAGCAGGATCGCACGCGCAAGATTTGGATGCTGATCTCCGTGTGCGTGAACTTGGGGATGCTCGGCTTCTTCAAATATGGTGGCTTCCTGCTCAACAATTTCGTGGCGATCGCCGGATCGGTCGGAGTGATCTATCATCCGCCGGGCTGGGACATCATCCTTCCCGTCGGCATCAGCTTCTACACGTTCGCGACCCTGTCCTACACGTTGGACGTCTATCTCCGCCGATCGAAGCCGGCGGGAAGCTTCCTCAACTATGCCTTGTTCGTGACCTTCTTCCCGCACCTCGTCGCAGGGCCGATCATGCGCCCGACCGAGCTCGTCCCGCAGTTCGACGAACCGCGGCAGGCGAAGGCCAACCAGATCTTCTTCGGTCTCGCGCTGTTGACACTGGGGCTGTTCCAGAAGGTGGTGCTTGCGGACGGCTTCCTCGCCCCGGTCGTCGAGGCCGTTTACGATGCGCCGGGGAAAATGCCCGGAATGCTCGACTCCTGGGTCGCGACTTTGGCGTTTGCCGGACAGATCTTTTGCGACTTCGCCGGCTATTCGACCTCGGCGATCGGCGTCGCGCTCTGCCTCGGTTTCGCCATGCCGGACAATTTCCGCTTCCCTTACGGGGCCGTAGGCTTCTCCGATTTCTGGAGGCGGTGGCACATCACATTGTCGTGCTGGCTGCGCGACTATCTCTATATTCCACTGGGCGGGAATCGGCACGGTCCGGCACGGACATACGCGGCGCTGATGGGGACGATGCTGCTCGGAGGGCTATGGCACGGCGCGAACTGGACTTTCGTGGTCTGGGGCGGCCTGCACGGCCTGTACCTATCCGCCGAGCGCTGGCTGCGCGCACGGTTCACGGGTTTTACGCCGGGCCGTGCTTCGATCCTCGGCCTCGCGCTGCTGACCTTCCTCCTGGTCAACATCACCTGGGTCTTCTTCCGTGCGAAAACCTTCACCGCCGCCGGGACCGTGCTGACGGGGATGGCCGGAATGCAGGCAAAACCCGATGCCCTGATCGCCTACGGGCCGATGATGATCGCGATGCTGATCGTCTCGGGCATTTTCGGGACGCACATCGCCATGCGGAACACGACACTGGAGGCGGTGGTCGAACGAACGCCTTCCGTCGCAATCGCAGGCATTTGGACGCTTTTGTTGTTCGCCGTCATCATCGAGCAGGGGCAGGGAAGTGCATTCATCTACTTCGCATTCTGACCCGCATAGGTCCGAGCTGCGCGGTGTGCGGGAGGGCGCGCTTCCGGCGGGTCTCAGGCAGACCGCGTCCAATCGCCCAGGCCAGGCACAGCCGGTGCCGACACGCGACATTCCGCTGCGGCCCTGGGTTCGGATCGGGACGTGCGTTTTCTTTGCTGTCGCCTTGCTGCTGGCGGGCTGGGAATGGAATGCGCGGAGGAACCTCGGCCTTCGCGCCGGCGACATCGGCGACAGTCCGCAGGCGTGGGCAGAGGCGCGTCGCGCGGCAGACACTTCTCAGGTCGCCATCGTCGGAGACAGCCGAATCCTGTTCGACACCGACCAGGCGCGGTTCGAAGCGCTGACCGGGGTGAGGCCGACGCAGGTCGCATTCGTCGGAACGAACTCGCGCACACTGCTCGAGCATTTTGCCAACGATCCGAAATTTCACGGCCTTCTGCTCGTGGGGATGGCGGACACAATGTACTTCGGAATGCCCGTGATTGGCGTAGGCGGCCCCGCGGTCCACAATTATGCCAAGAACGACAAGCCGTCCCAGCTGACCGGGTTATGGATCGATCGTTGGCTGCAGAAATATTTCGCCTTCATGGACGCCGAATACCGGCTGAGCAATTTGACCAATCGCGGCCTCGATCACGGTTGGCGCAAGAAAGTGGACAGCCCCTACGAGGATGTCTGGAAAATCTCCGAGACCTTCCCGGGACGGCAATATTTCATGTGGAATCGGATCGAGACCGACGCCTATCTACGGGGCCACGCGCGTCATGCATGGGACGGCTTTAATGGTCCCAACATCCCGCCCGCGCTCGCCAACAAGGTGATTGCGCGAACGGCTGAAGCGGTTCGGCGGATCCGGGACCGCGGCGGCGACGTCATCTTCATCCGCCCGCCCTCCGCGCCGGAGCTGCGGGTCAATGAGCAAAGGCGGATTCCAAAGGCTCTCGGCTGGGATCGCCTGCTGGTCGGCGCCAATGCGAAGGGGATTCACGCGGACGACCTGCCGCAGGCGCAGAAGCTGGTGCTTCCGGAATTTTCTCACCTCAGCCGCAAATGCGCGACGGTGTTCACCGATGCTTATGTGAGGCGGCTAATCGAGCTCACCCCACGGTTGAAGCTCAGGGCCGATGCTCCGGCACCGCTCAGCAGGACCGACTGCGTCCCGCAGAATATCGCTTCACTGTAGCTCCCCGCGAAGCTTCACGGTCAGCGCCTCCGCCTCGTCCGGAGTTCGGCACGCGACAAAGATCGTGTCGTCGCCGCAAATGGTCCCGACGATCTCCGGCAGTTCGGAATTGTCGAGCGCCACCCCAACGAGGTGAGCCGACCCCGGCGGCGTTTTCATTACGACCATGTTTACAGCCTGATCGACCGAGCGGACCCAGTCGCGGAACACCGCCGCCATGCGCGGGCCAGCGCCGTTCCGTACTTCCCGCGGAAGAGCGTAGCTGAGATTTCCGCCGCGCCTCACCTTCACTGCACCGATCTGCTCGAGATCGCGCGAAATCGTCGCCTGGGTCACGGCGAATCCGAGGGAACTCAAGCGCTCCGCCAGCTCTTCCTGACTGGACAGCGCGCTGGCGCGGATGAGGTCCGCAATCGCGCGCTGGCGTCGTTCCTTCAGGTCACTCATCTGCATTTATATGCATGGTCTTGCATAAATATGCAATCCAGTGAATAGGCGGCCCCATGATTCGGACGGCCATCCTTGGAGCCTCAGGCTATGTCGGCGGCGAGCTGCTACGGCTTCTTGCCGCGCATCCCGAGCTCGCGCCCGCGAAGCTGTTCGGCGAGAGCAAGGCCGGACAGCCCGTGGGGCTTGTCCATCCGCACCTTGCCGCGGCTTTTCCCGGCGCTGTCTTCGAGAAGTTCGGCGAAGGCTCGCTCGACGGCATCGACCTCGTTTTCGCCGCTCTTCCGCACGGGCACAGCCAGCGGATCGCCGCCTCGATCCTCGAAAAAGGAATAGCTTTCGTCGATCTCGGCGCGGACTTCCGGCTGAACGATGCCGAGACCTATGAGCGATGGTATGGCCATGCGCACGAGGCGCCGGAGCTGCTCGGCCGCTTCATTTACGGCATTCCCGAGCTCAATCGCGACGCCATCAAGGCAGCCAAGGCGGTTGCTGCCGCGGGATGCTATGCGACCGCAGCAATCCTGGCGCTGAAGCCGCTGGTCGATGAGGGCCTGGTCAAGCCCGGCAGCCTGATCGTCGATGCCGCCTCGGGTGTCAGCGGTGCGGGCCGCGAGGCCAAGGAATCGACCGGCTTCAGCAATGTGGACGGAAGCTTCTCGGCCTATGGATTGCTGAACCACCGTCATACGGCCGAAATGGAAATGGCGTTGGAGGCAAGGGTGTTGTTCACGCCGCACCTCGTGCCCATGACCCGCGGGATCCTCGCCACCTGTTATGGCGAGGCGATGGGGCCGTGCGATCCGCTCGACGTCCTAGGAAACGCTTATGCGGACGAGCCCTTCGTGTTTGTCTCGCCCGAGCCGCCAGCGACGAAATGGGTCAGCGGCTCCAACGGAGTCCGCCTGACGGCGCGTTACGATGAGCGGACCGGACGCGTCCTCGCGCTGTCTGCGATCGACAATCTCGGAAAGGGCGCCGCGGGCCAGATGATCCAATGCGCAAATTTGATGCTCGGCCTCGATGAGACTGTCGGGCTGAATACGATCGGAGTTTACCCATGAGCGTCACTGCAGCCGAAGGCTTCGTCGCGTCCGGCATGCATGCCGGAATCAAGCGGCGGAAGTTCGACATGGCGATGATCGCGACTGAAGACGGAGCGCCGGTGCCCTGCGCGGCGGTGTTCACCCAGAACAAGTTCGCCGCTCCGCCCGTCGAGCTCGACCGCGCGACTCTCAAAGCCAATGGCGGAAAGGCGGCAGCGGTCGTCGTCAACTCGGGCAATGCCAATGCGGGCACTGGCTCGCCGGGCTACAAGAATGCGCAGCTGATGGCCGCGGCCACCGGCGAAGCGCTGCAGATCGCGAACAGCCACGTGCTCGTCTGCTCGACCGGGATCATCGGCACTCCCCTGCCGATGGAGCCCATCCTCGGCCATATCCCCAAGCTTGCGAAGAAGCTCTCGGTCGACGGTGCGCATGACGCTGCGCGGGGGATCCTGACGACCGATCACCAGGCCAAGGAGGTCGTGATCCGAGGATCGAACTTCACGCTTGGCGGAATGGCCAAGGGTTGCGGGATGATCGCCCCCAACATGGGGACGATGCTCGCCTTCCTGACGACGGACGCAGACGTTCCACGCTCGGTGATGCAGAAGGCGTTGAAGGCCGCGTCGGACGCGACGTTCAATACCCTGAACGTCGACGGCGCGACGTCGACCAATGACACCGCCATGCTGTTCGCCTCGGGGCGCCGCGGAAAGGCCGATCACGACGAGTTCGCCAATGCGGTGCTTGCCGCCTGCCGTGATCTTACCATGCAGATGGCCCGCGACGCGGAAGGGATGACCCGAATCGCGCACGTCACGGTCACGGGTGCTCGCACGAACGACGAAGCGCGGATGGCCGCCAAGTCGATCGTCGAGAACAATCTCGTGAAGTGCAGCTGGTACGGCGGCGACCCTTATTGGGGACGCCTGATGGCCGCCGCAGGATCGGCCGGAGTCGACCTCAACGTTGAGAAATCGCGTGTCGCTTATGGCGGGGTCGTCGTTGCCGCGGGCGGAGTCAACGTCGACCATGATGGCCAGTCGCTCGCGGAGCATATGATGAGCGACGAAGTTTCGATCGAAGTCCATCTCGGTGCAGGCCACGCTTCGGCGAAGATGATCGGGATCGACCTTGGCCCGGGCTATATCAAAGAGAACAGCAAGACATCATGAGCGCAGCCGAAACCGCCCGCATCCTAGTGGAAGCGCTACCCTACATCCGGCAGTTCGCCGGCAAGTCGGTCGTCGTGAAGCTCGGCGGAGCAGCGATCGATCGCGAGTCCGATCTGGCACTAGCTCAGGACGTGCTGCTTCTGAGGAGTGTCGGAGTACGCTGCGTGCTCGTGCACGGAGGCGGGCCGCAGGTCGATGTCATGCTCCGCCGAGTCGGCAAGGAGCCGGAGTTTCGCGACGGCCTCAGGGTAACCGACGCCGAGACACTCGAGATCGTCCGGATGGTGCTCGTCGGGAAGATCAACCGCGATCTCGTTTCCACGATCAACAGCCAGGCGGGAGACGAACCGGTTGCCGTTGGCGTGTCTGGGGAGGATGCGGGCCTGCTGACGGTCACTCCCGCTGATTCCGCACTGGGCTTTGTCGGCAATGTCACCGGAGTCCGCGCGGAGCTGATCCATCGGTTGCTCGATGATGGCCTGACCCCGGTCATTTCAACGGTTGGAGCGAATGCCGAAGGCCACCCCTACAACGTCAATGCCGACGAGGCTGCGCGAGCGATCGCCGTGGCAATGAATGCCGAAAAAATCGTCTATCTGACCGCGGCGCCCGGCTTGCTCGAGGACGTCAACGACGAGACAAGCCTGGTCGAGCGCCTGACTTCCTCTGAGCTTCGCGAGCGACTGACGTCGGGATCGGTCGGCAAGGGCATGATCCCGAAGCTCAAGGCCTGCGCCGATGCAGTCGACCAGGGCGTCAGCTTCGCGCACATCATCGACGGACGGGTGCACCACTCGCTGCTCATCGAGCTGCTGACGGTTCACGGCGTCGGGACGATGGTTCGGAAGGAGAGAAGCTGGTGAGGCACCTCCTGTCGATCAGCGACCTGTCGTCCGCGGACCTCAACAAGATCCTCGCTTTGTCTGAACAGCCCGCGCCGCACGTGCTCGAAGGCAAGGGCGTCGCCCTCTATTTCGAAAAACCGAGCTCGCGCACGCGCAATTCGATGGAGCTCGCGGCGGCCCAACTCGGCGGTCATCCGGTCTATCTTCAGCCGGCCGAGCTCGGGATCGGCGAGCGCGAAACCGTCTCCGACATTGCGCACACTTTGGCCTGTTATCATGCGATCATCGCGGCGAGGGTGTTTGATCATGGGCTGCTGGAACAGCTGGCGGCCGCGAACGCTGCGCCGGTGCTCAACATGCTGTCCGGCACCGACCATCCTCTCCAGGCCTTTGCGGATCTGCTGACGATCAAGCGGCTGCTCGGCCGGCTCGAAGGCGTGAAGGTCGCCTTCATCGGCGAGGGCAACAATGTCTCACGCTCGCTCGCCGAGGGTTGCGCTTTGGTCGGCGCGGACTTTTCCATCGCCAGCCCGGAAGGTTTTGGCCTGGAAGCCATGCCCGGCGTTCATCAGTGCGTGGACCCGGCGGACGCCGTCGAGGGCGCGCAGATAGTCTACAGCGATGTCTGGGTATCGATGGGCGGCGAGGATAGCGAGGAGCGGCGCGCCGCTTTCGAGGACTATCAGGTCGACGAGGCGCTGATGGCCCTCGGATCTGACGCGTGGTTCCTCCACTGCCTTCCGGCTCGGCGCGGCGAAGAAGTGACGGCGCCGGTGATCGACGGACCGCGGTCGGCGATTTGGCGGCAGGCTGAAAACAGGATGCACACGGCGCGCGGCGCCATGCTTTGGTTGTTGGGGCAGAGTTAATGACGAAGAAAAAAATGAAGGTCGTGCTCGCTTATTCGGGCGGGCTCGACACGTCGATCATCCTCAAATGGCTGCAGACCGAATATGATGCGGAGGTCGTGACCTTCACGGCCGACCTCGGCCAGGGCGAAGAGGTCGAGCCTGCGCGGCGCAAGGCAGAGATGCTCGGCGTTCGCCCCGACAACATCTTCATCGAGGATCTGCGCGAGGAATTCGTCCGCGACTTCGTCTTCCCGATGTTTCGCGCGAACACCGTTTACGAAGGAGACTATTTGCTCGGGACCTCCATTGCCCGGCCGCTGATCGCCAAGCGCCAGATCGAGATCGCGCGCCAGGTCGGCGCGGACGCGGTCTGTCATGGCGCCACCGGCAAGGGCAACGATCAGGTCCGCTTCGAGCTTGGCTATTACGCGCTTGAGCCCGACATCAAGGTGATCGCTCCGTGGCGCGAGTGGCAGTACCAGAGCCGCGAGGCGCTCATCGACTTCGCCGAAAAGCACCAGATCCCGATCGCCAAGGACAAGCGCGGCGAGGCGCCTTTCTCGATCGACGCGAACCTGCTGCACAGCTCATCTGAAGGGAAGGTGCTTGAGGATCCGGCGGCCGAGCCGCCCGAATATGTCCACCAGCGGACGATCTCGCCCGAGGACGCGCCCGATAAGCCGACGACGATCACGATCGATTTCGAACGCGGCGATCCCGTCGCGATCGACGGCAAGAGACTTTCGCCTGCGGAGCTGCTCACCAGGCTCAACCAGCTCGGGCACGACAATGGCATCGGCAGGCTAGACCTGGTCGAGAACCGCTTCGTCGGAATGAAATCGCGCGGCGTCTATGAAACGCCGGGCGGCACGATCCTGCTCGCGGCTCACCGCGGCATAGAGAGCATCACGCTCGATGGCGGCGCGATGCATCTGAAGGACGAACTGATGCCGCGCTACGCAAGCCTCATCTACAACGGTTTCTGGTTCGCGCCCGAGCGCGAAATGCTCCAGGCTGCGATCGACAAGAGCCAGGAGCATGTAACCGGACGTGTCACGATGAAGCTCTACAAGGGCAATGCGACCGTGATCGGCCGGGAAAGCGCCGAAACGATCTACGACCAGGATCTGGTGACGTTCGAGGAAGGCAGCGGCAATTACGATCACCGGGATGCGGCTGGGTTCATCCGATTGAACGCTCTGCGCCTGCGCACCCTGGCGCAGCGGAAGCAGCGGCTAAAGTCCTAGCGCTTCCTTCGCGGCGGCGACCTGCTCGCGGACGCGGGCAGGGGCCGTGCCGCCGTAGCTGGTGCGGCTGCGGACCGATGCGTCGATTGTCAGGACATCGAACACGCGCTCGTCGATCCTTTCGTCAATCGAGCGCAGCACTTCCATCGGAAGATCGGCAAGGTCGCATCCGCGCTCTTCCGCCGCCTTCACCGCGCGGCCGGTGATGTGGTGTGCCTCACGGAAGGGGATGCCGGCTTCGCGCACCAACCAGTCGGCAAGATCGGTCGCGGTGGAATAGCCCTGCGCCGCCGCGGCGCGCATCCGATCGGGCACGAACTCGACCGTCTCGATCATGCCGGCAAGCGCTTCGAGCGACAGCATCAGCAGGTCGTGAGCCTCGAACACCGGCTCCTTGTCGTCCTGCATGTCCTTCGAATAAGCGAGCGGAAGGCCCTTCATCGTCACCATGAGCGACGTGAGCGCGCCGAGGATCCGTCCGCTGTGACCACGCACCAGCTCCGCTGCGTCCGGGTTGCGCTTTTGCGGCATGATCGACGAGCCGGTCGAGAATTGGTCAGACAGTTTCACGAAACCGAACGCGCTCGTCGACCAGATGATCAGCTCTTCGGCGAGACGCGATAAGTGAAGGCTGCACTGGGTCGCTGCACTCAGATAATCGAGAGCAAAGTCGCGGTCCGAGACGCTGTCGAGGCTGTTCGCCGTCGCGCCTTCGAAGCCGAGCGCATCCGCGGCTCTTTCGCGGTCGATCGGAAAGCCGGTGCCGGCGAGCGCGGCGCTTCCCAGCGGGCATTCGTTCATTCGTGCCCGTGAGTCCGTGAAGCGCGATACATCGCGGCAAAGCATCTCGTAATAGGCCATCAAATGATGGCCGAGCGTCACGGGCTGCGCGACCTGGAGGTGGGTGAAGCCGGGCATCACGCTTTCGACATGTTCGTCGGCGCGCTCGACGAGTACCCGCTGCAAACCGCGGATCGCATCGACCGCTTCGTCACAGGCATTGCGCACCCACAGGCGGAAGTCGGTCGCGACCTGGTCGTTGCGCGAGCGCGCCGTGTGCAGCCGGCCTGCTGCCGCGCCAATCAACTCGCCGAGCCGATGCTCGACGGTCATGTGGATGTCCTCGAGCTCGACGCGCTCCGGAACTCCGTCCCGCTCATATTCGGCCGCTATCCGGTCGAGCCCTTCGAGAATGGCAGCGGCATCGCCCTCGCCTACGATCCCTTGGTCGCGAAGCATTGCGGCATGAGCTTTCGACGCCGCGATATCCTCCCGCCACAGGCGCTTGTCGAAGCCGATCGACGCGTTGATGCGAGTCATCAGCTCGGCAGGCCCGCTTCCGAACCGGCCGCCCCAGGTACGTTGTTTCGGGGTCTCGTCTGCCATGAGACCGCTCTAGAGGAGGGTCGTGAGGAGAGTAAATCCCGTGGCCGGGGAACGAGCTACTGCAAGCTCAGACCGAAATGCCGTTTCACTCGGTCAATCCGCCCGGAAGAGTGTTGATGGCGCACCCGACAGGATTCGAACCTGTGGCCTCTGCCTTCGGAGGGCAGCGCTCTATCCAGCTGAGCTACGGGTGCGTGAGGACCGCTTAGCGAGCGCTTTCCCTAGCGGCAAGCGAGGAAGCCGCCGAGCTCGTCATGGAGCTTTTTCCGGGCCGAGCCGACAATCATCCCGACATGGCCTGCCGGTATCGCCACAATCCGCCCCGATGGCGCAGTCCGGGGCGGCGCGATCAGGTCCCGATCGGCGGTCAGGTGAAGCGAGGGAACGGACAGGCGGTCGGACATCGGCCTGCCGCCGACCGTCCAGGTTCCCCGGCCCGGAAGGTCATGGCCGAACAGTTCCTCGACGAGCTCCCTCGCTGCGGCGTAGGGCAGGGGCTCGCCCTCATTCGCCCATTCTTCCAGCTCGACAAAGCGGCGCGCATCGGCGCTTCCCGGGTCAAGGCGCCCGAACTCGGCGAACTTGCGGACGGTGCGCTCCGGGTCGAGCGACCAGAATGCGGCCTGCAGCACTTCCATCGGCAGCGCGCCGAGATGCTTCGAAGTTGCCTCCGAGTGGCGCCACATATCCTGCAGGGCGCGATGCGAGGGTTCGGGATACGGCTTGAAGTTCCACGGCGCGGCCAGTGTCGCCACGCGCTCCACCGGAAAAATGTTTGCTGCCGCAACGGCCATCGTGCCACCAAGGCAATAGCCGATGAGCGCCACCGGCTCGCCGACGCTGCGCAGCAAAGGCAGCAGCAATTGCTCCACATGCCCGCCGACCGACAGCTCCGCGCGCTGGCTTGCCTTGCCCCAGTCGAGCAGCAGGACCCGGCGTCCCATCCGCGCGATTGCGTCGGTCAGCGATACTTCCTCGTCGAGGTCGAGGATTCGCGGCGGATTGATCAACGAGGGGACCAGGACGACAGGGGGTCCGCTTCCTCCATGATCGCGCAATGTTGCACCCCGCACCTGGGCAATTTCTGGCTTCGGCCGGGACTGCGCACGCCTTGGAGCGCTGCCATAGGCACGCAGTCCTGCGAGCGCCTCCGTCGCGAGCTTCCGGTCGCGCGCGGACACCTGGCGTACCAATTCGAGAAACAACGGCAGCGGTCGAGGCGCGCGTTCATGTTGCAGCGCACTATGATCCGGTAGTAAGTCGCGCCTCTCGGTTTGGGAGCTGTTCATGGCCAAGGCTTCGGGAAAAGTGACGATCAAGAAATATGCGAACCGGCGCCTGTATGACACCGAGAGTTCGACATACATCACGCTCGACCGGCTTGCGCAAATGGTGCGCGAAGGCCGCGAGTTCGAAGTGGTCGACGCGAAGAGCGGCGAGGACATCACGCGCCAGGTCCTGACTCAGATCATCGTCGACGAGGAAGCGCGCGGCAGCACCATGCTTCCGATCAATTTCCTGAAGCAGCTGATCGGCCTCTACGGAAACTCGATGCAGAATTTTGTACCGCAATATCTGGAAGCGGCAATGGATGCGTTCTCGCACAATCAGAGCGCGGTGAAGGATGCGTTCAGCGGCAATGTTTTCGCCGACCTCGCCAAGCGCAACATGGCGATGTTCCAAGATGCGAGCAGGGCATTCTCGGGCAAGCAAAAGGCCGAAGCGAAGCCGGCGGCCGACAGCGACATGGAACAGCTCAAGGCGGAGCTTGCCGCGCTACAGGCCAAAGTCGATCGCCTGAGCCACTGAAGAGAAATCATGAAGTCCCTGACAAGTGCAGCGCTCGCGCTGACTGCAACGTCGCTTGCGGCCCAAACCACGACCCAACCGACTCCGGCGCCGCCGATGACGCAGCCGCCCGTCGATTTCGCCACAGCGACTCCGCTCGCGGGCAATTGGAGTTACGCTACCGCGAGTGACGGCAGCGAAGCGACCTTCTCCAACTCGTCCGGAAATGCGCAGCTCTGGATTCACTGCACGCGCGCGACTCGCCGGGTGTCGATCGCCAAGCCTGCGAGCGCCGCAGCACCGTTCCTCAATGTATGGACGAGCTCGCTCACCCGAAGCGTGCCGGCGAGCTTCAATCCCGCAACCGGGCGATTGACCGTAGAAGTCGCCGGCAACGACACCATTCTCGATGCGATCGCGACCAGCCGCGGACGCGCTGCTTTTACCGTCGGGACTCAGCCTGCGCTCGTCGTTCCGACCTGGTCGGAGCCGTCGCGAGTGATCGAGGATTGCCGCGGCTGAGGCCGACCCCGGCCCGCGCGAAGCAAAGAAGATTGCCGAATCTTCACATCATTACAAGTCTTGCGCTGAACGAAACAAAGACTCATCTTCTCACTGGCTTCAACGCAGCGAAAGGAGGTGATCCGATGTCTCATGGTTCAGCAGGGAGGTCGGAGAGGGGTGTTCGCAGGCCCTAAGTGCTGACGAACGGCCACACCTTCGGCCGCTGACCATGTCGAAGGGCATCGCTGCGATATGCGGCGGTGCCCTTTAACATATCTGCATAATCGCCACGCATCTGCATCAGGACACTTCCGACTTCAGTCGGGAACCGTTACGGCTGTAAATTGTCTTTTCCCGAATGATAGGGAGTTAAGCGATGGCGAAATCCACACGAAAGACTTCGAGTTCTTCTTCAGGCAACGAGACCGTCGACAAGCTCGCCAAGGCGGCGATGAGCAAGGAGATGCTCGCGGCCGGACTCGCTGCCGCAGCAGCAGCGATCAGCGCAAGCCCCAAGGCGCGCCGCGCGATCCGCGACGCGGGACTCGATGCCGCGGATACGGCTTCGCAGGCCGCGACCAACATGATGGCAAGCGCAACCAAGCTCGGCTCCCTCATCGCTGAAGCGGTCGCCGACGCCGCGCAGCGCGTCATGTCCGGCAAATGGGCGATGGATGACAGCGCGGCCGCGAGCACGTCCACGTCGACGTCCAAACGCGGCACCGGCGCAAAGCGTTCGACAGCGAAGCGCAAGGCAAGCTCGAGCACTCGGAAGAGCGCGACCCGCAAAAGCCCCGCGCGCAAGACAGCCGCCAAGAAACCGGCCGCGGCGCGCGCGAAATCGACGGGCACTGCAACACGCTCGAGCGCAGCGAAGAAGCCCCGTCGTTCGTCCGCCCGGCGCGGCACGACCGCTCGTCGGGGGGCGCGCAAGGCTCCAACGGGTGGGACGACGCCGACCGGCGCAGGAAACGCCTAAGCAGCGCGATCCTCGAACTGAAGTCGAGCCAAACGCGCGTAGAGTCCTCCGCGCGCGTTGAGGCTCGAGTGGGTTCCTTCCTCGACGATCCGACCGTCGTCCATGACGACGATGCGGTCCGCAGCGCGAACGGTCGCGAGCCGATGCGCGATCACGATCGTCGTCCGATGCTCCATCAGCCGGTCGAGCGCGTCCTGCACCAGCCGCTCGCTTTCCGCGTCGAGCGCCGACGTCGCTTCATCGAGCAGCAGCAAGGGCGCATCGCGAAGCAGCGCGCGGGCGATTGCGATGCGCTGTCGCTGCCCGCCTGAAAGCCGCGCGCCTCCTTCCCCCATGAAAGTATCGAGCCCGTCGGGAAGCGCGCGCAGGAATTCCTCGGCATTCGCATCGCGCGCGGCCTTCCAGAGTTCGTCCTCGCTCGCGTCCCAATTGCCGTAGCGCAGGTTGTCGCGCGCAGAGGCGGCAAAGATCACGGTGTCCTGCGGAACCATCGCGATACGCCGCCGGACGTCGGCGGGATCCGCTTCCTTCAAATCCACACCGTCCAGCAACACCCGCCCGCGATCAGGATCGTAAAAGCGTTCGGCCAGCTGAAAGAGTGTGGTCTTTCCCGCACCCGACGGTCCGACGACCGCAAGCCGCTCGCGCGAGCGGACCTCCAGGCTGAAATCGTTGAGCGCCGAGGATTCGCGGCGCGTCGGATAATGGAAGGTCACATGATCGAAGACGAGCTCGCCGCGCGCGGGTTCGGGCAGGTTCACCGGCTGGTCCGGCGCGCGGATATCGGCTTCGGCATCGAGCAATTCCGCAAGGCGTTCGGAAGCACCGGCCGCGCGCAAGAGGTCCCCATAGACTTCGGACAAGTTGCCGAATGCACCGGCAAGCAACCCGCCATAGAGCACGAATGCAGCGATCGTCCCGCCGGTCATTCGCCCGGCGGCCACTTCGCTCGCGCCTTCCCAGATCACCAAAGTGATCGCACCGAAGATCATGAAGATGACGATCGACGTCATGAACGAGCGAATGAGGATGCGGCGCTTGGCGGTCGCGAAGACCCGCCCGACGGCATCGGCAAAGCGGCTCGCTTCGCGGTCCTGCTGGTTGAACGCCTGCACGATCTTCATCGCCCCCAGCACTTCGCTGGTGACCGTTCCGACGTCCGCAATCCGGTCCTGGCTGCGAGTCGATATCGCCCGGACCCGGCGACCGAGCACGGCGATCGGCAGCACCACAAGGAGCGCTCCCAACAGGATCAGCAGCGCAAGCTTGGGCGCGAGCGCGAACAGGATGA
>Ga0068863_100003079_pt1 | contig 16478 bp, 16 predicted proteins | sample KBSSwiS62_FD_66596 | JGI IMG/M metagenome (GOLD analysis project Ga0068863, IMG submission 66596) | Switchgrass rhizosphere microbial communities from Kellogg Biological Station, Michigan, USA - KBS Switchgrass S6-2 | ecosystem: Host-associated > Plants > Roots > Rhizosphere > Soil ...
CGTCGGGGAGAACTCATTGATTTAACGTTTGACCACGTCCAGCGCCGCGAAGATCATTGGGCAATCGTTGACCTGGTAGGAAAAGGCGGGCACATCCGTACGGTTCCCATGCCAGATTGGGTAAAGCACACCATTGATGACTGGCTGGCGATAGCGCAACTCGCCCACGGCAAAATCTTCAGCTGCGTTTGTCGAAAAGGGAACGAAGATTACTGAAAAAGTAGTCTGGCACGTCTTCAAGGAGTACGCGGAGCGGCTGGGAATTTCCAAGCTCGCGCCACACGATCTCAGGAGGTCGTGCGCTCGATTCTGTCACGATTCGGGAGGCAAATTGGAACAGATCCAATTCCTGCTCGGGTCATGTATCGGTGCAGACCACAGAAAAGTACCTGGGTTGCAAGGAGAGGCTCCGACAAGCTGTAAATGATCGACTCGGCATCGAACCTGTCGTTTGACTCCAAATTTGGAGATCAGCGCATATGCGTTGGGCTGGATCAAGTGCCAGAACTGACTTTACCAGTAATGCGTTTACCAGGCAGTACGGTGGATTAATCGCGGCATGCGAGTTGGACCATTGTTCTGTGCGCCGTTGGCAGCTGTCCTTTGTTCGCATGCGCTCGCATATCCAGGCCCTCTTCCTGGGACAGAAAACATTCCTAAATTGATGGCGGATTCCGCCCTTGCCTGCAAGGGCGAGATCCTCGAAGCGCCCGAGATGAAGTTTGTTTCCGATCCTCAGCCACCCCGTCGTACGGCCGTCGCTATCATTCATATGGATCGGTGCTTCAAAGGGGCGCGGCCGGCGAACGAAATGGGGCCAGTCTTGTTCGACAACATGCTGCCATCATCGGGAGGTGGACCGTATGTGGTGCTTCGGAAGGGCGATTACCGTTTGTTCTTTTCTTAAGCCGGAAGCGGACAAATTTATCTTAGCGGACAAATGGTTCGGTCACCTGTCTATTTCCCGCCAACTCGCAAGCCCTTTTGCAGAAGACGCGGACCCAATGCATCAATTGGAAATGGATTTGAAAACTGGGCTGACTGACTCGGATCATGAGCGCGTATTGGACAGCATTCGCATGCTTGGAAATATGCGCCACTTGCGATCGAAGGTGGAGCTTTATTCGCTTGTGAATTCTTCAGACACTCTTCTGCGAACTTACATATATGAAGCGCTGCGCGGCTGCAACCAAGTGCCAGAATTTCAGCCGCTATTCGAAGAGGCAGCAGTCCGAGCTACTACCGAATCGGGAGCGGAAGAGCCGGGTGTAGCGGTGGCAGAAGATGCAGCGGCCTGGGAGATGACTATGAATTCGAACGATTTTCCGTCGACCTTAAACTTCATTTTATTTTTGTCGAGCGTGAACTGGATAGCCGTATTCAACGGAATGATGGTCTGCTCGGAGGGCTTTGGCTGACGAATGGTATAGTCGGTGGTGCCAGAGCGGACGACGTACTGCTGGCACAGGAGATCGAGTTCCTGCTTTTTTGATTTCTTTGTGCCACAAGCGACAGATGTGTGGGATAGAATGTTGCCCGGCTGCGGTTTGGGGCCACCGGAGGCGAGAGTTGTACTAAGAAACAAAACGGCGAAGAGAGTTAGAAACTTTCTCATGTAGACTCCTGGCACAGACAACGCTTGATCGCAGCTCCACCAAGACCTTGTTTCTTCGGGTTTGAATTCCGACACAGTATGTCTGTCCCGCGGTGCTGTGCCATTAATTGCTTCTTCTGCGAACCGTTCCGATTAGGTAACCGAGGATAGTGAAGCAGGGAACCGAGTCGCACTGTAAGAATTACCAGCACCCGGTCATCCTCGTCAGCTACCCTCGGGACACTTGAAGTCCGGTTTCCGCGTTAACCTATCCTGTCGTTTTGCCCGGTTCGGGTTCGTTTTCTAATGGCCACTGGGCTGCTGTCCGCATCACGAATAACCTCATCTTCATCATTAGCCGGCGGCTGGCTAGGTGCCTCGTCCAGAATTTTCCCATTATCTTTCAGGAACCCTTCGAGCGTCGCTTTGGAGTGTTCATCCACGGCGCCGACGGCAGCCACGAAACAGGAGGACACAAAGGTTTTCATTCCTTTGCGGAACTGTTCCGCCGCCTGTTCAGCGGAACGCGCCACCTCGGCCTCAAGCGCCTGGCGCCGTGCATCACAGGTGGCTCGACTATCTGCCTCGAGCAATGAGAGCGCAGAAACTACGCGTTCCGCCGTCTCAGCGAGCGCCATATTCACTTTCAGTTGCGCTTCTCGCCGGAATTCTTCCAGACCGGAATTCACCGCACCTTGCACGAGCGCATGCACTTCCTCCGAGCGTGCATTCAGCTTCGAGAGCGCCTCTTTTGTCACGATCTGCGCATTCTCGAGCATGCGCTCGCAGCGACGATCCACAACCACCGCTGTCACACTTTCAAAATCCGATGTTGCCTGGGCCAGCGCTTCCTTCAGGCTCGCCGGAATCTGCGGTGCAATCTCTCGCGTAATCTTCTCCACATATTCGCGCGCATTCGCCAATTCGCGGCGCAATTCGTCTGCTTGTTTTTCAAGGCTTCGAGCCATCTCTTCCGCCCGGCCGCGATACATCTCAATGTCCGTCTTCCATTGCGCGGCCATTTCTGCTGCGGATTCCTCTTTTAATGAGAGTTTCATTGCTTCTATGGATTTCGGGAAAAGCTCCTGCACCTCTCGCATGCTCGATCGGCGGGCATCATCAATCGAGCTGAGTGCTTCGCGAATTGCATCCTTCACCTGCTTCGCTGCTGCCGTCTGGACGGCCTTGTCAGCCTCTTGTTGCAGTCTTCCTTGCAGCGCGGAAATCAGGCGATCGGGTGTGACCACAGCGCGCGGCGGTTGCGCGGCCTCGGGGAACTTTGGAGCCGGGGGTCGAGAAGCGGCCGGCGGCGGAGACGGAAAAGTGGCAACGTCGGCCATCCTAGGCTCCGAGTTCATCGGGATCTCGCCTAAGCCCACGTTCTTCGTCGCGGATTCTTGCATCGGGGCAATCGCCGCCGCTTGGACCGTCGCCGTATTCGTTTCTTGGAGGCTCGTCCAATCCGCCGGAGGCGGCGTAATTCCCCACACATTCGCAGGGGTTTCCAGTTCGACGCCGACCTGTTGGAGTTCGCGCAAACTCCCCGGAGGATGGACCGACCGAACCATCGCCCGCACTGTCGCAGGTTTTTCCTCGGAACTAATTAATCCGACCAACTGTAGGGTAATCCACGTTCCAACGGCGCAATCATGGCGCGAGGAATACCGGCAACCATGCATATTAAGGCTGACCGAGACCGTTCTCTCCATGAAGGTCTCTCCCATCCGATTCCGACCTAGAACGATCAGTGGGAGCGATTTCTCGATGCGCGTGCTGCGGCGCGACTCAGCCGCCACGATGTTTCCAGAAGTACTGACCAGAGGCGATTGTCTTACGTAACCAACCGATTTCCGCAAGTCATTCGGCTTGACCGTATTTTGCATTTTAGACTCTCCGGGCAGAGATTCGAGACCAACGCGCCCATTTTTGCCCAGCGTTTTTCGAGCAACCGCTTGTTCTCGGCTTAAGAATATCTGCTGGAAGGAGAACCACAAGGCAGCTTTGCGGGACGGTTAACTGGCCCTTAGGACAGGTAGGCCCATTTCATCTGAATTGACGGGCATCTGGACGTCACCCGGCCAGCGGGCATAATGGGAATAACAGCTAAGCGGGTTGGGAAGTACAAAAGAGGATGTCCGAGTTTTAGTTGACTGCAGCGACTCTCGATGTTCGGCACAGCAAGCCTACCTGCGACCAAGTTCAAGCGAGGCATTGCGCACCCGGCGGTCGTAGTCTTTCTGGCAGTTCTCCGGCAAGTATTCCTTCACATTCCGCCGCTTATGAAGCTCGCAACGCTGCACTTCCACTTGTTCACCGAAGACGCATTCCACACCGGCCGGCAGTGTTTTCGATCCGTCAATCACCACCAGATACCGCCGCTGCAGATCCGGTCCGCGGTCCACCAGATCTTCCAACAGCCCTTTGACCACCGTGCAAGGCGGTCAATGCTCACGCGTTGCGAGAAGTTTGGTTATCGAGCTGAGGGTAGCCGCTCTCTGGCATCCTAAAGAGGATGTCTACGGAAGCGAGAAGCGCGATTAGCATGGCGACGGCTTTTAGGTAATCAATCGGGCATACGCAAGTGCCGAAACTAGATACTTGATGAGGCTAAGGAAGAAAGTTGCCATCCAGCCACCCACCAGGACGCGCTCCTTACTCTGGGCGAGCCGATAAAACACTGTGGAACCAGCCCAGATTAGGTATGCGTAGAACGCCAGATTGATTCCCGTTTCGGCCCAGGCCGGCAGCAGGAAATGTGAGTCGATAAGCAATGTCGGTTTGTGAGGCGATTGAAGGAGCACATTCCGGAAACTCAAGGCCGCGATGTAGCCGGATAAGCACAGCGCGATTACTGCCCCGCGCTTGTGAATGAGTCGCGACTTTGACTCTGGTTGCCCCATTTGAGCGAATTGTGCGCTGAGCAAGTTAATTAACCAAAAAAAGAGGGCGCAGCGTGCTGCGCCCTGGCGCGAAGAAAACGAAAAAGCTACTTTTTCGTTTTGGCGGAAGCTGCGCTTGGCTTAGCCTTGGCAGCGGCCATCATCGGTTTGGGGTTCCAGAAGTCTGGGGCGGCTCCCGCGACCTGGTCAGGCGGATAGCTCAAATCCGGGCGGAAGCGATAGATAGCGGAATCCGAGTGTTGTTCAACCTCAGCCATGGTCTTTTCGAGTTTGGCCATGCCTTCTTGACCGAGGATATCCGGGAGCATGACTTCCTTATCAAAGTCGCCGAGTGATTTGCGGAGGAATGTGATGTAGTAAGCTCCACTGTTTTCCCCCTCGACGACCTGGGAAATTAGAACCGCGTGGGTGTCCGGCATTTTGTCAGCGTGGGCATTGATTTCCTTAATTTGGGCCTCAAATTCCGCATCATGGCCCGGGCGAACGTGGATGACGATGGTGCGGAGGACGCGGGATTCACCGACCAGCTTGGCAAAAGCTTGCGGGTCCGAGGGCATTTTGCTGCTGAGGTCAGCCCGGCGAATGCGGAGCTGACTGCGAGCACTGACCAGGCAATTGCTCCAGTCGTTGAAGACCTTCTGGGAGCCTTCCTTGCCGAAGGCCTTGTTGACGGAAGCCATAAAGGCGTCGTTGCCCTTATCCACATCGGCGTAGCTCTCGCGCTGGGTAACAAAGATGAGCGTGTAAGGGTCACCGTAGACGGGCTGCTCGACCAGAACGCGATCGCCATTGTTGTGACGGTTAGCGTCGGTGATTTTTTTGGCGATGGCTTCGGCTTCGGTAGCCTTTTCTGGTTTCAGCTTGGCAATGTAAACATCGAGATAGCCGGCCTGCTGAGCTTGCGAGCGTGTGGCGCTCCACAATGAGAGCAAACCGATTACACACCACATCAGAGTTTTCTTCATAGGCGTCCTTAGTTTTCCAGATTCTTTAACAAATTGGCCGGAGGCCCTGTCGCTGGTTCAGCCCTTTGTATATACCCAACCGACCGACTCGTCTGTCCCGAATTGCACAGTTCGTAGTGCGGTGGCGCCCTCGGCGAATTTTCGGCGGCACTGCGGTTCAACTCTACAATTGCTCTCTGGGGCACAAGGAAGACCCTTACGGCGGCGACTTCGAGGTGCGCGGTATCGTAGCGGCTCCGAGAGTACGACTACGAGGAACGCCGCTGAAATGCGTTTCGGAAAGCTTGACGATCCGGGCAATGGAGAGTTTATCGTTCAATGAGCAAGCGTATCTTAATGCAAAGATCTAGGGCTTTTCACTTCGTATTGAGGGCCTTCGTGTGTGTGTGGGTTTACTGAAGGTATCCTTGCCTCACACCTATTCCACCGCCTGCATCCGCTACACTGCACGCGCAACTTGCTTTTCCACTAGGTGCGCGTCCTCTACGGCTCGCTCCTGTAGAGGATCGCCTGGCGCTTCAACCGCCTTTGCGGAGGCGGGTTGTAGCGGTATAGCAGGTGAAATGGCGGGTAGGTAGGTGTTCGCCCAGGAGGGCACTCTAATCTGGCCTGCGCCGTGAACGCGGAATCTAGTGTGACTTGACAGCCATGATGTAATCAGAAAAGAAAAAGCCCCGATGCCAGTCGGGGCTTGCAGCTCATTTGTTTAATCAAAACCAGCGACGAACCGGCGGGAGTGCGAAACCGAACTCTGCTGCGAGCTCTTTGAGCCTCGTGAGGTGCCGCTTTTGCCTGCGCCGTGCAACCGACTGGTTTTCCGCCCGCCACTTGGGATCGCTGGGCGAGTTGGCCCGGCAACTCACCGGCGTGCTTTGCTGATCTTAGCTTTACGCCACCGGTTTTGCCGCTGCCACAAGGGTCGTCGCAGCCGGTGGAGCCGAGGTTACACTTCAACGAGCCCGTTCCATCCCACGAAAATTCCGTCCCTGCGCCGCGAAGGTCCTTGTCGGAGGAGTTGCGTCGCCGCATGGCAGCCGACGCAGATATCGCTGCACCAAAGTGGTCGCAGTGCGGCCATTAGCCGGGTTATCGCTTGTCCTATAGGGATTTATAGAATTTGTGGTGCGCGGGCGTCCGCGTGTCCGCAGTGACGGCAACAGGCGCCCGGTTCGTGATGAAACCCCGATTTTCGCCGTGTCAAATCATGTATTTGAGCTCTAGCGACAACTCTAGCCCAGTCCCTTCGCATCCAAGTCTGCACGTTAGTGCAAAGCGTAAGGAGCGTCCTTATGCCCACTCGACCCCGCCCATCCATCATAATTCTAACTTTGTCTCTGGCCGGTCTAGCTTCGCCTATCGCGTCTTTCAGTCAGGAACAGACTGCCGAGGATAAAATTGCCGCTGACAAAGCTGGCCGGCAAGGCACTTTCCGCAGCGAGGCGGATCTGGTCTCCGTCTACTTCACTGTGCGCGACGATAAGAAACGCCTGATCAGCGATCTGGCACAAGACCAGTTCAGCGTGGCGGAAGACAGCCACCCTCAAGCCATCAAATTCTTTGCTCATCACAGCGATGTGGTGCTCAATGTCGGCGTCCTCCTTGATACTGGCACCAACATGTCCTGGATTCTCGGTGAAGAGGCGCAGGCTTCAGCGGTGTTCCTTACGCGCGTAGTTCGTAAATCCGACCTCGGCTTTATTTTGAGTTACGCCTCGCGCGTCGAAACAATCCAGTTGCCAACCTCAGATATCGGTATGTTGACTCAACAGGCCGAGTCCATTGGCAGGGGCGCAGCCATTGGCTTGCCAGAGGAAGGCTCGCCTTCGCCAGTGGGGCTCTCCATTCCCGGTGGCGGCACCGTGGGAATCAACGGAAAACGCGTCAATGAGCACCGCGAAGCGCACCTTTACGACGCCATCCGAGTCGGCACACTGCACTACCTCAAAGGCGAGATTGGCCGCAAGGCCGTCGTTATCGTAGCCCTCTCCGGTGATTCCGGCAGCGAGTCTTTACTGGTAGATGCGCTGGAAACTTTGCTCGCAAGCGACGTGATCGCATATGTGCTCCAGATTTACGACGGCTCGAAGCACGATAAATGCGACGTACTTCACATCTTCGGAAAGGACAGCAGCGGAGAGTCCGTTCTGAAGAAGCTAGCCGAGGCGACCGGCGGCCGCATGCTGGAAGTTCGCGGCATCGATAAACTCCACGCCGCCCTTGACGAGATTTCGGACGAACTCCATCATCAATACAGCCTCGGCTACTATCCCGAAAACAAAAATTGGGACGGCAAGTTCCGCAAGATCCAGATCTCTGCCGGTGGGAAAGGTTATAAGGTGTACGCCCGCAAGGGTTACTATGCCACCCGCCCCGAAGCCAACGTGGCGGAGTCCCGGTAATCAATTACCGCGCAAATACTGAGCAAACCCCTCCCACAAATGTCGCCGTAAGAAGTGCATTAATTTGGCCGGGCACAGCAAGCAAGAATGTTCTTCATCTCCACTTCCTTGCGTGTCTTAGCCAGAAGGCTGACGTTGGGAGCGCAGCGCCTTCGTCCACTGGATATGCGCGTACGGTCTCATGGCATTGCATAGTTCTGACCCTGCATACCTTTGACAGTGTCCTGCCCGCGACCTAAGATGGCCGCAAAATGGCGGAGCCTGAATCCTTAATCGGCCAAACCATCTCCCACTACCGAATCATCGAGAAGCTTGGTGGCGGTGGTATGGGTGTCGTGTACAAGGCCGAAGACGTCCGCCTGCATCGCTTCGTTGCCCTGAAGTTCCTTCCGGAGAGCGTCGCCCGGGATCCGCATGCGCTCGCACGGTTTCAACGTGAAGCTCAGGCGGCTTCCGCGCTAAACCATCCCAACATTTGCACCATTTACGATATCGGCGAATCCGAAGGCAGACGATTCATGGTCATGGAGATGCTCGAAGGCGAAACGCTCAAGCACAATATTGCGGGTAAACCGCTCGAAACCGAAACTGTCATTGATCTCGGCGTGCAGATCGCCGACGCTCTCGACGCAGCGCACGCGAAAGGCATCATTCACCGGGATATCAAGCCGGCGAACATTTTTGTTACTAGTCGCAGCCAGGCCAAGATTCTTGACTTTGGTTTGGCCAAGCTCGCTCTCGGACCGTCAGTCTCCGCCGCCGATGTCGTTACGATAAGCTCGGAAGACGCAAGCCTCACGAGCCCCGGTGCCGCGGTCGGCACCATCGCCTATATGTCACCCGAGCAGGTCAACGGCAAGGAATTGGATGTTCGCACAGATCTCTTTTCCTTCGGGGCCGTGCTTTACCAAATGACTACTGGCCGGCAACCCTTCTCAGGCAATACGTTGGGAACCATCTTTGATGCGATTCTGAACCGGACGCCGACCTCTGCTGGCCGCGTCAATCCCGACCTGCCTGTTCAGCTCGAACAAGTCATCAACAAAGCGCTCGAGAAGGACCGTGCACTGCGCTACCAGCATGCATCTGACCTGCGGGCCGACTTGCAACGCCTCAAGCGTGACACCGATTCCACTCGCGCTACAACTCTGGCGGCAACGTACTCGCAGCCAAGGCGGCGCGGGCACGCGATTCTGATTCTCGGCGGAATCACACTGGCGGCACTGCTCACTGCGTCAACATGGTTTATTACGTCTCGAGGCGCGGGCGAAGCGATCGACTCAGTGGCTGTGCTTCCTTTCATTAATGACACAGCAGACCGTAACACCGATTACTTGAGCGATGGCATTACCGAGAGCCTTATCAATAGTCTCTCTCAACTGCCCAACCTTCGGGTTTCCTCGCGCAGTTCGGTTTTTCGATACAAGGGCAAAGACGTCGATCCCAGAACGGTAGGGCGTGAGCTGGGTGTGCGCGCGGTACTGACCGGGCGGATTACGCAGCGAGGAGACGATCTCTCGATCAGCACCGATCTGGTGGACACGCAGCGCGATCGCCAGCTGTGGGGCGAACACTACAGCCGCAAGATTTCGGATCTCGCTGTCGTGCAGGAAGAAATTTCGACGCAGATTTCCACAAAATTGCGTCTTCGCTTGAGCGGCGACGAAAGGAAGCGGCTGACAAGGGGCTCCACGGAAAACTCCGAAGCCTACCAACTTTATCTTAAGGGTCGCTACTTTTGGAATAAACGTACGACATCGGATACCCAGAAAGCTATTACGTATTTTGAACAGGCGATCGAGAAAGATCCGGGTTACGCCTTGGCTTATGCGGGACTGGCGGATTCCTTCGTGATCCCAGCCAATCCGCTTGCACGTCGGGAGGCAAACCCCAGAGCCAAAGCCGCAGCGCATAGAGCGCTCGAATTGGACCATACCCTTGCGGAAGCTCACACGTCCTTGGCCTACGCGTTGATGTTCGACTATGACTGGCCTGCCGCCGAGAAAGAGTTCCAGCGAGCCCTTAAATTGAACCCCAACTACCCAACGGCTCATCAGTGGTACGCAGAATTCCTGGCAGCAGTGGGACGCCCGGACGAAGCGATCGCCGAAGTGAAACAAGCCGAGCAGCTCGATCCTCTTTCGTCCGTGATCGTTTGGAATGTAGGCAGAATTCTCTACTTTGCCAGGAATTACGATGGAGCAATCGAACAGCTCGGAAAAGTCCTTGAGCTTGACCCCGATGATGAGCGCACGCACGCGACTATCGCCCTAGCGTATGAGCAGCTAGGAAATTATGAGAAGGCAATCGAAGAATGGGGAGGGATTAACGTCCGGTCCGCAAGAACGTTAGAGGAGAAGGCGCAAGCGGAAGCCGACGCTGAGCAGATACGAAGAAGTTTGCGCGTCTCTGGAAGAAAGGGTTATTGGGCGAGCGTTCTGAGAAAAGTCCAGCGAGATTCCAAGCAACCCGTCGCACCTCCATTTTCCAGCGAAGCGTACGCAATTCGCGCTTTCGCATTGGTTACGGCCTATGCCGCGCTCGGGGAAAGAGACGAGGCTTTCCTATGGCTAGAGAAGCTCTACCAGATGCATGAACTCGCGATCATGCAACCGAAGCTGGAACCCGCGTTCGATCCTCTGCGCTCAGATCCGCGCTTCGCGGATCTGCTGCGCCGCATGGGCTTGCCGCAATGATGAACCTGGACATCCCTTCCTGAAGCAAGCCAAAGCTAAATACGCAAAGCTGCCAAGGTGCCATGGGGTCGACACTATGAGACGCAGGCGTCCATCAATCGTGTGAGCGTGGAGTTCAGCGCGTTGTCTGACCGACACATCTCGTCGATCTTGTTGATGCAGTACAACACTGTGCTGTGGTGGCGGTCGCCGAACTCCCGGCCGATTTCTTGGAGCGATGCACGGTGAGCTTCCTAGCGATATAAATTGCGACCTGACGTGGCAGGGACGTAGGCACGCCGATGGGTGCGCACCTTGAGCTCCGGATCGCGCATCTCTCGCAGGTAGAAGTGCTCGCACACCCGCCGCCGGATTGCCTGGATAGCTTCCTGCCATTCCAGAGGGTCAAGGACCACCGTCGCTGCTTGTGAGCGCCCCTCGGCAGACCCATCGTGCGGATCCGCGGTTGCGGTCTTCCTGACGATGGGACCCAACCTGATGACAGGTTGGGACCTCTTCCCTCCGGATCACGAAGAAACACCCAGCCGCCCTTAGCAGGCTCTCTGGGGCCATAGTGGAGCGCCTGCTGCCAAAATGCCGACATTTGTCGAACTCATAACAACGGACGACAATCGAACCAATCCTCATTTTTGTGACTCCAGGTCCAATTTAACCCGCTATCCGTTTGGCGGCGCCCTGGATTGTGCTGGCGAAAGGTTCGCGCAAAGATGTACGGAATCATGAGTTTGTCGACCTGCCCATCATCGACCCGACAAAACAGCACCGGCCGACCGTTACCAAAACTGAGTTAGAACAAACCCTCGCGGCAATAAATCCGCGGTTCCGTGTCCTGGTTGCCATGCTCGCTGGAACGGGACTCCGTATTGGTGAAGCTCTCGGCGTAAAAACTGTCGGCGCTAGTTTCAACTTGGTTGGGTTATTTGGGGTTACAAACGTCGAACGGATGAACGCGGCGCGAGTGGCCTAACTGCTTCAAACAAAACTGAATAAAATGGTGGGCGGTGAAGGACTTGAACCTCCGACATCCTGCTTGTAAGGCAGGCGCTCTAACCAACTGAGCTAACCGCCCGCGGATCAACCTGACGGGCACTACGTTTCAAGGCTACAGAATCACCGCTCCATCGTCAACGTGACTGACGGCTTATGCGACGCGTTCGCACAAAAAAAGAGCCGGTGATTGCTCACCGGCTCTCCAAAGTTAACTTTGGGTTTTAATTAGGACTTACGACGGCGAAGGAACGGTGCGCCCGCCAGGCCGAGGCCCAGCAGAAGCATCGAAGCCGGTTCCGGCGTATTCGTTGGCGGTCCGCCGATATCGATATTCTGAGAAATCGCGAGACCACCCTGTCCCTGGAACGCCTGCACATCACCGAGATCCGGGGAGCCGGAAATCGTCACGTCAAACACGAAAGTGTACGTGCCACTGTCTTGTCCCGACGTGATGGTGATAGCTGGCCCCTGGGAGCAGATGAAAGGCAGATTCCCGGTACCGCACTGATTCACGTTGCCGAATCCGACCACACTCCAGCCAGACGGGCCGGATTGGATGGACGCATTCGTTGCGCTAGTGCCGTTCGAAAAGAACTGTACCGCAAACGTGTCCAGCGAACCCGATGCAGTCGGCGCGGAGGCATCTATGGTCAACTGCACCAAGAAGCCGCTTCCGCCATCTGAACCGAGGTTCGTAAAAGTGTAAACAACACCGCCAGCGGTGAAGCTATCGGCCTTCGCTACTCCCGAAAAGCCAAACGCAGCCATCGCCAACAGTGCCGCAAAGATGAAAACTTTCTTCATGAAGCTTCCTCCGGGCATAGATGCACACATGATGCGGGGACTATGCATCTCACCCTTAATGAGCATGTACTGTACCAAAGGACAGGTCCGAATACGAGCTTTTATGGCCACCTTCTCCACTGAATCTAAAGGGCTTATGTGCGTCCCGGGCGCAAACATACTGTACCCCAGGCCGGCGTGTGCAAACTTTTGCCACTTTGTCGCGCGGTTTTGGTCACTTCGGGTTCAAGCCGTCCTCATCCGTATACGGCCTGGCTGGCTGCTGGCCGGGCCACCCAACGGGTCAAATCGCCTGCTCCTCAGACCCTTCAACGTGCGTCGCGTAAACCGATCCACCAGGCGGCGTTGCCTTCCTTGCGGTTTTTCCTCTCTGCCGCTAAAATTTTCAGTTCACATCCTTTCAAGGTATTCATCTATGCCGAACGGAGCGGAATGCTGATCAATCGCGATCTTGTCTCGTACATGGCGGCGGAAATCGTCAAAAAACTAAACGAAGGCGAATTGGTGGAAGTCAAAAATGCGGCGGCGGTCACGCAGCGTGTCCGACAGGCCATGGTCGAAGAAATTACCGTCGAGGACCGCATCAACGAAGAGGCTCGCCAGATCTTGATTCAGCATCAGGAGCAGATGCGCAACTCTGGCATTTCTTACCAGGACATGTTTAAGAAAGTGAAAGCGCAACTCGCTCGCGATAAGAAACTGGTGTTGCGTTGATTTTTTTGCGACTCATCTGCATTCACATGCGCGCGAAACAGTGCATCGGGAAACGGCAAGGGAAGGTCCAAGAATGAGGCTGACGCGAGAAAAGATTGTTCGGTTGTCGCACAAAATCATGGACGTGCTGGTGGCCAGCGACGACGTCGAGTTCATTGAAGACCGCGACACCATTCGCCAGCAGATCGTTACACTGCTAACCAACTCGTTGCGCGAAGAAGAGAAGGCTGACACGGAAGTCCGCAAGAAGATTACTTCGCAGAAAAAAGAAATCATTGAAGGCAGTGAAGAGTGGGACGTACTTTACCGCAAGTACTACACCGAGGAACTGCGTCGCATGGGTGTGCAAGCCGCTCCCGAAGAGCATCGTCGCAACCAGTAGGGCCGGAAAAGGGAAATAGAAAGTCGAATTGGAAAAATCGGGAAAAGAGAAAAAAAGAGGCGGCTCATTGAGTCGCCTCTTTTTTGTTTTATTTTTAACGTTCTGACTTCATGGGTTGTCGGTTCGGCGCTTCAGTGTTGGCCGGTCGTCATCGCTGCTGGGATCGGTCTGCGTTTGCGTCTTCTGCTTGTCGGTCTGTTCGGTGCGGGTGCGCAGAGTCGGCTTGTTGGGGCCGTTGTCCACCGCTTTGCGCGCGAACATGATATTGCGCAGACGGCCCTTCACGGAATCAAACTCGGATGAGGTAACGACGTATTCCTGCTTTGCGGGAAGAATGCGCGCGATTTCTTTTTGCGTGTTCTCGATGCGTTCCGGCGTCGGAGGATGCGTGGAGAAGGCCTTGCCGATGGTGCCCGGGCGGCGCTTTTCGTCGGCCTGAATGCGCTCAAAGAAAGTTACGTAGGAGTTCGGATCGTAGCCGGCCTTATACATATATTGCAGGCCGAGGAAGTCAGCCTCGCGTTCTGCGTCGCGCGAGAACTTTAGGAAGGTCATGGGAATCAGGAAGTTCATGCCCTGATAGGCGGCATAACCGGCCCAAGTGTAAGGAATAAAAATCATCGCAGGAATGGAAGCGAGTTGCACGAGATCGCCTTTGGTGGCTTGCTTGGTGCCGTGGCGGGCGGCGACGTGCGCAATTTCGTGGGCCATGACGCCGGCCAGTTCAGACTCTTCATTGGCGCGTAGGATCAGGCCACTGTTAACGTAGAAAAAGCCGCCGGGAAGCGCGAAAGCGTTCACTTCGTCAGAGTCGATCACTTTGATGGTGAAGGGAACTTTCGCATCGGAGTTGCGGACGAGGTTCTGGCCAACGCGGTTTACATATTCGGTGACGACGGGATCATCGACCAGTTTCGAAGAGCGTTCGACTTCCTGCGCGAGCTGCTTGCCTAGCCCGATTTCCTTTTCGAGCGAATAGAAGTTGATGCCTTTACCGACGCTGCGATTGCCAATGGCTTCGACGTCTTCTTTGGAATTCTTGGGGTTGACGGTGTCTGGCGAATTGATGGGTGCGTCAGAGCCCGGCGCCTTTTTGGCAGTTTTGTCCTGCGGAGGCGGAGCCGGCTGCTGCGGCGCGGGGTTATTGATGTTCGGCTGGGCCGAAGGATCCTGCGTGGATTGGCTCGAACCTTGCGAGCCGGACTGGCCGCCTGATTGGCTGCCAGAGGTGTCTTGCGACTGGGCGAAGGCAAAACCAGAAGCAAGCAGGGCGGCGAAAGCGGCGGTCAGCAGCCGCGATGAGGAGAGTTGCATGAGTTGGCCTCCCGAGACCCAGAGTATACACCCATGGAGAGCAATGGGACCGAATCTCTGGGGAGTAGGATGAGGCGAAAGGTTGGAAGGTTTCTCGCAGGCGCGATGGCAGACGAGAAGTTGACAAAGGTGCATCTGGAGTTGGCGCAAGAGCAGACGCTTCCTGGAATGCGAGCGCGGCCGGAACGGACAAGTCCCGCGACTGACTACCCGACTCGGTAATTTATCTGCGGCAAGCGAAGCTGGTGGCTATCCCTAGCGGCTTTTTCGTAAGTAGTGACTGTAAAGAGGGTAGCGAACTTCGTCTTTGTAAGTATTGATTCTAAAGGGCTTAGAAAAAAGGGCGAGGAAGGCTTGCGCACGGGACAGGGTTGGGGCTTACGCCGGTATAGCAGCAAACCATTGAAAATGAGCGGGTTACTTGAAATCGACTTTTGAACTTCCGAGATTTCAGCAGGATGCGATGTCCGAAAATTGGTTTAGCAGAGAGGCAAAGAGCAACGGAGACGAACATAAAAACATAAACTCCGATAGCAGAGTGCTAAATCAATTTCCACGTCTATTTGGAGCTGTTTCGGTGCGCTAGGTTTTCCAGCTTGCGAACTGGTTAAATTCTGGCAGAAGTCTCAATCGTGATGACGGCGCAACCCACAAAGCGGGAGTTTACGGTTACAATCGCCGGACTATGAACCAGGGTGAAGCAAAACAGGTGGGGCCGGGGCGGTTAAAAGTGTTCCTGGGCTACGCGTCAGGCGTTGGCAAGTCCTTTCGCATGTTCGATGAAGGCAGGCGGCGAAAGGAGCGGGGCCAGGACGTGGTGGTCGGAGCGCTGCAAAGCAAGATTCCCCCGGATATTGAATCGCTACTCAGCACGCTGGAGATCGTTCCAACGCGCAGCATCAAGGGTGCGCCGGTAATGGATGTGGAAGCGATTCTACGGAGGCAGCCACACATTTGCCTGGTGGATGGATTGGCGTACGACAATCCGCCGGGAAGCCGAAACCCGCATCGCTGGCAAGACGTTGAAGAACTGCTGCACGCGGGCATCACCGTGGTGGGTTCGGTGAACCTTCAATACATCGAAGACCAACGCGACGCGGTGGAGACACTGACGGGGAAAAGAGTTACGCAAACGATTCCGCGCGAATTTCTGAACACCGCGGACGAGATTGTGATCGTAGATGTTCCGACGGATAAGGGGAAGGAGCGGCGAACGGCGCTGCGAGAGATGGCGCTGGTTCTTTCCGCGGACGTAATCGATGCGGGATTACAGCGTTATTTGCGCTCGCATGGGATCGAACAAACCTGGGGGATGCACGAAAGGTTTCTGATTTGCCTGACGCCGCGGGCGAATTTCGACGGAATGATCGCGAGCGCGAGGCGGAGCGCGGCGCGTTTTCATTGCGATGTGCTGGCCGTGTACGTCAAGCAGGAGAAGCTCTCCGGGACCGACCAAAAGAGCCTGGAAGAAGGGTTGGCAAAAGCGCGAGCGGGCGGCCTGCTGGTGGAAATGCTGGAAGGCGAAGACCCGGTCGCGACCATCGTGCAGTATGCGCGCGCCCATGGAGTCAGCCAGATATTTGTCGGTCACAGCGCAAAAAAAGATTTGGGCACGCGAATGTTCGGGAGTCCCGTGAGCCGGCTAGTACGGGCGGCGCGAGGGATGGATGTGCGAGTGTTTCCTCACTAGTTTGCTTTCCGGTTTTTTCATGCGAGAGAA
>Ga0068863_100003080_pt1 | contig 16473 bp, 12 predicted proteins | sample KBSSwiS62_FD_66596 | JGI IMG/M metagenome (GOLD analysis project Ga0068863, IMG submission 66596) | Switchgrass rhizosphere microbial communities from Kellogg Biological Station, Michigan, USA - KBS Switchgrass S6-2 | ecosystem: Host-associated > Plants > Roots > Rhizosphere > Soil ...
GCAAACCCCACAAAAACAGAACAAAAATAAAGCGCGTATCCGGCGCGAGAGTACCGCACGGCCTTTTCGTAGCGGTCGTGCGAAAGCGTGTAGCGTTCGATTTCGGTGGGCGCATTGGGCGGCGGCTGCGTGGCTGGCGTTTCCAGCTGCTGCGGCGGCGGAGTGCGAACCGTTGGCGTTTCTTGCGAGCGCAACATCGCCGGGAGAGCGAAGACTCCACAAAACAAAACTAGCTCAGCAAGAAATTGCGCAAGACGTCGGCGCCGCATGAATCCTTCTCGCAACATGCGATTGTGCGCGCATCGCCGGGGCAAAGCGACCGCGTGGGCGGCGAGTATGCAGCACAATTGCCATGCATGCAACCGTGGCGGGGCGCTTCTGCGCATCGCCGCGAGTAAGAAACCGGCTCTCCTTAACTTAGATGGGCGAACGGGCCGGAGGGAAGCACGGCCCAGAAAGAATTAAGGCCTGCTTGGGGGATGCGCAGTCTTGAGGCTATAGTTGCGTATCGCTCCGGAGGTGGCCAGACTCGCGTGCACCACGGACGTCCAGCGCTCCAGACGGTGATGATGAGAGCGGTGGAATAAGTAGGAAGTCCCAATGGAAATTGCCGTAGCGCCTGCTTCTATCGCGGCAAAGGCGGGGTGGTTGTCCACGATTTCATTGGTCAAGAATACTTCCTGCAGGCCGCGGCGCCGCATGTTTAGCGTAGAAGAATAGTCGAGCGCCCGTGAAGCTCCCACCAGCGAGAAAAGAAGGATGTTCTTGCGATCCCAAAAGCGATGCTGGTATTCGCCTGTGCGCGGCATTGGTGAGTGTTGAGAAACGCCTTGTGCCAAAGAGGCGCAAGGCGAGAGTGTGCCCGACGTTAGGCGAAAATCGGAATGGTCTTTTCGAGCTTCAGCGGCAGCCGAGGTCGGCACGGGAGCATCCGGTAAGGACAGCTCGTCCGTTGCCCAGCAAGAAGTAACGAACGCAGTAGAGAGAAGGAGCAGAACCAAGCCGCGCTCAAGACCCACACAACCCCTCAAGGACTCTCCTCAACCCACTCGGTTTTAGACTTCCTCCATTGTAGCCTTCCTCTGGTTATCGCTGCTCACCGGACAGGCATCCTGGCGCGCTTTGGAAAGGGGGCTCACGTTCCCGATTTCCGGGCGGCCGGGACGCCAGTCCACCGAGCTGGGCGTGATTCATTCGCAGCGAGCCGAGCCTTCTCGATTGCGCCCCTCACCTCGGGGGCGTATGTTGAAGTTTAGCCCGCGAAACGCGAGGAAACGCCGATGGAGTCCACTAAACTGTCCAAGTTCCGTTCGTCTGTGCTGTTCGTTTTAACCGGAGCATTGCTGTCGCTTAGCTTGTTGCCCGGCTCGGCCTCCGCCCAATCGCAAAGTGACAATTCTTCCGTAGCCGACGCTGCGCGCCGCGCTCGTGAACAAAAGAAAAACGCGCCTAAGCCGGCTCGCACTCTGACCAACGATGACTTGCCGGTCGCGCCTCCGGCTGGTCAGTCATCCGCTGCTCCGGCTGGAGGCACCGAAAGTGCTGCCCCTGATCAGGCGAATACCGAAAGCGAAGCGGGTGCACCTGTGAAAGCTCCGGCAGCAGCCGAAACCGCAGCCCCGGCCGCGGGCGCGCAGAAAAAGAAAGCGGAAATCGAAGCAGCTCTCAAGCTCGCCAAAGCCGAGTTAGCCCGGGCACAAAGCGAACTCGATGTTCTGCAGCGCAAGTCTGCGCTCGACAGTGACTCTTTTTATTCTCAAACCGATTATTCGCACGACACGGATGGCAAAGCCAGACTGGACGCCGACGCGCAGCAAGTGAATGACAAAAAATCCCAGGTGGATGAGCTGAAGTCCAAGGTCGCTGCCCTGCAAGCCGAATTGGGAGAAGCCTCTGAACCCGAAAAACCCGCGCAGCCTCAATAGCTCCAGAAATTACTTCGGTTCCAGCACCAGAGGCAACCCATTCTTGGGGTTGCCGATGATCACCACTTTAGCGTTGTTGCTGGTCGCCAGTTTTTCCGTGGCCTCGATTCCCTTCCATTCCAGCAACTGCGGGCTGATTCCCTGGGCCACAATCTTTTGAAAGTCCGCGATACCTTGCGCTTCGATGCGCTTGCGTTCCGCCTCTTGCTTCTCCTTCTGCAGGATGAAGCTCATGCGCAAGGCGTCCTGTTCGGCCTGTTGCTTGGCTTCGATGGAGCTTTTCAGCATGGCCGGCAGTTGCACATCGCGGAGCAGCACCGCTTCCACGATGACCCCTCGCGCCGCCAGTTGCGTCGTCAATTCCCCCTGGATCTGTTGCTGCACCAACTCGCGGGCATTGGTGTACAGAGCGTTGGCACTGTGTGAAGACGTGGAAGCGCGTATCGCCGCTCGCAACGTCGGCTCAACAATTTTCTCGGCGTAGTTCTCTCCAACCGTCTGGTACACCTGCGCCGCCTTGGTTCTATCCAGACGAAACAGTAAGGATGTATCCAACGCCAGCATCAGGCCTTCGTTGGAAGGGGTGTTGGCGCTCTCCTTCACCGATTGTGTTTGCACAGACAGCTTTTGCACCGACTTTAGCGGGTTGATCAGATGAATTCCTTCTCCCAAAATGTCGCCGGTCACCCTGCCAAAGAGCGTCAAGACGCCGACGTTCCCGGTGGGAATCGAAGTCACGCTGGCCATCAGCAAAAGCAAAATCAGCACGACCGTCGCAATTTTCAGCAGGCGACTCCGAAAAAGAGCGAAGCCGGGCATGCCGCTGAACGAGCCGCCCACATCAAACGTCCTGCCGGTATTCGTCATGCTCCCTCCGTACGGGCTGTATCTCGGGTCAATGCTTTCTTTCATCTTCCACCAAGCAACGCCCGCGCGCCCGAGGTTCGCTTCCGGGTGCAGCGTATTTGTCACCCGTTAGCCGACGCGCCCGCCCATCTCACAGGAAATCCACAGCTGTTCGCAACCCTGCCCCCATACCTTGTGTGGTTTTGTCTTGACACCACAGCGCACCCGCGCAACAATCCCCCGCATCTTGCTGCTTCGGCCGCCGCCGATTTGCCTGCGTGCGCGGCCACTGGGGAAAGCACATGCAATATCTGCCGGGATGGACCGTGCAATGTATTAATCAGGACTGCGCCGCTCGCGGCCACTGGTTACGTGCCCATCTCTCCGGGCCTAACGCCGGTTTGGAGTTTTGCCCTTCATGCGGAAGTTCTCTGCAGGCCGTGCCGCCGCCGATCGGTCCGCGTCTGCGTATGAGGCCGCGTATGCTTGCCGCGCGCCCGCCATTACGTCCGCGCCCGCGCTGACACCGATTTTCGCGACCGCGCCTCAAAACAAAAAGACCGAAGAGATGGCTCTTCGGTCTTTTACGTTTTGAAGTCGTGCGAAATCCTACCTGTCGACTAAACCCTTTTGCAGCATCTGCTCATCGCTCAGCCACAAATCCGGAATATTCGCTGAGCCTAGCCGCAGAATGTCTTCCAGTGCTCCGCGCACTTCGCTCGAACGAAAGTCCACTCCCATTTGGTCCAACAAGTCGAGCAAGGGCTGCGCGCCTTCGGCCAGCAATGGCCTCGAGACGTTGTTCGACCCGTCCAGCCGGTGATAGGTCAGCACGTAAACCGCCGCGGGCCCGGCACCGTGACGCACGATACGAAGAAACGCCCGCGCTTGATGGGGCGGCGGATCTTGTGTAAGCGCTGTGCGGGGTGCCGAAACGCTCATTGAGTGTCTCGCTCCTGTATTCCCCGCTCTCTCAACTGCAGCCGCTCGTGCTGCCGCAGTTTTCGCATTTGTAGCAAGCGCCGTTCGGCACCATCAACATGCCGCACTCGCTGCAGGTTGGCGCACCCTCATGCGCATTGCTGGGCGTTTTCGAAGCGGCAGTGCTCGTCGCGTCTGCCGGCTTCACGGTACGCGGCATCGCCAGAGCCGCCATCACCGGCGCGGTAGCAATCGCTTCCGGCGCCGGAGCGTTCAGTTTCAGATAGTCCGAAGAAATAAACCGTCCGCCAAGCCACCGTGCGATGTAATCGAGCACCGACGAAACGAAGCGGATGTTGGCATTGGCCGTGATGCCGCTCGGTTCGAACCGCGTGTTCAGCAGCTTGTCCACGAACACTTTCAGCGGCACGCCGTATTGCAGGCCAATCGAAACGGTCAGCGCCAATCCGTCCATTACACCCGACAGCGTCGAGCCTTCCTTGGACATCTTAATGAACACTTCGCCCGGCCGCCCGTCTTCGTACAAGCCCACCGTGATGTAGCCTTCATGGCCACCCACACTGAATTTGTGCGTAACGGAAGCCCGCTCCGCCGGCATTTTTTCGCGTTGCGCGCGCGCAAACAGTTCGCGTTGCATTGGTTCAACCACAGCCACCGCTACCGCCACTGCTTCAGCGGCTTTCTCCTTCTTGTCTTTTTCCCCGCCCGCGTTCAGCGGCTGCGACTTTTTCGAATTGTCGCGATAGATGGCCACGGCCTTCAGTCCCAGCTTCCAGGACTCCATGTATGCATCCATGATGTCTTCGATCGTGGATTCTTCCGGCATGTTGATGGTCTTGGAGATCGCCCCGGAAAGGAACGGCTGCGTCGCCGCCATCATTTTCACGTGCCCGGTCCAGTTGATCGAACGCCCTCCGCCCGCTGGCGCCAGCGAGCAGTCAAACACCGCCAGGTCCGCCACTTTGAAGTGGGGTGCGCCGTCCAACTTGCCATTGCTATCGATATAGGAAACGATTTCGCTGGTTTGCTCCGGTGTGTAGCCAAGTTTCATCAGCGCCGACGGCACGGTGTTGTTCACAATCTTGATCAGACCGCCGCCCACCAACTTCTTGTACTTCACCAGCGCCAGGTCCGGCTCGATGCCGGTGGTATCGCAATCCATCATGAAGCCGATCGTTCCCGTCGGCGCTAACACCGTCACCTGCGAATTCTTGTAGCCGTGCTGTTCGCCCAGCGACAGCGCGTCGTCCCACGACTGCTGCGCCGCGATCATCAGTTGCGGCTGCACGTTCTCCGCCTTGATGCCGCGCACCGACTCCCGGTGCATGCGAATCACGTCCAGCATTGGCTCACGGTTCACCGCGTAACCCGGAAACGGTCCCATTCGTTCTGCCACGCGTGCCGACTGCGCGTACGCTTCGCCGCACATCATTGCCGTCACAGCTCCCGCCACATCGCGGCCTTCGTCAGAGTCGTACGGCAACGCCATGGACATCAGCAGCGCGCCCAAATTCGCGTAGCCCAAGCCCAGCGGCCGGAAGTTGTGCGAATTCTCCGCAATCTTCGCGGTCGGATAGCTGGCAAAATCCACCAGAATTTCCTGCGCCGTGATCGTCACATCCACCGCGTGCTTGAACGCTTCCACATCAAATGACCCACTCGAATTCACATACTTCATCAAATTCAGCGAAGCCAGGTTGCATGCCGTATCGTCCAGGAACATGTATTCCGAGCACGGGTTGCTAGCATTGATCCGCGCCGTGTTCTTGCACGTGTGCCAGCGGTTCACCGTCGTGTCGTACTGCATCCCCGGATCGCCGCAGTGCCACGTCGATTCCGCCATCTTGTACAGCAAATCCTTCGCGCGCAGCTTTTCCGACGGCTGCCCGTCAATCACGTTCTTCGTCCACCAATCCTTGTCTTGCTCCACGGCGCGCATGAAGTCATCCGACACGCGCACCGAGTGGTTCGCGTTCTGGAAGAAAATCGAAGTGTATGCTTCGCCGTCAATCGCCGGGTCATAGCCTTCGCGAATCAATGCGTGCGCCTTCTGCTCTTCCTTGTATTTGCACTCGATGAACTCGACGATGTCCGGGTGTTCGACATTCAAAATCACCATCTTTGCCGCGCGCCGCGTTTTCCCGCCGCTCTTGATCACGCCCGCAAACGCGTCGAATCCCTTCATGAAACTCACCGGCCCCGAAGCAATCCCGCCACCCGACAGCGTCTCTTTCGAACCGCGCAGCGCCGAAAAATTCGTTCCCGTGCCCGAGCCCCACTTGAACAGCATCCCTTCCGTCCGCGTCAGACCCATGATGGACTCCATGCTGTCGTCCACCGAATTGATAAAGCACGCCGAGCACTGCGGCTTCGGCTGCACGCCGACGTTGAACCAAACCGGCGAATTGAACGCCATCTTCTGCTCGACCAGTAGGTGCGTCAGCTCGTCCTTGAACGCATCGCGCGAAGCGCTATCCGCAAAGTAGCCACCTTCTTCGCCCCAACGCACAATCGTATTCACCACGCGGCCAATCAGTTGCCGCACCGATCCTTCGCGCTCTTTGCTGCCGGGCTTTCCGTGGAAATACTTGCTGGCGACAATGTTGGTCGCCGTTTGCGACCAGTTCTTCGGCACTGCCACATCTTCCTGGCGGAATATGGTTACACCTTTCTCATTTCCAATCAGCGCGGTCCGCTTTTCCCATTCCACCGCGTCAAATGGCGAAATCCTTCCATCGGTGAAGCAGCGCTCAAACTTCAACCCTGTCGTTTTTTCCGCCGCGCTTGTCTCCATTGCTTTGCCTTGCATAACCGGCTTCACCGTTGCTGCCATTTCTGTTCCTCCCAGCGCCGGGATCCTCGTTAGATGCTGGAGGAACCCTATTATTTTACTACCCACCGCAGTGGATGAAATGCGCCTTCTATCTCGTTTCCTATATGTCACTTACGGATTCGCTGGGTCGCGGAAGCCTGGGCCGGTTTTCTCTGTTGCTCATTCCAACCGCATGCGAAGCTGTCGCTGTTCCTCAAGCGACCGCAAACGTCAATGAGCTAGCTTCGGCCGTTTTTACCAACCTGGCCGGAAAGCAAGCTCGCCGCCTCGCGCTGACTTAGCGCGGAGGAGCTACTTCGCGCTGGAATGTTTTGCGAAAACCAGGCTGGGTCCGTGAATCAAACGAATCCGGTCTCCCTCGACCGGGTCCGCTGGCGCTTCCACGTTCCCCCGAATCTGGAGTCGCAGTATCAACGGGCGCTAATTTCCTGTCAAGAGAAAAACGCAAAATCTGGACGCTTTTTTTCCTGAGTGTCTATATCTTGTGGTGTTGTTCCCGCCCTTCCACATCCCATTTTGAAAAATTTTGCCACCCAATCTCGCGCTAAACTCTTTGCATCCAACTTTATATGCGTTTCCCGCGCTCAATTTCCTTTTTTTCGGCGTTCATCATTTTTTCCACTGTTATTTCCACATCGGCACATGCCCAAACGCCGCCTCCCGCTTCCTCAACTCCCGTCCTGCGCTCTGCTTACGGCGAAAAACTGAAACTCAGCGGCTTGCCCAACGGCGGAAAAGTCAACGACGCTCTCTTCCGCGGCGCACAACCACGCGCCGAAGGCATCAAGGAACTCAAAAATCTCGGAGTCACCACCATCGTCGATTTGCGCGGTGAAGATCCCGACAAAATCGCCTGGGAGCGCCGGCAAGCCGAATCGCTTGGCATCCGTTTCGTCAGCATTCCGGTCAGTGGATGGTCTCCTCCCACCAACGATCAAGTCGCCGCCTTCCTCGCGCTCTTCCGCAATAACGCCAAAGAGAAAATTTTCGTCCACTGTCGATTTGGTGACGATCGCACCGGCGTTTTCGTCGCCACCTATCGCATGGCATATGAAGGCTGGCCCGCGCAGCAAGCCATGAACGAAATGTATTTCTTCGGATTCAACGGCTTTTGGCATCCCTCCATGAAAACATTCATCCGCGACTTCCCGGCTCGCCTGAAGACCGCTCCCGCCTTGACGGCGTTTCATCCGGCAAATGCTCCCGCGGCACCCGGACCGTAAGATAACGTGCTTATTTTTCTATAACTTAGAAGCACTGTCTTGCTAGTACCATCGTTTCCCGTTTTTGGGACTTCCGCTCCATTTGTACCCTCTAGCCTCCACCCTATCCTTCCTCAAGCACGGAAAGGTTGTCGCCATGCTAGTCGGTCGCTACCAACTCTTTGAAACTCTCGGCGTCGGCGCCACTAGCCGCGTCGTGCGCGGCTTCGATCCCATGATCGGCCGCCCCGTGGCCGTCAAGATTTTCCCTTCCGAAATCGCGCAAGGCGAAGCTCGCGACCGCTTCCTGCGCGAAGCTCGCGTCGTCGGCCAGCTCTCTCACCCCAACATCATCACGCTGCATGACATGGGCATCGAGGAAGCCACACAAACGCCCTATCTCGTCATGGAATTTGTCGACGGCGTTCCGCTCGATCGCATTCTGGAAAAGGGCACACTGCCGCTTCCACGCGCCTGTGCTTGGATCGCTCACGCCGCCGAAGCGCTCGACGTCGCTCACAAACGCGGCGTCATTCACGGCGACGTCAAACCCGCCAACATTCTCATCACCGCCGACGGTCATGTGAAGCTCACTGACTTTGGCATGGCCCGCGTCGCCCGTCGTGAAGCCCGTGACTCCGGGCTGCTTGGTACCCCGGCATATTGGTGCCCCGAACAAATCATGGGCCGCCCGCAGGACGCCCGCTCCGACATTTTTTCTCTCGGAGTCGTTCTCTACGAAATGATCACCGGTACGCGTCCTTTCGACGCCGATTCTTTGCAAGGCATCTGTAATCGCGTACTGTCTTCCACTCCGAACGCCGTCTCTCAGCTCCAGCCTTCCGTCCCGGCGCCCTTCGACGAAATCATCGCTGGGTGCCTGGCGAAAGCGCCTGAGTCGCGCATCGCGTCCGGCGAAGCCCTGGCGCAGCTGCTTTATCCTCACGCGCGACGTAAAGTCGTCGTGCCGCAGCAGCCCGCTTCAGCCAAGTCTGCCGCCCCGGCCCAGCCTTCTTTGCGCGATCGCGCCTCGCGCCTCCTCCGCTCCGCCTGATGCGCACACTCGTCGTACCGCAGGCATTTTCCTGGCTCCGGCGTGCCGGGCGAAAGTCTGTCGAAGCCAGCACTGTTAGACGAGTTTTTCGTACTAAGGACACCACCCCCTTTTTTGAAACTTCTGTCCCATTGGCCTGCACAGCGCCACCTTGCAATCTGGTCAAGGCGACGCTATCCGCCGCAAACATCCATGTCCCAGACCCGCTACCAGTCTCTTGCCACGATCGGCGTCGGTGCCTCTAGCCGTGTCGACAAAGCTCACGACACTTTGATCGATCGCAGCGTCGTACTCAAGACCTTCGCCACCGGATTCGGCTCCCCCGAACTGCAAAAACAGTTCCTTCGCGAAGCGCAAATCCTCGGCCGCCTTTCCCATCCCAACATCATTTCCATCTACGACCTCGGCACCAACGACGACGGCTCGACCTATCTCGTCACCGAATACGTGCCCGGTAAAACTCTCGACGCTGTGCTGGCGGAAAAAGGTCCCGTACCTCTCGCCCGAGCCGGCGTATGGGCTGGCGACCTCGCCAGCGCCCTTAGCCGCGCCCACAAAGCCGGTGTCATTCATGGCGACGTCAAGCCTGCCAACATCTTTGTCACCGACGATGGCCAGATTAAACTCGGCGACTTCGGCATCGCCCGCTTTGCCACGCAGGTTTCCGGCGCCGCCAGTCTTGTCGGCACGCCAGCCTATCTCTCTCCCGAGCAGATCAAGGGCGACCCACAAGACCATCGCTCCGACATTTTTTCAGTCGGCATTGTTCTCTATCAATTGACCACCGGCGTCCGCCCCTTCGACGGCTCGTCCGTCGCCGCCGTTTGCGCCCAAATCGTCGCCAGGCAACCGGCTCCGCCTTCGCACCACAATCCCGATCTCCCTCCGGAATTCGATCGCATCGTCATGCGCTGCCTCGCCAAGAATCCCGCTGACCGCTATTCTTCAGGCGAGTCCCTTGCCGCATCCCTCTATCCTTTCGCGCGCAACAAGCCGCAGTCGTACCCTCACCGTCTTGATTTCTCCTGGTTCAAAAGGCCCTTGCGACCCGCTGATAAGTGGATCTATGGCGGCGCAGTCGCAGCCGCCCTTTTCGCGATTCCCGTCGCCCACGGGCTGTATAGGGGGCGTCGCCAGTCCGTTGTCTCGAGTCCGAATTCTGGAATTCTGGCAGCCACTACGGTCGCTGCTACCCCAGTGAAGCCGTTGCTTGACCTTGCTCCAGGCACCAGCAACGACGCTACCCCGCCAAAAACTGCTCGCCTCAAGACGCAACCGAACTCAACCCAAACCTCCGTCGCAAAGCGCGCGCTATCCCTCGCGGTGGACACAAGCTCGCCCCGCGAAATCGCCGGCGAACCTAAGAACCCAAATGCTTCTCTCGCCGAACGCGCCGTTCCCCCCACGGTACCGCCAGGCGATAAAACCGCGCAGCCCGTTTCGCGCTCGACACCAGCGGCAACCGCGCGCGCCGCGGCTCCCCCGGCTTCCCTGGGCATTGAGATTTCCTCCGCGATCGATGGCGCAACGCTCGCCATCTTCGTCGATCAGCGCCTGCTCGCAACGTCCCCGCTCTCCGTCACGCACACCAGCGAATTGCTCTACATCAACCGTCCGCTTCCCGCCGGGCCGCATGAATTTCGCATCGCTCTCTATCGCCAAGACAAAACTCTGCAAATCGAAAAACAAGGCTTAGCCGAACTCCGGCCGGGCGCACCCAACCTCCTCGCCATTCACGTAGTGCGCCGCTCCAAAATGCTCGTTAAACGCAATGCCGAGCTCGACATCCTCTGGCCATCATCCACCTCTGCAAACTCCGCTCCTGTGGTCGCCAACTCTGTCGCCGCCTCTCGCTAGAAATCGGCGCGCCGCAAACTTCCGGGAACTCTATCCTCAACAAACTGGGAAACTTGCATGCCCGTTCGGATCGTACACAACTGCTAATCTAATCTTTTGGATGATAGTGCCCGGTTTGCGTTGACCTGCGCCGTCAGTTTGGCGGGGGCCGGACCGCCTCGTAAGGTGTCTTAAGTCGTTTAGAATCTGCAGCTACGGAATGAAGCTCCGCCAACCTCTTTGGGTCCCCCAGTTACAAAAAATAGGGGAAGGAGTTGAACGTAGATCCGCGGTTTTTGGAGCGGCATGCTTACCCACTTGCACGAGTTGCGCTACTCATAGCGCAGCGCTTCCACCGGATCCAGCTTCGCCGCTTTCATCGCCGGCCACACGCCAAAGATCAGCCCGATCGACACGCTCACGGTGATGCCCAGAACCGCCGCCCAGATTGGCACCACTCCGTGCCACTTCAGCGTCGCGCGGATCAGCAGCACCAGCGCGTTCACCAGCACCAGCGCCAGAATGCCGCCCGCTCCGGTCAGCGTCATCGCTTCCAGCAGGAACTGCCAGGTAATGTCTTTGCGCTTCGCGCCAATCGCCTTGCGTACACCGATCTCGCGCGTCCGTTCCGTCACGCTGACCAGCATGATGTTCATCACGCCCACGCCGCCGATCAGCAACCCGATCGCGCTCAGCACCATCGTGCCGAGGTACACCATGGTCATGATGTTGTGGAACTCATCCACTTCCTGTGCCGGAGTGGCTACTGAAAAATTATTCTTCCCGTCGTATGGCACGTTGCGCCGCCGCCGCAATATCTCCGTGACTTCGTCGACCATCTGGTCGAGTTGTCCCGGATACGCCTGTATCCGCATATTCAATTCATCCGCGGCCGGATATGTTTTTTTGAAAGTATTGAACGGAATCAGCACGCGGCGGTCTTCATCGCCCATGCCAAAACCGCCTTTGGGCTTTTCCACAACGCCGATCACCTGGAAGTCGGTGCCGTCAATCATCACGTCCTTGCCGATAGGGTGGCCCTCCGGAAACAGCACTGGCGCGACGTTCTCTCCCAGCATCACCACCTTTTCCTTGTGCAGGTCGTCGCCTTCCGCGATGAACCGCCCGTCAATCGTGGCCGCGTTCGCATAAACCTGGCCAAAGTTCGGCTGCACGCCGCGAAAATCAATCGCCGTGACTTCGCCGGATTTGGTGCGCACGGTGTGCGATTGCATCCACGGCGTTTGGATAAACGCCGTCACATTCTTTACCGCCGGTCCGCCTTCTTTGATGGCGTTGGCATCGTCGAGCGTCAGCGGTTTGCGCAAACGCTCTTCCAGCGGCGCGCTCCCTCCGTGGAAGCCTTGGTCCCACTTGGAAACGAAGGCGGTGTCCGCTCCAAACTGCTTCATGTTTTCCTGGATGGTGTAATCAAAACCAGTGAGCAGCGCCGCCACTAGCATGATCACGCTGACACCCAGCACCACTCCAAAAACCGTAAGCGCGCTGCGCATCTTGTGAGTTCGCAGCGTGTCCATCGCTTGTTTCAGGTTTTCGCCGTGTGCCTGTGCCATGTGCGTTTCTACCCGTCCGCCCGCAGCGCTTCAATCGGATCCAGTTTCGCCGCGCGCATCGCGGGGTAAATGCCAAAGAACAACCCGACACTCGTCGACAGCACCAGCGAAATGATCACTGCGCTCATCGGCGTTTTCATCGGAATCGACGTCAGGGATCTCACAACCTCGACAACCAGATATGCGCCGACCAAACCAAGCACTCCGCCCACCGTCGCGAGGACTCCCGACTCCGTCACAAATTGCATCAGGATGTGTTTCTTGCGCGCACCGAGCGAACGCCGCACGCCGATTTCCCGCGTTCTCTCGGTCACGCTGGCCAGCATAATGTTCATGATCACGATGCCGCCCACTACCAGAAACACGCTTACGATTCCGATCGCCGCCGAAGCCAGCGTGCCGGTCAGGTCGTGCCATAGCGCCATGATCGAATCCGAACCGAGAATGGCGAAATTGTCTTCCGCGTTGTAGCCCAGATGCCGCCGCGCGCGCATCAGCATGCGCGCTTCGTCTTTGCTGGCTTGCATCAGCTCCGCGTTCGGGGCCTGGACGAAAATGCCCACCCAATCGTTCTGCCGGTGAAATTCTTTCTGATAGGTATGGATCGGCATGATCACAAAATTGTCTTGCGATTGGCCGAATGCGCTGCCGATTGGAGTGGCCACTCCGATCACCAGGTATTCATGGGTCTCAGCGCGAAAGCTTTTGCCAATGGGATCGACGTTGGGGAAAAGCTTGTTGGCTACGTCAGCGCCGATGAACGCCACCTCCGCGCGATGATCATCATCAGACTGCGTAATCATCCGGCCTTGCGCGACGCCGATGTTGCGCACGTCGGTGTAATTCGGCGAAGCGCCCATGACGTCAGTTCGTTCCAGGCGCTCGTTGCCGGATTTGATATCGATATTGCGGTCATCCAGCGCCGCCACCGCTCCCGCCGTTTTCATGTTGTCGCGCAGAAATTCGTATTCATCCATTGTGAGCAGCGGGCGCTTTTGCGCTTTCACAAAGGCGTCGTTACTGGTGATGATCCCGAATCGGTCCACGATAAAAACGTTAGCGCCCAGGTTGGCAATGCGGTCGGCCACGTAAAAGTTCATGCCGGAAACGAAGCTCATTACGGTGACCAGCGTGGTCACCGCCAGAATGACCCCCAGCAGGGTCAGGAAGCTGCGCAGTTTGTGCGCGCGCAGTGAATCGAGCGCCAGCACAAACGTCTCATAGAAGGTAACCAACGAACGGCGCGCCCGGCTGAAACGCCCGGTATGCTCCGCCGTGCCAGCGGCGATCCGCACATGGCTGAATCCTTCAAGAGGTGTTACACCCAACTTGACTTCTCCTCACTCGTTTCCGATCGGTCTTGCGGCAGGTCCGCACCTGTAATACGCGCGGTTTCACCCTTTCGTTCCTTATTAGACGCTGGAAAAGGAATTTTTGCTGACCGCAGATTTTCCATTGTCTCAAAGAAGCAGCATGGTTGTGGGAAATTGAACGACAATTTACATTTCTAGAATAAGAGCTTTTGTATCATCGCGTTACGGAGGACGCCTGACTCATACAGCACTGGCGGATGGACGGGAATCCAACCGCTCTCGGCCTTTCGGGTTAAACTCAGATTTTGAGGCGCGGCATTGTCCCTGAAAGCAGCAATCTTTCTCTCCTGCCTCGGCCTGCTGGCCGTGGCATCCGCTATTTCCCTCGCCCAGAAGCCAGCCCCCAAAGGTGGAGGGGCGGCCACGCCGGACAGCAGCGACGTGTGGCGCATTGCGATTTCAGGCGTTAAGGAAGCCGAGCGCGCCTTGTATTTGTACGAACGGATCGAACGGGTTGAATCGCGGAAAGACCCGGGCGACCCAACGCCACAGAGCGTAAAAGTTTCCCGCGTCGTACCAGCCGGTACCGGCATTGCAAAGATCACACTCGGGGCGGACGGCAAACCGCCCGACGTGGACGCTTACCGCTCTGAATTGAACAAATTGCTGAACTCGCTGACCTGGGCCGCGGCATCCGGGCAACCGCAACGCGAGGCGTACCAAAAAGTCCAGAAAAAACAAAAGGATCGCGACGATCTGATCGAGGCAATGCACAGCGCGTTTCTTTTCACTTATCTCGGTCAGGAACTACGCGATGGCCGCATGCTGGAAAAATATAGCATGGAGCCGAACCCCAGGTACAAATCCACCAACCGGGCCACATCGATTTTCGCGAAAGTGAAAGGGTTCGTCTGGCTGGACGCGGCATCGCACGAGCTGGCCCGCGTGGAAGGTGAAGTGACCGACGATATTTCCATCGGAGGGTTTCTGGCAAAAGTTTATAAAGGCAGCCGGTTCATGCAGGACCGCTACGAACAGGCGCCCGGGCTGTGGCTGCCGTCCTTCACGCAATACGATTTCGACGGAAGGAAGTTCTTCTCGAGTTTTTCCGTACATGAAAAAACGTTTTATTCGACTTACAAGAAAATCGGCCCCCCGGCGGAAGCCATTCCGCAAATCCAGGCGGAGCTCGCACACCTGGACGCCGCGAAGTCGGCGGAAAACCGCTAAAGCTTTTTCAGACAGCCGGGTTAAGAATCTCCGTGCGGATACCGGTGAATGGTGTAGTTCCGCGAAATAGATGCGGTACTTCTGCGGAAAAAATTTCAAGTGGCAGCAACCTCCGCCGCGGAACAAACGTCTATTTGTGAGCGCGGCCAGCAAGCGGCAAGGGCCAACTTTGTTTTGACGGAACCGCAATGTCCAACCAAGGAGCATCGGCTCAGATTTCGCGGTACGTAAGACTCCAGGCCGCCCGCGATTTGCCGTACGAAAAGCAAAGCGGATGGTAAAAAACGTATATTCCTTGGTGTGTTTGGCGCTGCTCATTTCTGGAATTACGGCGCAAGGACGATCTGCGGTGGAGCCTGGGCGTGCAGCTGGCGACGCTGAACCTACCGATGGATTGGCAAGGGTGTGCGGGATGCAGAGTGACGGCGACGGGAATCGGATTTGATCTGGATTATCGCTTGACGCGGCTGGTGTATCTGGATTCGGAGCTCAACTTTTTTCCCGGGACGCCCGAACGTGGCGCGGTGGAAGAGGGGCTGCTCGGTGTAAAGGTGGGTCACACGGCGCGCTCGTGGGGAGTGTTCGCGCAACTGCGGCCGGGATTTGTGCACTACGAAAAAACTTTGCTGCCGGGCAGTTCGAGCGAGTATGAAGATGCGACGCGGTTTGCATTCGATGTGGGCGGAAGCGTGGAGTATTACGCATCGCGGCATTCGACGATTCGCTTCAACATGGGAACGACTTTTATTCACTACCTCGCGGGGCGGCCGGATCCGCGGCAGCCTCCGGTTAGCGTGCTTTCCGACGATTACTACGCCACGCAAGGGAATTTCCGCGCGACAACCGGATACGTGTTCCGGTTTTGATAAGAGCGGGTGGAGCGTTTCGCCGTGCGGGCGGCACGGTGTAAACTGCGAGGCGTTCTGATTCAATACCAAACCGCGCCCACGCACAACTCCCGCAATGACCGAGCCGACAACTCAAGACGCCGCCGCACTGCTCAGTCCGTTGCGCGTGCTTCCGGACATACCGTGGTACCACTTGGCGGACCCGCAATCGCCGGTTCTAGATCGACTTGCGGAACATTTTGGAATTCATCCATTACAAGTGGAAGACTGCCGCGAAATTGATAAGACCGCGCACGTGGAAGAGGCAGAGTCGTATTCATTTATTGTGATCAAGCTCCTGGGAGCCGCGGTGACGGGAAGGCTGCGGCGCAAGAAAGCGGCGGGCGCCAATGCGAAAGAGGGTGACGCAAGTGCAGCCAGCGAGACTTCCGATGCGCCGATGCGGCTGCTGTTTGAAGACTTCAATATTTTTCTGGGGCGAGACTGGCTGCTGACGGTGAGCGAAGGCGCGGGCGATTCCGAAATCTTACAAGCGGTGGTGGCGCGAGTTACCGCAAAAACATCGGCAAATTCTCCCGATCGCATCGCGCACGCATTGATTGATATCGCGGTGGACCGTTACTTGCCTGTGCTGGACAACATTGCGGAGGCGATCAGCGGCGCGGAAAACGTGGTGTTGCATTCGCCGGAGCCGGCGATTCTGCGCGAGATATTTCGCTTGAAACGAATGTTGCTAGTATTACGGCGGGTGTCGTCTGCGATGCGCGACGTGGTCAGCCAAATGACGCGGCGATATGAACCGACCGAACAACGCGCGGACCGCGAATTGCGAATCTACTACCGCGATATTTCGGATCATCTGATTCGGGT
>Ga0068863_100003081_pt1 | contig 16472 bp, 10 predicted proteins | sample KBSSwiS62_FD_66596 | JGI IMG/M metagenome (GOLD analysis project Ga0068863, IMG submission 66596) | Switchgrass rhizosphere microbial communities from Kellogg Biological Station, Michigan, USA - KBS Switchgrass S6-2 | ecosystem: Host-associated > Plants > Roots > Rhizosphere > Soil ...
AGCCGAAGCTACCCATGCGATTTTCAGTATGGAATTGCCGGCTCGTGCCATGTTGCGGCGTATTATCCACCATTCCCGCTGAGCGACAGCGCTGAGGCCGCTACAATAGTTACCCCGCCTGAGGGCAGCTAGGACTCGAGGAACTCGACGGTGCCGGGGCCGGGGAGGATGCCGGCTTTGGTGCCGCGAGTGATTAGTTCCTGGACGGCTTGCCGGCCTTTTTCGCCGTAGCCGAGGGTCCATTTATTGACGTACATGCCGACAAATTGATCGGCGAGTTCGGTTTCCATGTCGCGCGCGAACTGCATGGCGTATTTCAGCGCATCTTCGCGGTGTTCGAGACCGTATTCGACGGAGTCGCGAATAGTTTTGGAGATCAGGCGGCCGAGTTCGGGACCGAGCGAGCGGCGAACGGCGTTGCCGCCGAGCGGGAGAGGAAGTCCGGTTTGTTCTTGCCACCAGACGCCGAGGTCGAGAACTTTGTGTAGGCCCAATTGTGGGAAGAGGAGCTGGCCTTCGTGAATCAGCAAGCCGGCTTCGACGAGTTGGTCCTGCACGGCGTCGAGAATTTTGTCGAAAGGCATGACGACGGCTTCAAAATCCGGCTCGAACAATCTCAGAGAGAGGTAGGCGGAAGTTTTCAGTCCGGGGACGGCAATGCGCTTGCCCTTGATATCTTCCTTTTTCATGGACTTGGCGGCAACGACGATGGGGCCGTAGCCTTCGCCAAAGCTGGCGCCACAATCGAGCAGCACGTATTTATCGCGAATGGAGGGGTAGGCGGCGAAGCTGACCGCGGTGACGTCGTACGTTTCGGTGAGCGCAGCTTCATTAAGCGTTTGAATATCGGAGAGCACGTGAGTGTACTTGTAGCCCGGCGTCTGCAGCTTGTGCGTGGCCAGAGCGTAAAACATGAAAGCGTCATCGGAATCGGGCGAGTGCGCGAGCTTGATCTCGACGGTTTGTTCGCCAGTTTTGAGAGTTGCGGGTGTTGCGGTCATAGCGGGTAATGCTTCCTTTGTTTCGGCGGCCGCGAATCGATTCTGCTGCCCGTAACAGAGAAGGCTCTCCCCGAGTGAAACGGCGGGACGGAAGCGAGAAGAGCAAGGCGACGTACGCGGCGCAGTGCCGGGTCTGGTTGTGTGCGAGAAGAAGGTTAGCATGGCCGGGGCCGGAGTGGCGAGTGGGCAAGAAGGGCGAAACTCGAAACCGAACTCCAAGCCCGAAAACCGAAATACGAAACTTGGAGAGGGCCGCCCCGCTCTGGTTTTTTTCGCAAGTATGGGCTGTAAAGGAGTTAGCGGCGCTCGTTTCTTGTAGGTATTGGATTCAAAGCAGTCGGCGAAGATGGAATTGAGACCTTGATAGGTGTGGACGGCGGGACTAGAGTGCGTACACGCGGGCGAAATCCGAAACAGGCTGGAGCAGGTGGGCAAGCCGATAGGAACTTACGTGCTGATCGCGGGCCAGGCACTGGCGCGGGTTTACTTTAGTGACCGCGAATGCGCGGGAGTTTCTGAGAGTGAAGGGGCTGCGTTAGGAGGATTGGGGAAAGGAGTGATAGAGGATGGGGATTTCCAAAAGTGAGCTGGAAGCGAAGCTGGCCACGGGTGCGTTGACCGAGCATCCGCACCGCTTCGGGACGACGGTGTATTCGTTCTCGGTGGCCGGAAAGGATTCGGTTAGCACGTGGCGGAGACTGCGCCAGTCCGCGCTGGGTTTGGGGTTCTGGCCGGTTATTTTTGGTGAGCCGAAGAACGTGGAACGGATTTGCGAAATCCTTGACACAAAGGATGCAGAGAGTCCCGCGGAGGCAATTCAGCTGGCGAACAAAGTGGACGTTCAAGAGTTCTTTCAACGACGGGCAGAGGAGTTTAGGGGAGAAGGTTCGCATGGAGGGTGGCCGAAAGATGCGGTGGGAATGACGGAGTTCACGATTCCGCGCAAGATTCTGCAGCCGGATGAATTTTACGAAAACGTGGTCATTGGACTTGTTCCGGCAAGCCACTGCTGGGAAGTGCCTGTGGTGCTTTGCTTCGGCGGCTGGAACGATTGCCCCTACCCCAAGGATCAAGTAGCGGTGCTGCGCTATTGGAACGAGATCTACGGGGCGGAACTTGTGGGCTTGTCCGGCGACGTAATGGAGCTGGAAGCGGCGAGGAAACCTTCGACGAAGGACGAGGCGCTGAAGGTGGCGCAAGAGCAATACTGGTTTTGCTGCGACATTGTGGAACAGGGAGTTGGAACGATTGAAAATCTGGCTGGCGGATTGCTGGCGTCGAATGTTTGGTATTTTTGGTGGGACTGATTCACGGGTGCATGAAAGAAGTGCCACCCTTTGCGAACCAGGCGCAAGGCGTAGGCCATATGCGCAGCGGCGGAATAAGGAAAAGCGGCATCGAGCCGCCGCAGTGCAAAACTAGGCGGTAGCGCGGTGGGCGGCGGCTTTAAAGATGGCGAAGGTGGCGCCCTGCGGGTCGGCCATGACGGACATGCGGCCGACGTCCTCGAAATCGGTGGGCGGCAAATAGAGGGTGGCCCCGAGTTTTTTGGCTTCGGCAGCGGTGACGTCGCAATCGGAGACGTTGAAGTATGCCAGCCAATGGGCGGGGGTGCCGGCGCGATGGTGCGAGGCGGGCGGAATGCCGCCGATGAACTCTTCGCCGTTCTTGATGTGCCAGTAGTTGTGGGCGGGGTCTTCGTCTTCCTTCATGATTTGCCAGCCGAAAAGGCCGGAATAGAATTGGCCAGCGCGAGCCTGGTCGGGCGTGTTTAGGTCGCACCAGCAGAGCGTGCCGTGCGCGCCTGCGACGCCGGTGCCGGGATTCTTATTGGGCTGCCAGACGCAGAAGGCGCCTCCAGTGGGGTCCTCTAAGATGGCCGTGCGGCCGGCGTCGCCCACGTCGAAGGGTCCAGCAAGCACCTTGCCGCCGAGTCCGGGCACGCGGGCGGCGGAGGCGTCGGCGCTCTGCACGGCGATGTACAGACCCCAATGAGGAGGCACGCCGCGCTGAAGATCATCGGGACGAAGAGTGCAGGCTGCCGCGGCGTCGCGTCCCTCGAGCTGAAAAATGGTGTAAACGCCGTCAGAGCCCATGCTCATGTGGTTGGCGGACCAGCCGAAGATTTTGGAGTAGAAGGATTCGGCAGCGGATTGGTCGCGGGTGGCGAGTTCGACCCAGCAGAAGTTGCCGGGGGCGTGTTTTTCGATCTTTGGCATGCCAGGGAGGGTACGCTTCGGGGTGGCGGGATGCAAGCGGGATGCCTCGGAGTCTCCTTCCGTCAGCTTTCCCGTCCATCAGGGTAAACCGACGTAGTTTTCGGCTAGGGTTTGGGAGGCGGCGCGGGAGCTGGTGACGTAGTCGAGTTCGGCGAGCTGGCGGCGGTGGTCGAAGGGATTGTCATCGGGGAAGCGGTGGAGAATCTGGGTCATCCACCAGGAGAAGCGCTGGACTTTCCAGACGCGGCGGAGGCAGGTGGCGGAGTATTGAGCGAGGAGATCGGTGGCACCGGTGGAGTAGTGGGCGCCGAGCGCGGCGGAGAGGACGCGGACGTCGGTTACGGCGAGGTTGAGTCCTTTGGCGCCGGTGGGAGGAACGATGTGGGCGGAGTCACCGGCGAGGTAGAGGCGGCCGAACTGCATGGGTTCGACGACGAAGCTGCGCATGCCGGTGACGCCTTTTTGGATGATGGGACCTTCGGTGAGCTTCCAGCCGTCGTGAGTAGCGAGACGCTTTTGCAGCTCGTGCCAGATGCGGTCGTCGGGCCAGAGCGCGAGATTTTCATCAGGCGCGCATTGCAGATAGAGGCGGCTGATTTCCGGAGAACGCATGGAGAGAAGAGCGAAGCCACGGTCGTGGTATGCGTAGATGAGTTCGCGGGAAGAAGGAGGCGCTTGGGCGAGGATGCCGAGCCAGCCGAAGGGGTAGTCGCGTTCGTAGGTGGTGAGGACGCCTTGCGGGACTGAGGTGCGGGAGACCCCGTGGAAACCGTCGCAGCCGGCGATGAAGTCGCAATCGAGGCGTTCAGGGACGCCGTTGTGATCGAAAGTGACATGGGGATTGGCGGAGTCGATGGCATGGAGCTGGACGTTGGTGGTTTCGAAAAGGATGGGGTGATTGGCGGGTACGCTTTTTTGCAAAAGGGCCGCGACGAGATCCTTAATGACTTCGTGCTGGGCGTAGATGGTGACGCATTTGCCGTTGGCGAGTTCGCGGAAGTCAATGCGATGGCCGCGGTTGTTGAAGCGGAGCTCGATGCCGCCGTGTTCGAGGCCCTGGCGCTTGAGGCGGTCGCCGACGCCGAGTTCGTGCATGAGCTGGACGGTGCCGTGTTCAAGGAGGCCAGCGCGGACGCGCTCTTCGATGTATTGGCGGGTGCGGAGTTCGAGGATGACGGAGTGGATGCCGAGGCGGTCGAGGAGCAGGGAGAGGAAGAGGCCGGCGGGGCCGGCGCCGATGATGGCTATTTGGGTGCGCATGTTTGCGTGCTGCGTGTTCCGTGTCCCGTGAGAAAGATACTCCAATGGTGCGGGCGGGTGCCAACGAGAGTGTTGCTGTGCTGCGGAAGAGGAATTGAGTAGAATGCGCGCGGCTGGAACGACGGTAGCGGCGAAGATGCCCGGCTAAAGCCCGGCGCTACATGAAAACCTCGGAGCTCGAAGCCGGCGGCAGTGGAAAAGAGCGTGAGCGATGGGATTGAATGCGGTTTTGTTGCGGAGCACGGTGGTTGCGGCGCTGGGCGGGTTGCTGTTTGGGTTTGACACGGTGGTGATTTCGGGCACGACGCAGTCGTTGACGGAATTATTTCACCTGACGCCGCTGTCGCTCGGAGTGACGGTGTCGAGCGCGCTGGCGGGAACGATTGTCGGATCGATGTTGGCGGGGATTCCGGGAGATTCGTATGGGCGGCGCGACAGTTTGCGGATTCTGGCGGTGCTCTATCTGATTTCTGCGATCGGATGCGGGCTGGCGCGGAACTGGACGGCGCTGGTGATGTTTCGCGTGATCGGTGGGCTGGCGATCGGCGGGTCGTCGGTGCTGGGGCCAATGTACATTGCGGAGATTGCTCCGGCGAAATATCGAGGCCGGCTGGTGGGACTGTTTCAGTTCAACGTGGTGTTTGGAATTTTACTGGCGTACTTTTCAAATTATTTGATTGGGACGATTGGGCTGGGGGCGACGGAGTGGCGGTGGAAGCTGGGCATTGCGGCGGTGCCCGCGGCGATCTTTTTGCTGATGTTGTTTGGGATTCCACGGAGTCCACGCTGGCTGGCGAAAAGGGGCCGCGTGGAGGAAGCGCGCGAAGTTCTGCGAATTACCGGCGAGGAAAATTACGAACAGGAGTTGCAGGAAATTGTGGCTTCGATTGACGCGGAACACCACGCGGGAGACACGCTGTTCAACGGGAAGTATGGGTTGCCGATATTTCTGGCTGTGTCGATTGCGATGTTCAACCAGCTTTCCGGGATTAATGCGATTTTGTACTACCTGAACCAGATTTTTGCGCAAGCGGGGTTCAGCAAGGTTTCGTCGGATTTGCAGGCGGTGGCGATCGGAGCGACGAATCTAATTTTTACGATGATTGCGATGGCGCTGATCGATCGCGTGGGGAGAAAAAAACTGCTGCTGACGGGCGCGGTGGGAACGACGGTGTGCCTGGCAGGCGTGTCCTATGTGTTTTTGTCGCACAGCCATGAAAGCTGGCTGGTATGGCTGCTGGTGGCGTACATCGCGTTTTTCGCGTTTTCGCAGGGCGCGGTGATCTGGGTGTACATCGGCGAGGTGTTTCCCAACCGGGTGCGGGCGGCGGGGCAGAGCCTGGGGAGTTTTACGCACTGGGTGATGGCGGGAATTATTTCGTTGGGATTTCCGGCGGTGGCGGCGAAGTCAGGCGGGTATCCGTTTGTGTTGTTCTCAGTGATGATGGCAGTGCAATTTCTTGTGGTGCTGCTGTGGTATCCGGAAACGAAGGGAATTTCGCTGGAAGAGATGCAGAAGAAGCTGGGGATTGCGTGAGGGAATCACGACGTAGGGCAAAGAGTTTCGGAACTTGCAGAGCTCCCGCACTCCAAAAAATTAGCGGAAGTGGAGAGTTACGGTTTGTTTTTGTGGATCGGTCGAGGCGGAGGCCGGAAACCTTTCTTCGAGAGTTGAACCAATGCCCGGACGCGCGCCATCGACGGATTTGATTTGGTCTTTGCCCCACACGGACAATTTATAGGTTTTACCGGAGAAACCTTGAGTTTCAAGAGTGAGGGTGTCGTGTGTCGCGTTCCAGGATTGGGAGAGGATGTGGAGGCTCTGGCTGCTGCTGCCGAGCGATGGGAGCGTATTGGCTAGGCTGATGGAGAAGTCGTTGCGCAGGCGGATCCTCAGCGTGTTGCTGCCGGCAGCGAGATTGGCTTCGATGACGAGGTGCTGATCGGTGGAGTGCGGAGCGAGATGGAAGGCGAGTGGCTTGCCGTTGTGAGTGACGGATAAGATTTGCGCGCGTGGGCTGAGCGCTGGCGCGAAGTGCAGACGGAGTTCGGCGCTGCCTTGGCGTTCGGCGCTAAGAGTTATCGAGCTGTCGTCTCGTGAGAAATTGAAACTGACGGAATCTGAGCCTGCTGCGATTTGATTTAACGCGAAAGTTTTCCAGTCGGCTGGTAGATGTGGGGCGAAGGTGAGCGTGTTTTCGGGCGCGTTGAATTGCAGGCCGAAGAGGCCGCGGAGGAGCGGGCTGATGACCATGGCGGCGGACCAGATTTGATGCGGGGAGCTGGTTGAGAGCGGCTGGTAGTAATCGCCGGAGAGGACTTCGGTGACGTGGCCGGGTGAACCGTCGAGTGCGAGCAAAGCGTTGGCGCGGAGATTGTCGTAGGCGGGCTGCGGCTGGTGATAGCGGTATTCGGCGACCGAGGCCCAGCCGGTGAAGAGCGGCCATACGGAACCGTAGTGATAGCCGCCTCCGCTGAATTTTGATGAGCGATTGGAAATGATGCGCATGCCCCAGTCGGTCTGGTGTTCGTGAGCGGCGAGTGCGGAAATCATTTGCTGGGACTTGTCTTCATCGGTGAGACCGAACCACATAGGAACGGTGGCGAGGACGCTCGCTTCGTCTACGAGCTGGTTATCGCGGGTCTGGGCGAAAGCGTAGATTTTTTTATCGGCGGACCAAAACGCCTCGTTCAGCTGTTTGTGTTCTTTTTCGAATTGCGCGGAGAGAGTTTTGGCGTCGCTGTCTTTCCCGGTCAATTGCGATAGGTGCGAAAGCGAGCGGACGGCGGCTACGGCGAGGCCGCTCTGGTAGAACTCTGATTCGATGGGAAGAAGTGGGCCGCCTTCGACCCAGCCGTGACCGATGCCGAAATTGCGCGGAAAACCGTAGGCGTTGTAGGTGGAGCGGAGGAATTCGTAGGCTTTAGCAATGTGCGGCCAACTCGCTTTGGCGAACTCGATGTCGCCGCTGGAAGTGACATAGTCGTCGATGCTGACGATAAAGAGCGGGGTGGCGTCGGCTGAAGCGTATGCGTATGGATACGCCTTGAACCAGTCGACGAAGCTGGCGCCTTGTGCGATTTCGTGAGGAATTTTGCCGTCCGCGCGCTGGAATTTGGCAATGAATTCGAGAGCGGCTTTGGTGGTGGCGAAATCCCCTTCGCTGTTGAGCGCGAGGCCGCACCAGAGCGAGTCGCGTCCGAAAAACCAGGCGAAGCCGGGCCGGTAACTTTCCCCGGAATCGCGATAGCCTGCGATGAGGCCGTCGCCCATGGTGGGATTGGAGACGAGTCCCTGGATGAGGCTGATGCGTGACCAGTCGTAGGCGCGCTGGAGGTCGGCATCGGGGAGCTCTACGCTGACGGTTTTCTTGAGGTAATCGCGATAGAGCTGGGCCGATTCGCGCGCAAGTTGGTGATTCGCGGCGAGCTGTTTGTAGATGGTTTCAGCGTCGGCGCGGCCGTTGATCGAGCCCGCGATGATGATGAGCTTGCTGTCGCGGCCTTTCGCGGTGACGCCGAGACGCATGCTGCTGCGGTGCGTGCCACTGTAATTGGTTTCGTATTCGAGCTGAGGGCTTACGGCGGTGGGCGAGCCGGCCATCGCGGAGAATTGCTGGCGATCTTCGCCAAAAAAAAAGGCGTGCAAAGGATCGCTCCAGCCGATGTAGGTGCCACCCATGGAGGCGGGCCACTCAAGCTGGAAATCGCGGATGAAGCTGGCTTCGATTTCAAGCGGCTGCTCGGTTTCAATCTGGAGCTCGATGACCGCGCCGGGCTGGTCGACGGGAGCGAAGAAAGTTTCGCGGATCACGAAAGTGTCACCGGAGTAGAGAAGCGTGGTGGATTCGGGATGCGCGATGACCGTGCGGACGAGAGATTCTGCCGGGATTGCGCGGCCTTCGGTGTGGATGGTGAGCCGGAAATCGCGAAAAATCTTGAGCGGGTAAACCCAGGCTTCGACGACGCCGGATTCGTTGCCGAGGAGGCTGGCACGCTTGCTAACAGAGGAGAGAAATTCCCAGGGGCGGGCAGGGCGGGAGAGCTCGAGATTGTTTTCTGGATAAGGCGAGGGAGTTGTTTGCGCGGCGGATGGCGGCTGAACGGCGCTAAAAAGAAGAAGGACAGCGAAGAAAAGAGGCCAACTGAAGGTGGCCGCTCCATGGCGGCGAGCTGGCCAAAACGAGAGGTGAAGAATTTGCATGGTGGAATTCTATGCCGCGCGGTTGCTTGCAAAGCACAGCCGCACTGTCTATGTTGGGTCAGGGTTGTAAATACAAACCGTGAAGCCCGGAAAGAAACGGGTGGAGTGTAGCACGCGTTTTTGTTCAGCCAAAGGGAAGGTAGCTCGCGATTGTCATTTCCACGGCGAAAATTTTTGCGCTCGCTCAGCCGGTCGGCGCTGGTGGTGTCGCTGGAGAATTTGCTGGCAGCGGTTCGGCCGGTGTTTGGCGGCAGAGAGCCGAGTGCGCGGCCGACAGGTGTGCAGAAGTTGGAAGGCGGGAATTCGGCTTCACTGGGCGTGAATTTTCTTGATGTGGCGAAGCAGGCGGGACTGAACGCCAAGACAATTTACGGCGGCGAGCATAAGAACAAATATTTGCTGGAGACGACTGGCTGCGGCGCGGCGTTCTATGACTACGACAACGATGGCTGGCTAGATATTTTTCTGGTGAACGGCTGGCGGCTGGAAGGATTTCCGAAAGGGCAGGAGCCGCACTCACATCTTTTCAAAAACAATCGCGACGGGACGTTTACCGACGTGACAGAAAAGGCCGGGCTGGTACATACGGGCTGGGGCCAGGGTGTGTGTATCGGCGACTACGACAACGACGGTTATGAAGACTTGTTTGTGTGCTATTTCGGGAAAAATGTGCTGTATCACAACAACGGTAACGGGACGTTTACCGATGTGACGGAAAGAGCGGGCGTCGGTGGAAACGGAAAGCGCTGGAATTCGGGCTGCGCGTTTGTGGATTACGACCGTGACGGGAAGCTGGACCTGTTTGTGGCGAACTACATTGATATGGATCTTGCGACGGCGCCGGTGCCGGAGTCAGGCCCGTGCCTGTACAAAGGAGTGCTGGTGGCGTGCGGGCCGCCGGGGCTGATCGGCGGGAAGAATATTTTGTTTCACAACAGCGGGGACGGAACCTTCACAGATGTGTCGGAGTCGAGCGGGATTCTCAGCGCGAACGGAACGTATGGGTTGGGCGTGCTAACTGGGGATTTTGACAACGACGGCTGGCCGGACATTTATGTGGCGAATGATTCGACGGCGAGCGCGCTCTATCAGAACAAGAAAAACGGAAAATTCACGGACATCGCGATGGAAGCGGGCTGCGCGCTGAGCGCGGACGGGAAGCCTCAAGCGGGAATGGGAGTTTCGGCGGCGGACTACGATATGGACGGCAACCTGGACATTGTTAAAACGAATTTTGCGGGCGACACGCCGTCGCTGTATCACAACGTGGGCAATGCGACGTTTGAAGATACGACGTTCACGGGAGGGCTGGGGAAGCACACCCAGTATTTGGGATGGGGCTGCGGATTTTTTGATTTTGACAACGATGGGTGGCCGGACATTTTGATTTGCAATGGCCACGTATACCCGGAAGTGGAGCAGTTGACGACGGAGGCGGGCTACGCGCAGCGGAAATTGCTTTACAAGAATTTGCGCAACGGGAAATTCGACGACATTTCGCTGAATGCGGGAACTGGGATTTCTACGCCATCGGCTTCGCGAGGTTGCGCGTTTGGAGATTTTGACAATGATGGGGATCTGGATGTGGTGGTGAATTGCGTGAATGACTTTCCCCAGCTGCTGCGCTGCGATTCGACGCTGAAGAACAACTGGATCAAGGTGCGCACGATCGGGACGAAATCGAATCGCAGCGGGATTGGGGCGCGGCTGCGTTGTGTGACGCGGGTGGCGGGCCAGGAGAAGCGGCATTCCCAGATAGACGAAGTGCGGAGCGGCGGCGGGTATTATTCACAGAATGATTTGCGAGTGCACTTCGGAATTGGCGCGGCGGAAAAAGTGGAGCTGTTGGAAATTCGCTGGCCGAGCGGGCAAGTGGATACGCTGAAGGATTTGCAGGCGAATCGCCTCTTCTACATAAGGGAGGCGGATGGGGTCACGCGGACCGTGGTGTTTCCGCAGTCCAAGAAGGAATCAGCCTAAACGCTCGGAAAAACCAACTCCTCAGGGCCAAAGCCGAATCATGACCAAGCTGCAATGTCGGAGCTAAGCCCCGACCGCAAAAGTTTTGGTCCAGGCCCCGGCCGTACTAGAATCGCGTTGCACTTTTTTGAGGTGAGGCGCGATGCTGGATCGGCGGCGGTTTCTTGCGACTTTTTCTGGGATGGGATTGAGTTCGACGCTGCTGCCAGGAGTGTTGTGGGCCCTGGCGGACGGCAAAACGGAAATTACCGAGGCGATGATCGAACAGGCGGCGGCCATCGCGGACGTTCCGATTCCGGCGGAATACCACAAGACGATGCTAGAGAGCCTGAACGATCACGCCAAAAACTTCGAAGAAATATACAAGCTGCACATTCCGAATAGCGTGGCGCCGGCGCTGGTGTTCGATCCGGTCTTGCCGTCCGCGAAATTTGAAACGCAAAAGCGGCCGATTAAGATTTCAGTGGCGCCGTCGATCGCGGCGCGGGGAGTACCGAAGAACTTGGATGACGTGTGCTTTGCATCGGCGCGCGAGCTGGCGGAGCTGGTTCGCACGAAGAAAGTTTCGTCGGTGGCGCTGACGCAAATGTATTTGGAGCGATTGAAACGCTACGACCCGCAACTGCATTTTGTGGTTACGCTGACGGAAGAGCGCGCGCTTTCTAAAGCCAAAGAGGCCGACCGCGACCTGATGGCGGGAAAATACCGTGGGTCGCTGCACGGGTTACCCTGGGGCGCGAAAGATTTGCTGGCAGTAGCGGGATACAGGACGACATGGGGCGCGGGCGGCTTCGAGGAACAGAAATTTGACGAAGACGCGACGGTGGTGAAGCGGCTTGACGCGGCGGGCGCTGTGCTCGTGGCGAAGCTGAGTCTCGGCGCGCTGGCGATGGATGACCGCTGGTTCGGCGGCAAGACGCGCAATCCCTGGAACCCCGCGCAGGGCTCGAGTGGATCATCGGCGGGATCGGCTGCGGCGGTCGCTGCGGGTTGCGTGGCGTTCGCGATCGGATCGGAAACGCTGGGCTCGATTTCTTCGCCGAGCACGCGATGCGGCTGCACGGGATTGCGGCCGACGTTCGGCTTGGTGCCACGCACGGGAGCGATGGCGCTTTCGTGGAGCATGGACAAGCTGGGACCGATCTGTCGTTCGGTGGAAGATACGGCGCTAGTTCTGGATGCGATTTACGGACCAGATGAACAAGATCGCGCAGTAAAGCCGGCGGCTTTCAACTGGAACGCCGAACTTGATTGGAAAAAACTGCGCGTCGGTTTCCTGAAAGACGATTTTGAAAAGGCGTTTGACCAGGAAGAGCCGCCAAGGAAACCGGAAGCGGAGCTTTCGCCAGAAGAAAGGAAGAAGCGCGACGAGCAGAGGGCGCGGCGCGATGAGCGGCGAGCGCAAGTGGAATACGACCGCAAGTTTCAGCGCGCAGCGATCGCGAAGCTGCAAGCGATGGGCGTGAAGCTAGAGCCAGTTGCGCTGCCGAAATTTCCGTACGACGCGATGGTGCCGTTGCTGGATGCAGAAGCAGCGGCGGCATTCGACGAACTTACGCGAACGGGGCGCGACAGACTGCTGACCGAGCAGGGGCCGGACGATTGGCCAACGACTTTTCGAGCGGCGCGGTTCATTCCGGCGGTCGAGTACATTCAAGCGAATCGAGCGCGGACCTTGGCGATGGAAGCGGTATCCAAGGCTTTTGAGAATTTTGACGTAATTGTTGCGCCAACGAACAGCCAGCAACTAGTCGTCACCAACCTGACTGGCCAGCCCGCGTTGATTCTGCCGAACGGGTTCCGCGGCGAGGATGCGCCACCAGCAAAGAAAAACGAAAAGGGCGAGATTGAGGGGAACTACGGCGGACCTGGAACTGCAGTGAGTCTAACTTTTCTGGCTCCGCTGTATCGGGAAGCGGAGCTGCTGGCATTCGCGCGCGCGTATCAAGACGCCACGGATTTCCATACGAAGCATCCCAAGCTAAGCTGAGAGCGCGTTTTTCAAAAGCCTTCCAGCATCCAGACGTTGGAGCCACCGGTCGCTTGCCAGATTGCGAGATGCTTGCCGTCGCGCGACTGAATGCCCCATCCCACGTAGGGCTTACCACCCTGAAGCACGGGCTTGATGTCTCCGCGCATGTCGATATTAACCAGAGCCCGCGTTTCTCCGCGCAGGGTGGCGCTCGCCCAAAAGCTTTTTCCGTCCGCGGCCCAATCGATTGCGGAGATGCTGACCCATTCGTTCAGATGAATCTTGCGTTCAGCGCCGCCGTCGGTCGGTATCAAGCGAACCTGGGTATCCAATGAGACGCGAGCTTCCTTGCAAAGGGCAACCAGCTTGCCGTCGGGAGAGAGAGTCCAATTGTAGTTTTGCCAGCCGGCATCGTTCGTTTGGAAGGAGTCCTTCATGTCGCCGGTTGCGGAATCAAATTGCACGAACGCAAGCGCATCTTTCGTGAACCGGCTGAACAGGCAGAATGTGGATGGGGCTCTGGCGCATTGAAAGTTGTTCATGCCATCGGCTTCAAGAACAAGTTTGCCTACGCCACCGGCAATGGGCGCGGTCATGATGCGAACTTTTTCCCGGTCAAACCCCTGGGTGTGTTCGGCGGGTGCGGTTCCGCTGTGTCCGGCGCGGCTGGCTTCGCTCATGTAAAGGATCTGAGTGCCGTCCGGATTGAGGCGCATGATATTCGGATTGTCGTGGCCATCCACGAGAAGTTCAGGAGAGGCGGCTCCCAATCGTTGCCGGAAAATATGGAATTCGCCGTCGCGATTCGAGACGTAGAGCAGCGCAGTTCCATCCGGAGTCCATTCATAGGGCCGGCTGACGCTTTCATCGAGGGTCAGGCGTTCCAGTTGATCCAGGTTTTTTGTTTTTGCATCAACCTGGGCGAGGTAAACGGTGGGCGCGATGTTGTTGCGCAGAAAAATCATCTTCCGACCGTCGGCGGATACTTCAGGGCGTGGCTTCCAATCCGGGCTGTTGGTCAGGCGGGCGATATTGCCCCGGACATCTCCGCTGCGCTCGTCGACACGCAACGACCAGATATCGGACTTGATGTTGGAGTATTCCTCGGCGAGGCTGAAGAAGAGGCGGCCATCGCGGCTCCACACCAGACCACCGCCGATTTTGTCGTCGGAAAAAGTGGTCTTCGTATCGCCTGTTGCGAGATCGATTGTCTCGATCTGGACTTCTTCTTTGTAGCCTGGCCAGTAGCTGGCTTTCATGTAAGCGAGGCGTGTGCCGTTGGGTGACCACGTCAGTGAGTTGGAGTAGCCGGCGATGTCTAGAAGCTTCCTGGGTTGGCTGCCGTCTGAGTTCATCAGCCACAGTTCCGAAGCGTTCAGCTTGCCGTTGCCACGCAGGGCGGCGATTCTGGTGCCATCGGGAGAGACGACTCCGGAGTCGGTTTCCTCGGAGATTTTGTGCGAAGGGCCGCCGAGGATGGAAACGTTCCACAGGCTCGGTTGTTCGCCGTCAGATTGCACGCCTCCTACCAATAAATGGTTGCCGTCAGGGAACCAGGACACGACATTGGGTTTAAGCCCGGGCGGTAGCCACAGCTGATGGGAATCTTCGCGAGCGATTTCCCGGAGAAAGAGTCCGCGCGGGTCAGTATATGCAAGAAGCCGCGCATCGGGCGAGATTGCCGCACGGTAAACGGGAATGTCCGGAGAATTTGCAGTGAGTTTGGCTTCACGCGGCACTACGGCGCGGGCCGCGCGATTCCCAATGTGAAAGCCGACCGAGATGCATGCGCCAGCCAGCACAACGATCGCGGCGATCCAGCGAGCCCGGTTGGTGCTACGCCATGAGGTTGAGGGAACGACTGAGATTGCAGGCACGGGTGCGGCTAAGGATCCGGTTACCGGTGCCAGGAACCGGTATCCCCGCCTGGCCAGAGTCTCGACGAAACGCGGATTATCGACGGAGTCTCGCAGAACATCCCGCAACCTCTTAATGGCGGCGTTCAAACTATGGTCAAAATCGACGAAGGTGTCAGCGGGCCACAGGCGCCGTTTCAATTCCTCACGAGTGACCACTTCGCCGGGCCGCTCAAGCAATAACGCGAGCACCTGGTAGGGCTGCTCCTGGATCTTGATCTTGACGCCGTTCCGGCGCAGCTCGCCGGCTCGAGGATCTATTTCGTAGACTCCGAACCTGACGACCTGCGATAGGTTATTGCTGGTTGGGACGCTGGCCACCGGGTTCACCCTAGCGATGACATTAGACGTCATCTCTCTTACTTATACGTTCTACGAAGGATTTCGTTCCACCAAGGCTTTCTCATTTTCTGCAAATCGCCAAGTTATCCATGTCCGTAAGATTATGATTCACAGCGGTTTACGGGGTTACCTACATTTGGGCCGAGCGTCACCCGGAAAGCCTTGTAGCACGCACCGGCTCAGGAGATTTTGCGCCATTCGCGAGGAGGAATCCCGCAATGTGGCGCAAATTCCAGGTGGCCAGTGCTCTGGGTTGGCTGTTCATCGGCGTCCTTTCGCCGGTTGTGGGTGCATCCCCTGACACGCACACCCCGCCGGTAAGTTTAACGGTTTCCATCTTCAATGACGCCGACTTGCCGGCATCCGTCTTACAACAAGCGGAAAGTCGTGCCCGTGCGGTTATGAGCAATGCTGGCGTTTCATTGACTTGGCTCGACTGCGGTGTACCCGGTCAATGGCGAACCGAATTGGGCTGCCAGGCGGTAGTCTTTCCGACCCATTTCTCTGTTCGGTTGGTGGCAGGCCGAAAAGCGCCTTCCGACGATATCTTCGGACAGGCCTACTTGAACGAACGTGGCGAGGGCAATTACGCCAACGTTTATGTCACGCTGTTAAGCTCCGCAAAAGCGCTGAGCGTCATCAAAGAGGGAGATTTGCTGGGATACGTAGTGACTCATGAGCTAGGCCATTTGCTTTTGGGAAAGGAATCGCATTCCGCCGGGGGGTTGATGAGGGCTCGGTGGGAGTTCGCGCAACTTCAGCAAGGCGCGCGAGGGAATCTGCTTTTTAGCCGTGACGAAACGGAAAAGATCCGCAGCCGGTATCTGGCAGCGGTAGCTCGAGCGGGAATTCTTGTGGCCGGGACGGGCAAATAAAGCACCGACCAACGGGTCCGGCTTAGCGTTTTGCTCTTGCGACGCCGGTGCCTTCCTTCAGCGTATTGATGGAATCCGGTCGAGCCTCAGCGAATGTTTCGGTCAAGCCGCTGGGCCAGCGGACTTCGACCCATTCGGGCTTGCTAACCGCGCCAAGTCCAAAATGTACCCGCATGTCGTTGTTGGATACGTAGCTGGAACCGCTGCGCACTTCGTCCACTAGAATCCGCTCACCGGCCTTCACACGGATTTTCGCGCCAATCCCGTCGCGATTGGATTTGGTGCCGACCGTCTTGAATGCGATCCAGTGATTCGAAGAACGCTCCTGATTGACCAGCAGGCTGACCGGAGCGTTGAGGTTGCTGATGACGGCGGAAATGCGGCCATCATTCCAGAGATCCCCGATAGCGAGTCCGCGACCGGAGGCTGCGGAGGTAATTGCAGGTCCCGCGCTGGCTGAGATGTCTTCAAATGCGCCGTTGCCCTTGTTGTGATAAAGAATGCGCGGCTCGCGATAATCGCTGCCGAGTTGCTGGCTATCCACTTCGGGATAAACGTGGCCGTTAACCAGCAGCAAGTCGGGCCAGCCATCATTGTCCACGTCGAGAAACATCGTTCCCCAGCCTAGATACTTTGTGTACAAACCGAGGCCGGCCGGGAAAGTGACGTCGTCGAACGTGCCGTCGCCGTTGTTGCGGTAAAG